>Ga0070735_10001627_pt1 | contig 21287 bp, 23 predicted proteins | sample Coa_R1_FD_66443 | JGI IMG/M metagenome (GOLD analysis project Ga0070735, IMG submission 66443) | Surface soil microbial communities from Centralia Pennsylvania, which are recovering from an underground coalmine fire - Coalmine... | ecosystem: Environmental > Terrestrial > Soil > Unclassified ... | reverse complement strand
GGACGGCCACGTCCGGATGGTTTCGCGCAACGGAAACGTGATCGACCGGCAATATCCTGAGCTATCGATCCTGCCCCATCACATTAAAGCGCAGACTGCGATTATCGACGGTGAAATAGCTGCCCTGAATGAGCGCGGCGTGCCCAGTTTTGAACTGCTGCAGCGCCGGATCAACGTCGCCGATGCGAGCTCGGTGGCGACGCTGGCTCGACATCATCCCGTAGTGTTCTATGCATTTGATTTACTTTACTGTGATGGGCGCGATCTGCGCGGGTTGCCGCTCATCGAGCGCAAACGCCTGCTGAAGGAAGTTCTGAAACCCAATGACGTCGTGCGCTATTCCGAGCACTTCAGCGACGGGAAGGCTCTGTTTGAAGCCGCGAAACAACAGGGCATCGAAGGGATCATAGGAAAGAAGGCTTCGAGCTTCTATGAATCGCGGCGTTCGGGTGATTGGGTGAAATACAAGGTTCATTCGTCGGATTCGTTCCTCCTGTGCGGTTTTACCGAGGGCGCGCGTGATCACTTCGGGGCCCTGGTTCTAGGCATTCATGACGACGGCAAGCTGAAGTGGGCCGGCAACGTGGGCACTGGATTCGATCGCAAGACTATGAAGGTGATTTACGAAAAACTGGCGCCGCTTGCGATTGACAAGTGCCCGCTCGAACCCGATAAGAACCTGCCCAAGAAGGATGTCACCTGGGTGCAGCCTGAGCTGGTCTGCGAAGTGGAGTTCGCGAATTGGACCGAAGAAGCACGCCTGCGCGCGCCCGTGTGGAAGGGCTTCCGGCCCGACATCGATCCGTCGGAAGTCGTCCGGCAGAACGGTACCGAGAATCATGTTAGGCGTGATTCGCCAGCGAAGCGCTCGCTGCTGCTCGACCCGTCATTACCCGAAGCGAATCTGACCATCGACGGACACCGCCTGAAGTTCACCAACCTCAACAAGGTTTTTTATCCCAAGGACGGCTACCGCAAGCGGGATCTGCTGAATTATTACGACGCAGTCGCGCCGCTAATTCTGCCGCATCTCAAAGACCGCCCGTTATCCCTCAAGCGCTATCCGAACGGCATCGACGAGCCTTTTTTCTTCCAGAAGGAGGTCGCTGCCAGCTTTCCCAAGTGGCTGCGCACCGATATGGCCGACGGCATTCGATCCGTGATAGGCGACAACCGCGCGACGCTGCTGTTTCTGGTGAACCTGGGCTGCATCGATCACAATCCGTGGATGAGTCGGACGGGGTCGCTGGAGCATCCGGATTACATGCTGATCGACCTGGACCCGCAGGAATGCGGCTACGAAAAGATAGTGGAGGCTGCGCTCGTGGTTCGGAAGAAGCTGGACCGCGCGGAGCTGGAGAGCTTCCCGAAGACTACCGGCGGCGACGGGATGCACATCTTCGTACCTTTGGAGCCGGGCTACACCTATGAACAGGTCCGGTCGCTGGCCGAAGTGCTGGCGAAGATGGTCTCGCACGAGCGTCCGGATCTGTTCACCACGCCGCGGGCGGTCGCCAAGCGCGAAAAGGGAAAAGTGTATTTCGATTGGATGCAGATCGGCGAAGGCAAGACCATTTCGGCTCCCTACGCGGTTCGCGCATATGCGGGCGCACCGGTGGCAACGCCGCTCGCCTGGCGCGAGGTGACGCCGCGGCTCAAACCGGAACAATTCCATCTGGGCAACGCATTGGCACGGTTCGATCGGGTGGGAGATTTGTTCGAAGGCGTGCTGAAACGTCCACAGAAGATGGAGGATGCCGTCGACAAACTGAGTTCGCCTCGCTAAGGCTTCGCTGAGCGGCGATAATCGTTCCATGTGGAATGACATGTTTGTCCTGGGAGTGCCGTTGATCGAGAAGATTATTCGGCCGATCGTCGTCTATTTAGCTCTGGTCGTCCTCTTGCGGATTTTCGGAAAACGCGAACTCGCGCAACTCAATCCATTCGACCTGGTGGTGCTGCTGTCGTTGTCGAACACGGTGCAGAACGCCATCATCGGGAACGATAACTCTGTCAGCGGCGGCCTAGTCGGCGCCTCCACTCTTCTGGCAGTGAACTACCTGGTGGTTAGATTTCTGTTCAAGCACCGCCGGTTGGACCAGATCGTCGAGGGAAAATCGACCACGCTGATCGAGGGCGGCAAGGTGTTGCAGAAGAATCTGGCTCGGGAACTTCTGTCGCATTCCGAGTTGTTGACGGTGCTGCATCGGCAGGGATTTGACGACGTGGATGAGGTGGACCGATGCGTCCTGGAGCCGAGCGGAACGTTCGCGGTCAAGAGGAAGTTGCCGGCGCAGGACGATGTTCAATATGCGGAGCTGATCCGGCGCCTGGAGCACATCGACACCCGCCTGACCGCGCTAGCCGGAGGAAAGAGCATCTGAAGCAGGTAAGATAGTGAACGGAGGAATGGCCGAGTGGTTTAAGGCGGCGGTCTTGAAAACCGAATCGAGCCATTTCGTTAAGCCGTACAAAATCCAAGAAATCCTCTTGCCAGCCAATGGCTTAGCCAGATTTTGAGGTTCACCTGATTTCCCGCATTTTCACCCGATTTGGACGGGCTGTAGTGACAAAATAGTGACAGTTTATAGGCAAAGTACTTGTCCTCGCAGAGTGTCACTACCCGGACTCGTTTCCGCCTTTCTATCAGCGGCTTACGAGGAGTTTCTCTGTATCGCTCTCGGTCTGATTCTAGCTTCAGCGGCCGCTTCGTGCGGACGCGATGACGCGAAGCGCGGCTTTTCTCGACGTGCAGTTCGCGCCGCGCTGACCCTCGCCAAGATCTGTTTCGCTTAACGGCCGGACGGCCTAGCTGCGCCGGCGGAACGGCTTTTTGATTCGGCTACGCCACCCCTCGGATTTCGTCTCACCAGGCCTACCGACGCGTCGATAAAATTGAAGGCAAGGAGAATCTGCATGACAGATTTTTGGCCTCGCTGGGAAGTTGATCGATTTCGTAAAGGGCCTGGCCCAGAGTCGGGATGAGAAGAAACTGCGCGAGCGATTCGTAGCCATCATAAACGAACTAAAGGCGAAGGGCGCGAACGTGTACGCGCCGACGTTCGGCTCCGCAGAGTATTGGGAAGCGATGGAGATGGCCAAGCGTGGGTGGTTGCAGGAGACTCACTTCGGGTTCATGCGAGCAGGGCTGTATAACTCTAAGGCATACAGCGGCTCCCTGTACTGAAGCTGGCATGGCTCCGAGAGCATGCGCTGTTGTATATAAGCCGGACTCGACGGCAGATCGCAACATAACCAAGGCGTTGGTCATAAGATAGAATGCGTAGTCCTTCTAGGCATCGGAGGGCCTGCCTGTGATTTTCGGCAAAGATTCACCCCTCACGGAAGATAGTTAGCTTCCTCAACCGCGCCAAGCCATGTTTATTCGAGGGGATGCGGAGACCAAACATTTACATGCGTTACGCTTTTGCCTGAATGGTTTGGAACCGGCAATCCGCCGGATCCCACGGCGCCTGTCGAGCCCCGTGAAAGCCACTACTAGCGCTGTCAGTGATCTTCCGGTGCGCGAAATAGAGAAATGGCAGGGTCATGACCGCCGAAGGTTATAACCAAGCCATCATCATCCTCCCCTGGGCAGCGTTTGATCGAGACCTCTCTGATTCCGCTGCCGCGATCGAGGTTTCTGCGAAGATGCGCGAGCCAATCAGTTGGTACGATCTTCTCGAACTCCTCCCGCTCGATCCGCCCCGCAAGATAATCCATGACACCTCGCAATGATATTTCAACTGACTGATCTCTCATGGTTACGTTTCTTTTGTATCTTCCCCAAAGACGTTGTGTTTTGCCAGCCCATTCAAATTGGTTGAGCGTATTGATCGCCGATTGTAACGGTGTCGGCAACGCTCGGAAGGATTGATTTACTTGGCGCTCAATCTCATCTCGCAGCACAGGGTGCCGGGTAGACCAGACCCGCGCCGAAAATCGTGGTGGCGCAGTGCTTCCATAGTCGATCGAATGGATGACTTCGACGACGCATACAAAATCGACGGTGCGACTCTTCTGAAGAAAAGTTCTGATGACCTGATTGAGCGCGACGGTACCCACTCCGTGTACGGAATGAAACATCGCGCATCCAGCATCGCAAAGAATCACGCCCGCCAACTCGCCGGATGCTCGCGGTCCAGCACGTTTGATTTGCCTTGATTTTCGCTCCAATGCTTGATAAACAACATTATGGATCAGATCGTGGGCAAGGTTGTAAGCAGGATGTGAGAAGAACCTGCCGCCGAGCCCGCCGGGATTAAACACGATCGATACCGACGCTGCATCCTTGTCTACGGCGTGATGGTGGACCTTTGACGGCTCGCGGCGAATGTTGGCGAGGTAGTCGTCAAATGCCGCATCAAAGATGATCTCTTGGAACTCATGCACGAAAGGAAGAATCAATTTCGTCTTATATTTGCCCCGGCGCGGATCAGCTTGAGCAGCGTTTACTCTGAAGTCGAACCCACCAGCAATGCCTTCCTTTCGAAGTATCGCTGCCTGCTCCCCAAGAGCGGTGGACAATTCCTGAACAGGATTCTCGCGGTTATACGTTTCGTCTGAGACGGCTCGAACGTCTGCGACGAATTTGAGCGTAGGCGAGCGAAACCGAACATCCAGCCGAGAAGTGCCACCGAGGTTGGGCTCGTGCTCGACGACGCCCATGGATGCCAAGGCAGCCAGCATGATCAATTCCCATTCTGCGCCTATCGCGTCGCGATTGTTCCGATTGAGATGGGCTACCAGTCGTTTGACCTGCTCCGTTGAGAGATAGGCAACGCTTTCGTTGAGCATCTTCTGAACCGAGCGCCGCGCGAGCATTGTTGCATCCAAGCGTATCAGGACAGCTGCTACGGCTGGTTCTACTCACATTGTGCCCTATGGGGCATACTTGGGCTTCGGCTATCTGGCCTCAGACGGCGTTTCTCTTACATCTATGACTTCGGGGACGATTGGAATCACGAGATCGTCGTCGAGAAAGTCATCGGCGTGGATGCCGGCCTAGTACGGTCGCGTTGTCTCGCCGGTCGGCGGAATTTGCCGCCAGAGGACTGCGGGGGTGCCTCTGGGTATGCAGAGTTATTGGAGGCTATCAGTGATTCCCGCCACCCAAAGCACGCCGCAACGCGGAAATGGTTGGGCAGCACGTTCGATCCCGAAGAGTTCGATATAGAGAAGGTGAATGCTGCGCTCGCCGCTGTGCGTGCCCGGCTTGTCTGGGTGCAGTAGGATCACATCTCCGTTCCTTGGTCGGCTCCGGAAAAAGCCGCGGGGCGAGCCGCCATGCCCACGAAGCTTCTCTGGGCTCGTGGCCGTCTTCAAACTTCGTCGCCAACCAGCCGGTGTCCTCCAATAGATGTCCCTCTTCAGTCGCGGCTCCCTGGACTTCCGCCCCGGCGTCTCTCGGGCACTGCTTCGCTTGACGACCTGAAGGCCTAGCCGCGCCCGGCGCTCACCTCCGCTCTGCTTTGTCGGTTCCCCCAACCGGTCTCCCCCAACAAAGCGCTGCGGCTCGCTTGGGAGCGGCTCCGCTCGCTTTCGGGTGCCCCAAGAGACACCGGGGCAGAAAAAGGAGAACCGCATCATGTATCAGAATCGAGCTACTCTCATTGGATTTCTCGGCAAAGACGCCGAAGTCAAGGCCACTCGCAACAACGCATCGTTCACAGTGCTGTCGCTTGCCACCAAGCGCACCTGGAAGGACCGCGAATCGGGCGACTACATGTCCGAGACTACTTGGCATCGCTGTATCGTCTGGGGCAAGCTCGGAGAATTCGCTGCGACGCTCACCAAGGGCGCGCACGTCCAGATCGAAGGCGACATTCGCACGCGCGAGTACACGCCCAAGGCGACCTCGAAGAAGACGGATCTGGCGAAGAAGTCGATCACCGAGATCCGCGTATTCACGATCAACAAGCTCGACCGCCAAGCAAAGGCCGGGGACGGTTCCGAAGTCGAAGGAGCGGCGGCCTAAGGGCCGCCTTTCTCCCCAGGAAGGCACAGGAGACGAGCGATATGACCACAGAACAGGCCAAGACGCTCAGCGAGACAGCCACCGCCCGGCTCATGGAGGCGCTAGAACGAGGCAACAGTGAAGCGCTCAAGACCTATTTGAGCGCGATGTCCCGATTCCACCGGTATTCGTGGGGAAATGTCCTCATGATTCGCAGCCAGAGACCGGACGCAACGCACGTCGCAGGTTTTCACACCTGGCTTAAGATGCGCCGATACGTCCGCAAGGGCGAGAAGGGCATCGTGATCCTTGCGCCGATGGTGGGACGCAAGAAAACCGACGAGACTCTGACCGAAGACGATCAGGCTCGGCTTTTTGGATTCCGCGCGGCGCATGTGTTCGATGTTAGCCAGACCGACGGCGAGCCATTGCCGGAATTCGCCACGATCAAGGGTGATCCGAAAGATTGCACGGAACGGCTTGAGCGTTTCGTCGCCAGCCGGAGTATAGCACTCGATTATGACTCAGGAATCGCGCCGGCCAAGGGACTCTCGTCAGGTGGAAAGATCACGCTCCTGCCCGATCTCTCAGCCGCCGAGCATTTCGCTGTGCTCGTTCATGAAGTCGCGCACGAACTCCTCCACCGCGGCGACCGCCGAACGCAAACGACGTGCACTGTCCGGGAGACCGAGGCCGAAGCGGTCGCGTTTGTCGTTTGTGAAGCCGTCGGCCTCGATACGAACACCGCCAGCGCGGACTACATCCGTTTGTATTCGGGCGACAAGGCCACGCTCGCCGAATCGCTTTGTTTCATTCAATCCACCGCCTCGGCGATCCTGACGGCCATCACAGCGGGTGCCGAATCCGTTCCGTAGTCGAAGTGCGGGGGGAACCTTAGGTTCCCCTCGACTCTCCTGAGCGGTTGACGGCCTTGTCTGGGTTGAAATCGCTTTTGCTGTCGAGAACTCTCCATGGTAAGGGTTGCCTGGAAGGAGGCACAGCGGACTGCCCGAACATAATCGTGTCCCCAGGGTTGCCGGGGCCCCAGCGATTTTGCCCGTTCAGAGCGCGTCCGCAAGCAGGCACCGGCTGGACGGCCCGTCCGGCAGCCGGTTTCGCCTCAGCGCTCCAGATGGCCGCGAGCCAGATTGTCCCCTGTTCGGAGACTTCGGCGCGGGCCTCGGGTCTTCTGTTTTACCTCCTTTAAGGCCGTTCCCTACCGGCTTCCGTCGCTTTACCGCGCATCGCTCCTCCAGATCGCCGGAAGGGCCCTAACCCTTAACCCGTCGAGTGGCTCGCCAGACGCTTGGCGAGACTATCAACGACGGAGGAACAAAGAAATGTCACAACAAACGGAAATACAGCCTCAGAACGGAACGCCCACGATCACATCGTCCGCGTTCGCAAAACTGCACGACCGGTGTCATGGCCGCCTGCTGAACAGCATGATAGCGGTGGCCCGTAACCGCGAAGAGGCCGAAGACATCACGGCCACCGCATTTACCGCGGCGTTCAAGAACTTGGACACTTTTCGCGGCGAGGCATCGCTCCCTACTTGGATTCACGCGATCGCCTTGAACGAGGCGCGGAACAGACGGCGCGGCCGAGTCACGTCGCTTGAGTCCATAGACCGGATCGATGCGAACGAATTGACCGAACCTGATCTTCTGACCCAGAAGCTCGAACGCGCAGATTGCTGCGCGCGCATTCGCGAAGCGTTGCGGCGGGTTCCGCGACTCTATCGCGAAACGCTGGTAGATCACTTCGTCCGCGGTCATTCCGTCCGGCAAATGGCCAAGAGCCGCCGTATTCCCATCGGCACCGTGCTCAGCCGCCTCTTCAAGGCGAAGCAGCTCCTCCGCGCGGCCTGGGAGGCCTGACGTGCGGCTCCATAATCGATCGCCGCCAAATATTGGACGATCCGCTTGTCCATGAAAGCGGCCTGTCCATTACTAATGGACAATTGTTTTTCGTGGACACAGCATTGGCTTGGTCCCGTTCATCCGGTTCCGCCACTTGCTTACCCACGGTGCCCTTTCTTGCGTTTCATGTTCGGTAAATCGCCTGTAAGGCGATTTACGATGCATAGGATAAGGACGTTGCTCGCCACATCCCGCGCTAAGAGTGTCTGGAAATGTAGACAAGTGTCTGCTATAGTAGACACATGCCGCGCTCTTCAAGTCATCTTCGTTCGCCTTTGGACCCGATATTTGCGAGCCCAAGCCATATGGCGATCCTCCGCGCTCTTCAGGACAATTTGGAAGGAATGAGCGGCCGGGCTGTCGCGCGGCAGGCCGGCATCAATCACCAGGCATGCGCCTTGGCGCTCCGCCGCTTAGAGAGTCTAGGTCTCATCCAACGCCAAGGGGATGGGCGAACACAGTTGGTCCGTCTCAACTTTGAGCACTATCTTATCAAGGAGCTCATTCTTCCTCTTTTGCGGAAAGAGCGAGACCTCCTGTCCCACATCCGACGTGAGATCGCCAAGCAGTTTAGGGATAAAGCGCTAGCAATCACCGTCTTCGGCAGCGTTGCACGAGGGCAAGACGTTCCGGGCAGCGACATGGACCTGTTGATTCTAGCCAACGGAGGCGACAAGGACAGGATGGTCCAAAAGGCTGCCCGTTACAGCACGGAATTCCAACAGCACTACGGCCTGCGGTTGTCGCCCATCGTCATGACGCCGGGCGAGGCGGCGAGGAAGGTGCGGACTTCGGACGCCCTGCTAAAGAACATTCTTACTGAGGGGATCGACTTGCTCCCCAGACGGCTGCATGAGGCGCTTCCATGAGTCCCCGCGCAAGCAAACGCACTTCAGTGCCTCGATCCAAATACCAGGATTATATGCACGTAGCGGACAATTTCTATGCCGGGGCCGAAGCCGCGAAGGTGTTTGAATACTGGAACGCCGCGGGCGTCCTGATCGTGCATGCGGCCATCGCTTATAGCGACGCGATTACCATCAAAGTCGGTGGTGTCAAAAGCCAAGGGGATGATCACATGGCCGCCGTTGATTTGCTTCGACAGGTGGTGGCGCTGGACAAGAGCGGCGAAGCCGCTCTGAACCATCTGTGGCGCATGATTCAGGAAAAGAATGTCGTCTCATACCACGGAGAAATCTACACCCGCCGGGATGTTGACAAGCTCTGGAAGCACTTGGAGCGTTATCGGACGTGGGCGCGGTCCATATTGGGCCAATGAACCGACCCCGAGAACTTGCAATCGTTGACGCCGCTGCCTCAAGGCCCCTTCCCCCGCCCGTGGATTTAGAAAAAGTACGTCAGTTTTTCTAAATCGTCTTTTGACCGATTCACCATCCAGCCGCATGCCTATCATCCTAGGCGGCCTCCACGCAGTAGTGTAAGTACGGTCGTGAGACGACTGCTCTGCAACACGTATTTGTGGACGAAGCGCTGGAATCTACGCCCGCTCAAGACCGCACTGGACCGGCAATCTATGCGGCACTTAACCCGGCAGAAAGGGACATCATGAATCCATTAAACATAATTATATACATATGTTATGATGTATTCGAAAGCGGCATTATAACCGGCATAATATGGCGATCTATAGCGGCATCGAACCGACCCTCCCAAGCGAGCAACTCGCTCCCTTGGAGGATTTGGCGTTCGAACTGGTTTCGTCAGCGAGTTCCCTCGCCGGTCAGTTGAACCCCATAGTTCGGGACGGGATTGGAGATCTTGTGCGTTCGATGAACTGCTACTATTCCAACCTCATCGAAGGTCACAACACCCTTCCGCGAGACATCGAACGGGCCCTCGACAAAGAGTACTCGACTGAACCCCAGAAACGCAATCTTCAGCTTGAGGCCGTCGCCCACATTGAGGTGCAACGGAAAATCGACTTCGGCGAAGATGAGCGGGCCGAGCCGGTTTCCGTCGATTACATCCGCTGGTTGCACCGCGAGTTCTGCTCCAGACTGCCGGAAGATTTGCTTTGGGTTGAGAATCCGGATAGTGGTGAGCGACTACACGTCATTCCGGGTGAAATCCGGATACGAGCGGTGAAAGTCGGCATGCACGTTCCGCCGACCGGAGATGAGTTGGCCGCGGCGCTGCGGCGGTTTCATGAGGCGTATACCGCACCGATGAGTAAATTTAGGAAGGTCGTCGCCGTGGCCGCGGCGCATCATCGGCTGCTGTGGATTCATCCCTTCCTGGACGGAAACGGCAGGGTGGGGCGCCTTATGGCGCACGCCATGTTGAACCGGCTCGGTATCGGGAGCAGCCTGTGGTCCGTCTCGCGCGGACTCTCCAGGAACGTCGCCGAATACAAGGCTCTTCTTATGAGTGCTGATAGTCAACGCCAAAGTGACTACGATGGCCGAGGCAACTTGTCGGAGAAGGCGCTCATTGAGTTTTGCAGGTTCTTCTTGCGTATCTGCATCGACCAGGTTGCCTTCATGCGGTCTATCCTTGATCCCGAAAACCTTTTGCGCCGGATTGAACTCTACTGCCGGGACGAAGTTGAGGCGGGAAGCCTCCCCAAATCGTCCTACATCGTGCTGCGCGAAGTTGTACTGGCAGGAGAAATCGAACGCGGGAAAGTCCCGGCCATTGTGAACCTACAGGAACGTGCGACACGCAATGTTACATCGGCCCTCATTGAAAAGAAGTTGCTCGAATCTGATAGCTCACGAGCGCCGCTCCGCTTGGGGTTTCCGACGGAGGCCGTCGAACGCTGGTTCCCATCCTTGTATCCGGCGACAGGTAACTAGGCTATCTGGCCCTTGCGTGCAGGAGTAAACGGCAATCGCACGAAGGGAAAGTGTTCGCTTGCTCCCCGCGAGCCAAGAAGTGATGATATGGAGAAGGTAACACCACGAGTCAGTTGTGTTTGGGGGTCCCGATGGCTGAATTCCGATTCCGAACGCTAGAGCAGTTCCAGATTGGCGGAACTACCGATGAAATGCAGCTCGCCTTACCGCTCACCCGCAGCCCACGGGGATTGGTTTACAGGTCTTGCCCCAACGAGGGCTGCTCGCCTGGCCTGTTCTTAGTTGGTGAGCCCCCGGAAGCGCAGAGCCTAGCGCCGGGTCGCATCGATCTTGTTCGTCGGCAACCCGGAATGCCCGGAATGACTTGCCCGTATTGCGGACGTGATGACGAGGATTCCAGTTTCACCTTTGCGGGCGACATTGAGGCAGCGAAGAATTACATTGCATGGGCCGCAAAGAAGGATGCTGCTGATTTCCTCGGGTCCGCCCTGGAGAACATGACTAGGACGATCAACCGAGGACGCGGTGCCATCACAGCCCGATACAACAAAGGCCCCGAGGAACCGAAACTCTTCACTTGGCGCGAAGACCTGCTTCGAAATCTCACGTGTGACACGTGCAACCGTCCGTACGGTGTGTATGCCATCGGCCTGTTTTGCCCGGGCTGCGGGGCAGAGAACGTGCACGTTCATTTTCGACGCGAGATTGAGCTTATCGGAAAGCAGATTCAACTCGCCCGAACCATCGAAGAGGAGGAGCTTTCATATCGGCTTCTTGGAAATGCTCACGAAGATGTAGTGACCGCACTTGAGACCTACCTCAAGACAATCTTCCGATTCATCGTCAAACGTCGACATCCCGAGCGCTATGAGGACCTCTGCTCGAAGAATGCCATCGGGAACAGGTTCCAAAACATTGAACGAGGGAGAGAACTGTACACCCAGCTGGCGATGGACCCGTTCGCTGGCCGGTCGCCTGATGACCTCGACACGCTCCGGCGGAATATTCAGAAGCGGCACATCGTTGGCCACAATCTAAGCATGGCAGACGAAGGATACGTGAGAACTGCCGAAGACGAGCGGGCAGGCCAGACTGTTCGACTTCTGGCCGATGACATCACTCGGTTTTCGGAGCTGTGCGGAGAGATTATCCGAGATCTCGCGCGGGGAGTAACGGAATTCCACGAACGGATCATTAGGGATAGCAGCGCAATTTCCAGCCCCCTGCAACAAAGTAAAGAACTCTGATCCCCTCTCTAATCCCCCCAAATTGGGATACCTGGCGGGCAGGTTCGTGCCTGTGCCAGGCAAGATGCCTTTGCTGCAAATCCGCTGCAAATGAGCGATGGAAATTGGTAGGATCTGGTGGCAATTGGTGGGAGTCGCTCCGTCTGAAAGATGCAGTGGACCTGAGCAACCGCTGGGATTAGCAAACCGCCGCACTAGGCCACCATGCGACCCCCCGCTCAAAGTACCTTAGGGCACTCTCTAGACACGTTTTGCATTTGAGCGCCTTGCAGATCCGGCCCCGCTAAGTGGATATGGTTGTCTAGTGAGTGCCTGCACGACCCGGAACTGTGATACTTAGACGCCGATAAACATTATGACTCAACACGCCGCCGCCAGTGCCATCCTGAATGCCAATCATCACATCATGGATATCAGGTGCTATGGTCTCCTGGTTGACCGCGTATCCGATCCCGGTTGACGTGCTGGTAGCAGGAGTAAATTCGATTCCATCGATTCGACGATGGGCATCTTCAACTGTACTTTCCAGGCGCTGCAGCCGCGACTCAAGTTGCTTGCCGGCCGCCAGCGCTGCGTCAGCCTGAGCTTTCTGCAATTCGGTTGCGGTCTGTTCATGACGAGTCGCCAGTACGATAACCCATGAAATCAAGCCACCGATGATCGCGCTAAACAGGGAAAGGAGTATTTGGTTGCGGAGAGAGTGGTCTTTCTTTATGGGTTGGGCCATCTCTGCACGATACACGATGCCCGGGGCCTTTCACAAACGGTCGGAACGTCACCTGAGTATGAAAGAGTATCGAGAAGTATCAGCCACCACCACGGAATAAGAGGAGATGTAAGCGAAAGAGGCGGCCACGGGGCCCGGCAGCATGATCACAGATACGAGGATTCATTTTATCGATTTGGTTCCAAAACATTCGAAAGCACCACAAACTACCCGATGATAGGTCAGATAACCGTTAGGCACCGCGATGACCCCTCGACGAGGTATTCTTGTCCTGCAACTCAAGAGCGTAAGGGCAGAACATGGGATCCTCAGGCTATGTGACTGATGCGGCTTTCCATAGTCTCCAAGAGCGAGCGTGCAACTCGTGCCCGCTCAGTATCGCGATCATCGTAAGCCTTCCCACCGCGAATCAAGTTAACGAGGGGCGGCGCGCAATAGGTGAGCGCATGGAGCGCATCTGGACTCCATTCCGCTATCTCGCGAAGCTCAAAGGAACTAATAAATTGCAACCCGGTGAGATGGGATGCGGCGCTGAGAACTAAAGCGCCAACTTGGACCCGGTGCCTGTAAGCCTTCCAGCGGTGCTGGACCTCGGGTGACCACTTTACCGGCTTGCGGGCAACGGAATACCTTGCGAAGGCATCGGCGACATGTGCACATCTGTTTTCGACGAGTTTCAAACTTGTAGACCCATCAAGGGGCTCAGGTGGGATCTCCTCTAGCACGCGCCCGAGAATGTCGCCAATGTTCGATGCTACCGGAATCTCAAGAACCCGATCAAGGAAGGGGGGCGCATTGAAGAGTGGGATGTCCTCTTCCTGCGAATCTTCTACGAGCGGAAGCTCGGCGATCCGTGACCCCATATACGTGCCACTCGCCTCCTCTCGATCCAATTCGCAATAAGCGTAGACCGACTGTAGGAGGTTCTTGAGGGCGCGGCTACCGGTCCTTGAACCATGCTTTGCCTTGTATTCCTCAAAATCCGCAACTTGATACAGGAGTGACCGGTACGCCTCGCGGCCATGGGGCTCAACGCCTTCGGATTGAAGTCGCTCAACGGCCCTTGACGGGTTCCAACACCATGACAGAAAGGTCTCTGCCATCTGGGGAGTGATGCCGGAAAACGGGGGGCGACGAAGCCAGCTTCTTTTCGGGCTTGACAGGATTGAGGTGAGCCGACGAGCGAAGTTATTTTCTGCTGGAAACTCCTTTCTAAACTCGATCGCGTTAGCGCTCACCAAAATTTTGTCGAGCCTGGCGCAGTAAGCCTTGTCTGCCGACGATAATCGACGGAAGGTAGTCTTGTACGGCCGCTTCTTTCGGTCTCGCTCGTGAGCGACAGCGGTCATGGGCTGCACGCTCGGATCAAAGTCGCCAAAGTCTGTGTTGCGCGGTGGCAAAAGCACCTTAAAACGTTGGGTACTGAGAAGGCTATCGAACTGCCCCAAGACTCCATCGTCCTTGAAGGCCATCCGGATTTGGGGATTAAGCAGCAGGTCGACCTCCTTAAGCAGAACCGGACTGTTCCTTCGCAGGGCCCCACTCAGTAGTCCATAAAGCACAAGTTCCTGAATGCCAGGAGCGGGTTTACTCGGATAGAGATCAGGGTCCCAGTGAGTGATCATCATTGGCTTACCCGACGCCCAGTTTTCCATGGTCTACTCCTCCTAGCGCGAACTATTTGACCCAACTTCTGCGAGCACGACTTGATGGGACGGCTGAAGTGATTATAGGCGCAAGGTTAGGGGAACTGCGCTCAGTCGGATCGGCACGCAACTCTAGCCCAGCGGAACCGAATCGCCTCGCCTTGAAGCCTGCCCACCGTCTATCCGGTCAAGCGGCCCCTTTCAGGGTAGTGGACGTAAGGTCGTTTAAGCGATACGACCTTGCTGCTTAGAAATGATAGGATCTCGGGCGCGGGGGCGTTCACTAGGGTAAGATTTCGGCCCCCGCAACGGATCCTAGGCCCTTCATAGGGTTCGGACCAGCCCGTGGAGTTGTATCTCCGGCTTCCTTTGGTTCAGTCGCATAATCGATCGAGCTCGCCAACCGCTCGGTGATTCTCTTACTTAGACTTCACGCCGAAAGTGATTGCAAGGGCGAGACCGACCAAAAAAGACAAGATCTGCAGAATGATGGGTATACGGATATTGGTGGAATAGACATCGATTGACGTGGCGCCGCTATTTGCGGCCCGACCCACGCTTCCCGTTAGTGCCATCATCGCCCAGGTACCAATGGCGATTGAAATTGCGAATGCTATCCACGCATCGACCGCCCATATCTTGGCATTGAAGGCCTGCTGGTTGGCAAAATCTTTCCAGACAGTGATCGTGAGAGCCAATACGCCCGTCGACAGCGTGATGAGATGCTTTATCAGATCTCCTACCAGACCGATCGCTTTTTCAGTCATTTGTATCCTCGTTCCGCGTCAACAAAAAGGGAATATGGGGCACAGGCTCTTTAAAGCTTGCCGCACCGAGAGGGCGGTCAAGCGCGAATCCTCGGCGTACTCGATTACCTCGTTAGCGAGCCTAATTGTATTCGGCAGGACGTTCATTGCCAGGTCTTGAACTGTATAAAGATTTGATTCATGGGCAGTTTCGATAGCGCGATCGGTGGCGATCTCGAATTCCCGGTCACCTGAGGGATCGAAGTGAAAGCCTCGCGCTTCAACGTGCTCGCGGGCAATATGACGCAAGTACGCACCGGTGGGAGACGGTGCAGCAGAACCAGACATCTGATTTCTCCTGGGAGTGTTCCTTCTGGAACTCTGCCAATTCTAACCCAGAACGCTGTTGCGGACGCTTGGCATCAACACTTTCCCTGAGGAGGCATGATCGACTAGGGGCACGACGTTTATGCGTGGTAAGGAGGACCACTATGGCAACTTCAAAATACTGCAGGGGGTAGGATTCGAACCTACGAAGGGCGAAGCCCGCCTGATTTACAGTCAGGTCCATTAGACCGCTCTGGCACCCCTGCGAAATTGGATGATCATTGCAATCGCGAGGCCACATTGTACTAACCTCGGTCACTGTGAAGTAATTGTGAAGTGAAACCCGCGAAATCTGCTAACCGCCGCTCACGTCTGCTTACGTCCGTTCGTCGAAAGTGCTCCCGATCACCAGTCCTCCGACGGCGCCTCGTTCGGGTTTACAGTCTGCAGCGGTTTGCCCGCCTGCAGAAGTTCGCGCGCGATTTCAGGTTGTGATTCCGAGGCGATTGCGTGAGTGGCAGCATTCGGCGCATCGGCACTCGTGCCCGATTGTGAAGTAATTGTGAAGTGAGCCGCGTCCTTTGGGAGAAGTTTCTCGCCCAACTTGCCCATGGCATCCCGAAGCTCGGTCGGATGAACGTGCGCATAGCGCAACGTGGTACGGATCGTTCGGTGCCCCAACAGCTGCTGAATCACTGGCAGATCACATCCGAGCCGACGTAACTGTGTCGCCGCCGTATGGCGTAAGTCGTGCATCCGTGTCGATCCCAAGCCTGCCGCCTTGATCGCCTTCTGAAAATCCGTTCGTACCCAGCCAAATCTTCGCCTCTTGCCACCCTCGTGAAAAACGTAGGGACAGTCGCTGCACGGAGGGATTCGCCTGAGCACATCTTCGAGTGCCTCGCTCATCGGCAATACCAGCGGCGTACCGGTTTTGCTCTGCACGATCTGAATAACGTGCTGATTGAAGTCAATCCGGTCCCACGTTAGGCGTAGGATGTCCCCGCGCCGTAGGCCGGTAAGAAACGCGATCTGTACGATCGGGCGCAAACGATCGGAGCAGGATTCCAGCAAGGCATCAAGCTGGCCCTTCTCAAGCCAGTGCGTCCGCGCGGCCTCCGGATACAGCCGAATACCTTTGCAAGGATTGGATGTCAGCTTGCCCCAGTCCACAAACCGGTTGAAGAAGCATTTGAGAATCGCGGTATAGCGATTGACCCGAGCCTTGGACGCCCCACCGGCCAGAATGCGAAGCTGAAACTGCTCCACCGCGTGTCGGTCGACGTCCTGAAGACAGCCATTGGGTCCAATGAACGCCTGCAGGCGGTTCAAAATAATTTGATCGTCGCGCGACGAAACCTTACGCGGTTTCGAATACACAGTCATGAATTCTTGGATCGCTTCCGAAAGCGGCGTCCTGACATCCCGCGCTCTGCCGACCCACCGTCCTTCGAACACCTCCGCACGGCGCTTGTCTAACGCGCCGATAGCCAGCTTCCGGTCTGAGCTTCCGGTTGACTCCCGGATCACCCGGGGGCCGGCCTTGTAGGCGATCCAAAAGATGTTGCCTCGCTTGTAAACTCCACGCATACGGGAGTTCATCCTAATGTTTAGAGGGCAGTTCGTCAACAAAAGCTGCGAGTGGCTTTACGGCCAGCTTTTGCATCCACGCATCCAACGCCTGCATGTCGAATCGAATCGACGCGCGACCCGCGCCAACAGTTCTCGCTCCAGATGGATGGATAGGAATGAACGGAACCGCCCTCCGTTCCACTAGTCGATAGACTGAAAACACGCTCAGCCCGAGATAGGCTGCTGCCTCCTTGGCAGTTAGATAGCGAGCTTGGATGACGCTCTCCATGGTCATATGTATATGCGCGGTCTGCTCGCCAGACGCACAGTCTTCTGTCTATACCACCGTTTACATTCTGTTTCTTTGACCGTGGAACGTCCTGTGATTACAATGAGTTCCGCTAGAAGTACACGTTGTTCACCAACGCTGATCAACCGAAGGGCAAAGCCCAACTTATATACGTACCCGCCGAGGCGTACATCCCGCACATCGTCGTGCGTCGCGTTCGCCGCCCATGTTGGCGGCGCGCTTGAGTGCGGGCAAAACTTGATCGGCCCTTCTAACCGGAATTTGCGCATATCCTTTAAGGAGGCAGAATTCGTCATGACCGCTTCAGAGACTCTCACCGAACTGCTCGCCAAATGGTCGGATGGCACCGAGGTGCATAGGCGGGTTATGCCTTTGGTCTACTCCGATCTACGGCGTCTCGCTGGCGCGCTATTCGCCAAGGAAAGACCCGACCATACGCTCCAGGCCACAGGTCTAGTTAGCGAGGCTTACATTCGACTCGTAGATGGAGGCCCCTTTGATAGCCGGGCTCATTTCTTTGGCGCGGCGGCCAGGGCCATGCGCCAGACCCTAGTGGACTATGCACGGCGGCGCAATACGATCCGACGGGGCAGCGGCTTCGAGCGCGTTGATCTGGAGGACTGGTCTTCCGTCCAAGCCGAGGAGTGCCGTGAGATTCTCGATATGGAAAACGCTTTATGCCGGCTGGAAGCCATCCACCCGCGTCGAGCTGAGCTGGTGAAGCTTCGGTATTTCGCGGGACTCAGCTTAGAGGAAGCGGCAAGTGTATTGGACATTAGTGTGAGCACGGCAAAAGAGGACTGGGCCAAAGCCAAGAACTGGCTGAAAGAGCGATCTGAGGTGAAGTGACAGGCGATCAGGCAAGCCCATTGAGTTTCATGGGCATCTATTCATCGATTGGCGGAAAGGTCTTAACCAGGTACGAGGTCGGTCCGCTGATTGGTAATGGCGCGATGGGGCACGTTTACAGAGCCCTCGACGTACGACTAAACCGTCCGGTTGCAATCAAAGTGTTACCTCACTGGGCCCGTGGAGATTCCAAGGCTCGCGCACGGCTCCGTCGCGAGGCTCTCGCGGCGTCGGCTCTCAATCACCCCAATATCATCACGATCTACGACATCGATAACGAGGGCGGCGTCGATCTGATGGTCATGGAGTATCTGGCAGGGAAGACACTGGGCGAACTGATTCCCGCGCGTGGATTGCCGATCGCGAAGGTTCTTGACCTTGCCGTTCCGATTGTAGATGCGCTTTCCGCCGCTCACTCGGCGAACATATTACATCGGGACTTGAAGCCTTCAAACATCATGGTGACCGAAGAAGGCCGCCTGAAAGTCTTGGATTTTGGACTTGCCATGGTCCACACGCCAGGTGGCAAGCCGTCGGACGTTTCGGACCAGGCCGGAACCCGCGTCTACATGTCGCCCGAGCAGCTTAAAGGATTCGCCGCGGAGCCGCGCTCAGAGATCTTCAGTGTCGGCTTAGTCCTCTTCCAGATGCTAACGGGCCGCCATCCATTCGGCCCCGGAGATCGTACCGAGCTCGCTGCCGCTATCCAGTCGAAAGATCCAGCTCGTTTCCCTCCCAAAGTGCCGGCCGTTCTGGCAAAGGTGGTCTACCGTTGCCTTGAAAAGGTTCCCGAGCTTCGATTTGAATCGATGCAACAACTGCTGATCGCCCTAAAGCAGCTATCCGGCGTCGCGGGTCGCGGACGCCTCCGCTCCACGGCGGAGCCACTAGCGGCTACCTCTGGCTCCGCTGATGTCAGGCAGGTTCATGCCATCACGAAGCGCATTGGTTATAAGAATATCCCCCATAGTCGGAACGCGCTTGAAGAGTTAACGCGCCTGATCGAGGACTCAAGCCTTTCCAGCCAGGCTCATGCAGCAGCGATGGCCTGCCTCAAGGACCATATCTTGTCGCTAGGCAACTACGACAACGGTGTTCCAGAACCAGTAAGGGAGGTCCGAATCCTTGTGCTGAACGCCATGAAAGCGGGCGCGCACGGTCAGCTGGGGAGGTACTTCGCCCGCCGTGATTTGGAACAGCTTGACCTCTACGATATGGATTTCAGCGGCGAGATCCTGAACAATCTGAGTTTCCATCGCTGCTTCCTCACCGAATCGCGCTTCTGCGGATCAAATCTGAGCGATGCCTCCTTCAGCCGCGCCTGGATCAGAAACGTCGATTTTACGAATGCGAATCTCTCAGATGTTGACTTTAGCAATTCGGACTGGTTCAACGCGATCAACCTGACAGCCGGGCAACTTGCGCGAGCGCAGAAGGCAACGCTGATGGATTGCCCAGCCTCTATTGAAGAGATGCACCATATTCTGGGCGTGCGTTATGGGCGTCACTTTGATTCATGGACGCGACACGTCCGGGACCAATTGCGTGCTGCATGGGCGGAGTATTTGCGACCCGGAGGTCTGCGCGATGTCGTGGCCCAATGGCGCCACTCCGGGTGAAGGCAACCCGACTTTAGAGTTTACGATCCGCCTCTTTCCCATCTTATTGCGCATGTCTTAGTGGGCCTCGATTCGGTTGAGCCCATAAGACCGAGGGCCAGAAGGAGGCGCACCGTGCCACAATCGAAAAGCAAAAATATCCGCCGCTACGCAGCGAAGCTCCGAACTGGAGCCTGTCTCACGGTCTTGAGCGCCGCCACGCCTCTTGTCGCCCACGCGGCATCGCCGTGGGAGGATGCAGTCAACGCACTCCAAACGTCCATGACTGGACCGATTGCGCGTGGATTGAGCCTTGTCGCCATTGTGGTGGGCGGCCTGATGTTCGCCTTCGGGGAGGGCGAATCCAAACGCATGTTGGCGGGTATCGTGTTCGGCATCGGAATGGCGATCGGTGCCGTCAACTTCATGGCTTGGTTGTTCCCGTAGGCCGTGTCCCAAACACCAACCATGCATCCCGTATACCGGTCCTTGAACAAACCACTCACCATTATGGGAGCGGAGCGCCGGCTGTTCTTTTTGGCGGCTATCATCGGGGCGGCCACCTTCAACCTCTTCGGCAGCTTGCTGGGCGGCCTTGTGATGTTTGCCGTCCTTTATATATTGGCGCGATGGGCCACCGCCACGGACTCACAGATCTTGCGGATTCTCTTGAACTCATCCAAGTTCAGGCCGCAGTACGACCCCTCCAAGCGGGACGCCGTCAAGCGGGATCACCGTGGTTAAGCTTTCCCGCATCTTTAAGGACTATCGCGACTCCGGCGCGTTACATGCGCTCATCAGCATTGACCGCGCCATCGATGATCACACGTTCCTGGCCAAAGGCGGTGATCTTCTCACAATTCTCAAAGTTCGTGGCGTGGATGGCGAGTGCTTGGAATCCTTGGAGATCGATCAGATCGTTCGGCGTTTCGGGTCGGCCATTCGGACGTTCGGCGAGTCGTTCCGAATCTATCAATACATGGTCAAGCGGGAATTTGGTCCGATCCCTCATGGCGACTACGCCGATCCTATCGTCCAGGACGAGATGGCAAGTCGCTCGGCATACTTGGAAGCCAAAGGCCTTTACAACCTTGAAATCTATTTCGTCGTGGTTCACGAAGGACTGCGCCGCGATTCGAGTCTGAAGACCCGCCTAGCCGGGTTCGCTGCCAATCCCGCACAAACCATTCGGGCAGCTCTGTTTGCCGACCAGAGAATCGCGGTGCTCGAACAAGATCTCGACCGGGGCCGCCAGGAACTAACGAACAAGGTCAACAGTTTCGCCGTTCAACTCCGCGATTTTGTGAAAATCGAAGCCCTCGACAAGAAGGGCGCATTCGCGTTCTTGCGGCGGCTGCTCAACTACGCGCCGTACAAAGCGGAATCCGCCAGCCTCGCCTTTGACCAGTTTGTGGATTTCCAGCTCTGCGGGTCGTCCTTGGAATGTCACCGCGACCATCTACGGCTCGACAACTATTACGTTCAGACTCTCACCCTGAAGGAGCCTCCTGCCAAGACGTGGGCCAATCTGTTCAAGGGCCTCCAGGAGATCCCCGCCCAGTTCGTAATCG
>Ga0070735_10001626_pt1 | contig 21320 bp, 17 predicted proteins | sample Coa_R1_FD_66443 | JGI IMG/M metagenome (GOLD analysis project Ga0070735, IMG submission 66443) | Surface soil microbial communities from Centralia Pennsylvania, which are recovering from an underground coalmine fire - Coalmine... | ecosystem: Environmental > Terrestrial > Soil > Unclassified ... | reverse complement strand
TCAATCGACAGGGGCCTGACGAAGGCACACAATACCGCTCCGCCATCTGGTACGCGAACGACGAGCAGAAGAAAATCGCCGATTCCTACATCGCGCAACTTGATAACGAAAAAGTGTTTCCCCACCGCATCGTAACGCAGGTCGCCCCGCTGAAGGACTTCTATCCAGCTGAGGCGTATCACCAGAACTACGCCGCCCTGCATCCGGACAATCCATACATCGTCTTCAACGATGCTCCGAAAGTCTTGCACCTGGAAACCGAGTTTCCCGATCTCTACACCAAATAAGTGATATTGAAAACGGACAACATTTTGTTCACGATCGCGACTGTCACAAAATTCGCATCTTCCCGCGCCGCATCCGATCAAAAGGGATTATGAGCTCCGCGCCCGCTGTTTTCCATAAACCTACGACCGCCGAGAAGCTCTTCAACCGCGCTTTTGGATTCCTGGTTGGACTCGGCATCGGCCCCTCGTACATCTATGTTCTCGAAGTCCGTGGACGCAATACCGGCAAGATGTATTCGACTCCAGTTGATCTGCTAGAACTCGAGGGCAAGCGATATCTAGTGGCTCCGAGAGGGCGTACTCAGTGGGTCCGCAATGCCGAAGCATCCGGGGAAGTCATTCTAAAGCGGGGAAGCAAGCGTGAGACATTTCGATTGCGCGCTCTGAATGACGTTGAGAAACTCCCTGTACTCAAAGCCTATCTCGACAATTTCAAGGCGGCAGTGCAGCGATACTTCACCGTTCAAGCTGGATCTCCAACCGGCGCATTTGCAGCGGTGGCAAGAAGTTATCCAGCCTTCGAACTCCTCGCGAAGTAATCGGCACTTAGTGAAACTTAAGCCTCCATGTAACTTCGTGCCCTTAGTAGTTAGAAAGTATTTAGCTTTCACAATTTCCCTCTTGCGAAAAACTAAGAGCTATGGCATTGTGAATTATCAATCTGTGAAAGGACGCCCAAATTTGTCAGCGTCTATGCACAAATCGCTTAGCGGGCTGTCTTGGCCGACCATGTGCCAATTCAGTTTCAGGGCGTCGTCCGATCGCGCTAATTAATTCCACGGCGCTCTAAACGCAAAGCCAACAAATCAATATGCAGGGTGGCGCAGGCCACGGTTCCTTCGACTGTCACTCGATCAACAACCGTTGCCGTTCATTCCCCCCAGCCTGAGTTGTAACTTGGTGGAGAAATGCGCTTAAGCGCGTAAAGGCGTAATTGTGCGACAGCTTCTGTCTTTTTGTAGGTTGGAGAAGACAAGAGCCGGTCAGTGGTGAAGATCGCGGGTACTTCGTAAGCCCGAAGGCGAGGAGGTGCAAATCCTCCAGACGTAAACCCCATCCGTGCTCAATCGTTCCCTGATCCTTTGAGTTGGAAATAGCGCGAGAGTTGTCTCGCGCAGAAGATTCAGTCAGTGGTGAAGTCACGGCAACTTCGTGGCGGCCTGATGTTGTGCCGGGGTTCGAGCCCCCAACCGTGATCAAGTTCCCTGGCTGCGACGTAGCTGCAGCGCGGGCCGGCGGCTGCTGAAGCGCCCGCGCTGCTTGGGGAGACAGGATCGTGGACGCCGGTGGTGACGATGAGGGCTACTTCGCTCGAAATGCGGGTGGTCGCAGGTTCGAGTCCTGCCGCGGGGAGCATTCGCGTAGCTCAGAGGTAGAGCACCTAAACATACCTTCGTCGCTGATTCCCCGGCTCAGTAGTTCGCATGGCTAAGCTCGTCCCCCTAAGCGTGGAGAGACACGTATGACTGTGATCACTAGAAATGGAAAGCCTCAGATCAGTGAGTCGCTTTGCAACTCATGCTACTGGGCGCACATACAGCGCGGATTCGCTGAAAGCGAAGAGGTCATTCTCTGTGCGTTTCTGAGGACGCCGCACGCGGTGCCTTTCAAAGTGAGCTGCTGCACCGACTACCACGACAAGCGCGTCCCGAGCCGAAGAGACATGGAAGAAATCGCCTGGATCATCCGTACTAAAGATGTGAATCGCCAAGTCGGATTCACGAATGCGTCAAAATGCGGACCCGCTGAAGCTGACGACCTGGAGATCGTACCCTCGAGCAGCTAATTGGAAGTCAAGGCCGCTATCCCCGATGTGCCTTGAGGGCATTGCGTTCTGGCTTCGAGGAACGGGACGGAGCTTCGAATCCAATTCGGCGATTGTTTGCTGGAGGTGGCTCCATCAATTCGCGGATGGCGTCGACCAGTTCCTGGAGTTCGGCATCGTGCGAATCCAGCCGCGATTCGAGCTCCGAGAGCTTGGAGACAACGCGCTGATTGACGAGCAAAGCTTCGCGCATCCGCACGAATGCACGTACTACGAAAATGCTCATCTCGACCGCGCGTTTCGAGTTCAGAACGGTTGCCGCCATAATCGCGCCATGCTCGGTAAAGGCATTTGGCAGATAGCGGCGGCCACCATGCCCCGATCTTGAGGTCGCATTTTGCGACCTCAAGGTGTCGTACTCGGCGCCGGTTAGCCTGAACAGAAAGTCGTCCGGAAAGCGCTTCGGATTCCGCTTAGCCTGCTCGTTCAGCCGCTTAACCGGGACACCGTAGAGTTCAGCGAGATCTGCGTCAAGAATAACTCTCTGATTCCGCAGGACGACGATTTTTGAAGTTACTCGCTTTGTGAGAACGATCGCGCTTGTACTCATCATTCACCGACATCTTGAGGTCGCAATTTGCGACCTCAACAGGATTTAAAAAGACACAGCATCATAGCAAGCCCAAACGGCTCAGGACACAACGAACAGCTGCAACGAAACCGAGACGTTCCAAAGTAGGAAACCGCGCCGCAAGCCATTCTCAGCTTCAGAAGAACGAAACATGAGAGTGAGAGGCGGAAAGATTTTGGTTCACGTTCAAGGTCAAAAAGAAAGGAGGCCCTATGGCTCGACTCAATCTACTAAACCTCAACTCCGCACTGCGCACGCACGAAGGCGCTCCGGCACACAACATCTCTGCCCAGATGCAGCTGCGTCGCTCCGTGCTGGCGTGCCTGCTATGGGAGACTCAGTTCTACGAGGACGGAGTCGAGATCGCGGGTCGTATCGCAGAACTCGTTCCGAAGATCGCTCCCGAAAGAGTTGCGGCGCTCGCCATCGAGGCGCGCGAGAAGATGAAGCTGCGTCATGGTGTGACGCGCCATCTCACGAACGAGCAGAAGAGGTGATACATTATGCGCGAGCATCTAAGTGAGCCGGGAAACCGCCAAGGCCGTTCTGATTGTCTGTATCGGGCTTCCTCTGCTCTTCATGCACGCAGCATGGGCAACGCCTGCACTTCATGCATATCTGCTTACTGCGCTTCTTTTTGGACTTCTCTTGGTGCCAGACTATCCGCATCCTGAAACACCTGGATTCAGAAGGACCATATTCTTGATATTGGTCACGCACTCGGCAGTCTTGATGGGGATTGTTGAGTTGGATCTCAAGTGGGGAACCATCGTCGGGCAATTCATGTCCGCGCGGATGGCTTTTGGCCTTCTAGGGATCGCATTGATGCTTGAATGGCGAGTTGCGTTGCGGATCATTGGAGCGCGGGCGCCGGAGTCTGAATAGATATCCCGGCAAGAGAGTGAACTCAGCGAAAACAAAAGAGTTTGTCGGCAGCCGGACCTGTAAGCCGAATTCTGTCCGCGGGATTTCTCCTGCGCGACGACCATTCCTCTGGGCCGTGCATTGCTACGCGGCTCTAGCGACCTACCCGAAGGTTTGACGCGCCGAGCCGGCACGTGTTCCGCCGTCGCACCACGTTCTTGACCCTTCCAAGAACCCGCTGCGACGGCGAAACTTCCTTCCTATTTGGTCTTGCTCCGTGTGGGGTTTGCCATGCCCGCGCCATTACTGCCGCGGCGGTGCGCTCTTACCGCACCTTTTCACCCTTACCCCGTTGCCGGGGCGGTATGTTTTCTGTGGCACTTTCCGTCGACCCGGCTTGAACCGAGCCTCCCGGACGTTATCCGGCACACTGCTCTGCGGAGTTCGGACTTTCCTCCCCGCCCATTCTCGCAAGAGCCGTTTTCCAGGCTCCTGCCAGAATGGACGGGGCGGTCGTCCGGTCCGGCTGCCTACGACCTCATTATATGCCATGCCTCCCGCGTGTTCCCCGACTCTTGACTTCAATATATCGTTCCTTTTCCGACCTGTCCGCCACTCAGGCTGGTAAACTTAGGTGTCCCGGAATAGCCTGGAAGGCCACGAATCCCCCAACGCTCCTATGAACATCGGCGAAGCCATCAAAGTCGCTCTCCAGTCTCTCTGGGCGAACAAGCTTCGCTCGGTGTTGACCTTGCTCGGGGTCGTCATCGGCGTCGGTGCAGTGATTGCCGTTGTAACCTTCGTTTCCGGCATCAACGATTACGTCGCCAAGAAAATATTTAATCTCGGGGCCGACGTCTTCATCGTGTCCAAAATGTCCGCCGTCGAGACCAACGTCGATCACTTTCTCGAGGCCGAGAAGCGCAAAAATCTCGACATGGAGGACTACGACGCTGTTCGTGCCGCTTGCCGCCACTGCGACTACGTCGGGGCGCGCGTGAGCAGTACCAGCACTGTCAAGCACAACGAGCAGTCGATTAACGACACCAACGTTCAAGGTATAACTCCCGAGATCGCGACGATTGTCGACACGGATCTCACGTCCGGTCGCATGATCAATCAGACCGATCTCGAGAATCACTCCCAGGTAGCCGTTGTCGGGACCGACATCGTCGAGCATCTGCTTCCGGGCGTCGATCCGCTGGGGCAGGAGATTCGCATTAACGGCTGGATCTACCAGGTCATCGGCGTCGGCAAAAAGAAAGGCAAGACGCTTGGCCAGAGCGCCGATAACTACGCGCTCATCCCCATCACTGTCTACTTGAAGCAATATGGGGCGCACAATAACAGCATCGGAATCTGGGGAAAAGCGTCGGCAACCGGGACTCCTTTGAGCCAGGCAATCGACGAGGCTCGAGTCGCTTTGCGCACGCATCGTCACGACCGTCCCGGCAAAGACGACAGCTTCGAAATTGAGACGAACGAAAGCCTTCTGTCCATTTGGTCCGGCCTGAGCAACACGTTTTTTATGGCGACCATCGGCGTCGCTGCCGTCTCGCTCGTGGTTGGAGGCATTGTCATCATGAACATCATGCTCGTCTCGGTGACAGAGCGCACGCGCGAAATCGGCATCCGCAAGGCCCTCGGCGCGCGCCGTGATGACGTGCTGCTGCAGTTCCTGATTGAATCGGTGATCCTTGCACTTGTTGGTGGAGCATTGGGAGTCCTGTCGGGGATAACCCTGGCAGAACTTGTCACGGCCATCATCGGGATGCCGTCATCCATCAAGCTCTGGGCCGTTGCCGCAGGACTAACAGTCGCAGCGAGTGTGGGAGTCTTCTTCGGCGTCTATCCGGCGCGCAAAGCCGCCAAGCTGGACCCGATCGTAGCATTACGTTTTGAGATGTAATTAATGGATTGAATCGAGAAGCTTGGCATTCGCATAACTGATGGTTTTTCAATTACCCAATTATCCAATTACTCAATCCGCATGATCGGCAAATCCGAATTCGGTGAAATCGTCCAAATGGCAACGGACACGATACGCAGCAACAAGCTGCGTTCGGCCCTGACCGTCCTCGGCATCATCATCGGTGTTTCCGTCGTGATCGGCGTCTCTTCGATCGGCCGCGGTCTCGACGACAATGTTCGCGATCTGGTCGCCAGCATCGGCTCCAATGTCATATTCGTGTTTCACTTGGACTTCTTCACCTTTGGCCGCATGACGGAGGAGATGCGCAAACGCAAAGAACTGACCTATGACGATGCCATGGCGATGCGTGATCTGCCGCATATCCAGGCCGTGTCGGCGGGGCTGCGTCTTTTCCGGCCCGAATTTGGAGTTGGCACTTACTCCGTCAAATATCGCGATAAGAAAGTGAAGAACACAATTCTTGAAGGAGATATGGCCACGGCGAAGGATGTCTTTGACTTGCCGATGGCGAGCGGCCGATGGTTCAGCGACGTTGACGATGAGCACCATTCGCCGGTAGTGGTGATCTGTTATGACACGCAACACGAGTTGTTCGGCGACCAGGACCCGCTTGGCAAGGAAATCAATATCGAAGGCCGGTTATTCCAGGTAATTGGAACTGCTCAGAAGATCAAATCGGTGTTTGGTGGCGGCAAGGATCCGAATGACAATCGTGTATTTTTTCCGCTGCAAACGTTCAGAACGCTGCATCCGGAAATGAAGCAATATGTGATCAGTGTAAAAGCCACCTCACACGACGACATGCCGAAGGCCATGGATGAAATTCGCGAACTACTGAGACGTCGGCGGCACGTTCCCTTCGATAAGCCGGACAATTTTGCGATCATGACCTCGACTTCGATTTCCGACTTCTGGAACGAACTCACCGGTGCGCTCTTTATCGGGATGTTCGCGATCTCAAGCGTCGGCCTCGTCGTCGGGGGCGTCGGTGTGATGAACATCATGCTGGTCAGTGTGACCGAACGGACGCGTGAAATCGGCGTGCGCAAGGCCATTGGCGCCCGCAAGCGCGATATTCTCTTGCAGTTCACCCTCGAAGCCATCATGCTGACCGCGGTTGGCGGCGCGATGGGAATTCTCTTCGGAGCCATCATTGTCTGGGTGATCCCGGCGCTCTGGCCTTCCTTGCCTGCGCACTTATCCATGTTCTGGGTCACATTCGGTTTCAGTTCCGCGGCCGGAGTAGGCCTTGTCTTCGGGATTTATCCCGCCTGGAAGGCGGCAAATCTCGATCCGATCGAGTCGTTGCGGTACGAATAAGCTGGCCTGCGCCCGCGCATGATTCACTCTATCCGCACCACGCTCCAGATCATCGCGCTTTTCGGATGCGCCTCCAGTTCTGCTTTCTACCTTCTCTGCTTATGGAGTGCATGGAGGTTTCTTCGCCGGCATAGCCCTGAGAAGAACATCCGCCCCGCAAAACTGTTACCCGGAGTCTCAATTCTCAAACCGCTGAAGGGAACCGATCCGAATATCTATAAGAGTTTTCGCAGCCATTGCCTGCAAAGCTATCCGGAATTTGAAATCCTCTTTGGAGTCAGTGATCCAGATGATCCCGCGGTGGCCAGCGTTCAGCAGTTGCAGCAGGAATTTCCCGATCGCAAGATCCGGCTATTCGTCTGCCCCGCGAAACTCGGACCCAACGTCAAGGTCGGTAATCTCGAGCAGATGGTTCAGGGCGCGCATTATGAATACCTCGTCGTCAACGACAGCGACATCTTCGTCGAGCGCGACTACCTCCAGAAAGTCATTCCTCCCTTGCTCGATCCCCGCGTGGGCTTGGTCACATGTCTGTACCGCGGCATCGCCGAGCGCACTCTCGGATCTCAAGTCGAAGCGCTGGGCATCAGCACAGATTTCTGTGCGGGAGTTCTCGTCGCACAACAACTCGAAGGCGGCCTGCACTTCGGTCTTGGTTCCACACTTGCTTTTCGCCGGACCGATCTCGAAAAGATTGGAGGGTTCCGCCAGATCGTCGATTACCTCGCCGATGACTATGAACTCGGAAGGAGATTGTCCAATCTCGGACTGAAGGTTCTGCTCTCCGGCATTGTGGTCGAAACACATCTGCCCGCCTACAATCTGCGGGGCTTCCTGTCCCACCAGATGCGCTGGGCCCGCGGAGTTCGCGATGCCCGTCTGGGCGGCTACATCGGCCTGGTCTCGACCTTCGGCGTCTTCTGGTCTCTGCTGAACCTCATTCTCGCGCACGCTCGGCCTTGGTCATGCGCAGTGCTGGCCGGAGTCGTCTTGCTCCGCATCGCAGTCGCTCTGGCTGTTGGAAATTCTGTTCTCCATGACCGCCATATCTTCTCGCGTTTGTGGCAATTGCCTCTGCGGGATCTTATTGCCGTGGGAGTCTGGCTCGCCAGTTTCTTCGGCCATACCGTGGTTTGGCGCGGAGAGAAGTTCAATCTGAAGAACGGCCGCCTGACTCGAATCACGCCGTAGTCAGCTATTGCAGGGATGCGCCACTTCTGCTCAATGCGAGTTTTTCCATGCTATATCCAGATTCCTAACGATCCAGCGCCTCCCGAACTTTCCCCGAAAGCTGCTTCAGCGTATACGGCTTCTGCAGGAAGTTCTTCTCAAGGTCCACCACTTTGTGGTCGAGCACGGTCTTCCCCGCGTACCCCGAAACAAAGAGCAAACGCATTTCTGGGCGCATATTCGCCATTTCCTTCGCAAGCTCCCCACCGCTCATGTTCGGCATTACTACATCCGTGACCACGAGATGAATCTTCCCTTCATGTCCCCGCGCAACATTCAGCGCATCGAGACCATCCTTCGCTTCGATCACGGTGTAACCCTGTAGGCGCAAAGATTCCGACGTCGACCGCCGTACTGCCGCCTCGTCCTCAACCAGCAAAATGGTCTCCGTTCCCCCCATTGCAGGCATGGGTTCCGGGAGTCCGCCCCTCGCAACTTGATTTCGCCCCACGGCAGAAGGAAGATAGATTTTGAATACGGTCCCCGAATCCGGCTCGCTGTAAACCCAAATGAAGCCCTTGTTCTGCTTGACGATCCCGTACACCGTCGCCAGTCCCAGGCCTGTGCCCTTGCCCGAAGGCTTGGTCGTGTAAAACGGTTCAAAAATGTGCGGCAGATCCTCTTGCGGAATTCCTGCGCCGTTGTCGCTCACGGTGATGAGCGCATAATCTCCCGGCGGAATCTTCGCCGGCTTGTCCTGGATGTAAGCCTCGTCCAGACGCGCGCTCGTCGTTTCGATTCTCAGATGCCCCCCTCGCGGCATGGCATCTCGTGCATTCGCCGCCAGGTTCATCAGGATTTGTTCAATCTGCATCGGGTCGGCTCGCACGCATCCCACACTGCCTCCCGGCACGAACGAAAACTCAATGTCTTCTCCGATCAGCCGCGGCAGGGTCTTCGCAATGCCCGCCACGACTGGATTTAACTCCACAACGCGCAACGCCTGCGGCTGTTTTCGACTGAAGGCAAGAAGCTGTCGAGTCAGCTCGGCCGCGCGCCGTGCCGCAAGCAGTATCTCCTGCACCTTTGCTTCGAGATCGCTATCTCTGGGAACCGAATCCAGGGCTAGTTCGGAATAGCTGGTTATGATGGTGAGCAGATTGTTGAAGTCGTGCGCGACGCCTCCGGCCAAGCGCCCGACGGCATCCATTTTCTGCGCCTGCAGCAGCTGCGCTTCCAGCCGCAGGCGTTCGGTCAAGTCGCGCCCGTTGGAGATGAAATGCGTGATCCGGCCCGCTCCGTCGCGTACCGGAGAGATGCTTTCCTCGACGTAGTACAAATCGCCGTTCTTCTTCCGGTTCACGAGAATTCCGCGGAACACATTGCCCGAGAGAATCGTGTTCCACATTTCCTGGTATGTCTCCGGCGACTGCTCGCCCGACTTCAGCAGCCGCGGCGTTCGCCCGCAGGCTTCTTCGCGGCTGTACCCCGTTAATTTTTCAAAAGCCGGATTCACGTACTCGATCGTGCCATCCCGGTCCGTGATGACGACCGTGTCTGCCGATTGTTCGACCGCGCGCGACAGCTTCCGCAGCGATTCTTCTGCCTGTTGTTGCTCATGCTCGAGCGAGTGCAACGCCAGCGTGCTGCGAATGGTTCGGACCAAGGTCGCACTGTCCAGTTGTGACTTCGGCACGCAATTCCAGGTCCCCGATTCGATGATTTCCGCGACGGTCTTCTCGTCTGCATCTTCAGTGAGCAAAAGGAAAGGCACCGAAACGCCTGCGTGCAAGAACTCCGACACGAGTTGGATCGCCTCGGCATCGCCCGTTTCGTATTCGAAGAGAATGAGATCGTAAGCGCGAATCCGCAACGCCGACCTCGCCTCATCGAGCGAACGCGCGTGATCGAGTTCGGCGCACAATATCGCGCGGTTTCGTTCCAGAATCTCCCGGATCAGGAAGAAATCTTCCTCCTGATTTCCAACCAAAAGCACTCTCAAACGTTCGAAGGCAGGTTGTGCAGCCGTGGTCACTGGTATCACTCCGTAACCAGTTACTATCGGAACCTGAGGGACTGAAGTTTAGTCAGAAGCACTAGTCTGATTCGAGGAATGACGCTCGTTCGGAAACAGGAAGAACAGTCGAAATCAGCAATCTTTTCGAACATTCCGGCGGCTTGCCAATAAGGGGGACCATTAGAAGATAATTAGCTGTGCAACTCGGGAAGTGCTTATGCCGAAACATTCGATCCTCTGGCTCGCCTGCTTTGCTGCTTTTTCTGTTTGTGCCCTTTCCCAATCGTTCTTTGGACAGGAGCTTACGTTTCAGGTCGCTTCCACTCCGCCCTGGACCGATACAGGACTCGATCTCCAAACTGGCGATGTAATAAAGGTTTCGGCGACAACTGCAGCTTCCGGCTCTCCACCGTGTGATCCAAACGGCGTAAGCGGCGCCTCGGCCGCGGCAAATCTGCCGCTACCCAGTGCCTCGGAGGGAGCACTCATTGCCAAGCTCCACTCCCAAGGCGGCGCTCCAGTTCTGATTGGAGCGAGCAACGAATTGAAGATTGATGAATCGTCGCATCTGTTCCTCGGCATGAACCTCGCCGGAAACCCGCCCTGCCAGGGAGGATTCTCCGTCAAGGTCCAACGTATTCCCGGCGGGGCTACTGCAACCAATTCGGCGCCGAAGACACGCGGCGAACAGCTCAAATCTCAGCTCTCAAACGCAGCGCAGGTGTTCATGTCGGGCCAGTTCGGAATAGGAAAATCTGAATCCAATGCCGTTTCGTCCAAAGGCTCGAATGCTTCGAGCACAGCGCCGCCAATTTCTTTGAAGATTGCCGACACGCCCCTGGATTCAGATTTCCGAAAAGACCTCGACCGCCTTCCGCGCCGGGTCAACGATCAGTTCAACAATCTCGGTGACATGGTCAACTTCGTCATAGTCGGTTCCCAGAAGCAACTGCAGGCCGCGCTCGAAGCTGCATCATGGCACATCGCCGACACCGACAGTCGCAATGCCGTGCTCAATGCCCTCATGGAGACCTATGACAGCAAAGACTATCTCGCCATGCCGATGAGCACGTTATATCTGTTTAATCGCAAGCAGGATTTCGGATACGAAATGGCCGATCCGATCGCGATGGTCGCCAGCCGTCATCATTTCCGCATATGGAAGGCTCCATTCACATGGAAAGGACAAGAAGTCTGGGTCGGAGCCGGCACACATGACATTGGATTCGCCAAAGATAAGCGCAACAACAACGTCACGCATAAGATCGACCCCTCTGTGGACGGCGAGCGCGAGAATATCGGCAACAGCTTGCAGAAAGCCGGCCAAGTGAAGAGTTTGATGTACTATCTCCCTCCAAACCCTGTTCAGGACGCCAGGAACGCCACGGGCGACGGATATCACTCCGACGGCCGACTTTTGGTCATTTTCCTGCAATAGCCGAATCCCGCTTTGTAATAGTTCGGGGATCAACACGCCCCCCGCGCAATTTCCCGCGCAATTTCCCTGTTTACCAATCATTGACTCGCCCGTCTAACAAATCGATGTCGTCAGGAAAACGTGGGAACACCTTCGCCGCATCTCACGTATAGCTGTCTGTGGGAATCTTTTGGTCTGGTTCTTTCATCTTGTGGGGGAGAAGTATGGAAAACGGGCAAAATTCAATGAATTCGCTGAGGCCAGTAGAAAGATACGATATCGGACATGTACAAGAAGTGATCCGGCAGGCGCACGAAGAGTTGCGGCAGTTGCTGCAGCAACGGGCCGAGATCATGAAACGCATCGGAACCGTCAAGCAGACAATTTCGGGACTCGCGAATCTGTTCGGCGATGGCGTTCTCAACGAGGAATTGCTGGAGTTGGTGGATCGCAAAAATAGCGGCCGCCAGCCAGGATTTACGAAAGCATGCCGCATGATCCTGATGGAATCAGGACGCGCCATGAATGCGCGCGACATTTGTGATTACTTCCAGCAAAAAATGCCGGCACTGCTCGCCCGCCACAAAGACCCCATGGCATCCGTAACAACGGTTCTGAACCGGCTCGTAGAGTATGGCGAGGCCGAAGCCGTAATGGCCAACGGACGCCGCGCGTGGCGCTGGGTAGCGGACAGTCCTGCCGCCCAAATAGAGGAAGCACAACTGGCGACCAACGTCGCCTGAGGTAAAGCTCCGCAGTTTATCGATCGCGAGGACTGCTGTTCCTCGCGATCGCATAATCATTTTTCCAACCGTTTACGACGGCGGCAGCAACATCCCCTTTTCCAAATGCCGTGTGGTGTGGGCGTAAGACGCCGCATGCGGGTCGTGCGTCACCATTACGACTGTCTTGTGGAAGTCTTCATTCAGCCGCTTCAGGATCTCCAGAATTTCCGTTGCTGAATGGCTGTCGAGATCGCCCGTCGGCTCGTCTGCGAGCAGTAGCGTTGGGTCGCTCACAATCGCGCGCGCAATCGCCACCCGCTGCTCCTGTCCGCCGGAAAGCTGTTTCGGCAAGTGATGCACGCGATCCTCCAGCCCGACCAGCTTCAGCGCAGTCATGACGTGATCTTTTCGTGACTGCGCGTTCAGCTTCGTCAGCAGCAGCGGCAGTTCCACATTTTCAAACGCCGTAAGCACGGGAATCAGATTGAATGTCTGAAAGACGTATCCAATATGCTCGTTGCGCCAGCGGGCAATCTGCGCGTCGTTGAAGCGAAAGATGTCCTGCCCCTGAACCAGCAGCTCACCCGCGGTCGGCCGATCAATCGCCGCGATCATATTCAGTAGCGTAGTTTTTCCCGAGCCGGACGGGCCCATCAACGCCAGGAACTCGCCCTTCGCGATGTCTATCGAGACATCATCGAGAGCGGTCACTTGAAAGGCATCGCGCTTGAAAATCTTGCTGACACCACGCACCTGGACGACTTTCGTGGTCGTGGCAACGTTCGTTTCTGCGACTGTGCTCATGATTGCCCCTTAATTTTAATTCGATCCCCATCTTTCAGACTGGCGGGAGCGGTGGTAATAACGTTCTCGCCTCCAACCAGCCCGTCGACCAGAGAGCCGTCCGCTCGCTGGCCCGTAATGTGAACTTCCCGCTCGACGGCCTTGCCGTTGTATGCAATGAATACGATCTTCTTCCCGTCCTTGTCTCGGATTGCGTTGGCCGGAACGAATACTCCCGAAGGTCCAGCGGCACTCTTCGGCTTGTCGTTCGCAAGAAATCGAACGGTAGCGTTCATCTCAGGCCGCAGTTGCACACCAGGGTATTTATTGGGATTCAGCACCTGCACCTTCACCTGCACCGTAGCCTTTTGACGATTCGCCTCCGGAGAAATCTGCGCGATCTGCCCGTCGTACTGTTTGTCAGGATAAGCGTCAGTGGTGACGATCCCTTTCTGATTCGGACTTAATCGCGCGAAATCCGCCTGCGCAATGTCGAGTTCCACCTGCAGATCGTTCAGGTCCGCCAGTGAAACGACTGAACCCTGCGGACCTCCGGCTGCAGCGCTGGCAAATTGGGCGGTGATCAACTCCCCTTTTTCCGCCGTTCGATCCAGAATTGTTCCGCTTACTGGAGCGCGAATCACGGTCGCATCGAGTTGCGATTTCGCATAATCGAGCTGTCCCTGGGCCTGCAGCAGCGCTCCCTGCGCCCGCGCGATCTCTTCCGGCCGCGGCCCGATCTTCATCAGCGTGAACGCTTGCTGCAAGGAATTGACCCGCTGCTGGTCCGACTCGTACTTGGCGGTTGCATCGTCCAGTTGCTGCCGCGAAACAACGCCGTTGGCGGCGAGTTCTTTCGTGCGATCAAGGGTCAGCTTGTCGTTGACCAGCGTGGCTTGCGCCTCGTCGAGATTATGCTGCGCCTGCTGAATCTCCTGCGGACGAGATCCGTGCTGCAGCTCTTCCAAATACGCTCGTGCATTTTCAACGGCGCCCTTGGCCTGTTCGTAAGCGGCGCGGAACTCGTCATCTTCCAGCCGGACCAGAACCTGACCCTCTTTCACTTTGTCGCCCTTTTCCACGCCAATCCACTTCAGGCGGCCTGTGACTTTCGAGTTCACGTTGATGGTGTGGTGCGCCACGATATAGCCGGTTGCCGAGAGAACCGTTCCCCCTTCGTCATTGCCGGTAGTCTGGGCCGAAGCGCGGACGACTTCGACCTCAGGAATGTCCGCGGAAAAGGCGCGATATGCCAGCGTGCAGATCCCAAGCACGACTACGATCGCGATGCCGACGATGATGTAACGGCGCGCCCACGTGGATGTTCCGCCGGGATCGTCGCCGCGCTGCGAACGGTCGATGCGCAGGCTCTGCAGGTCTTCGTGTTTCGTATCAATTCCCATGAGAGTGATTACGTCCGCTCATCCTTCGTAGTTTCAAATGCGCGATCAAAACTATCCTCGAAGAGCACTCAGGATATTCTGTCTGGCCGCATGCCACGCGGGGGCAAGCCCGCCGACAAATCCCATTACCAGAGCAAAAATAATTGCGGCTAATGCAACCTCGGGAGTGATACGCAACGCAAATACCACTTCACTGAACGTCACCGCGTTCGATGTTCCCGTTTCCATCCCGTTGAACGGAAGCATCAGCAGAATCCCAACCAACGCCCCGAGCAAGGCCAACAGCAGCGACTCCAGAACGAATGACGTCAAAATCGCCGGACGGGAGAATCCGATCACGCGCAGTGTCGCGATCTCGCGTCCGCGATAAGCAACCGCCGCATACATCGTATTCATCGCCGCGAAGATCGAACCGATCGCCATGATGATTCCAACCACCCATCCAATTACTTTGATCGGAGTGCCGGAACTGGTCTGCTTTGCGTAATAATTCGTTTCGAGCACGCCATCGAGCTTTAGTCGCTGATCGTCGCTGACTCGCTTGGTCAGCGCCTCCGCGGAAATCGGGTCCGTTGCCCTCAGATACGCCGACGCGAAGCCACCCTGCCGGTCGAAGTCGGATGCCATCTGGTTCACGTCGCCCCAAACTTCCGATTCGTATGCCGACCCGCCCGCGTCGAATACTCCAACCACTTTCCATGCTCCCTTTCCGAACTGCATCGTGTCGCCGATGTTCGCATGAGAGAAGCGGTCGCGAATCGATTTGCTGACGACCACTTCGCGTTGCCCGGTCTGGAACCACCGCCCCTCGATCAGCTTCACTTTCGGTGGACCGCCCGGCTTATCTGGAAGCTGCCGCATCTCAAGCCCGTCGGGCATCATGCCACGAACCGTCACGTTCACCTCGCCCGTGCCATCTTTGCGCGGCAAGACGATGACCACGACCCACTCGCCCGATGCCATCGGCTCGCCATGAGAGTCCTTCGCAATCCCGGGAAGCGTCTTCAGTGTAGGGAACAACGACGCGTCAAATCCGCCGGACAGTTCCGCCTCCGATCCCTTCCGCAGCACAAGCACGTTCAGCGGGCTTCCGCTGCTGACAAATGCGCGGTTCAATCCCGCAACCAGCGCCATAAGAAAGATCGCAGTCGTGACGGTCAGCGCGATGCCCAGGGCGGTCATCACGGTCAGCCCCTTGCGGAGTTTCAAATTTCGTATGTTGTATCTGATCGGGATTGCCATATGAATTCTCTGATTAGCCGATGTGCCGCAGTCCTTCCACAATGTTGACGCGCGATGCCCGGCGGGCCGGCAGATATCCGCTTACAACCCCAAGAATGAGCGAAATCAGCAGCGACATCGCCGCTGTGATCCCGTTGACTTTCATGTTCAGCGGAATGCCGAGTCCGATAAAGCCATGAGTCATGACCGCGATTACCGGGATCGCGATCAGAACACCGATGATCCCGCCGCCGAAAGCGATAGCAACTGCCTCAGTAACAAAAATCGAGAGCACGCGGCGCTGAGTGAATCCGAGCGTCTTTAGCACGGCAACTTCGCGCGTCCGGCTGCGCACCGACATCGCCATGGTATTCGCCGACACCAGCATGATCGCGAACACAACCGCACCGCAGATACTCAGGATGAACGCTTTGATGTTCCCAAGCGACGCGACGAATCCAAGTTGAAACGCCTTCTCGCTCTCGGTCTTCGTCTGCAGCGGCGAATTGTGGAACATATCGTCGATCGCTCTTGAAGCGTCAGCTACATGCTCCGGCGAATCGATCTGAGCCGAGTACCACCCGGCCTGCCCCTTAAACCACGGCACCGCTTCTTCCAGATATTTCGAGTTGAAATAGAGCGCGTTCTGCGGCGGATCGCGGTGATAAATGCCGCGAATCGTCAGCTCTAGATTCGCCGGGAAAATAGTTCCCTGCAACGTGATGTGATCGCCGAGTTTCCATCCATATTTCTTTGCGAGCGTCACGTCCACAATGCAGCCCGTACGATCCTGCTGCCAGGCCTTCACCTGATCCGGCGGAATGATCTTGTCGGACGCTACTTTCAGATATTCATCCGGGTCAGTGCCCAGCTGAGCGAAGAAGTGTTCCGGACGATCGTCAATGTAGCGGCCTCCAAACCAGGTAATCGGGGCCACTGCGCTCACACCCGGCACGCTCCGAATCTTCTCCCGGTAGAACGCCGGGAGGAAGAAAGCCAAAGAGACGCGATCGCGAATCACCAGCCGCCGCGCTGCCTCCGGCGCGACCTGGTCGACATAAAAAGAACGCCAGATGCAGATCATCATCGTTAGCAGAAGCAGTGAGAAGCTGATGCTGACCATGGTCAACACGCTGCGCCGCTTGTTCCGAAACGTATTGCGAACTATGAAGCTTCCGAGAGTCATGTCTTACCCAATGTGACGGAGTCCGTCCACAATGTTGACCTGCGATGCATGATACGACGGCAACGCCGCACTCAACAGCCCGACCACGCCGGACGTGACCAGGGCAACCAGCCAGATCTCCGGCGTAACTTTCATCGGAAAGAAGCTGACAAACTGCTTTGAGTGCGTAATGCCATAGATCGCAAGCCACCCCAGTGTTGCGCCGATCAATCCTCCAGCCAGCGAGAGCGCTACAGCCTCGCTGACAAACAGGCCCAAAACACCGCGCCTGGTGAACCCGAGAGTCTTGAGCACGGCGACTTCGCGCGTGCGTTCGCGAATCGACATCGCCATGGTGTTGGCCGAGACCAGCAACGTTGCAAATACCACGGCGGAACAAATGCTGAGAATGAATGCCTTCACGTTCCCCAGCATCGCCACGAATTCCAGGCCGAAGGCTTTCTCGCTCTCCGTCTTCGTGGGCTGCGGAGAATTATGAAACATATCGTCGACGGCGGAGGCCACCTTGCTCACATCAGACGGTGAGTCCGCGAGAATGCTGAACGTCCCGGCCTGTCCTTTGAAGAACGGGACGGCCTCTTCCACGTACTTGGAGTTGAAATACACCGACTTATTGTCTGGATCGGTGTGAAAAATCCCTCGGATGTACAGCTCAAGATTGACCGGATAAATATCGCCCTGAATGACGATGCGGTCGCCGAGCTTCCAACCATACTTCTTGGAGAGATAGTCGTCGACGATCACGCCCTGGCGGTCGCGCTGCCATGCTTTGATCTCATCCGCAGGCATCTTGACGTCGCGGAAGACTTTAAAAAACTCGTCCGGATCGGTGCCGAAGCGCGCGAAGAAATTCTCCGGCTTCTGGTCTTTGTAAATACCTCCGAACCACGAAACCGGCACGACTCCAACCACCCCCGGGATTGCCCGAATCTTGTCTCGGTAATACATCGGGAGCGTAAAGGTCAACGAAACCCGGTGACGTACGACCAATCTCTCGTTCGATTCGGCGCTGCCCTGATCGAGATAAAAGGCATGCCATATCGTCATCATGAGCGTCAGCAGCAGCAGAGAAAAGGCAATGCTGAGGACAGTCAGAATGCTGCGCCGCTTGTTACGGAAAGCGTTCTTCGTGACGAACCTGGTGAGGGTCATCGGCGTACTCCAGAGGAATCCGGGAACAGGGAACGGAAGAAGGGCGTGCCCCAGCCTTCACAGAATAGACGAATTCGCGCGGCAGCGACAACCGGATCGGGATGGAAATTCTGACTCAAAACTTGCATTTCCCTCGATCAACATCAGTGTCTCTATCCTGCCGTGCGTGGGCCGCAATCGCAAGTGGAGATCGTCATTCGGGCCGGGTGACAAATGTCACCCGCACCAGCACATAACACTTAAAACGGCTCACTAAAGAAGAAAGTTACGTGTAAATCGGCGATTGACGGAGTATTCCCAATTCGCGGTCCGGCGCCGCCAACTAGAACTTCCCTTCATCTGCCGACGGTCCAAACAAAGCGGGTACCGAGGCCTCGTTGAGCCGCAGATACACGGTCAACTGGCCCCGGTGATGGGATAGATGGCTGAACACGGAATCGGCAATCATGACATGCCGCGTACCTTCGCTGACGACCTGGCCCGCGACAACCAGCTTCCAAGTCTTCATCAGGTGCTCATCGGTGGTGCTTTCAAGCGCCCGTTTTGCCTCGGCAACGGCTGAGTCGAGCGCCGAACTCAGATCGGCCCGCGTGCGCCATTCGAGTGGCTTGAACTTCTCGGCTGCAGGGGATCTCAAGTCCAGTTCATCTTCCTTCACCATCGAAACAATCCAGCTCGGCATCGTCGCGACCAGGGACGCGAGGTAGCCGAGCGGTATGGATTTCGAATGCGGCTTCCAGTCGTTGTGCCCTTCAGGCACGCGTTGAAGTGCAAGCTTGGAGGTATGAGCTTCGCGCTCGAGTTCGGCGACAAAGAATTCGGTGAGTTTCATGCTGCATCCTTTCTAAATTCGCCCCGACGGCGAAATCAACGAACAGAACGGTAACAGCAATTCAGGACAATATCGGTCCTCAATCTATGGAACAATACGAAACATGTTGCAAACGTCGGCGCGCCTGCTTCGCCTGCTCTCGTTATTTCAAGCGCAGAGATACTGGTCGGGAGCAGAACTCGCCGCGCGCCTTGAAATCACAGGCCGCACATTGCGCCGGGATGTCGATCGCCTGCGCGACCTCGGATATCCCGTGCATTCCACCTCCGGTGTTGCGGGCGGATATCAGCTGGGAGCAGGGGCGAACCTGCCTCCGCTCCTTCTCGACGACGACGAAGCGGTCGCAGTCGCCCTCGGACTGAAAACGTCAGCCAGCGGCAGCGTAGCCGGGCTTGGCGAGGCCTCAGTGCGCGCTCTTCTGAAACTGGAACAGGTGCTTCCGCCAAGACTGCGCCACCGCGTAGCCGCATTGCATGGATACATCGTGCCGCTCGAATCGCGCGGACCCACGGTAGATGCAGGCCTGCTCTCGATCATCGCCGGCGCCTGCCGCGATCATGAAGGGATTCGTTTCAAATATCAGGATCGCGGCGGCGCGGCGAGCACGCGCGTAGTCGAACCCCACCGCCTCGTCCATACCGGCTCGCGCTGGTACTTGGTTGCTTGGGATTCCGGCCGCAAAGACTGGCGCACTTTTCGCATTGACCGCATCGACGGCACCCCGAAAACCTCCATCCGCTTCCAGCCTCGCAAACCTCCCGATGGAGACTTCGCACTTTTCGTCTCGAAATCTCTATCGCAGGTTCCGTATCCATTTCGAGCCAGGGTGACTTTGCATGCCTCGGCGGAAAGTCTAGCGAAGCGGATTCCGCCCTCCGCCGGAGTGTTGGAAGCGATCGACGAAAACTCCTGCATGTTTCGCACCGGATCCCATTCGCTCGAAGGAATCACAATCCATCTTTCATTATTAGGCGTTCCGTTCCGCGTGCATGAACCGCCCGAACTGATCACCCATATCCGCAACCTTTCCGAACGCCTGATGTTCGCGATCTCCTAGAGCCTCAGCCATTTACAGCCCAGGTTCTGCTTACTTTGGTAACTCGAATCGGCGCCGCCACGACTGTATCCTAACCCTACCTTTTATCTCCGGACATCTGCCCGGCGCACTCTCGACTGCAGCAATGCATTCGACGTGTGATGGATTGGAGCAAGGAGACGATGTCTACAAAAATCGGCCACTTTGAGATTCTGAGCGAACTCGCGAAGTCACCAACCGGCGTTGTGTATAAAGCCAACGATCCCGAGAGCGGGCAGACCATTGCACTGAAAGCGATCCAGCTGAGTGCCTTCGGCGAGAGTGCAGAATCGCTGGAACACGCGCTGTTGGCCGAAGCGGAAGCGACAAAAATCCTCAGCAATCCCAACATTACAAACGTCTACGGCGCGGGTGAAATCGAAGGCAAATTCTGCGCGGCCATGGAATATGTGCAAGGCAACAGCATCGCCACCATGCTGGCCCGCAAAGAAGGATTCTCGATCTGGGACCTGCTGGATATCGGCCGTCAGCTCTGCAGCGGACTCGACTACGCAGCTTCTCAAAAAATCGTTCACTACAGCCTCGAACCATCAAAGATCATGTGCGGCTGGGATGGCACCATAAAGATCCTCAGCTTCGGCGTATCCAGCGTGGGAAATTTCGTGCATCACGCCAGCGAGGGAGTTTCCTCCATTCTTTATTACATGTCTCCCGAGCAAGTGCGCGGAGACGCGACCGACGGACGCTCAAACCTCTTCAGCCTCGGCGCCATGCTGTATGAGATGGTAACGGAGCGAAAAGCATTCGATCGTGAGGATATCGAATCCCTTCGCCAAAGCATTCTCGAAAGCACCCCCGTTGCGCCGCTCCATATCAATCCCAAGGTCCACCCGCTCTTGAGCGGGCTGATCATGAAAACCCTCGCAAAAGATCCTGCGGAGAGATTCCAGTCTGGCAGGGAATTGCTGGACGAACTCGAGAAATGCAAGGAATCCAAGCCCGTTGCGGCCGCGAAGAAAGCTGAGCCGGCGAGAGGACTGGCAGTGCCCACGCAGGCAAAAGCCGCGGCCCAAACGAAGTTTGTCGGCGCAGCTCCGGCTAAACCCGCGGCCCCGAAGCCTGCTACTCCCGTTCGCCCTGCAGCTCCGCCGCAAGTTGCGAAGCCCGTCGCTTCAGCTCCGAAACCAGCTGTGACCGCTGCAGTAGAAAGAAAGGCTGCCCCAACTTCACCGATCGAAGCGAAACCGGTTGCAAAACCAGCGCCGCCGAAAGCCGCAGCAGCGGCTGCAGGAGTCGGCTCGAGCAACGCCTCTGTCGTTCCTGAGGAAGTCCCCGAACTCGATCTTTCGAATCACTTCACGCCTTCCTCGACCGCGCCAACGGTCGAAGCCGTGGAGAATACCTCGGAATACATGTCTGCCGCAGTTGCCGATGAGCCAGAGGTCGAGACATTCGAACCTCAAGAAGACGGCCCAACTATCGCGGTCGATCCTATGATGGCCGAAGGCGGATCCGACGGCCCCGCTGGAACCAGCTTCTCCGACATAAGCGAATTGCCGCCGTTAAAAGAAGATTACA
>Ga0070735_10001625_pt1 | contig 21326 bp, 16 predicted proteins | sample Coa_R1_FD_66443 | JGI IMG/M metagenome (GOLD analysis project Ga0070735, IMG submission 66443) | Surface soil microbial communities from Centralia Pennsylvania, which are recovering from an underground coalmine fire - Coalmine... | ecosystem: Environmental > Terrestrial > Soil > Unclassified ... | reverse complement strand
CTTGTCCGCATGCACTTCCGCGTGCCGCGCTCGGAGCTCGTCGAGCGGAATGATCTGCGCTCCATGGAGATGTCCGAGCTCACCGTCGCATTCGCCGCGGGATCGCACGTCGAGCACGTTCACCTCAGCGCGATGGCTCGCCACCCACTCCGCCGCGATCTCCGCGACGCCCGCGTACGTCGTGACCACCGGCCCCCAGTCGGGCCGCGGCGGCGGGCGGCCGTCCTCGGGCTGGCCGGCCCTCAGGTTCGCCGGCACGGCCACCGCCAGGCGCTTGGGATGCGGCAGGCCGAGGTTGTGCATGTAGCCGACGAAGTCCTCTTCCCGGGCGTCCCCGCCGATGCGCGGGTTGTAGCGCCGCTCTTCGCCGATCGTGCTCGCCGTGCGCCCGTCGTAGTCGTGCGCGGGAAGGACGAGGCACTCGTCCGGGAGCGTCAGCAGCCGTTTGCGGATCGACCGAAAGAGCTGGCTCGCGTCACCCTGCTGGAAGTCGGTGCGGCCGGCGCCCCGCACGAGAAGCGCGTCGCCCGTGAACACCCTCGCGCGGTCCTCGCTCACGAACGAAAGGCACCCCTGTGTGTGGCCGGGCGTGGCGCGCACCTCCAGCGCGTGGGCGCCGAAGCGCACGACATCGCCGTCGGCGAGCGGGAGGCTGACGTTCTGGGCCCCGTAGCGGCTCGAGAGCCCCACCCGGCTCCCGAACGCCACCTGCATGAGCCAGGCGCCCGTGACGTGGTCGGCGTGGCAGTGCGTGTCGAGCGTGCAAAGGAGCGCCAGGTCGAGCTCGCGGATCAATGCGGCGTCCCGGGCGTGCTGCTCGAAGACCGGGTCGACGAGCACGGCCTCCCGTGTCCGCGCGTCCGCGAGCAGATAGGTGTACGTGCTGGAGCCGAGATCGAAGAGCTGCCGAAAGATCATCGCGTCCCTCCCCCCCCGGCGCCCGATGCGCTAGTAGCAGATCAGCATGGTCTCCCAGGCCACCCTCCGCGCCAACCTCTCGCAGTGCCTTTCCGAAACCGACCTCCCCACCCTCGGAGAAAAGTACGAGGGCAAAGTCCGCGACAACTACACCCGCGCCGGCCGCCGGTACATCGTCGTGACCGATCGCATCAGCGCGTTCGATCGCGTCCTCGGCACGGTGCCGTTCAAGGGACAGGTCCTCAACCGCCTCGCCGCGTGGTGGTTCGAGAAGACCAAGGGCGTCGCCCCCAATCACATGCTGCGGGTGCCTGACCCGAACGTCCTCGAGTGCGTCGAGTGCACCCCCATCCTCGTCGAGATGGTCATGCGCGCCTACGCGACAGGCACCACGTCCACGAGCCTGTGGACGAGCTACGAGAAGGGGGTCCGGGTGTTCTGCGGCCACCGCTTGCCGGACGGCCTAAGGAAGCACCAGCGCCTCGCCGAGCCGATCCTCACGCCGACGACCAAGGCGCCCAAGGGCGAGCACGACGTCTCCGGGTCGCGCGAGGAGATCCTCGCTACGGGAAAGGTCACGGCGGTCGATTTCGACGCCGCCGCCGCGATCGCCCACAAGCTCTTCGCCGCCGGCCAGCGCATGTGCGCCGAGCGCGGCCTCATCCTCGTCGACACCAAGTACGAGTTCGGGCGCACGCCGAGCGGTGACATCGTCGTCATCGACGAGATCCACACGCCCGACTCGTCGCGCTTCTGGCAGGCGGGCACGTACGAAGAGCGCTTCGCCGCGGGCAAGGACCCGGACCCGCTCGACAAGGACTTCGTTCGCCGGTGGTACATCGCGCAGGGCTACAAGGGCGACGGCGACGCGCCTCCCATGCCGGATGACGTGCGCGTCGGCGCGGCGGAGCGGTACATCGCCGCGTACGAGCAGATCACCGGCGAGGCCTTCGTCCCGGACGAGGCGCCGCCGGTGGCCCGCATCGCGAAGAACCTCGAGCTCCGGAAGCGATCATGAGGGCCACCGTCGTCGTGCGTCTCAAGCCCGAAGTGCTCGACCCTCAGGGCGACGCGGTCAAGCGTGCACTCGTGCGCCTCGGCTTCGAGGGGATCAAGGGAGTTCGCGTCAACAAGCTCATCGAGATCGAGCTGGACGAGGCGCACGGGAAGGACCCAGCCCTGCCGCAGCGCCTGCGCGCGATGGCGGACGAGATGCTCGCGAACCCGGTGATCGAGGACTACGAGGTCACATCATGAACGGCGTCGGCATGAAGAGGGCCGCGAAGAAGGCGAGCGTCAGGACCGCGACGATCGCCCGCCCCGGCGCGAGCGGCTGAGCGCCCGTCGGCGGGTGATCGAGCAGGTGGCTCTCGCGCCGCAGGACACCCCACTTCGCCTCCATGGCGAGGAGAACGCCGAGGCCTGCGAACCATGCGGTCCATAGAACGGTCGACGAGCTGTCGCGGAGCACCCCGGCGAGCAAGGCGAGGCCGAGCGCCCCGAACGCGCGCGTGCCCGACGCAAGCTGGACTTCATCCGACCCCGAACGCGACGACATGGCCGAGATGAGCGCCAGCACCTCGAACCAGACGAGCCAGAAGAGCGAGTTGTAGACGTGACGCCCCAGGTGCCAGAGGCCGAGCCCCGCCCGCAGATCGCGCGCGACGAAGCTCGCGACGCTGACGAAGAAGAACGCGAGCATCGACCTGTGCACCCAGCGCGCCAGGCGGTCCTGCCTCGGCCCGAAGAGCGCGAACGCGACGTGCCCCCCGTCGAGCTGGCCGGCGGGAAGAAGGTTGATCATCGTGACGAACATCCCCCCCCACGCGGCGAGGCCCACCGGTGACAGCACGACGTCGTACCCGTCCGGAACCGATGGCGCGAACCAGTGGTCCAAGAGGAGCATGAGCGGAGACGAGCCGAGGATCGCACCGTCGGCGGTGCCGTCGATCTTGATGATCTCCGAATGCCGCACGCCCCACGCGTAGAGCGGGATCGCCAGGACGAGCCCCGCCAGGGGGCCCGCGGCGCCGATGTCCAGGAGCGCGCGACGCGTCGGGATCGACGACCGCATGCGGATGACGGCCCCCATCGTGCCGAACGGCGAGAGCAGCGGCAGCGGGAGGAAGTAGGGCAGCGACGCGTCGACCGAGTGCAGGCGCGCGGCCACGTAGTGCCCGAATTCGTGCGCCAGAAGGATGCTCATGAGCGCCGCGGTGAACTGCGCCCCGTGCCACAGGGCGACGCTTCGGGCCTCGTGCGCCTGCGTATCGAGGAGCACGTTCGTCGCGAACACGCTGACCACCGTGGCGGCGAAGAGGATCGCGTTCGCGCGCCAGGGCACCGACGCCGTGGAGGGGGTCGTCGGCGCCCGGCTACTCGAGGGCGTCGCGGAGGGCGGAGGCGAGTCGGTCGAATCGGGGAGCGAAGCGGGCATCGATGGTTCCTACGTCGGTGTGGAGCCGGAGCTCTCCCCGGGCGAGGGAGGGATCTTCGCGGACATCGGTCGCCCGCGCCGTGTCGAGCCCGCCGTCCCGGAGCGCCTGGCGCAGCGCCTCGGCGTCCGCGGGGTGGGCGTCGATCGCCGCGCGCCTCGCGCCACGGGCTTCTTCGAGGACCCCGCGCGCCAGGTCGGCGATGCGGGCGGGCTCGAGCGAGAGCGATACGCCGAGGAGCCGCTCGGCCAGCGCGACGGCCATGGGCACCACCCGATCGGCGTCTCGCTCGATGCGCTCGAGCTCCTTCGTGCGAAGCGCCAGCCAGCGGGCGGCCAGATCGGCGCGCGCCTGCTCCCGCACGCTCTCGACGGCGTTCGCTTCGGCGGCTTGCGCCCGGGCGCGGGCCTCGACGACGAGCGCTTCGGCGCGGGCGCGGGCCTCACCGAGGATCCGCGCCGCCTCGGCGCGCGCGGCGACCTCCTCGCGGGCGATCCGCCTGCGTCGTCCCTCGCTCGGTCCGGGCGCGAGGAACGGCTTGGCGTCCTCGGCCTCCGTCCGCCGGATCACGCGGGCGCGCGAGATCACGCGATCCCCGCGCCGTCGATGCCGGCGGCAATGGCGGAGAGAGCCCGAGCGAGCGCGCGCGCCCTGCCCTCGCGCGTCTGCTCCCGGAGCCCCGAGACGAGCTCCCCCGCGCGCGCGGCCCCCTCGGGCCCGACCGCGTCCACCAGCGCGTCGAGCGGCTCCCCCAGGGCGGTGCCGATCGCAATGAAGGCAGACTCCCAGGGGATGCTCATTGCGACGCAATGTAGCGCGCGCCGTCGCTCAGGTGTACGCGGCCATCGTCGACAAGTTTCTTCAGGTGCGCGCGGACGCTGAGAAGTGCGATGGGCCAGACGGCGGGGGACGTGTCGTCGTACGCGCGGGGGACGACCTCTTCGGCGCTCGTGCCTCGCTCGCCGGCCTCGGCCACTGCGGCGCGGACGCGGTCCTCGCGCATGCGACGGTGCGCCACATAGCGCCGGAACACGCCGGACGGCGCGTCGATCGGTTCGCCGTGCGCGGGCAGGCCCAGGCGCGCGTCGAGCCCCGCCAGCCGCTCGAGCTGATCGATGTACGCGCGCATGTCGCCGTCCACCGGGTCGATCAAGATCGTCCCGACGCTGGCCACCATGTCGCCGACGACCAGCACGCGCGAGACCTCGTTCCACAGGCAGACGTGGCCGGGGGCGTGCCCGGGAGTGTGCAGGACGCGCCAGCGCTCGCCCACGGGCCCCTCGAGGTCGATTGCGTCGCCGTCCTCGAGGAGGCGGCCCGCCGGGACGTCGAGGCGCTCTCGCGTCCGCGCGTGAGCCCACAAGGGAAGCGAGAGCTCGCGGCCGAGGACGTCGAGGCCGCCGACGTGATCTGGGTGGTGATGGGTGGCGAGGATGGCCACGGGCGTGCGCCCTTTCGCCGGGAGCGACCGCGCCCACTCGATCCACGCGCGCTGCTCGTCGGCGAACGGGGTCGCGGGCTCGACGAGGAGGACCTGCCGCGCTCCGAGGGCATAGCTGTTCGTGTGCGTCGCGGGCGGGAGCGTGGGCGTTCGGGCGGGAAACACCTCGATCGACGGCGACAGCTCCTGCGAACTCATCGTCTCAGCGCTCGACGACCACGGCGAGCGCTTCTCCTCCGCCGATGCACAGCGACGCGAGCCCGCGGCGCGCGCCGCGATCGCGCAGCGCATAGAGGAGCGTCGTCACGATGCGGGCGCCCGTGGCGCCGATGGGGTGGCCGAGGGCGACCGCGCCGCCGCGCACGTTGACCCTCTGAAGATCCAGCCCGCACTGCTTGCTGCAGACCATCGTCACCACCGCGAACGCCTCGTTGATCTCGTAGAAGTCGATGTCGTCCGTTCGAAGGTCGAGCTTCGCCATCGTCTGCTCGATCGCCTTCACCGGCGCGGTGGTGAACCATTCGGGCGCCTGGGCCGCGCCACCGTAGCCGACGATGCGCCCGAGGGGCTTGAGGTTTCGGTCCTTGACGGCCTTCTCGCTCGCGAGAAGGAGCGCGCTCGCCCCATCGTTGATGCTCGAAGCATTGGCCGCCGTGATCGTCCCTTCTTTCGAAAACGCCGGCTTGAGCGACGCAAACTTGGACGGGTCGCCTTTGGCGGGCCCCTCGTCGAGGCTCACGGTCGTCGGGTCGCCCTTCTTCTGCGGAATGCGCACGGGCTCGATCTCGGCGTCGAAGAGCCCCTCTTTCTGCGCGGCCAGAGCGCGCCGGAAGCTCTCGCGCGAGAAGTCGTCCTGCTGTTCGCGTGTCACCTTGTACTCCGCCGCGCACCGGTCCCCGCACGTCCCCATGTGCACGTTGCCGTAGGGGTCCCACAGCCCGTCGAAGATCATCCCGTCGACGATCTTCGCGTCGCCCATGCGGTAGCCCGTCCGCGCGCGGTCGAGGTAGTAGGGTACGTTGGACATCGACTCCATCCCGCCCGCCAGGACGAGGTCGACGTCGCCGACGGCGATGGCGCGGGTCGCGGCGATGAGGGCCTGCATGCCCGAACCGCACACCTTGCTCACCGTCGTGGCGGGTACGCGGTTCGGGATCCCGGCGGCCATGGCCGCCTGCCGCGCGGGCGCCTGGCCGATCCCCGCCGAAAGGACGTTCCCCAGGTAGACCTCCTGGACGTCGTCCGGGGCAACCCCGGCGCGCGTCAACGCCCCGCGGATGGCGACGGCGCCGAGGTCGGGGGCGCGCTGCGAAGCGAGCGTGCCGAGGAACGAGCCGATGGGTGTGCGTGCGGCGGAGACGACATAGACGGGCGGCAGTCGCTGGGGCATGGGCGGGCCTCCTCTTTTGTATGGTGCAATCGCTCCAGGCGTTTCGTCGAGGGGGGATGCAGGCGGGGAGCGCCCGGCCGATGCCGGTCAAAAACGTTGGCCTCGCCTAGGCTTGCGGGTGCTGTGCGCGTCCGTTACCCTCCGCGCCCCGACCTAGGAAGGCCCATGGCGAAGACGAAGGACGCGACGAAGACCAAAGAAGCGAAGACGCCGCAGAAGGCGCAAGAACAGAGCAAATTTGCGCAGTTTGTCGCGGCGAAGAAGCTCGACACCCGCCGGATCGTCGCGGCGTCCCACGCCCTCGAAAAGCTGCGTCCGGAGGACCGCCTGATCAAGCTCGGCAAGCGCCAGGCGAGGGCGGCGGAGGGGACCGAAGGGGGCCCCAAAGAGACGCGCAAGCCGCGCTCGGGGCGGCCGGTCACCCATCGGGCGATCGACGCGGCCATGCGCGGTGGACAGCTGAGCGGCCCCGCCAAGACGCGGATTTTGCGCGCCGTGAACCGCCTGCTCGAGCAGAAGAAGCAAGAAAAGGTCGAGCTTCGCGCCCTCTTTTGAGGGGGGCGCATGGGACGGGTGCCGAAAAGTGGGCCGCGATGGCCTGCGGCCGGCAGGCTGGAGCCATGCTCGTCGTGGCCGCCGCCGCCGTCCTTGCCGTCCTTGCCGTCGACCTTCTCGATTTCGTGAATCGCCCCAAGACGGATCGGGGCGTCTAGCGGCCATAGGACGGATCGGGGGAGGGCCCCGCACGCCCCGTCCGGTGAATGCCGGGCTCGCCGGTGCACCCAACCTTGGTAGGTGGACACGACGGTGGTAGCGGTGGCGCAAGGGTCCCCGATCTTCGCGGTCTTGCGGGGCTGCGAGACGGTCCGGGGCGAGGTAAGGTCGCGTATGCCGGATGAGGATCGACTCATTGGGCGTGCGGTCGTGGGGGACACGTCGGCGTTTCGCCAGCTCTACGAGCGTCATCGTGCCGACGTGGCGCGCCTCGTCTACCGGATGCTGGCGGGCCGGGGCGATCTCGAGGACGTCGTCCAGGAGGTCTTCGTCCAAGTCTACCGGAGCCTCAAAGACTTCCGGGGGCAGTCCAAGTTCAGCACGTGGCTGCACCGCGTCACGGTCAACGTGGTCCTCATGCACCGTCGGGCCGCGCGAAGCCGCCCGGTGCTGACCGAGGAGCCCGTCCGTGAGCCGGGCGACGCCCGGGACGTACGCCCGGACGAAGACGCAGAGCGTCGCGAGCGCGTGCGCGCTTTCGGGCGCCTGCTCGAACGGCTCGGCGATCGAAAGCGGATCGTCTTCGTCCTCCACGAGCTCGAGGGCATCCCGCCGGCCGAGATCGCGAAGATCGTCCAGGCGCCCGTGCTCACCGTCAGGACGCGACTTTTCTACGCGCGGCGAGAGCTCGAAGCGATGCTGGCGGACGAGCCGGCGCTCGCGGACATGCAGCTCACGTTTTCGAAGGCGTCGGGCGCCGGGAGCGACGCATGAGCAAGGCCTTCGAGAAGCTCGTGCGCGAGGCGCGCGGGGAGATGGGCAAACGAGAGGTCGAGAGCGTCGACTGGCGGGGCGTCGACGCGAAGCTCTTCGCGAGCATCGACCGCGAGCAACGCCAGGAACGCGCGAGGTTCATCGCCAGCCCGGGCCGTCGGTGGGTGGGCTTGGGCGTGGCGGCCGCCGCCGCCTTGTTCGTCGCCGTGTTGGCCGGTCGGGGGCGAGAGGCCCCGTCCGGGGCGCTCGCGGTCGCGGACGCCCGGGAGAGCGCGGGCGAGGTCGTGCGGGTCGAAGGAGACGGCCTCGTGCTTATCGACGGCAAGCCCGCGACGAAGGGCGCCGGTCTCCACGTCGGGGACGTCATCGACGCCCGCGCGGGACGGATGACCATCGATCGCCCGGGCAAGGTGACGTACGAGGTCGAACCCGGCACGCTGGCCATCGTCACGCACGTGCGCGGCGGCATGGTGCTGGCGCTCGAGCGCGGCACGGTCGAGGCGCAGGTCGTCCCCGTGGCGAGCGGCGAGGCCTTCGCGGTCGACGTCGGCACGTCTCGCGTCGCGGTGCACGGCACCCACCTCCGGGTCGAGCGCGCCGGCGAACGGGTGATCGTGGACCTGAACGAGGGTGTCGTGACCGTGGGCGAGGCCCCGCGGGTGGGGTCGTTGCTCGGGGCGCTCGTGACGGCCCCTGCGCACGCGGAGTTTTCCGCGCAGGATGCGCTCGACACGTTGACGGTCAGCCACGCGGCGTCCGCGGTCCGCTCGCCCCTGGTGCTCGAAGGGCCTCCGCGGCCGCGCGTCGACGCGGTGACTCCCATCGAGCCTGCGTCGCCCAAGGTCGAAGGCGCGGGCGGTATGCACCCAGCGCTGCCCGGAGCGGCGCTGGCGGTGCGGCCCGAGGCCCACTCCCAGAACGGCGGGGCGCAACTGCTCGTGCCCGACCCGAACGCCGAGGCGACGGTGGCCGCCGCGGTTCGCGCGTGCATGGCCGAGCGGCCGCGGCCCGAGAACGTGACCATCGAGGTGAGCACGTCGCTCCACTTGGACCTGAACGACGACGGCACCGTCCACGCTGCTCGGTTCGACCCGCCCGTGGCGCCCGACGTCAACGCGTGCGCCGCGCCGTCCATCTATCGGACGCGCTTCCAGCACGCGGGCGCCGCGACGATACGCATCGACTTCCAGAACTAAGTCCCGAGGTCCCCACCGGATCTGGAAACTGGGACGCGCCGACGCCCTGGCGGGTCACGGCATCGGGTGGTCGGTAAACCACTGCCAGAGGACGTCGTTCGCGACGATATCCGCCGATCGGGCGCCCTGGTTACTGCCGCACACGACGGTGCTCCCCAGCCAGTCGTCTCCGCCCGGCCAGTAGTGCCCGCCGCCGTCGACAGTGCAGAGCTCCACCTGGCCCGCCTGGGGGCACGGGTAGAGCTCGCACGTGGCTGCCCCTTGCGTCAGGACCGTCGTAGGGCCTCCGTCCGAGCACCCGTTGCGCGCCACCCAGCTCTGGATGGTCACCCTCACCGGCTCGAAGGTCACGAGCGACAGCGGCCCGTAGCCGCCGTCGAACGGGTAGCAGGCGTCCTGCGTCCCGTGAATGTGGAGCACCGGGACGGGCCGGCCGGGGTTGCAGGGGAACAGGGTCTCGGTGGGCGTCTTGTCGTAGTCGGTCTGGCCGCTCCCGCCGCTCACCGCGACGATCGCGGCGATACGGTCGGACATCTGGCAGGCGAGACGATGAGAGAGCATGCCGCCGTTGGAGAAGCCCGTCGCGAAGACCCGCTTTCGGTCGACGCACGTTTGCGCCTCGATCGAGTCGAGCATCGCGCCGACGAAGCCGACGTCGTCCACGTTGCCGTTGTATTGGGCGGCGTACTCGCAGCAGTTGCCCGCGTTCCAGACGTCGAGAACGAGGCCCGAGTCGGCCGGGGGAGCTGGGTTGGGCGGCGTCCCGAAGGCGGGCGTTCCGTCGGCCTCCACCAGCACGAATCCGCTCGCGTCCGACTTCGCTCGGAGGTGGGTGAAGCCATCGAACTCGACTGCGTTTTGTCCTCCCCCGTGGAAGGCGAAGACGAGGGGCGCTGCGGCCGTGGGGGGAAGCCCCGCCGGGACGTGAACCGCGAACGTGCGGACACCCCCGTCGATCGTCAGCGTCTGCGAATGGTCGCCCGCGGCGAGGGACGGACCCGCGCACGGTGGGGTCGCCGCGTCCGAAAGCGGAGGTGCCGCGTCGCCATCGGCGTCCCCGTCAGCGTCCTCTCCCATCGGCGACCCCTGCGCGTCGTCGACGGACGACCCGGCGTCGGAGGGTTCGCCGGGTGCGCCGTCCCCCACTTGCAGGATCGCGCCGTCGTCGCCCGAGATCGTCGCGTCGGCCGGGTGCTTTGCAGCGCCCTCGGTCCCGCGACGGGAGCTCGACGCGTCTCCGGAGCTCCCGCAGGCCACCGTCGACAGGACCGCGACGGCGGCGGCGATGTACTGCGCGGCGTTCATCGAGCGCCCTTCGATGTACGCGGCGACCCGGGCGCGTGCAAGGCACGGGCTACGGACCGAGCTTTGCGTACGCGTCCACGAGCGCGCCCCCCGCGCTACACTGGTACGGATGCGCTGGCACCGAGCGTTCGTTCGGTCCGTTCTCGCGCTGCTCGGCGTGGGTGCGTCGACGAGCTTGCAACCCGACCTCGGATTCGCCACCCCCGCGTTGCTGTTCGGCAAGCCGGTCCGCCTCGACCGGGATCACAAGCTTCTCTCGTGGTCCCCCCGGAGTTCGCCGTACGCGCACGTCGCCGGCCTCGCCTTCGCCGCGCTCGAGACGAAGTTCCCGGTTCAGGACAACGGGCTCGAGACCTGGCTCACTTTCTCGCGGTTCGACCCCGTGACGTTCGATGGGATCGCCTGGCCGCACAACCCGGCGGGTTTCTACGCGATGCTCACGGACTCCGCGGTCCTCTGGTACGCGTTCAGCGGCGACGGGGCGGCGATCGACGTGGCTCGCAAGGCGCTCTCGTACCAGATCGCGCACGGCTCCACGCCCGCGGACTGGGATTGGGCGCGCGTCCCCTACGCGAGCTCGGGCGCGGGGGACGTCGACTATCACGGCGCGGACGACTCGTGGTGCGACTCGTGCGGGCGCGGTGACGGCATCGGGGTGATCGAGCCCGACAAGGTCGGTGAGCTCGGGTACGCGTACCTGCAGATGTTCGAGGCGACGGGGGGCGAGACGCTTCGAGAGGCAGCCCTGGCGTGCGCGGACGCGCTCGCGGCGCACGTGCGCGAGGGGAATGCGCTCTCGTCGCCGTGGCCTTTCCGCGTCTACGCCGAGACCAACGCCGTGCGGGAGGAGTACTCGGCGAGCGTCGTCGGTCCCCTGACGCTGCTCGAGGAGCTCGAGCGGCTGGGGCTCGGGCGGGTCGCCGCGTACCGGCGGGCTCGCGAGATGGCCCAAGCGTGGCTCTTCGCCGTCCCCGTGGTCAACGACGCGTGGAGCGGTTACTTCGAGGACGTCGCGATTCACCAGAATCCGGCGGCGAACATCAACCAGTATTCGGCCATGCGGACAGCTCGGTGGCTGCTGTCGCACCGCGACCTCGATCCTTCCTGGCGCGAGCACGTGGCCCACCTGCTCTCGTGGACGGTCGAGCGGTTCGGCGGAGACACGGCGACCGAGCGGGGGGTGCAGTGGGGCGCGCTCGCCATCAGCGAGCAGCACGACGACACCGCCAAGATGGCCAGTCACACCGCTCGCTTCGGGGCGACCCTGGCCCTATGGCACGAGGCCACAGGGGATCGGGCGGCGCGCGATCAGGCCCTCCGGTCGCTCAACTGGGCCACGTACGCGTGCAACGAAGACGGCGTCGTCTCGGTCGCGGAGAGTTCCAACGAAGGTTGGTGGTTCAGCGACGGATACGGCGACTACATTCGGCACTTCCTCGTCGCGATGGCCGCCGTGCCGGACTGGGCGCCCAGCGGAGAGGATCACATGCTGCGGTCGTCCTCGGTCGTGCGGCGAATCGACTACTCCCGCCGCCGCATCGCCTGGACGACGTTCGATCCGAGCGCCGAGGAGACGCTGAGGCTGAGCTTTCGGCCAGTGGGCGTGCGCGTCGACGGCGTTGCCCTCGAGAAGAGGCCGGTGCTCGGCGGCGGAGACGGCTACGAGGAGCGCGCGCTCGCGTCGGGCGGATTCCTCGTCCGCATTCGCCACAGCGCTCCGGGCGAGGTCGTGGTGACCGGCCTGCGCTAGGCCCTAGAGCAACCGCGTGTTCATCGACGGCGGAGGCTCGCTCCGCTCCGCAGAGCGCGTCTCGCCCGGCTTCGGGGTGACGATGGCGTCGGCGGCGGTCGGGAGCACGATCGTGAACGTCGTTCCCGATCCGGGCTGCGACTGCACCTCGATCGTCCCGCCGGTGTTGCGAACTATGCTCTGACTGATCGCGAGCCCGAGACCCGTCCCTTGCGTCTTCGTGGTGAAGAAGGGGATGAAGAGGTTGCGAAGCACCTTGGGTGAAATGCCGGGACCCGTGTCGCGGACGCTCACCTCGACCAGCTCCGCCTCCTCGGTCCCACGAGCGCGAGCGCCGCCGCCGAACGGTCCGGGCCCGTCGGGAGAGGACCTTCGCCCCGACGGGGCCGCGCCGTCGAGCGTGGCCCCCCACGCGCGCGTCATCCTGCGAACGGACGTGCTGACCGTGATCTTGCCTTGTCCGTCCATCGCCTGGATGGCGTTCTGCATCAGGTTCATCAGCACCTGGCGAAACTTCTCCGGGTCCATCCGCGTCTTGGGGATCGGCTCGCCCAGATCGAGCTGGACGTCGATGGCCCCGTCGGTGATCTGGCTCGAGAGGATCTGCACCGTCCTGCGGACCGCGGCGTTGACGTCGAGCGGGATGGGGTTGCCCGCGTGCGGGCGCGCATAATCGAGGAAGCTTCCGACGACGCGATCGAGGCGGTTCACCTCCTCGAGGATGATCCCCACGAACTCGCGCGCCGTCGGGTCGTCCGGCGTGACAGCGCCGACCTCCTCCAGGAGCTGCGCTGCGCCCTTGATCGCGCCGAGCGGGTTCTTCACCTCGTGCGCGAGGCCTGCAGCCATCGACCCGAGGGCGGCGAGCCGGTCGCGCTCCTTCATCCGCGAGTAGACGCGGCTGTTCGCGACGACGACGCCAATCTGCGTGGCGATCCCCTCGAGCAGCGCGATCTCCTCCGGCGTGAACGCGTCGCGCACGCGATCGTCGGCGAGAAAGAGGAGACCGACGCTGCCCTCGTCCTCCGTCCGCACGACGAGCACCACCGCGCTCTGCAGCGCTCCGAGCGACGCCGCCGCGGCGGTCACCGCGGCGTCGGCCTTCGACCCGTCGCGCGCGATCTCCTCGAGCGAGAGGGCTCCGCGGTGCGCCAGCCGGTCCAGGATGGGCCGCGCGCCGATGACCTCGACCCGCTTGGGGACCGCCGCTCCGGTGGACCCCGCGAGATCGAACCCGTCCCCGTCCTGATCGAGCAAGTAGAGCGCAGCGGTGGTGATGCGGCGCGACCTCTCGAGGCCCTGGACCAGCGTGTCCACCATCTCGTCGATCTCGAGCACGTGGGCGAGCTTGCGGCGCAGCTCGGCGACGCTCGTCTCGAGGTCGTAGCGCTCTCGGAAGAAGAACTGATGAATGCGCGTTTCCACCTCCGTCTGGAGCGGCTCGAAGAGCACGAGGAACACGATCGCGGCCAGGACCGCGTTCAGGTACATCGTGTCGAAGCCGCCCATGACCATGACGAAGAAGTAGAAGATGGCGGCCAGACAGAACGAGAGCGCCGTCGAGACGAGCAGACGGCCCGCGAGCTCGTAGATGTCGGCGAGCCGCTGCCGCGTGACCGACTCGGCCAGGACGAAGAGGAACACGATCGCCAGCACGGCGCCGATCGGCGGAAGGTGGACCCCGAGGTACGAGAGGAAGTCGGCGAGGGAGAACGTCGTCGCCGCCGCTCCCACGACGACGAGGAACCTCACGCGATCGCGCACGGCCCGCGAAGGGCTGCGCTGCCCGCGTCGCGCCAGCGTGATGAGCGCGGCGGCGAGGAGGCCGAAGACATACGTGTAGAGCGTGCCGAGCGCGTAGGGACTGTTGTGGTAGGGCGAAACCGAGACCGCGACGACGGGCACGCCGGCGACGGCGGCGAACCTAGCCAGGGGGATGCGTGGAGGGTCGGGCTTCTCCAGCGGGACGACGCTGAAGAAGAGGTGGATGGCAAACTGGGGCAAGAGGACCGTCAGGACGCCCGTGACCCGCTCCCACACGTCCGCCCGAAAGAAGCCCGTCAGCGACTGGCTGCCGTACCACAGCGCGATGTCCGTCGCGAAGGCGGCGAAGAGCCAGTGCACCGACCGCCGCCCGCGCAAGAGGACGCTGAGGGCGATCGCGAACGCGAGCACCGCGCAGAAGAGAATCGTCTTCGGGCGCAGGTCTTCCACGTGGCCCAGAGTGTAGTCGTAGTGCGCAGACCTTGCCCGAGCGAGGATCCGGGATACTCTCCCGGCCCTCGATGACACGTGCCCTTTTGCTGGTTTTGTGCACCGCGGCGTCCGGGTTGTTCGGTTGCAGCAAGGACAAGACCCCGGCGGAGCCTCCCCCCGGTCCGGGGCAGACGAGCGCTGCCTCCGCGTCGACGCCGAAGGCAGTCACCACCGAAGACCTCCGCGGTATCTGGGGATTCGGCGCGTCCGACGTTTGGGCGGTCGGCAACAAGGGCACGATCGTCCACTACGACGGGCACGCCTGGGCCGCGTCGCGGAGCGGCACGGAGGAGAACCTGACGAGCATCCAGGGCGCCGCGCCGAACGACGTGTGGGCCGGCGGTCAGGATGGAACCATCTTGCACTGGAACGGGGCGCTCTGGGTCGAGTCGTCCCACGAGGACAACACGACGATCCTCGGCGTGTGGGCCAGCGACGACAAGAACGCGTTTGCCGTCGGAATGGACAACGAGGGCGAGTCCGGCCACGTGCGCAAGTGGGACGGTACGAAGTGGCTGCCGCAAGGGGTCCCGGGGTCCTCGAGCGTCTGGCACATCACGGGCACTGGCCCCAAGGACGTCTGGATGGTCGGCACGACCCCGCAATCGCAGGGGCTCGTCCTTCACTCGTTCAACAGCGCCAAGTTTGACGCGGTCGGCTACAAGGGCGCTTCCGTCCACGCGCTCTGGAGCTCGCGTCCCGGGGACGTCTGGGTCGCGCCGTACTCCGGGCCCATCCAGCACTGGGACGGGAAGACCTGGACGAGCACTTCGACCACCGTGAGTCCTCTCGTGCACCTCGCCGGGTCGAGCGACGACGACGTCTGGGCCATCGGCTTCAACGGCGCGATCCTCCACTACCACGGCGGGCAGTGGTCCCCGACGCCCTCAGGGACGAGCGAGGTCCTCTGGTCGGTTTGGGCCGCCTCGCCCAACGACGCGTGGATCGTGGGCAATCACGGGACCATCCTTCACTGGAACGGGACGGCCTGGAAACGTTGAACCGTACTGGTTTCGTTCTCCAGAGCGTCGTTGCGCATCCTGTGAAAGGTCGGCGATGGGTGCCCTTCTGACTACAAATGACTATAGCGTGCTCAGCCTCAAGCGACTATCGCCAACCTCATGGGTGGCGCGCGCTTTCCGACGGGTCGTGACGGGGGTTCGCTGGGTTACAGGGTTTGGAGACGGGGTCGGCTGGCGGTCGCTGCCATTGCCGGGCTGATCGCCACGGCGGGGGCGTGCGTCGTGCAGAACGGCACGCCTCCCGAGGGCTCGAGCGGGGCGCTCGACGTCGTCCTCGAGACGGACATGTCCCTCCCAAAGGACTTTGATCACGTGTCGCTCCAGGTGACGCAAGGCTCCAAGTCGCTCCTCTCTGCGGACACCGACGTCGGACCGGGTGCGCTCCTCTTGCCGGCCACCTTCGAGGTCAAGTCGCCGCCGGATTCGTCGCCCGTGACGATCCACGCGGTCGCGTTCCGAAACCACGTCGCGGTCGTCGAGCGTGACGCGATCACGCCCATCCCCACGGACCACGTCGGGGCGCTGCACCTGGCGCTCAACTATCTCTGCCTCGGGACGGCGCAGCAGGACTCGGACGGCGGCGTGAGCTCGACCTGTCCGGACGCGCTCACCTGCGTGCTCGGCGAATGCACGACGCCCCAGGTGCCTCCCTCGGCGGTGGTCACGGTGACGCCATCGTCCGGCGGCGGGGGCGCCGCCGACGCGTCCGCGGGCGCGGGGTCCGGCGGCTGTTTCGACGTGGCCACCTGCTTCGCCTCCGCGATGCCGGCGACGGTCGACATGGCAAGCTGCACCGTCACCCTTCCGAGCGGGGCGAGCGCCGCGACGGTCAACATCGGCCTGCAGTTCCCCCTCGGCGGCACGGGCATCTGCGGCAGCGGCGCGTGCTGGGTGTCGCTCACGGGCTGGACCGCGAACGGGTCGCAGGCCGTGCTCCCGATGACCGCATGCAAGGACGTCGCCTCGCAAGGAGCGACGATCGTCGTCACGACGGCGTGCAACACGCAGGGGGCCGACATGCCGCCCTGCGGCGCATGGTCGTCGGTGCCCAACGCGGCCCCTCAGCCGCCGATGGGCCCGATGGGCCCCGTCGCCATGTCCTCCTGCATGCCCCCCGGGTCGCAATCGTGCGGTCAATGCGGGACCCAGTCGCGTCAGTGCGACAACGGAGTCTGGAGTCCCTGGGGCGCCTGCACGGGGGAGGGGCCGTGCAAGCCCGGCGCGACGCAGGCCTGCGGCACGGGCGGGACGCAGACGTGCGGGCAGAGCTGCCAGTGGGGCGGGTGCACCTGCGACAGCTCTCAGCTGACGTGCGGCTCGCCGGGCACGTGCGCCCAACCGGCCGACGCGCACACGTGCGGGTCGTGCGGCAACGACTGCACGGCGCTGCCGCACGTCGTCGCGAGCGGCGCCGGGTGCTCCTCGGGTAAGTGCTCGTACACTTGCGTCGCGGGCTTCGGAGATTGCCGCGCCACCGGCACGGGTTGCTCGACCGACTTGTCGACCCCGGCCGCGTGCGGGACGTGCGCGAACGACTGCACCAACCTGCCCCACGTCAACGGGCCGACGAACTGCGGGACGGGACACTGTTCGTTCCCGCCGTCGTCGTGCGCTGCGGGCTACGGCGACTGCAACGGGGACCCGACCGACGGGTGCGAGACGGCGCTGAACGAGGCCGCCCACTGCGGCACCTGCGCGACGACGTGCACCACGCCCTCGCCCACCTGCGACTCTTCGAACGGGTCCCCCTTCTGCTCGCCCGTTTGCAGCGGAACGGTGTGCGGAGGGACCTGCGTCGACGTCAAGACGAGCGACGCCAACTGCGGGGCCTGCGGCAACGTGTGCTCCACCCCGACGCATGGCCAGGCCGCTTGCACCGCGGGCAAGTGCGCCGTCACCTGCAACAGCGGGTACGCGGCCTGCAACGGAGCGTGCGTCGACACGACGAGCGACGCGAGCAACTGCGGCAGCTGCGGGCACGCGTGCCCCAGCGGCTCGAGCTGCCAAGCCGGCAAGTGCACCTGCCCCGGGCCGACGTCGCAGTCTTGCGGCAACTGCGGGACGCAAATGCAGGTATGCAACGACGGCGTGGCGACCTGGGCGGCGTGCACCGGTCAGGGCGCGTGCGCGCCGGGCTCGACGCAGGCCTGCGACGGCAACGGGGGGCTTCAGACATGCACGCCGGCTTGCGGGTGGTCGAGCTGCGCATGCAACGCTGGTCTCTCGATGTGCAGCAACAACTGCGTGAGCGAGCAGACCGACGTCAACAACTGCGGCGGCTGCGGGACGGTCTGCAAGGTGCCGAACGCGACGGCCGCGTGCAGCGGCGGAAGCTGCGCTGTGGGCTCGTGCACGACCGGCTTCGGCGACTGCAACGGGATGGCCGTCGACGGCTGCGAGTCGACCCTCGCCACCGACGTGAAAAACTGCGGCGGGTGCGGCAAGGCGTGCCCAGTACAGAACGACACGCCGGGGTGCGGCGGAGGCAATTGCACGGTGGCGGCGTGCAACACGGGCTTCGTGGACTGCAACGGCAACGCGATGGACGGCTGCGAGGTGAACACGAGCGCCGACCCTGGAAACTGCGGCGGGTGCGGCAAGGCGTGCCCCGCGCTGAACGACGTGCCGGGGTGCAGCGGCGGCAATTGCACGGTCGGGACGTGCAACGCGGGCTTCACGGACTGCAACAACAACGCGATGGACGGCTGCGAAGTGAACACGGGCGCCGACCCTGGAAACTGCGGCGGGTGCGGCAGGACGTGCCCCGCGTTCAATGACGTGCCGGCGTGCGGCGGCGGGATGTGCACGGTCGGGATGTGCAACACGGGGTTTGGGGACTGCAACGGCAACCCGCAGGACGGCTGCGAGGTGAGCACGAACACCGACCCGGGCAACTGCGGCGGATGCGGTCGCTCGTGCCCCGTGCAGAACGACACGCCGGGTTGCAGCGGCGGGGCGTGCACGGTGGGGACGTGCAGCACGGGGTTCGGGGACTGCAATGGCAACCCCCAAGACGGCTGCGAGGACAACACGAACGCCGACCCGGCCAACTGCGGCGGGTGCGGCAAGTCGTGCCCCGTGCAGAACGACACGCCGGGTTGCAGCGGCGGGACATGCACGGTCGGGACATGCAACGCGGGCTTCGGCGACTGCAACGGGAACCCCGCGGACGGCTGCGAGGACAACACGGGCACCGACCCGAACAACTGTGGCGGGTGCGGCAAGGCGTGCAACGTCGGGAACAACACGCCGGCGTGCAGCGGGGGCACGTGCACGGTGGGGGCGTGCAACCCCGGCTTCCTCGACTGCAACGGCGACCCGTTGGACGGATGCGAGGTGAACACGAACACAAACCACGCCAACTGCGGCGCGTGCGGGAACGTCTGCAACGCAGCGTCGAACTGCGTGGGCGGCACGTGCGCGGAGGCGTCGAATCTTGTCACCAACGCGTACCAGCCGAGGGGCATTGCGGTCGACGGGACCAACCTCTACTGGGTCGACAACAACGGCGCGCACACGTACCCGTATTCTTCGGCTGCCATCAATTCCTTCGGCGTCTCTCCGACCGACCCGAACGGGGTCGTCATGGAGCAACCCCTTGTCGGCGGCGCGCAGATCATGATCTCGTGGGACGAGGGCGCGCCCGTCGATATCGCGGTGGACGGTGACGGGTTCGTCTACTGGACGTTCCTCGACAATTCCGGTGGAGAGGTCAGGCGCGCGCCCGTCGTCCCCGCCGGAGGCCAGCCGCAGGTGGCGCCCACCAGGCTCGTCGTGAGCCAAGGAGCACCGACGCAGATCGCTCTCAGCGGCAACAACGTGTACTTCCTGGACGCGAACACGATCAAGACGGTGCCGAAGACGGCCGTCCAGGCCACCCCCACGACGATCCCGAACAGCTCGGGGGCGCAGGCCTTCGCTGTCGACGGCACCAACGTGTACTGGACGGTACCGGGAGGGCCGATGGGCGCGGGCTTTGTCTACCAGGAGGGCATTTCCTCGAGCACGGCGCAGGTGATCGCCGGCGGCCAAAACGCCAATCCGAGCCTCATCAACCCCTTCGGAATCGCCGTGGACAGCCACAACGTTTACTGGACGGACTTCTCGACCGGGACAGGGCAAGGACAGGTCTATCAGGTACCCATCGGGGGTGGGACGGTCACCTCCATCGCGAGCCGTCAGGATCCCGCCACCGTCGTCGTGGACTCGACGAGCGTATACTGGGTGGAGATCCCGACGAGCTCCATCATGACGGCCCCGATCGGCGGCGGTACGGCCACGACACTGGCCACCTTCGACTCGACGCTTGCCGTCGGCAGCGACTTCACGAACGCGGCCATCGGCCTGCGCGTCGACGCGACCAACGTATACTGGTCCCTCGCCGGCGGTGGCGACGCGGGCCCGACCAACGGCGCCATCATGAAGGTGCTCAAGTAGGGCGCCGGCAGGGCTCCCGATGATCAGCCAGGAGAGCGAGCTCTACGCGCAGGCGCAAGCGCGCGTCGGGAGCGTCATCCTCGGGAAGTACCGCATCGATCGCGTCCTCGGCATGGGCGGAATGGCGGTCGTCTACGCCGCGACGCACCGCAACCGGACGCGCTTCGCGGTCAAGATGCTGCACGCGGAGCTCTCGGTCCAGGCGGACATCCGTGGCCGCTTCTTACGCGAGGGATACGTCGCCAACAGCGTCGAGCACAAGGGCGCGGTGAAGGTGCTGGACGACGACGTCGCCGACGACGGGGCCGCGTTCCTCGTGATGGAGCTCCTCGACGGAGAGTCGGTCGAGCGCGTGTGCGAGCGGAGCGGCCAGCGGCTCCCCGTCGCGGCGGCGCTGGCCGTGGCGTACCAGGCGCTCGACGTGCTCGCGGCGGCGCACGCGCACTCGGTCGTGCATCGTGACATCAAGCCGGCGAACCTCTTTTTGACCCGGGAGGGCCAGGTCAAGGTGCTCGACTTCGGCATCGCCCGACTGCGCGAGTCGACGAGCACGGGGTCGACGCAAGGGGGCATCCTCGGGACCCCGTCGTTCATGGCGCCCGAGCAGGCGCTCGGGCGCTCGCAGGAGGTCGACGGTCGAACCGACGTCTGGGCGGTCGGCGCCACGCTCTTCTCGCTCCTCGCGGGGGCCCCCGTGCACGTCGGCGAGAGCGCTCAAGAGGTCCTGGTCCTCGCGGCGACGCGCCCCGCGCGTTCGCTCGCGACCGTCGTGCCGGACGTCCCGCCGCGCGTCGTCGCGCTCGTCGATCGTGCGACGGCGTTCGAGCGCGATCGACGCTGGAGCGGCGCCGCCGAGATGCGCGACGCGGCCGCAGCGGCGTACCTCGAGTGCGTCGGCTCGGCGGTGTCGGAGGCCCCGCTCCTCGCGCTCTTCGAGCCCGGGACGCTCGTGTCCGGGCCCCCGCCGGCGGTTCGCACCCCGTCCGCCGCGCCCGGCCTCGCGAGCGGGACCCGGACGTACGCGCCCCCGGCGGCGGTCACGATGCCGCGCGACCGCGACGCGCGGGGGATACGGGTCCTCGTCCTCTCGGGGTTCGCGCTTGCGAGCGTCGCCGGCGGGGCGGGTGTCTGGGTCGCCATGCGCGCCCCTGCGGCCACCCAGGAGACGAAGCACGATCTCGCGGCCGCGGCGGTCGACGGACGCGCCGCAGCGATCGACGAGGGTTCGGTCGCATCCGCCGAGACGGCCGCGCCGGCTGTGGTGTCCTCCATGAGTGCCGACGCCGCGGCCGCACCCCCCGCCGCCGCGGACGCGGGCGTGGACGCGGCGAAGAAGAAGGACGTGGTGAGGTCCGGCAGAGACAACGGAGGTCGCCTCCCATCGACCGCCCCCTCTCCCGCGGCGCCGGCCCCAGCCCCGGACGCCGCCAAGCCGCACTCCAACCCGCTCGACATGGGATTGCAGTAGGTCAAGCCACGCGCGTTCCTCGCCCAGCCTCGTGCGAGGACGTTCGAGCCACGCGCGTTCCTCGCGCAGCCTCGTTCGGGGACGTTCGAGCCACGCCCGTTCCTCGCGCAGCCTCGTGCGAGGACGCTCGAGCCACGCGCGTTCCTCGCGCAGCCTCGTGCGTGGACGTTCGAGCCACGCGCGCTCCTCGCGCAGCCTCGTGCGTGGACGTTCGAGCCAC
>Ga0070735_10001624_pt1 | contig 21347 bp, 24 predicted proteins | sample Coa_R1_FD_66443 | JGI IMG/M metagenome (GOLD analysis project Ga0070735, IMG submission 66443) | Surface soil microbial communities from Centralia Pennsylvania, which are recovering from an underground coalmine fire - Coalmine... | ecosystem: Environmental > Terrestrial > Soil > Unclassified ... | reverse complement strand
TTCAATTCGCGGCTGGTGATGAATATCCGCGAGCAAAAGGGCTACACCTACAGTCCTCGCAGCGGAATGCATCCCCTGCGGCAGCACGGTTATTTCACGATTTCCGCGGCCGTGCGGAATGACGTCGTGGCCGCGACACTGACCGAAATGTTCTACGAAGTTGACCGCATGCGTTCAACCCTGGTCGGTGAGGACGAACTGGCCGACGCGCGCAATTATTTGACGGGTTTATTTTCGCTGGGCCTCGCGACGCAGGATGGTCTGGCGGGGCAACTCGCCACAGCCGCCCTCGAACGTTTGCCGGACGATTACCTGGAAACCTATCGCGAACGTGTTCTGGCTCTCACCGCTGCGGATGTTCTCGATGCCGCGCAAAAGTATTTTGATTCAGCCAACGCGCAGATTGTTATTGTCGGCGACCGCGCGCAGCTTGAGGCGCAAGCAGCGCTATTCGGCAAAATGGAAATCTACGATGCGCAAGGGAATCGCATATAAATCGGCTGGTCGGACTACGTCGCCAAGCTACCTTGGCATCGCCCTTGTTTTTGCGGGCATGGTCTTTTTGTCAGTGACGAGAGCATTGGTGGGATTTAGATTCGGTAATGTGACCGCACTTGTCTTTTTCATTAGCGGCGGATTGCTGGTTTCTTTGGGTCTGATTATTATTAGGCGCGACAAAAAAAGATGATCATTCGACGGCGGAGCCTCACAGTTAGAATTTTCTGGGCTGGACTCGCGCTGCTTCTGCTGAGCACCGTGGGCCTCGCTCAAAAAAAAACGCCCGCAAAACCAATCGATCTCAACGCTGCGTCGATCAAAGAATTGGAAGAATTGCCGGGCATCGGTAAAGTCACCGCACAGAGAATCATCGATGCGCGGCAAAAAAACGGCCGCTTTCGCCGCGTCGAAGACTTACTCGCCATTCGCGGGATCAGCACCAAGCGCCTGGAAATACTGCGGCCATACGTTACTGTCTCTTCTCCACCTCCTCCTGCCCCTGGAAAGAAACCGTAGTGCTACACGCGAAGCTTAGCATCTCCGCGGAACACCAGCCACTAGTGTCCAAAGCTACTATTCGCGAACTGGAATTCCCTTTTCGGTTCCGAAAGCAGGCACGATATTACTCCCGTCTGGTTTGTTCGCGGTACAGTAAAGCGATTTTCATCGGGATCGCTTCCGGCGGTGTACCATCCACTCCAGCAAAGCTAGTATCAGTCTATTCGTAAAGCAATTCTCCACGCTGAGTCGCTTGACTTTAGGGCTCGCGGGGTTTTACTCTCTGCGGCAAAGGGTGAGGAGCGCCTTCGCACTATGAGCTTAAACAACATGAAAAAAGATTTCCGCGCACGACGGGGCATGTGGCTATTGCTTGGATTCCTGTTTACAGCGGTGCCGCTAGCGGCGGCTACGGCCCGGATCTACGTCACGAACAGAGGCGGAACCACCATTAGCGTGATCGACCCTGCGACAAATAAGGTCGTGGAAACGATCAAAGGCATTGAGTCGCCCGAAGTGGTGCGATTCTCTCCCGATGGAAGCCTGCTCTACATCGCCAGCAGGAGCGTGGACGAACTCTACGTCATGGATCGAAAGAGCGGAAAGTATCTCAAGAAGGTGCCCCTCAGCGGATGGGCCAACGATGCAATGGTTACGAACGATGGAAAACTGATTTTAGTCTGCATCCGTAATACCGGCACAGAGGCTGTGGACGTCGGGGCACTGGATATCATCGACGCCAAGTCCCTCGAAAGAATCAAAACTATTCCGGTGAAAAGAGGTCTGCACGATATATCCGTGACGGGCGATGGAAAATTTGCGGCCGCTGGCTCACCGCCGGGACAATTTTTTGTCGTCTTTGATCTCCAGAAAATGGAAATCGCCTGGGAGTTTGACTATGACCAGGGAGTGCTCCCGATAATCATCGAGAGTAACCCCGACGGCTCGGGACACCGGATCTTCGCACAGCTGAACCGAACGAACGGATTCTCGGTGGTGGATTTTGCCACGCACAAGGAAGTGGCTAGAATCGTCAACCCCGATGAGCCCAAAGGGTACGGCCCCGGATGCGAAGGCATCAGCCACGGCATCGGCATATCGCCGGACCATAAGACCCTGTGGACCAACAGCAGGCCCGCCAACGCGGTTTTCGTTTACTCGCTCCCTGACCTCAAACTGATGGGACATGTCTCATTGCCCGATACGCCTGTGCCGGGAAAGGCGCCCAGGGGAGGCGGACCCGCGTGGATCACTTTCTCTCCTGACAGCAGGACCGTCTACGTTTCCACCTGCGGGACCAAGTCGGTATCCGCGATCGATGTGGAGGCAATGAAGGAGATTACTCGCATTCCCGTCGGAGAGATGCCCGACCGGATCAGCACGTTGGTGCTGCCTTAGTAGCACAGGCTTCAGCCTGTGTGTTTTTAAAGTTACTTTTGTGCGGATTAAAGAGGCGCAATTCAAAAACTCACAGGCTGAAGCCTGTGCTACCAGTAATGGCGAATGTGAGGTGATTATGATGTCGAGGATTCTGGCAGTAATAATTTTTGCTGCCTTCGTCGTAGCAGCTGCCGTCGTACTGTCCATTTCCGCACCCTTTGCCACCGCGCAAACCTCCGGCAGCCCCGACGCACAAAAACCGCAGCTCGATTATGAGTTTTTCAAAGCGCGCGTCGAGCCGATCTTCCTGAAAAAGCGGTCGGAGGACCACGCCCGCTGCTACGTTTGCCACCAAGTGATGCGCCATGGTGGCGGACCTCTGAGCCTCGAAATGCTGCCGGCTGGGGCGAGCTTTTGGACCGAGGAGCAGTCCCGCCATAATTTCGAGGTGGTCTCGAAACTGGTGGTTCCCGGAGACCCGTCCTTGAGCCTGTTTTTGCGAATGCCGCTGGCACCCGAAGCGGGCGGCCTTGCCGACACACATCAGGGGGGCAGGCAATTCGCATCCGAGGACGACCCCGACTGGCAGAACATGAAGGCGTGGGTGCTCGGACAAAAAATAGTAAACTCCTCCGCTCGATAGGTTATGGGCAGCGCACTTTGTCAGGAGGAAATAAGTGAAGAAATCGCTGGCATTGTTTTTGACTCTGTTTGTTGTATTTGCGCTGGAAGCCAGGGCTCAAGACAAGCTTCCTCTTAAATTGATTGCCTCTACCCCTCTGCCGGATTTGGTAGGCGACCTGGAGTTTTTCGCTCCCGACCTCAAAGGTAATCGTTTATTCCTCTGCGCTGAGAACAGCAAGACCGTGGAAGTTTTCGATCTCCACACAGGCAAACGGATTCACACCATCACCGGATTCGGAGAGCCTCACGACATTGTTTATTTGCCGGATTCCAACAAACTGATCGTGACCGACGGAGGAGATGACTTCGGCTGGGTTGAACTCGTGAACGCAGCGAATTACGAAATCGTTGACAAAATAAAACTGCCCAATGGCGTGGACGAGGCCATCTTCGATCCCGTCAACCAATATTTTTACGTTGAGAGCGGCAGCGACGAACCTGGCGGGAAGACCCACTTCATTAACATTATCGACGCCAAGAATTTCAAACTGGTCGGGCACATCACGCTTCCGGGCAGGAACTCCAACGCTATGGCTGTAGATCATGATGCCGGGAAGCTTTATGTGAATAATTCGGGGACCAGCGAGGTTGTGGTCGTTGACCTGAAGACTCGCGAAATGATTGCGCAGTGGCCCCTTCCGGATGCCAAGGGCCTGAATGGGTTAGCTTACGACAAAGCGAATCATCGCGTGTTCAGCGCCACTCGAACTCCTGCAAAATTGTGGGTTCTCGACACGGATACCGGCAAAATCCTTACGAGCATGCCCTGCACCGACTATAACGACCATATGATGTTCGATGCCGCGCGCAAACGAATTTATATAACGGGAACCGAAACGGCTAGTGTGATTGCACAGCGCGACGCGGATCACTACGAACATATTGCGGAAGTCCCTATGGGATACCGCTCGAAAACTTCGATTTTCATCCCTGAACTCAACAGGATTTACGTGGCGTTGTCAGGCAAGGACATGAGCGGGAAGCCTCTGCTGAAGCCAGGAGTACAAATGGCGATTAAGATTTACGAAATACAGCCTTGAACAGCGTACCGCGCGTGTTTAGATCGCCAAAAACGGTTCGCCTGAACTTAAAACCGATTCAAGTTCACATTTTGAACGCAGGTTTTAAGCAGTTCTGCCATCCCAACTTTGTCACCGTCCCGAAATTCTGCTTTACTTCCGAGCAAGTGACGTCTCTCTTTCCGTAGGATTAACGCGAACTTCCAACATTCAGTGCCGATAACAATGATGTACTACCGTCACACGACTGCGTGACGGCGGTCACTGAATCGTTGCCCGGGATTCGAGATCCTAGCGAAGATTTGGCACGAAAACAAAGTCGCCAAGGAGAATTCATGAGCACATCGACGAGTGCAGCGAGCAGCAGTGAACTGACAGTCAATGAAAGCGGATTTCCCGGAGGCACTGGTGCTACATCGTACGATCAGGTGACCGCCGCCGAAACTTACGACATGAGCACGGCTACGCGGAAAATCGTGTATCTGTCCCTGCTGGCAGGCGTCTTGCTCCTGGGGGGCGTGGCAGCGTACGTCTGGTACGGCTTTTACCTGTGGCAAAATATCCCCTAGATTTTTTGCGCCTGAATTTCGTTCGGTGCTCCTTATCATTTGTGCTGGACTTAAGCCATTCCTGTTCGACTTAAGCGCGCCGTCCGCACATCACTCTTACGGCTTCAGCCAACCATTGTTGCTCGACGGTTGAAAGCGCAACGACAAATACCCGCCGGTTTTTTCTTGAGTTTCCCCGTTCCTCAAAACCGAAATATCGGCGTAGATCTGGAGACTCGCTCTGTGGAAAACCTGTGACAAAAATTAATCTTTTAACTTGAATGTTACATCCGTGGTGCATTATGAAATTGAAGTAGATGGACTGATGGAAGTGTCAGCAAGGAGTCCCCCATGCCTGACTATCTTACCGATAAGAAGTTCCCCGAAGATTCGGCCTTTCGCGACTATGACGTGTTTGAAGAAATGCCGGACGGTTCAACGATCTGGCGTGGCTGTGTCTTCGGAATGGCGAACGTCGAGTTAAAGTTGCGGGAATTGGCTAAGACGACGAGCAATAAACTTTTCGCCCTGAACTTGCAGGACCGCAGCCTGCCCGCAGTCCGTCCATCGAAAGCTCCCGATAAACAGCAGGCGCGCCGAGCTGGCTAGGTAGACCTCTTTGACGGGTTGGAGAACGGCGTAACAAATATGTCACTTTTTTGCGACAAGAATAGCTTCTAATCAATGGCAGTCGGGATTTTGTTTAAGCAGAGACACAGGAGTCCGGTTTGACTTGCGTTTAATTTTTTCTGCGTTACATCTCAAAAAATCCATTCGCGCGGCTCTCCTATGAAACGGAACCCGCACCTCTGGGCTGGCGCCGTATCAGGACGTGCGAGCCAAACGAGCCGGGCTTGGCCGACGAATCGATGGGCCGTTCGAGTCCACAAGAACACCTCAACTTCTGCGTTCTCGCTGGGTACGATGTCGAGACTGCAGGCAAAGCCATAGCGACTGACATTCTCGGTCGAGGTGAGAATCTCGAATGGGTTTCCCTTTTGATCCCTCCCTCGCACTTTTATACCGAGTCTCAGCCGGAGGCGCGTTTCGATACGGCGGTTTTGATGGGGGTTGCTCACGATCTCCGCCAGGTGCTTTTGCAGCAAATCAAAGTCAATTGGCTTTTCAAAATATCCCTGGGCGCCTAACGTGTAGCAAAAGTCCTTATAGAGTGATTTGGGCGCCCCGGACATGACCAGAACTGGAATCAGCTCCGTGAAACTTAGCGCCGCGATCGTTTGACAAACCTCAAAGCCTGTTTGCCCCGGCATCATGAGGTCCACAAGAATCGCATCAGGTTTGTGTTGTAGCACCAGCTTCAGACCCTCTTCCGGAGATGCTGTATCGAAAATTTCATAGGAACCTTTGAGTCGGAAGCGCAGCATCTTCCGAAGCGATTCATCATCATCAATGATCAGAAGGCGGGGCATTCCAATACCTCAATTGAGAATTTAATGTCCCTACTGCTACGTTGCTGGTTTGCGGAGACAATGTTGTATTGATTTCGTTGCGCGTATGCTTTCGGTTTGTCTCTCGCGTGCCCTTAGAGTTATTGGCAGACAGTCCTTTTGATGTTCGTCGTAACAACAGCGAGGTTTTTCGGGCCTATGAATGTCGCGGCTGAAGCCGCGACCCACAAAGACCATTTATGAGATAGCTAGATGGCTTCTAAAAAGTTTGGTGAGAGCGCTTCTTCGGGCCGGTCAGAACGGGCACCTGGTCGGCGATGGTGAGGCCGTAGCCTTCGAGTGCGACTACTTTCCGCGGATGATTCGTGAGCACGCGCAGGCTCTTGAGGCCGAGGTCGATCAGGATTTGCGCGCCGATGCCGCTTTCATGCTGCAGCAGGCGCTGCCGTGCGATGTCCTGATCGAGCTGCCCGCGCGAGTGATACAGAATATGCGGGAGCGCGCCGGGAGCGGAAGCAGCGGATTCAATTCCGAAGCCGCGCCCTGTGTGGTGCAGATAAACAAACACTCCGCGATCTTCCGCCGCGATGGCTTCGAGTGAGTGCTCGATGATGTCGTGGCAGTCGCAATCAGTGGACGCGAATACGTCGCCCGTCAGGCAGTGCGAATGCACGCGCACCAGCGGTGGCGCGCCCGTCAGATTTCCGCGCACAAGCGCGATGTGCTGTTCGCGGTCCACGTCAGAAGCGTAGACGATCATGCGGAATTGGCCGTAACGCGTGGGCAGTGCGGCTTCGGCGACGCGGCGCACATATCGTTCGTTGCGCATCCGGTAGCGAATTACCTCGGCAACGGTCAGCAGCTTCAGGTCATGCGTCTGGCAAAACTCCGCCAGTTGCGGCACGCGCGCCATGGTGCCGTCATCATTCATGATTTCGCAGATTACGCCCGCGGGTGTGAGTCCGGCCATGCGAGCGAGGTCCACGGAAGCCTCGGTCTGGCCGGCCCTGACGAGAACACCGCCATGCCGCGCGCGCAATGGAAAAATGTGGCCGGGGCGAGCCAGGTCAGAAGGCCGCGTCGCGTCATCAATTGCGGCGAGGATCGTCGTAGCGCGATCGGACGTGCTGATGCCGGTGGTCGTGCCGCGCCGCGCGTCAATTGATTCGCAGAAGGCCGTGCCATAATTTGACGTATTGACCGGAGTCATGAGAGGGAGAGCGAGCTCATCGCAGCGCTCTTCGGTCAGCGCCAGGCAGACGAGGCCACGGCCGTGTTTAGCCATAAAGTTAACGGCCTCGGGCGTAATCTTTTCCGCCGCCATCGTGAGGTCGCCTTCGTTCTCGCGGTCCTCGTCATCGACGAGGACGATTTGTCGGCCCTGGCGGATTTCTTCAAGCGCTTCTTCGACGGTCGCAAACGGAATGGGATTGCCAGACATCCGGTATCAAACTCCTATTATCTTATGAATGTGGGCGCATTCTGACTATACCGAAACCAGCATTCCGCGGCAAGTTGGGCGGGTCGGCGGCCTGCATTGGTGAGGCTACTTTCGCGGGAGATCTTCGTGTCAACCCTAACGGGGTTTGTGACTTCTCGATCCGTAGCCCACCGCTTCGGCGGTGGGCTACGTTGTTTCGTCCCTCCGGGACTTATCGTTACATTGAAACAAAAGGGCATCCCAATTAAGTTGGGATGCCCTTGATTTCTGCCGTTCGCGCCGGTGACTAATCTCGTTGGACTATGCCGTGGTCGTTCGTCCACTCATGGGAGCGCGATAGCCGGAATTTGCAGCCTTCCGAAGAGCGTCCAGACCTTCGGCCGCTTCCATAAGGGGGGTGGTTTTTACGGCCTTGCAGGCGCCGCCTGCGGAGGCTGAGATCGCCAGCGCCGCGGCTGTTGCGTTATCGGGCAACTCCGTGATCAACACGAAGTCGTAGTCGCCGAATGCGAAGTAAGCGTTGACGACCCGTCCACCGAGTTTTTCAACCACCGGCCGGATCGCATCCAGGCGGTTCTGCGGATTGGAGACAAGCGACTGCCAAGCCTGTTCGTTGTAAGCAACTTGGGTCAGAAAATGTGGCATGGGACCTCCTCAGTCGGTCAGATTTTGAGAAAGGGATTGGGACGGCGGAAATTCTCGCGGATTCGCCGTCGCGGGAGCCGAGCACTCGCGTTGCGAGCGTTCAGCACTCGACGTATACACTCCCGCCTACCAGCCTGCAAGAATTAAATTTTCAATATGGCTCTAGCGCCACGACACATTTCGCGAGCGGTTCCATCTAGGCGCTTTGCGCTTGGAAGTTCTTCATTTCATCCGCCGAAGGGCCGTACATCCCGGGGAATTCGACATTGTTCAATCGCAGATAGACGCCGAGCTGGCCGCGATGGTGAATCAGGTGGCTGAAGACCATCGATCGCAAGACGGCTGTTCGCGGCATGGAAAAAATTTGTTGTCCCTTGTACGTCAGCGTCCACGTCTTCGCGAGTTCTTCATCCGTGGCTTTGGAAAGCAATTCGCGCGCTTCCGCCGCCACTTTGTCAAAGGATTCCAGCAATTCCTTGCGGGTTTTTGGCTCAACGCGTTTTTCATCTCCGGTGAGATCGAGCTTTTCCAGGCGAAGCGTTGAGCTCATATACGTGGGCAATTCCGCGACGTGCGAAGCCAGGCGTCCGAGCGACATCGACTTCTCATGCGGCTTATACTCAAATTTTCCGTCGGGCACGCACTCCAGCAACTTGCGTGTATTCTTAACTTCCTGATCGAATTCCGGCAAAAGCATCTGTGCGATTGTCATAGCAACCTCCTTGAAGTGAAATGCGGGGCAGCGAGAGCATACCAAAATACGCTGGGCGAATACAAGGCGAACATCTGGCGGCTGTGGATTTCTTCCAGATCGGTATCGAGGGCTTGCGAAAGACTTAGAGTAATCGCACCGTCAAACAATCTGTCCCTTTCACGGCTCGTCGAATGCTATAAATGCCGGTCCCTATTGGTGAAGAATTACGCGATGAGAGTCGGTTCGGCAACCACGGAATATTTGTGGGTCGTGGCTTTAGCCACGACAGAAACTCTATAGAATGGGTGCGGCTTTAAGCCGCGGTTTAGATTTTGCAGTTGCCACACACACTAAAGCCCATTTTTTTCTGATCTAAATGTCGCGGCTGAAGCCGCGACACACAAAGCACGTTTATGGAATTCGGAGTTTTGATGAACGAAAAAACAGTCCTGGCCAGCCCGCCGCTTAACACGCCGCGCCAGGTCCTATTTGCCAGCCTGATCGGCACGACCATTGAGTTTTTTGACTTTTATATTTACGCCACTGCGGCGGTGCTGGTTTTTCCCAAGCTTTTTTTTCCTGCTACCGATCCGGCTTCGGCTACGCTGGCATCGCTGGCAACTTTTGGGATTGCTTTTCTGGCAAGGCCAGTGGGGTCAGCGCTGTTTGGCCACTTCGGCGATCGCATCGGCCGCAAAACGACGCTGGTGGTTGCGCTGTCGACGATGGGATTATCCACGGTAGCGATCGGGGCATTGCCGACTTACGGAACGATTGGCTTTGCCGCGCCTCTGCTGCTAGCGCTCTGCCGGTTTGGACAGGGCCTCGGGCTCGGCGGCGAGTGGGGCGGCGCGGTGCTTTTGGCGATCGAGAATGCGCCTCCGGGTAAGCGCGCCTGGTACGGCATGTTTCCGCAACTCGGCGCTCCGATCGGTTTTTTCCTTTCCGGCGGGGTGTTTTTGGCTCTTTCGCGCTGGCTTACCGATAAACAGTTTTTCGCATTCGGCTGGCGCCTTCCATTTCTCGCCAGCGCTGTGCTGGTGTTCCTGGGCTTGTACGTACGGCTAACGATTACGGAAACGCCTGTATTTCGCGAAGCTCTCGAGCGCAAGCAACAGGTGAAAGTGCCCATGGTTGTCGTTTTTCGCCACCACACGAAGACACTCCTCGCGGGCATCCTCGTGTGCCTTGCGACGTTCGTACTTTTCTACCTGATGACGGTATTCGCGTTGGCCTGGGGCACGGGCGCGCTCGGTTACAGCCGCCAGAAATTTCTGCTGATGCAGCTCTTTACCATTTTGTTTTTTGCGCTGACTATTCCGCTTTCCGCAATACTGGCCGAGCGGGGCCGTAAACGCGCCCTGCTGTGGATTACCGCATCAATCTTTTTCTTCGGACTGATTATGGCGCCGATATTCGCCGCAGGGACTACCGGAGCGGTAGTGACCATGGCCTTGGGTCTCGCGTTGATGGGGCTGACATACGGACCACTCGGAACGGTTCTCTCCGAATTGTTTCCGACGGCCGTGCGCTACACCGGCAGTTCGCTTTCATTCAACTTCGCGGGGATCCTGGGCGCTTCGCTTGCGCCATACATTGCCACGTGGCTCGCCAAAAACTACGGCCTGCAATACGTCGGCTATTACCTGTCCGCATCCGCGCTCCTCACATTAATTGGACTGCTTTTGATCCGCGAAACGAAGGATGAAGATTTGGCGACGTCGACGGTTTAGTAGCACAGGCTTCAGCCTGTGTGGTTTTGATTTGGGTTGAATTTGCTTTTGAATTTGTTGTCGCACAGGGACAAAAAAACTCAAGTCAAAACCACACAGGCTGAAGCCTGTGCTACTTAAATACAGAGGCCATACCGGGTTCTGGTCACCATTTCTAAGGTTTTTCCCTGATTGTTCACTCCTTGCGCGGCCCTATTCTTGACAGGGAATTAGCCATTCGCTTCATCGCCACAAGAACGGCGATGGATACGGATCGCCCAGTTCACCAACAGGCACTCCCTCTAAAACCAAAACCGTAGTACGGTACCAACCAGCCGAAACAAAAGGGGAATCTCACAACGATGGAAATGTTCAAAGACCTGCACCCCTGGCTTTGGTCTACCATCATTATCGCCGGCACTTTCATTCTTGCCATCCTGGTCCGCTTCGTAATTTTTGCCGCACTGAAACGCATCGACCGGAACAACCAGACCGTGTTGCGCTCCATCATCCAGCGCACCGAAACTGCCTCCTGGTGGATTTTTCCACTGCTTGGACTTCTGATCGCACTGCCCGCAGTTTCTTTGCCGTGGTATATCCTGGCCTACGTTCAGCATGCGGTGCTTCTGGGATTGATTGCCGCCACAGCTTGGCTGGTGATCCTGATCAGCGAAGTAACAACTGATTTTATCGCCGCTCGCTACCGGCTTGATACGACTGAAAACCTGCTCGCAAGGAAAGTCCAAACTCAGCTGCAACTGCTTCACAGGATTATTTTCGTAGTGGTCCTGATTGTTGCGTTGGGCGTCATGCTGATGACGTTCCCGACGATCCGTTCCATCGGGACAAGCCTCCTGGCATCCGCGGGACTTGCGGGTCTTATCGTCGGCATGGCTATGCGTCCGACGCTCGCGAGCCTCGTCGCGGGAATACAGATTGCGCTCACGCAGCCGATTCGCCTCGAAGATTCGGTGGTTGTCGAAGGCGAGTGGGGATGGATTGAGGAGATCGGCACCACGCACGTGATCATACGAATCTGGGATTTAAGACGCTTGGTAGTGCCGCTTTCCTACTTCATCGAGCATCCCTTCCAGAACTGGACGCGAACCAACCCCGATCTTCTCGGAACGGTTTTGCTCTGGGTCGACTATACGGTAGCCGTAGAAGAGGTGCGCCAGGAACTCCGCAGAATTTTGGGAACCACGGCGTATTGGAAGGGAGAGGTTTGCGTCCTTCAAGTGGCCGACGCGAGCGACCGCGCGATTCAACTGCGCGCGGTGATGGACGCTCGAAACGCCAGCCAGGCCTGGGAACTTCGGTGCTACGTTCGCGAAAAGCTAATTCAGTTTCTGCAACAGCGCTATCCGCAGTCGCTCCCAAAGTTTCGCGCTGAGTTGCAAACATTTTCGCCTGAGCAGAAAGGCCCGGGAGATGACAACCTTAGCATTCGGAATGTTTCTCTTAGGCCGAACAAGTAATCCAGTCGCGGTGCATCGACAGACGCCAAACTCCCCGAGGCAAACCGCAATGGATATGGGAGTTACTTCAGGGCACTCTTCAGTTTACTCGTGCTCTTCTCCAGCTGTTTTTTGAGTGCTGCAACCTGCTTCGACAATTCGGCTAATTCTTCCTTCGCAACGTGGGCTGCTTTCGCGGCTTTATACGCAGCCTTGTGAGCTGTTCCATCCACTTTTCCCGCTGCGGAGCCGATTTTCACCGCGGCGTCTTTTAGTCTGTTCGTGGCCATAGCGTCGCCTCCCTTGGCTAAAGATGGCAGATTGCCTTTCCAAGGGCAAGCTGAATCGCGGAGACCGCCCAAGGCGTCTCACGCCTTCCTCGCGTTGGGCGGTTTATTAGAGGCGGAAATGGTAATCGTAATTTCGGAGCAGCCGGAGACTCTGCATCGTATCTTCCAGTGCCAGGCGTTCTTCGTCGTTTCCAACGATTCCCTCAAGTTCGAACAGCCGCTCAAATACTTCATCGTCCGCGATCATCAAACGGTCGATAAATTTCTCGGCATCCACCTCGGTCAGCACCGCGAAAAATGATCGCTGCCATACATACTCGACGCTATCCACAGGCCCCTCCTCAAAGCAGCAACTAACCCCCGCCAGGTTTCTAAACTAATTCGGATTGCACATTATGGGATGCGGCCACTGTCAATATCGCGTCGCGCCGCGTCAAGCGCATTATGCGAATCCCCCTGCTTGGCCGTTCCCGCCCCCTTTTGCAGAAACGGCCGTAAGAGCTCTCGAATTAATATCGTTAGACTGCTGCCCCTCGACCCGTAACCAGGTGGGCGATAAACGTAACTACCGCAATAACCAACAGCAGATGGATAAACCCGGTTGTCACATGAAATGCCAAGAAACCCATAGCCCAGAGAATCAGAAGCACGAGAGCAATAATCCCTAACATTGAATCCCCCTTTTCGGCCTGCGGCCGCTGGCAAAGGCCTGAAAAGCTCCTTTAGCCTTTTACCGCTTAAGGCTATCCAATTCCTTGTCGGGCATCTATCGGGCCAATCACCTAACTGCAGGGAAAGATTCCCCTAGAAGATGAGAGAAGACATACGCACGTTACCCGAGGGAATCTCTAAAATTGCAATAGTTTGCGGTAATCGTGCTGAATTGACTCGAATCGCGGCGCTGAATAACCGCATCGCCTCGAGGTGCGGACGTAGCGATGATAGGAAGTGTTTTGAAAAGTTGAACGGAAAACATCCATGACATGAATTGTGACAGGTATTGTGACAGAAAGTGTGGCACTTACGGCAGTGCAGCTGCACTATTTGCGCCAGGTTTACCCTTCGAAGTTCAGATCACGCAGCCGTCATGCAGACTTCTTCTTCTCGGTTTTGAGGAACGTGCCTTTTTCGAGTTCGCCGAATGCCTCGCGGAGCTGCTCCTGTGTGTTCATGACGATCGGGCCGTACCAGGCCACGGGCTCCTGCAGCGGTTTTCCCGAGACGAGCAGAAAACGAATGCCGTCATCGCCGGCCTGCACCATCACTTCATCGCCGCGATCAAACAGCACGAGCGAACGGTTTTCGGCCGCGGCGGGAGGCTTGGTGTCAGCCCAGCCGACCGGTTCGGTCGGCACTTCGAGAGGCCCCGAGGCATTGCAGAATTTTCCCGAGCCCGCGAACACGTAGGCAAACGCGTGGCGCGATGTTTCGATGGGCAGCGTCTTGCGGTGTCCCGGTGGCACGGACACATCGACATAAATGGGATCGCTGGGAATTCCGTCGACGGGGCCCGTCTTTCCCCAAAACGTTCCGCAGACGAGGCGCGCTTCGGTGCCGTCATCATCGGTGATCAGCGGAATATCCTTGGCCTCGATGCCCTGATAGCGCGGCGGCGTCATCTTCAAATCCGCTGGAAGATTGGCCCACAACTGAAATCCGTGCATGCGCCCCGCGTGATCGCCCTTGGGCATTTCCTGGTGAATGATTCCGCTGCCCGCCGTCATCCACTGCACATCCCCCGAAGCGATCGAGCCGCGATTGCCCATGCTGTCTCCGTGCTCGACGGTTCCGGCAAGCACGTACGTGATCGTCTCGATGCCGCGATGCGGATGCCACGGAAACCCCGCCAGATAATCTCCCGGAACATCATTACGAAAATCATCAAGCAGCAGAAACGGATCGAAGTCAGAAGTATTGCCAAACCCAAACGCACGCCGCAGATGCACTCCCGCGCCTTCAAGCGTAGGTTTGGATTGGATCAGTCGTTTCACCGGACGGATGGACATGGGGACCTCCTCAGAGTATTAAGCTTACTCCACGAGTCTAACCGCGCCAATACCCCGGAATTCACGCCAGCGTACACCGTTCACGTCACATATACCTCAAATGATGGAAATTCGTTCAATTGGATTCTTGAATGGTAGGCTGAAGACGGCTCACCAGCTTTTTGAAGAAGGGTTCGTCACGCAAAAGACCAGACTCCAATGAAGCAAAGAGAGCACGTTCCACAGTGTCCTTACGAAGATGTCCGAATCCATTGTGCTGTTTCATATACCACGTCAGGGCGTCCACAAAGTCGTGTCCATGAATTTGGAATCGCGGGTCAGCGGTTAGTTGACCTTTACATTTCTCAATCGTTTCGATGAACAACACCTTTTCTGCATTCTTATTATTCTTTTCAACGTAACGTCTAACGTATCCGTTGAGATCCAACTGGAGGCCCACAGCCTCGATGCTGAAGTTCTTCTCAAAGCGCACTGCCTGCATACCCCATCCTAATTTCTGATTAGCCATCCTCACCGTGAATAATTCTTGAAGTGCGTTACTAATTTCTTGAATAACTATCTCACTGGCTTTCGGAAAGCCGCCGATTCCGATCTTGAGAAATTTGCCTAATGTTTTCGCATTGAAGCAATACAGCTCCATAGAAGTATAGTCAGTTAGGAGCAATACGCTACAATCATGATTGCTTTGATTCACGAGGTCAAAATCGCTATCTACTACACAAGTTACGCGACTAAATCCTCGGCCAAGTTCGCCTTCAAGGAAACTGGCCAGGGTTAAGAGCCTTCCCCGATTGCTATCATCAAAGCCCATTTCCAGGACCGATCCAGCAGGAACTTCTACATATTCGATGGTTGTGACCCCAACATCGTGCAAACCAATTTCCGAAAGAAACCACTCAATCAAAGATCGGTTCCCATCTCCTTCCACGTAGACGTCTCGAATCGTCTCTTCTAGCTTGTAAAGGATAGCCAGTTCATCAAGTGTTCTGCACTCGGGCTTCATCTATCTGCACCGACGAGTTCATTTTCTTCAAGCTTAGCCACATGATCTTTGTGGCGAGCCAGCAGCTCAATAGAATGTGTCGCAAGCAAGAATTGCACATGACTTCCCCTAGTAAAATCCAAGAGAGTGCGTACCAAATTGCGTTGCCATTTGACGTTTAATGAAAGCTCAGGTTCATCGATGATAAAAATACTGTTCCTATCTTTTGCGACGAGAATGTTGCAAAACAACAGGAGTAATTGTCGTTCCCCGGAGGACAGTACAGATGCTGGCAAAGTCCCGCCCTGTGGAGTTGTAACAGTCGGCCCTTTCCGAAGGCTGAACGTCAGCCGCTTATTCTTGTAAAAGGAATTCACTATTCCGCAGAAAGTATCAATCGCATCGTGTACGTGCTGTAACGCGTTTAACCTCGCCCTTAAGCTGTCGACGTACGGGGTGATTACGTTCACGAGCATTGGATAAGCGTCGTCGGTGGCTCTTCTTATGGGTTCTGTCAATTTGTCGATATCAATCGGGGAAATAAGATCATAACGACTAAAGGCGACGCTTCGTTTTGCCTGCTCGTCTAATTCATGGATAAGCGCTTCTTTATTTAAATCGTCAACGCGATGACCTGCATGACGGCCCGTGTCAGCAATTCTTGAAAGAACGTCCGTATATACTGCATTAACGTCTTGTTCGCCTTTATTCGAGCCCCTCAATACTTGCTGAGTGGCCCATTCTGAAGCTCGACGAAGAGCGGTTTCCAGAGGAGATGTTTCTTTGGAAGATATTGGGGCGTGTCGTCGCCCAGACGCGACTGCCATCCACATCGCTACATTGCTTTTGAGACTCTCCGAAGTATCTATAACGGATTCATCGGCCTCTTCTTCCTCCTCCTTTTCGTAATGGTTGGTCGTGATCTGCCTGTTGTCCGAGAGAAAATACAGCCCAATCTTAAACTGGGCGAGAATTTGGTAGTGGTACAGTTTGAATTTGTCACCCCATTGAACCGTACCGAAGACCGTGCAATCATTGAAACATGAAAAAGCGAAAGGACGAGGATTTTAACGAAGCCGCATTTCGAGTGGTCACGCAATCGACTGCGGAACCCATTCCAATAACGAAGGTAAAAAAACGCAAGAATCCTGCGGCAGTTGCATTGGGCAGACTTGGCGGTAAAAAAGGCGCGAAAGGTCGCATGGAGAAAATGAGTCCTGAGCGGCGTCGCCAAATTGCCAGTAGCGCCGCTCGAACCCGATGGGCAAAAGAGAAACGAGATTAAGCGGATTTTGACTTAACTGTTCCCTTTTCCTGTTCCAGCTTTTCAGACTCTAGTTCAGCTTCCAGTTTATCTATTACTTCATCGTCTGGTTCGTCTGTGCTCTTACCTTTGCGGAGATTGGGATGCCATTCAGCCAATGCCCAATCACCCTTAATATTGATGATGTCGCCTATTTGCTTCTCGCGCCGACGTAGGACCGCGTATACAGTCGAATAAGCACTGCGAGTCAAGCCGCCCTGTTCAAGTGCGTCGATGATAGCCTGAGTGTCTTTTTTCTGACGGGCGATTGAGAGATATTTCTTTGTAGCGTCCGGAATACTCATTCCCAAGAAGGCATCGTGCGCTATCTTCCCGCTTGGACCGCCAGTTGGGACAGTGCCAGTAAGGGCCATTAGGTCTACGATGCCCTCCCGAGTGGCCTGCAATTTCGCTATGCGGGCATCAATGTCCGCGAGTACGGCCTCGTAATTAATTGGTGCGTCACTCATCTCAATTCCTGCTTTCTGCTGGAAAAGCCAGCGATTCTTTGGTATTCTGGCCTCCGAATCTGGCAAGGCGCGTCTTGGTTCAAAGCCCGCGCCCGCCAGACCGTTCCTAGGGACTTTCGTTAACCCTTCGCCCTTTCAAGGGGCGCGTTCATCTTCTCATTTACATCACCACCTTGCCGCCGATGGGACTCGGGGAGCCACCCCCGAATCTCACGGCGGTTGCTATTATACAGCAGGGTCGGACTTAAAAACAACTACCCCGCTTAACTTTATTTTGTGCTTGACTATGCCGTACCGCTAGAGCATAATGAGCACATTATGAACAAGCTCACAACGCAAAAACGCGCGCAGATCATCTCGGCGCTTGTAGAGGGTAATTCCTTGCGTGCCACCTCCCGCATGACAGGCGCGTCCAAGGTAACGATTCTTCGGTTGCTTGAAGCGATTGGTCCTGCTTGTGCCGAATACCAGGACAAGGCTGTTCGCAACCTAACTTGCAAGCGGATTCAGTGCGATGAGATTTGGCAGTTCTGCTACGCGAAGGACAAGAATGTCCCCGAAGAAAAGCGCGGCACATTTGGGTTTGGGGACGTGTGGACGTGGGTTGCTATTGATCCTGATTCCAAGCTGGTCGTGTCGTTTACTCTCGGGACTCGCGGAGCGCAAACAGCAAAACGGTTTATGGATGATCTGGCCAGCCGCCTTTCTAATCGCGTCCAGCTAACCACAGACGGCCATCGCGTATACCTACAAGCCGTCGAGGATGCCTTTGGGAACGACATAGATTACGCAATGCTGGTTAAGATGTATGGGAATGATCGAGAGACAGAAGCCCGCTATAGTCCGGCAGAGTGCATTGGATGCCGTGAAATTGGGGTTACGGGCCGTCCGAATCCAAAACACATCTCTACAAGCCATGTAGAGCGCCAGAACCTAACCATGCGAATGAGTATGCGGCGATTCACCCGCCTAACGAACGGATTCAGCAAGAAAGTCGATAATCACTTTTGGGCGATTGCGCTTCACTACATGCACTACAATTTTTGCCGGGTTCACCAAACTCTGCGCGTCACTCCTGCGATGGAAGCAGGTATTGCAGATCACATCTGGTCAATTGAAGAAGTAGTTTACTTATTGGACAGAAGTGCTAGTATTGCCGCCTGAAGAAATAAACCCCGATTTGCGGTCGGGGTCGTGGGCACTGGCCTGTGCTCTGAAATTAGCATAGGAGTTTGCTCAATGCAATCCGGTCTCTTGATTGGTTCGCATCGTGTACTGAAACTCATGGCATCCGAGACGCGAATAACCCTTCGTTATAACGGTCCCAGTGTTGATGATGGGACTCTGCCGATAGATGACGTTGTTTCTGCGCTCCAAGGATTTTCTGGAGCCTACAACAAAGTCTCTCGCCTTAGAGGGGGCGACCTTGAGCACGAACTCCGTGTAGCAGCCATAAAAACAGGGTCGTTCGAAATGGTAATTCTGGCTTGGTTAGTACTGGGCCAAGCTCCGGGAGCCCTTCAAAACCTTGAACTCATCTCTGACGTGACACGTTGGGTTATCGCCAAAATATTTAGCATCATTGAAGTGAAGAAGCACGTCAAGAACAAGCCTTTTGACATCAGCGTAAAAGGGGATAGCAATACCATTGTGGTGATAAATGCGGAAGGTGCGGAACTTTCTATTCCCCCTGATATCATTGAACTCATAAGAGAGAAAACGCTAGATAACGACCTTAATAAAATCGTCTCACCCCTACAGCCGCACCGAATTGAATCAACTGAAATTATCGCAGAATCGGAAGATCAGGAAACACTGATGGAGATAGTCACGAGTGAGGAGAGAGAATATTTTAGCCCCACTTCGACGGTGACCACCAGAGAAACAGATATCACCGGGAAATTCATTTCCCTTAACAAAGAGAACAATCGAGGGACTTTTGAATTGCCAAATGGCCGCCACGTTCCATACAGGTACACGGGGCCAAACCCGGAGAATTTTCCGCTTCAATTCGCTCGGAAAGGGCCAGTGCGTGTGTCCGGTATAGCAACATTCAATGAGAATCTTGAACCGACACAGATAGAAGTGAAGTCAACCTCTCATTTGCAGCACGAATTGCCACTCTGATTTCAAACTGTACCACTACCGAGAATTTCAAGAACCGACGGCGAGTCGGACGGACTCTCACGTCTCGATTTCACTTTTCCGTTGTCGTCAGATATAAATGTTGCGGCCGATACCACCTGTGCGCCTTGCCGTATTTCCATTCGGAAATCACCAGTCAATTTTTCTGCTGGTCTCTGTGCTGTAACTGAAATTCCATTGCCTAGCTCTACCGTGAAGCTTTGAAAGGAAGTCCGCGCTACGAAAGCACGGTGACCGGATTGAGAACCGTGAGCCAGTAGATGAAAGATCAATTTCAGGACAGTTGTTTTCCCGCAACCGTTATCGCCGTAGAAAATAATAAGTTTCGACTGACCCGCTGAAGCATCACCGTCAAGTCGAAGGTCGTAGCTGTATTGCCCGAAAAGTTTTTTCACTATTATCCTTCGGACATACAGAGGAGCGTTGGTTAGTGAAAGTTCATGTCCTGCAGCCATTTTGATCCTCTTTCGTTTCTGTTTCGCGCAGCTTCCTTCATCTAAGCCTTATGCTCGGGCGAAGTCAGTTAACAAACTCCTCAAAGCACAAACCTATAACCATGGTGGATGAACGCCGTAATACGTTATCACCAAGTTGACTTTACTGGGATATTGGATATGTCACATTAATTACAAAACGTAACGTCTCCTTGGGATCGAATAATTGACTTTTTTGCTCCACGAAAAAAAGGCGTCCCGGCAAAGCCGGGACGCCCTTGAAGTGCTTTCGTATATCCACCGCTCGCGATCGAGCGGGGAAACGCAGCCTAAGCGAAATTTAGTACATTCCGCCCATGCCGCCGCCTGGAGGTCCACCGTGTCCGCCTGCTGCTGCGGCCTGCTTGTTGTCTTCCCGGATGTCGGCCACCAGAGCTTCGGTGGTGAGCATCAGGCCGGCGATGGACGCGGCGTTCTGGAGGGCGAGGCGCGTGACCTTGGCTGGGTCGATTACGCCCGCCTTGATCATGTCGCCGAACTCGCCTGTATCCGCGTTGAAGCCGAAGTTTTCGTCCTTGCTGTCACGAACACGATTCACGATTACGGCGCCTTCTTCGCCCGCGTTCAGGGCAATTTGCCGCAAGGGTTCCTCGAGCGCGCGCTTGACGATGTTCACGCCGATGGCCTCTTCGTCATTGAGCTTGAGCTTGTCGAGAACCGCGATGCAGCGGATCAGTGCTACTCCACCGCCAGCGACGATACCTTCCTCGACTGCCGCGCGTGTGGCGTGCATGGCGTCCTCGACGCGAGCCTTCTTTTCTTTCAGCTCGGTTTCTGTTGCCGCGCCTACCTTGATCACCGCTACGCCGCCAACCAGCTTGGCGAGGCGTTCCTGCAGCTTTTCCTTGTCGTAGTCCGAGGTGGTTTCCTCGATCTGCGCACGGATCTGCCGGACGCGTCCTTCGATTTCGCTGGACTTGCCGCCGCCTTCGATGATCGTGCAGTTGTCCTTGTCGATGGTGACCTTCTTGGCTTTGCCAAGGTCTTCCATCTTCACGTTCTCGAGCTTGATGCCGAGATCCTCGGTGACGGCCTTGCCGCCGGTTAGTGTCGCGATGTCTTCGAGCATAGCCTTGCGGCGATCGCCAAAGCCAGGTGCCTTTACTGCGCAGCACTGCAGCGTGCCACGGAGCTTGTTCACGACCAAGGTCGCCAGGGCTTCGCCCTCGACGTCTTCAGCAATGATCAAGAGAGGCTTGCCGAGCTTGGCAATCTGTTCTAGAAGGGGAAGCAAGTCCTTCATCGAGCTGATTTTCTTCTCGTGGATCAGGATGCGCACGTCTTCGAGGACGCATTCCATGCGTTCTGGATCGGTGACGAAGTAAGGGGAGAGGTAGCCGCGGTCAAACTGCATACCTTCGACCACTTCGAGTGTGGTCTCCATGGTCCGCGATTCTTCGACGGTGATGACGCCGTCCTTGCCCACCTTCTTCATGGCTTCGGCGATGATGCTGCCGATTTGCCGGTCGTTATTGGCGGAGATCGTGCCGACTTGCGCGATCATGTCACCCTTAACGTCCCGGTGAAGCTTCTTGATTTCCTCGACTGCCGCTTCCACGGCGCGCTCGATGCCGCGCTTGAGGGCGGTGGGGCTTGCGCCGGCCGCGACTGTCTTCACGCCTTCGCGGAAGATCGCCTGGGCCAGTACGGTCGCCGTCGTGGTGCCGTCGCC
>Ga0070735_10001622_pt1 | contig 21359 bp, 16 predicted proteins | sample Coa_R1_FD_66443 | JGI IMG/M metagenome (GOLD analysis project Ga0070735, IMG submission 66443) | Surface soil microbial communities from Centralia Pennsylvania, which are recovering from an underground coalmine fire - Coalmine... | ecosystem: Environmental > Terrestrial > Soil > Unclassified ... | reverse complement strand
AGCAACCGGCCTGGCTATTTCCCGAGCAGCCCATGAATCGCCATCATGGAGAGCCATCCGACAATCCCGGCCGCCGGAATCGCCAATACGCAGGCCCAAACGATGTTCGCCGCCCCACCGTACCGCCTTCAACCGCTGAATCGAGCCGACTCCGGCGATGGACCCGGCGATCACATGCGTTGTCGAGACTGGCCCGGTCAGGTGATGAGCGGCCCGCGCGTGTTGTTCGGAATTGATGTACCTTGTTCCGGCGTAGCTATATCTGAGGTGCTCGGGAAATCGGACGCAGGGTAGCACACAACCTCGGGAAGGATGCATGGCGGACTCGACTATGACCTCCTGGGTCGGGCATTATGCTGGCTCTTCACCCGCTGTTCTCGTGACTCGGATGGCCAGGCGCCGTCGTTGCCCGATAGTGCCGCGCCAAAATTCCGAGGCACACGTCGGCAGGTCGGGCACAGACGGCCAAGTGCCTCGACACTACATTGGGCATTGGTGAATGCCAGCCTTGGCGTTATTCTGTGAGGTAGCTGTTTATTGGGACGACGGAGAGGCTCTGGCCGTCGGCATCGCAGTACAATTGCGAGGAGCAAGGATGGGATTACCTAGGTCGCTCCCCGATTACATTGAAAATCCGAAAGAGGCCTTTGCTAATTCGTTGCGGATCCACGGCTTCGATACGGAACTGCTCGGTGAGATGCTGGTGGACGATTCACATTACCTGGAAGGTGAGGAGGCATCCCATTATTTCTACCTTATTCCAGTGAACAGCTCTAAACCCGTGGCGTATTCTTTCGGCAGTTTCGTAGCGGACTGTCTCGCCTTCGAACACGCTATACCCTTTCAGGCACTCCCACGCCAGAATTCGTTCTCGTTCGATGATGTCCCCTGGGCGATCAAGCCCAAACACCGAGATGACATTCTAGATCTTTATCTCAGCAATATAACGGGGAGTTACGAAGAGGCTGCGGCAATCGCAGAAGGCCCGTGGTTTCACGCCAAATTCCGCTATGACCTGTCAACCGCTTCGACAATCGATCATAAGGGCTACGAGCTTGTACACCTGAACTTCAGCAAAGGATACGCTCGCGTCCCGCAGGCGTTACATCTTTACAACGCCGCGCTACGGCAAACGGACCCATTGAGCCAGTTCTTGAATTACTACCGCATCATCGAGAACCTCACGGGCACCAACGGCAAGTCCTGGGTCAAGGGCAGCGTCGGCAGCTTAGCTGACTACAAAATGGACGTATTCGCCACGTACGCTGTACTCAACCGCAACCGCGTCAGCTTCATCCAGTGTGTTGAGCGAAACGCTAGGAAATATCTGCGGAAGAAAAGGCTGTATGAACGCGCGAAGATATACAACTTTACTGAAGTCATAAGAGCATGTGCTCTTGCTCGAATCCACGAGCTCAAACAAACCTACACTGATCAACAAATCGCCGAGCGTTTTTGGAATAGGAATCGGTGCGGGATCAGCCATGGCGGTACGATACGCCGACATGATCTCGATACGGATTTTAAGGAAATACTGGCAGACATCAAATTGGTTCGATTCCTCGCGCGGCTGATCATCGAGCAAAACATTTAAATGCAATTCCGCACTCCAAACATGCGGCGGCGACTTCCGTCGGCCAAATGGGTGAGGATCGTTTTCTTTAAAACGTCGGCAACCTGGATCTCGCTCCTATCGGGGATGTTCACAAAGGCGCGGGGTCCCGACCTTCTCAAGCTGAAACGACTCTGGGTGCGCGTCAACGACGATCTCCGCGCTTCGCTTTCCATTGGGGTTGAGAAACGCCAACGCCCCGCTTCCTGGGACCGCGGCCTTAATGCGTTCTCACCGCCGCACCCGACTACGACATCGCCGCTGTGGGAGTCATACCGAACATTATCAGCGTCTTCAGTCAACCTGATCGTGGCCCGACGTTGAAAATCCGTTCCATCATAGATACTGACGTTGCCATTGCCAGTGGCGATGAATAGCTGGTTCGTCGCGGAATCGAAATATAAGCCCTGCGGCTTGTCCAAGTTCGGCAGCGCCCGTACTCGCTTGCCATTTTCAACGTCGAGCACTTCTACGGTGTGGTTTCCCAGGGCCGACACAAACAGACGCTGCCCTTTGACATCGGCGGCGAAGTGATCCATGCGGCCATTGACGTTCGGCAGAACAATCCGCGTTTTTAGAGATAGTGCCGAAGACAGGTGCCCGACAACCAAGCTCGACAATAGCAGCAGACTTGCCACACACAATTTCATATTGCACCTCATTGATAGACTGCGATTCTATATCGTGGGCTGGCGTAATCATAGACGGGTAATCAGCCGTGATCCAGAGGAACGCGAATCCAGAACCTGGAACCCTCTCCGAGTTTGCTTTCCACGCCGATCGAGCCGTTGTGCATTTCGACAATCCATTTCGCAATGGAGAGACCCAACCCAGCTCCGCCTTGCTCACGAGAGCGCGCCTTATCGGCCCGCCAAAAGCGGTCAAAGACATGGCCGACATCGTCTTCTGCTATCCCGATGCCGGTATCGGATACCGACGCGAGCGCAAAACCATCGCGTGCCTCCAGGGCCACAGTTACCGTGCCGCCGAGGGGCGTGTATTTTGCGGCGTTGTCGATCAGAATCAGAAAAGCGCGCCGAAGAGCGTCCGCGTCAGCTTGAATCCAGATCGGGTCGTACGGTACATGAGCGGCGAACTTGAGCCCGCGAATTTTCGACAGTTTCTCGCCTTGTTCGGCGGCGCCGCGCACAATAACGCACATATCCGCCGCACTAAACTCTGCGGCTACTTTTCCAGAATCGGCTCTGGCCAGCAGCATCAGGCTGTCAACCACCTGCGACGTTCGCTCGGATTCTTCTAGGATTTCATCAAGTGCCTGCAGGTATTCACTCGCAGTCCGGTCCCTTTTTTGCACTGCCACTTCCGCGGTGGTCCTTATCAGTGATACTGGCGCCCGCAACTCGTGCGAGGCATCGGCTGTAAATTGCTTCATCTGCCGAACAGACATCGCGAGACGCGATAGCATGGCATTGAGGGTTTCAGAAAGCCGTTGCAGTTGATCGCCGGTCTCCGGCACGTTTAGCCTGTCATCCAGATTTTCGATGCTGATTCGCTGGGCCGCCCGCGAAATGCCGTCGACCGGGGCTAAAGCACGACTGCTGAGCCAATATCCTCCCACGCTCGCCAGTATCAGCAGCAGCGGCGCTGCTAGCAGAAGCATCAATCGAAATCGCTCCAATGCTTCATAGGCTTCATTCATTAATGAGGCAACCTGAACGGTGTATGCGTTGCCGTTGACCACGATGCGTTGGGAATAGAAACGTAGCCAATGTTGCTCGACGCGGAGGTCCTGGAATCGAGGGCTCGGGAGCGATGCCGGAAGGACAATCGCGACATTCGCATTTTCCAGCGGAACCGACCGGTAAAGCCATTGGCCCTTCTCGTCGCAAACCTGAAAAAGGTCACCGCCCGGACCCAGAACCGAGTGCTCACGAAATTCGTCACGGATTTCCAGGATAGATAGCGCCGAGATCTGGTTCTCCATGAAGTGGCTGACCCCGCGCACTCTGTCGCGCAATTCATCGTCGATGGCGTGGAACACGCTGGCCCGCATTCCGAACCAGGCCGTTATGCCGAATGCCGCGAGACCGCATGTAAACACGGCGAAGTACCAAGCGGACAGGCGAAATCCGATGGACAGTACTCTCACGCAGTGTCCTCTTCGCGTATAGCGTATCCAACACCGCGAATCGTCTGGATTAGTTTTTTGCTTCCTGTGGGTTCTATTTTCGAGCGCAGTTGACCGACGTACACGTCGAGCGTATTGCTCTCTACTTCCCGCTCGCTCCCCCAGACAGCTTCGATGAGCCGGGCGCGCGTCATTACCCGCCCCAAGTTGCGCAGGAGGGTTTCCAGGAGGAGGAATTCCGTGCGCGTGAGAGTGACTGGGGAGCCGGCGCGCGTGACAACATGCTGGGCCGGGTCGAGCATGAGGTTGTTGATCTGGAGCTGGACTCGCGGTTCCACTTCTTTGCGTCGTGCAAGCGCGCGAAGTCTTGCCAGAAGCACCTTCAGGGCGAAGGGTTTTGTCAGGTAGTCGTCCGCCCCGGCGTCCAGCCCTGTGACGATGTCCTCAGCCGAATCCCTTGCAGTGAGCATCAAAATGGGGCTCTTGCTTCCTATGCTCCGAAGCTTCTTCACGACCCCGAATCCATCGAGCCGCGGAAGCATCACGTCCAAAACGAGCACATCGAAATGCCCCTGCCGCGCGGCCTCCAGGCCTTCAATCCCGTCGAAAGCGAGGCTTACGGTATGCCCGTTCTCGTCGAGCCCTTTCTTCAATTGACGAGCAAGGCGCTGGTCATCTTCGATAATGAGAATCTGCATCGTCTATCCCAGACTAGTATGAAAGCTGAATTCTGATGGTCGTCTGAGGGATGTCTTCACCCAATCATCAGATTGGCGTTACAGGATAGGAATTTGCGATGGGTGCGCCGGCGTATTTGCTCTTGGGGCTTCTGAGCTGCTCAGTTGCCTCAACTGAAACGATCCGCTTCGACGGAGGCAAGCCGGGAGCTTTGCCTTCGGGTTGGGCTGTGGCGATGACCCATGCGGGCGGGGAGCCGCGATGGCAGATTGTGAGCGATCCCGGTGCGCCGAGCCCGCCGTATGTTCTCGCCCAGCTATCGCAGGATCGTACCGCCGGACGATTTCCGTTGGCGATCTGGAGCGGAGCTACGATCCGCAATGGCGAGGTAAGCGTCGCGTTTAAGGCTGTTTCGGGAACCGTTGATCAGGCAGCGGGAATCGTCTGGCGATATCAAGATCCCAACAACTATTACATTATGCGCGCGAATGCCCTGGAGAACAACATCGTTCTCTACAAAGTCGTGAAAGGAGTCCGTCTTTCGATCGCTCCGACGGGGAAGCCGTCGCGCTCGTACGGCGTTAAGCGAGAGGTGCCGAAGGGACAATGGAACACGCTGCGGATTGTTTTCAACGATTCTCACTTCGTCGTGTACTTCAACCGGGAACAGGTGTTCGAGGTTGAAGATCAGACTTTCAGAAATGCGGGCAGGACGGGTGTGTGGACCAAGGCCGATAGCGTTACTTACTTCGACGATTTTTCAGTGAGTGGGAACTGAGGAAGAAGCCAAGTATGGTCAAATTCGCAGGCAGACTTTTGGCCACCGGGGCGAGCGGCACGATCTACACGCAAACTGCGCTCAAGCGCGTATCAATTAAGTTGCCGCGCCTCGCGACACGTCGCGGAAAGGATAGAAGATGAAAGCATGGAAGGTGCTTCTTCTCGCGGTTGTTGTGGTCGCGGTTGCAGGAGCCGTCGGGTTCGCGCTTTTGATTCACCGGGGTTTTCGGGCGACCACCGAACCATCCAGATTTGAGGTAGCCGTCGCTCGCACCGTGCGCAACCTTGCGATTCCCCGGGGGGAACGCAGTCGGAAAAACCCTCTGGAAGCCAGTTGGCAGAATTTGGACGATGGCCGCGAGGATTTCCTGGCGAAGTGCTCGAATTGCCATGGACGCGACGGTAGCGCGATGACACCGTCTGGACAATCCCTTTACCCACGTGTGCCGGACCTGCGCGCCACAAAATCTCAGGACCTCACCGACGGCGAACTTCATTACATCATCGAAAATGGCGTCGCCCTCACTGGAATGGCCGCTTGGGGCAACCTGCATCAGATGCCCGACGATGACAGTTGGAAACTGGTTCTCTACATCCGAAGCCTTCGACCGCTCTCAAGCCAGGAGCAAACCCAACAGGCGCAAACCTCCGCGTCAGCCCATTACGCCGGGTCTCAATCGTGCGCCAAGTGTCACGAGCAAATTTTTGAGCGCTGGCAGAAAACACCAATGGCGAACGTCGTTCGCGACCCCCGCCAGCATCCGGATGCGATCATTCCGGACCTCGCTACCAACAACGTATCCAAGTTTTCAAAGGACCAGGTCGCGTTTGTCTATGGCAGCATTTGGAAGCAGCGTTATTTCACAAAGGTCGGTGACGACTATTTCCCGCTGCCGGTGCAGTGGGAAGTTCAGAATCACAAATGGAGCAAGTATGTAGTGCCTTCGACAGGCGGCGATTGGTGGGCGGCCTTCTATCCGCCGGACAATATGCATCGACCTACTGGCCCTCTTTGCGACGGCTGTCATTCGGTCGGTTACGATATTCACAGCAAGCACGTCGCCGAGTGGAACGTTGGCTGTGAACGTTGCCATGGCCCGGGTAGTGAACACGTGGCGCATCCCGTGCGCGGCAACATCCTTAATCCTGCCCATATGGATTACGTGGCCGCCAGCGACACTTGCATTCAATGCCACTCGCAGGGGCAGCCGCTTTCGAACCCAATCGAGGGCAAGTACTACGATTGGCCCGTCGGCTATAACGTTGGGACGAAGTTGCAGGACTATTGGAAGTTGGAGGAACGGACGCTCGGTGCGCCGACCAACTTCCTGTACTACCCTGACGGCACGGCGCATAAAAACCGCATGCAGGGCAACGATTTCGTCGAAAGCATTATGTACCGGCGCGGAGTAACCTGTTTCGACTGCCACGATGTGCATGGCACCGGAAATCATGCGCAGCTCCGAAAGCCCGCCGATCAGCTCTGCCTGGACTGTCACGGTCCGTCTTCGCCGAACGGTCCACGGACAGGCACAATCGAAGAGCACACGCATCACAAAGACGGCAGTCCGGGGAGCCAATGTGTCGCTTGCCATATGCCGGCAATCGAAACCGAGGGTCCGCCGGGCACCTTCGTTCACGCGCATACTTTCAAGTTCATCACTCCGGTGATGACGGATAAGTACAAGATCCCTAACCCATGCACTTCCTGCCATTCCGATAAGGGTACTGAGTGGGCCACCGAAGCGATGCGCCACTGGAACGAACGCTCTCCGTGGCGGCTGGAATAGACAACCTCAAGGTTCAGCCATCGTGTTGTGCATATGCAGTCATATCGCTTTCCACGGGTCTAATCGCGAGTTGCACAACAATTCGATCCTGGCCTGGCCGGACGAAGTCAAACCGCCCGAACATCTCTCGCAGGTGGTCACCTGACCGGCAGTGGCTGGTTTTCTAGGACTGATTCTTCACGAGAAGGAAAACAATATGAGGCAAGCAATATTTCTAGGATTACTGTTCGGAGGGATGAATGTCTTTCTGCGCGCGCAGGATCAAGATGCACGTATTAAGGAACTGGACAAAAACCTCAAGGAGGCTCGACAAGTGGCCGTTACTCTTCAGAAAACGATCGATTCGCTCACGGACGAGCTTGAGAGTTTGCGCAAAGCGAGCAAAACCACATCGCCGCAAGCAATCGTCGGCGCTTCCCACACAACAGCCGAATCCGGTAAGGACGATTTCAAGGATCAAATCCTCGTTCCTGACCTTGGCGCTGACGAGCGCTCGACCCGATTGACGGCACGGCCCGAGTTGTTTGTCCAAACCCGCTACTCGGCAGTACCGCTACGAGGGACCGATGTTTCGACAGCGCCATCGAACTTCGAATTGACGCGCATGGAGTCAAGATGGTCGGGCGCGCTTTCAGACAAGGTTGGTATGGGCTTTGAGGTCCAATACGAGCCCGCACCGGACGGAACCCCGGAGCAGATCGTAAACGACGCCTTCGTCGAGTACTACCCTTCCGATTCGGTCACTTTGCGTGCAGGCCAGTTTGTAAAACCATTCGGTTTCGATATTCAGCAATCCAGCACGGTCCGTGAATCCCCTGAGCGGGGAGTATTCGCCGAATACTTTTTTCCCGGTGAACGAGATCGCGGTTTCATGGCTGCAGCGAAGCTCGATTCTCTCGGAAGTGCGTGGAAGGGGACCGAGGTGTTTGCGGGTGCATTCAATGGGAACCGATTTTTCGCGGACAACAATCGGCAATTGAACTATGACATTAGAGTTCGAAGGCTCTTCGAGCGTTTATCGCTTGCGATCGGCTTCTCCGCGCAAATCGGACATCAACTGCTGCCCGACGGCGTCGGCGGCAACGATCGGGAAAATATTTACGGAGCGGACTTGCAATGGGCCTGGAAGCGGCTAGGTATCCGGGCCGAATTTGCCGGCGGAAACATGCCTTCAACTCTGCTCAGTCTTACTCCCGAATTTGCGCCAGCTTTCCGCCCCGGAGCCCACGCAGCAGGTGGCTCGGTTTCCCCGATATTCAAGCTCACCGACAGCGATCAACTGTACGCCCGCTATGACCAGTTCAATCGCGATCTGGTTTCGGGGTTGAACATTCGAGCATTCAATTTCGGATATTTCCGGCGCCTCGGGAACCACTCAAGAGTGGGTGCGGCCTATCAGTTCAAGAATCACCCATCCTTCAATGACGACCTGGTGAATACGAAGTTTCAGATGATTTGGAATGTTACCTATTAGGCGACTGGGATATGTCCACCAGTTCAACCTGCCTTTGCCTGGCCATCTGAAAACACCTGACTTCTGCCACGGGCTGCTAGGGATAGATTGCGGTCCTCAGCCGCATTTGAGCCTTCGAGGGATTGCGCCACTCCCCGTCACTTCGCACCAAACGGTGTTCCGGCCGACGTCCATTCCCCGCAAACGGATAGTCGGCAATCGGAAACTGACCTTACCCGGGCGTTTTGCCAGGAAGCGTCCGGTTCGAGGCTTTTCGCACTCTCCGGGGCTACTTCCCAAGCAGCCCATGGATTGCCATCATGGAGAGCCATCCGACAATCCCGGCCGCCGGAATCGTCAATACCCACGCCCAAACAATGTTCGCCGCCAGCCCCCATCGTACTGCCTTCAACCGCTGAATCGAGCCGACTCCGGCGATCGATCCGGCGATGACGTGCGTTGTCGAGACTGGCACGTTCAGGTGCGTGGCGAACAGAATGGAGAGTGCGCCCGCGGTTTCGGCGCAAAAACCGCTGCGCGGCTTCAGCCGTGTCAGGCGGCCACCCATCGTGTGGACAATCCTCCATCCTCCGCTGAGCGTGCCCGCCGCAATTGCCAGATAGGCCATCAGCAGAACCCACGTCGGAATCTCAAAGTGGCTGAGCATCCCCGATGTCACCAGCACGCCCGTGATGATGCCCGCGGTTTTCTGCGCGTCATTGGCTCCGTGAGAAAAACTCAGCGCGGCCGAAGACCCTAGTTGCAGCACCCGGAACCAGGAATCCATCTTCTTCGGCGTCACATTCTGAAATAGCCAGTACACCAGGACCATCAGAAAATAGGCCAAAATCAAACCCAGCAACGGCGCGAGCACGATGGAGATCAGAGTCTTCGTCCAGCCGGTAGCGATCAATGCGCCGAAGCTCGACGAGAAGCCACGGAGATAGGCCACGTGGGACATCGCCGCGCCGGCGTAACCTCCTAGCAGAGCATGCGACGAACTGCTGGGCAGTCCCCACCACCATGTGATTAGGTCCCAGGCGATCGCGCCGATCAACGCGGCCAGAATCACGTAGGGCGTCACGTAATGCAGGTCCACCATGCCGTTGCCCACCATTTTGGCCACGCCAGTGCCGGCCAGGAAGGCCGCGATGAAGTTGAACGACGCTGCCCACACAACCGCCCAAAGCGGCGGCAGGACGCGGGTCGCCACCACCGTCGCGATGGAATTCGCCGCATCGTGAAAGCCGTTAATAAAGTCGAACGATACAGCAACCGCGACGATGATGACGACCAGGATCAGCGTGGTGTCCATCGTGCGGGTTAGTTATTTTTCACAACGACATTCTGCAGCGCATCCGCGACATCCTCGCAGGCATCCGTCGTCTGCTCCAGGAACTCGTAGACTTCCTTGAGCTTCATCAGCGTGATGGGGTCCTTCTCGTTCTGGAACAGCTCGCTCACCGCGTTGCGCACAAGCTGGTCGGCGACTTCCTCCAGCCGGTTGATCTCGATGCAGTGTTGCATCACCTTCTGGCCTTTGCTCAGCGCTTCGAATGCCCGCTGTATCTCCGCCGCGCAGGAATGCACAATCCGGCATAGCTCCACCATAGTGGCCGGTATGCGCTCCAGCCGGTAGGAGACCATCCGATGCACGGCGTCTTCAATGCCGTCGATCACATCGTCCAGATGAGACGATAAGGAGTGGATGTCTTCCGGATCGAGCGGCGTGATAAAGGTTTGGTTCAGCCGCAGGAAAATCTCATGAATTACTTCATCGCCCTGCTGTTCTACGCTGCGGATCCGTAAAGCAACGGTGTCCAGGTGTGCGCTTCCAGCCTCAGCCCCGTCCACCAGCATTTGGGAAGCCTCGCAGATCAACCTGACCTGATCGTTAAAATAGCCGAAGAACTTTTCTTCGCGTGGCAGCAGTCTCATAGATGTATTGTGCGAGGCGAACCAGCGGCCCCTCAGCCAAACAGACCATTATGGCCCGATAATCTTCACAGTTGCAAAGAGCGCACAGCACGAGAAGCGCTCGTTGGCGGGAAAGAACACTGGCAGCCGGCTGCGTTGTGCGCGATGTTTGCTGAAGAGCCTACAGGACGCGGCGGCGCCCTCACTCGGGCCGGAAACTGAGGCACTCACCGGCGCGTTCCGCTGTGCGCTCCAGAGAGGAACACACAGGGCGCCGAAATTGATATACTTTTGTGGCTCACGCATCGAAGTAAAACTGCGTTGAGCGCAAAGCGCGGGACGCGCTCGCTAATGGAAAACTCGCGGGCCGACGCGTTCCGTTGTGCGCGTGTTACTGAGGACCGTGTCTTTTCATACAGGTCTAATATCACCGTGATTGAGAGAATCTATGCCTACACAATCTGTAGATCAGTTGAAGAGTTGCTTCCGTGGAGATGTCATACAGCCGACGGACGCCAATTATGAGTCTGCACGCAGAGTGTACAACGCAATGATAGACAAACGCCCGCGCCTCATTGCGCGCTGCGTGGATGTTGCCGACGTGATGGCAGCAGTGAACTTTGGCAGGGAGAACGGCTTATTGACCGCGATTCGTTGTGGCGGTCACAGTGGAGCAGGCCTCGGAACCTGTGACGACGGTCTGGTCATCGACCTTTCCCGCATGAAAGGGATTCGGGTGAACCCTGCGGCCAAAACTGTCCGCGTTGAGGCGGGGTGCGTCTGGGGGGACGTGGATCATGCTACGCACGCCTTCGGTATGGCCACACCCTGCGGCTTCATCTCCAGCACGGGAGTGGCTGGGCTCACTCTTGGCGGAGGTATCGGCTATCTCACTCGCAGATTCGGCTTGACAATCGATAATCTTCTCGCTGTGGACATGGTGCTGGCCGATGGACGCTTCGTAACGGCGAACAGCGAAGAGAATCCCGACCTGTTTTGGGCCGTGCGCGGCGGTGGTGGAAATTTCGGAGTGGTCACTTCCTTCGAATTCCAACTCCATCCGGTCAAGATGGTCCACTTCGGTCCGACGTTCTGGGCGATAGATGCCGCCGCGGATGTCCTGCGCGCTTACAAACAATTTATCGGGGAAGCGCCCGAAGAGATCAGCGGCTTTTTCGCCTTCCTCATCGTCCCGCCCGCGCCCATGTTTCCCGAGCATCTCCATCTGAAGAAAGTATGCGGCGTAGTTTGGTGCTGCACTGGTTCTGCTGACGAGGTGGAGCGAACTCTGAAGCCGATGCGAACGCTGGGTAAACCCATCTTCGATCACGTTGGGCTCGCGCCATTTCCGGCCGTGCAGAGCCTGTTTGACCCGCTGTTCGCTCCCGGCCTGCAATGGTATTGGCGCGGCGACAACTTCGCCGAATTGAGCGAGGAAGCCATTGATCAGCACGTGGAGCACGGGTCCCAGATACCCACCATGCTCTCTACCATGCACCTCTATCCCGTTAACGGCGCGGCACAGCGCGTGGGTAAAAACGATACGGCATATAGTTTTCGTGAGAGTCTGTTCACCGAGGTCATCGTGGGAGTGGATCCCGACCCCGCCAACAGCGAAAAAATCACAACCTGGTGCAAGAAGTACTGGGAAGCTCTGCATCCCTATTCGGCGGGCGGCGGCTACGTAAACTTCCTGATGGAGGAGGGCCAGGACCGGATTCGAGCAGCGTATCGGGACAACTACGATCGCTTGGCCGGAATCAAGAGGAAGTACGATCCCACGAACTTCTTCCGGGTCAATCAGAACATCCGGCCGGCCGAATCAGCCGTAATCTGACTGGCACTCGCTCCTCGGCATCAGATTTCCGATGATTCCCTCAACCAGACGGTATGGACTCCAAAAACGTTCTCTTATCGTGGAGCAGCGGCAAGGATAGCGCCTGGGCGCTGCATCTGCTCTCACAGTGCGCGGACCTGCGCGTCGTAGCGATTGTGACTACTTTTAATTGCGCGGCAAACCGTGTGGCCATGCATGCAGTCCGGCGTTCGCTCGTCGAAACCCAAGCTGAGCGAATCGGCCTGCCATTATGGCCTGTCGAGTTGCCGTGGCCGTGCACAAATGCGACCTATGAAGACCTCATGCGAGCAGTGTCCCAACGCGCACTGGCCGAAGGGATCACAGCCGTTGCCTTCGGCGATTTGTTCCTGCAGGACATTCGCGAATACCGCGAACGGCAATTGCAGGGCACCGGTCTCGACCCGCTCTTTCCCGTGTGGCAGATTCCCACCGGGCAACTCGCTCGGGAGATGATCGCCGCAGGAGTAAAAGCCAAAATCGCCTGCGTAGACCCGTCCAAGCTCGACAAATCGTTTGCCGGACGCGACTACGACTCCGTCTTTCTCGAAGACCTGCCGGAAAGCGTCGACCCCTGCGGCGAGAACGGCGAGTTTCATACTTTCGTTTACGAGGCGCCGGTATTTTCGCATCCCATTCGCGTGCAGACCGGCGAAATCGTGGAGCGTGACGGCTTTGTGTTTGCCGACGTGATATCTGAAGAATCGGCAGTATAAACTGGAAGGCACGCGCACAAGGCACGGTCTGCTGCGTTCTGGCGAAGCGATATTTATGAAAAATCGGATCGTGATTTTCCCCCCATGTCTCTCGGCGGCGATGCTGCTGGTTTGTTTCTGCGCGCCTACTATGGCTCAGACGGTGAATGGCGCGTTTCACGGCACGGCTACCGATGCGACCGGTGCTGTGGTCCCGGACGCGACAGTGGAGGTTACAAATCTGGCGACCCACGCGGTCCGCCAGGCGAAAACGGATTCAGTCGGCTATTACACCATCCCGGAATTGCCGCCCGGGCACTACTCCGTTTCCATCAATAAAATGGGATTCGCCAAAATAGATCGGCCGGACGTGCAGTTACTGGTAAATCAGGACCTGGAGTTAAGCTTCACGATGAGTCCGGGCGCTGTAAACCAGGTGATCAGCGTCACCGGCACCCCACCCGCGCTTGAAACGGCCAGCGGCACCATGTCGCAGGTAGTTCAATCGCAACAAGTCGTGGATTTGCCATTGAACGGCCGTCAATTCACGCAATTGGTCCTGCTCACTCCGGGCGCTTCTCCTGTCGAAGGAGCGCAGCAGGCGGCGTTCGTCGTTCCCATCGGCGAAGGCGGCGTCAGTGCCTCAGTGAACGGGGAGCGGCCGCAGCAAAATAATTTTACGCTGGATGGCATCCTGAATAATGCTCTTTTTACGGACACCTGGTCGATCAGTCCGCCGCCCGACGCGATTCAGGAATTCAATGTTCAATCCCACATCGTCGATGCGCAGTTTAGTATCTCATCCGGAGCCAACGTGAACGTGGTCACAAAATCAGGCGGCAACCAGTTTCACGGCGACTTCTGGGAGTTCCTGCGCAATGACGATCTGGACGCCACCAACTACTTCTCGAATCTCGCAGGCAAGGGCAAGCCTCCATTCCGAATGAATCAGTATGGGCTGACAGTCGGTGGCCCTGTGCTGCTACCCAAATACGATGGGCGCAAGAGACACACTTACATATTTGGCTATTGGGAAGGCTTCCGCTCAACGCAGGGGCAAACCCTCTTCAACAACGTTCCCACCATGGCGCAGTTGAACGGTAACTTTTCCAGTCTGCTCACGGGGACCCAGGCTGTCGGACCGAACGCGAGCGGTCAAAACGGGCCGGTGGTGGACGCTCTCGGCAGGCCGGTGATGAATGGTCAGATCTATAATCCATCCTCCACGCGACAGGTGGCCGCGGGCCAGATCGACCCAACCACAGGCTTGGTCGCGCAGACCACGGGCCTGGTTCGAGACCCGTTCCCAGGTAACATCATTCCCACCAGCCTGCTCAACCAGCAGGCGCTAACCTATCTTCACGCCTTCTATCCAACCCCCAACTACGGGCCGGGCGGAAACAGTTACCCGAACTACGCCGCCTCCGCGAATCAGCTTGTTACTTACGATCAATATGGCATCCGGGTCGATCAAACCTTCGGTAATAACGACACGCTGTTCGGCGCTTTCTATTTCACCAATCCGACCCAGATTACGCCCACTACTCTATTATTAGGCGCGAAAGTAAACACCAACAACGCGAAACAGGTCGCCATCGGATACACACACCTGTTCAGCCCGACTCTGTTGCTGAGCTTGCATTATGGCTTCAGCAACACAAACTTCGGAAGTCAAAACCGGCCAGGCGGCGAGTCTTTGGCCAATGCCACGAATCTGGCGCAGGTCTTGCCCGAACATGCGGGTGTTTGGATGGTTCCGCAGATCACCTTAGGCGGCCAGCTTGGGGGCACGGCCCAGTCTTACACCCCTTTCGGACCTGATCCGACGCACGAATTCAATGCCGATCTCCAATCGATCCGCGGCGCTCACACGATCAGCGTAGGAATGATGTTTTATCACATTCACAGCTACGACGATGGCTACTCGTTGGGAATTACCTTCGATCAGTACCCCACCAGCGCGATCTATGGCTCCAACAACGCGAATGCAACAAGTACAGGATATGGCTTGGCCAGTATGCTGCTGAATCTTCCGTCCAGCATAAACGGTCAACTGGGAAACACGGCCGCCAACCTGCGAACCAATTGGCAAGGTTATTACATTCAGGATAAATGGCAAATTACCAAGAAGCTCAGCTTGCAGTTCGGCATTCGCTATGACTACGTTGCGCCTCCCACGTGGGGATACAACGAGATTTCCGGCTTGGATGAAAATTGCGGATGCTTCTTGATCTCTCAGCCCTTTCCGCCCAGCTTTCCCACCGCCAATGTCCGCAAGACTTACTTCGATCCGAAATACAACGGATTCCAGCCTCGTTTTGGATTCGCCTATAGCCTCACCTCGAAAACCGTCGTGCGCGGCGCATTCGCCGTGTTTGACGATCACGACAATAATTTGATCCAACTGGTGCAAGGACCGCGTATCAAATGGCCGTGGGCCGCCGGTATCCAGCAGGGTGGCTTAAACCGAGGCGTCCCGACACTGTTCTTCAACAAGTTGCCAACTGCCCAATCGCTACTTCCGGCTCCCGGGCAGCCCGCCACGCCGAACATCAGCTTCAGCGCAGATCCGCGCGAGAAGATTCCCTACTCCATGGAGTGGAATTTTGGCGTTCAGCAAGCGATCACGCAGGGCCTCACCGCTTCGGTCGATTATGTCGGATCGGGCAGCCGGCACCTGTATATCACCGCCATTTCCAACACACCGTTTCTGAACCTGATGGGACCGGGTCTGATCGCGCCCAAAACTCCGTTTCCCCAATACGGTCAGATCAATTACATCCAGGATATCGGCAACGCCAATTACAACTCGCTGCAGATGAAATTAGAAAAGCGATTCTCCTCCGGGCTGTCGTTCCTCGGCTCCTATACGTGGTCCAAGTGTCTGGACTATGCATCCACCGGGCAATCGGCGGCCAGCATCGAAACCATCTACGATATCCGCCGCAACTATGGACGGTGTGACTTCGATGTGCCGCAAATTTTTGTCGGAAGCTTCACCTACCAGTTGCCGTTCGGCAAAGGCAGCCGATTTGGCAGCAATTGGAATCGCCTGACGAACGGTGCTTTGGGAGGCTGGAGACTCAGCGGAATCGTTACCGCGGAAAGCGGTCTTCCGATTACCGTCATTGTTCCGTTCGACAACGCGAACACGAATGGTGGCCAGCAACGCGCGCAATTGGTGGGCAATCCCCTGCCTCAGGGATTCCATCAGACGATCAATGAATGGTACAACACGGCGGCCTTCGCCGTGCCTGCGCCTTACACATTTGGGAATCTGGGCCGCAACAATTTGATCGGCCCCGGGGTGAGGAATTTCGACGTGTCGCTCTCCAAGGATTTCAAATTCAACGAGGCGAGAATGCTGCAATTGCGCGGAGATTCCTTCAACGTTCTGAATAACGTGAATTTCGGACTGCCCGGCGCGAGCGTGGGCGCCCCGACGTTCATGCAGATTCAGAGCGCAAGCCCGGCGCGGGAGATTCAAGTGGCATTGAAACTCCTGTGGTGACCGTCAAGCGCCTCACCCGGTCCTGAGAGTGTATTTCCTTAGGCACGGGCACTCTGCCGGAAGGTCTCCGTTGTAGCCGCCGGCAGACATTGTGACTTCGCCGATGTAGAGGCTGCCTCGCGAGTCCAGCCAAATATCGTGCGGGGCGTAGAAGCCGTCGGGAGCCATCGGATCTTCATTGCCCCAACGCGCCAGGAGTTCTCCCTCAGGATCGAACACACTAACGCGGGCGGCAGGCGCATCCGCGGGCCGGTCCAGCCACGGCCACAATCCGCATCGCATTCCCAGTTCTGCGACAAAGATCCGGCCCTCCGAATTGGCGAATACCTGGCAAGGCCGCGTCACATCGGTCCATTCCTCAAGAAACTCGCCAGTGGCGGAAAAGAATTGCAAACGGCTATTTTCGCGGTCGGCCACAATGATCCGTTCCTGCCGATCCACAGCGATGCCATGAGGGACATTGAATTGGCCAGGCTCGCTGCCGGGCTCGCCCCACGATTGAACCAACGCGCCTTCCGGCGAGAACTTGTGCACTCGTGCGTTTCCATATCCATCGCTCACATACAGCTCGCCATCCCTTCCCACTGCCACGTTCGTCGGGTAATTGAATGGCGGTCCGCCACGCTGAATGGTTCTGTAATCGAAGCCTTTGAGTCCCGTGTCGCCTGGCTGACCGCTTACTCCTAGCGTCATCAGAAGCTGGCCTTGGGGCGTGTACTTTCGCACGGTGTGGTCCTTGCCATCCGTGAGGTATAGAAAATCGTTCGCGTCAATTGTGAGCCCGTGCGGCCAGACAAATCGGGATTCTCCCCACGCGTCAAGGAAATTGCCCTCACTATCGAATACGATCACCGGATGTTCGCCGCGATTAAAAACGTAGACGTTATCGCGCGAATCCGTAGCGACGCCGGCCACCTCAACCAAGCTCCAGCCTTCCGGTAACTGGCCCCATCCCGGAACGGGTCTAAGGATCATTTGTTCTAGAGGGCGTCCGGCTGAGCCGAAAGAGTTATTCAAGTATTTTGAATGTGCCATTGAAATCGGGCCTTCGTGGTGATAAGTTATTCGGACAATCAGGAGGCGCCGTATGAGAACAAGCTTCGTCTTATTATGGACGCTCTTTACATTTTTCGCTGGATCAGAGATGCTGGCCCAAACTCAGAACGGCGAGATAAAGGGCGTGGTCACGGATGTAGCTGGCGCCCGCATTCCCCTGGCGGCCGTGACCGTAACCAACCAGCACACTCAAATCTACCGGACAGTAGCATCCAGCGAGACGGGCGACTATGTCATCTCGAACTTGCAGCCGGGCGTTTACCGGATTGCGGTTACCAAACAGGGATTTGAGAAAAGCGTCTCGGAGGAAATTAACCTGGACGTCAACCAGACCGTAACGCTGGATGTGCAACTGCGAGTGGGCACGGTTACCGAGACGCTCAATGTAGCCGCGGAAGGCACTTTATTAGAGGCGGCAACGGCCCAACTCGGAACTGTCATCACGCAAGAGAAAATCGTCGATCTTCCACTCAATGCACGGAATTTTTCAGAATTGGTCACGCTCACGCCAGGCGCTACTCCGGTCAGTGTGGGGGAGAACAATTCGCCGCTATTCGTCGCGAAAGTGGGCCAGTCGTATTTCCCTGCGATCAATGGACAGACCAACCGTTCCAATACATTCACTTTGGATGGCATTTACAACAACGGCAATTACGGCGGGACCTATGCTCTAGCGCCGAACATCGATGCATTGAGTGAGTTCAAGGTACAGTCGCACAGCGATCAGGCCGAGTTCGGCGGAGTAACCGGCGGCGTAGTCAACGTCGTTACCAAGAGCGGAACCAACCAGTTTCACGGCACCGCCTACGAATTTTTGCGCAATGATGCGCTCGATGCCAGGGGATATTTCACCGCGCATAAGCCGCCACTCCGGCAAAACCAATTCGGAGCCACTCTCGGCGGCCCGATCAAGAAAGACAAGACGTTCTTTTTTTTCTCCTATGAGGGTTACCGGCAGCTAAACCCTAATTCGGCGCTGATTGTAGTTCCCACGCCGCAGCAACTGAGCGGGGATTTCAGCGGCCAGAGCCGGCAGATCTATAATCCGTTCTCCACTCGCATCAATCCGGCCAGTCCGAATACGTATCTGCGGGATCCATTTCCGAACAACGTGATTCCCGCTTCGATGCTCAATCCATCCATGCAGGCGTGGGCCAAGGCGGTAATTCCTGCGCCCGTCAACACGGGGTTCTCGAACTTCAATCAAAGGAATGACGACCCGCAGACGTTCCCGTCCAATCAATACAGCCTGCGGGGAGACCATCAGTTTTCGCAGTCGGACTCCGTATGGCTGCGCTACACGCGTGGTGAACAAGATTTGAAGTCGGCAAATCCCCTACCAGGAACCTATTCTTTGACCGATTTGCCATCTTCAAACGCCGGCGCCAGCTACACTCACATCTTCGGAACCAGCACGGTCTTGAACACGCTATTCGGCTATACCAGTATGAGACAGATCACGGCACCCTTTGTATCTGGCCAGAACCTCATCGGCCAAGGCTTATTCCCAGGTTTGCCCGGAATTAACGCTCCTGGTATCACGTTGCCGAGCGCTTTTGGAACGATCCCCAGCGACACGCGGGATCGAGGTCCTCAGGAAGGCTACCAAGCAGGCGGTGAGCTATCGCGCAGCATCAATCGCCACAATTTGAAATTCGGCGTGGGGTTTTTGGCGCTGTTTTATTACACGAACGAAACGGAAGGCTCCATGGGATACGCAACGTCGCAGACTGCCGACCTAACGAACCTCGGGAATACCGGCTCGGATATAGCCGCGTTCGACCTTGGGGTGCCCAACACCTGGACCTATCGAAATCGCAATTACGCTCTGGAAGCGCAGGTGTGGGATCTCTATGCGGAAGACAGTTGGAGAGTCACCGATAAGCTGACCGTCAATTACGGCCTGCGCTGGGATCTGCTGCGCAACCCGGCTTTTAGCAAGAACTTTCCTTCCCTGTGGGACTTCGGCACTGGCAAATATGTCGTTGGGAGCAGCAAGCCGCCTGCCTGCAGCGCTACGCAGCCTGCGCCCTGCCTGAGCGATCCGAATAACGCTTACGTCCAACAAAACGTCGTGTTCACTGGATCTTCGAAAATCCGCTCAGACGATTACAAAATGTTTGGGCCGCGATTGGGGATTGCGTACCGGCTCCGGCCCACAATGGTTGTCCGTACCTCTTTCGGCATTTTCTATGATCTGCTGGCCGGCAGCACACAACAAGCACAGAACGCGGTTGGAAATTGGCCGAATACGCAATTGCTTGTGGGGACGCCAAATCAGAACCTGGTTACCGCGACAGCCAATAACTTGTTTGGGGGCAGCGATCCTAGAATCCCAGCGCCCACGCCGCTAGCTTCTTACAATTACTACTACGATCCGCGAATCAAGGACCCCTATTCCGAGCAGTGGCAATTTGAGATTCAGAAAGAACTGCCTGGCTCCGCCGAATTGACAGCGGGCTACGTCGGCTCCCATAATGTCCGCCTGACCATTGGAGGAGATTACAACACGGCGCTGACTCCCGGTCCCGGACCCACGCAGCCCCGCGCCTTGTGGCCAAACGATCCAGTCTCGCTCTGGGACCGTAGTATCGGGCAAAGTAAATACGATGCGCTGCAGCTCAAGTTTGATAAACGATTTTCGAGCGGGCTCTCGTATCTGTTGTCGTACACCTGGAGCAAGTCAATCGATGTAGCCTCCTCAGGTCAATTCAACGATGAAGGCTTTTCTCTCCAAAATCCGTACGACCCCAACGGATCGAGAAGCGTGTCCGGGTTTGATATTCCACATTACTTTTCAGCCGCCATTGTTTACGATTCGCCGTTCGGGCACGGCAAACGCTGGCTGCGCGAAGGGATCGGATCGCGGCTTCTAGGCAACTGGCAGATCAACAGCATACTGGTTCTCCGCAGCGGGCAACCTTTTACTCTGGCGACAAATGTCGATATTGCGAACATCGGAGCCATTGCCGGTAGCTCTGACGATAGACCTAACTTGATAGGGGACCCGCACCTGGCGAATCCCACTCCATCAGAATGGTTCAATACCGCCGCTTATGCGGTGCCGCAGAAGTATACATTTGGCACTTCCGGCCGGAATCAACTACGGACCGATGCGGCCAAGAATCTCGATTTTTCTCTCTTTCGCGAAGACAGCGTGACAGAACGGTTGCGCATCCAGCTCCGGGTGGAATGCTTCAACATCTTCAATCATCCCACCTTCGGCATACCGCAAACCCTCATTACCAGCCCAAGTTTCGGTCAGATCAGCAGTACGATTAGCACGGCACGGCAGATTCAACTGGGACTCAAGCTCATTTTCTGATATGGGGCGACGTTGTCAAGCCTCAAGTGGAGCCCGGCTGTATTTTTTGTTTCGAGGAAGCCGAGCCAAACGGGAGAGCGGCAGAGCAGATGACAGGAAGACAGGTAAATGCGACGGTTGATCACTCTGATATCCGCGGGTCGGAACCGCACAATCGTGATCCGTCGGGAGCTCTCTCGGACTGAGAACGCGGATTGGGTGGTGAGATCGTACCGGACAGAAGATTGGAGGATTCTCCTTTTCGTGAGATCTCGTCCTGTCACCGGGACTGTAGCCCTGCGGTTTGGCCGAACATCGATGGCGAATCCTGGCCAGGCAAAGCCTGCCATTCCCTCCTCTGAGGAAAGAGGTTTTCGGCATCGGCGCCGGGTCCCATCCAGGCCCAGCGGCGGCGAGCGACAGCGAGCGGCCGGGAGCCGCGGGGCAGCCTGGGCGGATGGCGGCGATGCCCGACGATGGTGTGGGAGGGAATGGCAGGCATGGATTCTGTTATGCCGCCTTTCGCTCCGATTTGAATTTGGCTTCGGCTTTAACGGCAATGGCCCAAATAAAACCGAGCAACTCGCGGCTTACGGCAGTCACGATCTGGGTTTCTTCT
>Ga0070735_10001620_pt1 | contig 21377 bp, 17 predicted proteins | sample Coa_R1_FD_66443 | JGI IMG/M metagenome (GOLD analysis project Ga0070735, IMG submission 66443) | Surface soil microbial communities from Centralia Pennsylvania, which are recovering from an underground coalmine fire - Coalmine... | ecosystem: Environmental > Terrestrial > Soil > Unclassified ... | reverse complement strand
GAGTTCGCCGACTTGGATTGCTTTGCCTGCCATCATAGCCTGACGAATGCCGAAACGAGCTGGCGTCAGGAGCAGGGATACCCGGGAAGAATCGCCGGCAGTCCGCCCTGGAACTTGTCGCGATATGCGGTGCTCTCTCACACACGTTTGGCGGGCGACCGCCTGTTGCTGGCGGAGGTCGAAAAACTGTACGCGATCATGAGCACGGTGAGCCCCGACAGGACTAAGGCGGTCGCACAAGCGCGAGCCACTGCCGATATGGCTGACCGCATGGTCCAACAGGCAGCGACCATGCCGTTCGATCAGGCGCGCACCCTGCAATTGCTCCACGACATTGCGCGTGATGACAACTTTATCTCGCAGCAAGGCGAACGGTCGGCGGAGCAAGCGACGATGGCGCTCCAATCGCTTTATCTGGCGTACGCTTCTCAGGCGCACCTGGACAACGATACGCAGATCCGCGCCGCGCTGAAGGCGTTGTTTCAGCAGTTGGAGAATCCATCGGCTTACAACGCCCCTAAATTCGCCGAACAGATGCGTGCGCTCAGCAAGGTGCTCCCGTGAGACGGATTCCCATAGTTTTGTTGCTGGCGCTTGGTGCGGGCGCTGCCTTCGGCCAGGAGCTTACCGCCGACGAAGTTCGCTCGGTTGTGGAGCACGCTGCTTCTTCCATAGGCTCGCAGGGAGTGGCCATCGCGGTCACCAATCGCCGGGGCGATATACTGTCGGTCTTCCGAACCCCGGGCGCGCCCGGCACCGCCATCGGTAATTTCAGCGCGAGCGTCGACACCAACGAATTAGCAGTCGCGCTGGCGCGGACAGCGTCGTTCTTCAGTAATAATCAAGCGCCGCTTTCCAGCCGCACTGTCCGCTTCATCAGCGGCGTGCACTTCCCGCCTGGCATCCGCTTCACTCCCAACGCGGCGCTGTATGGGATCGAAAACAGCAATCGTGGATGCGGGTTCAATACGACGTTCATTCGGGGCCAGGAAATTCCCACGGCGCGCTCCATCGACGGGACGCAGCCTGGTCTTGGCATCCAGACCGGCAAGGCGGACCTGCTCGATAGCGATCCTGAGGCGGTGAATCCCGGCGGCGTGCCGCTGTTCCGGAGCGGCGTGGTGGTCGGCGGCATCGGCGTGGCCGGCGGGTCGGCCGCTGTGGACGAATATGCGGCGGTCCAGGGCGCCATCGGTACGGGATTCGTTCCGACGCCCGCGGCTCCCGGCGTGATTTTTATCAATGGAATTGAGCTGCCGTTCGTGAATCAAACCACGGCGCCGGATGGCATCGCTGCGGGTGATGTTCAGGGAGACTACCTCATTGGGCCTCTTGATAGCCCAGGGTCGGCACCGGACGGCGATCTAATCACCCCCCAAGACGGATCGAAGCTGTCGGCGGCGGATGTCCGGAAAATCCTGAATCAGGCAATCGGCACCGCCAATCAAACTCGCGCGGCGATTCGCCTGCCGATCGGTTCCCGGACGCGCATGGTGATCGCAGTGACGGATATCGATGGAACCGTGCTCGGTCTGAATCGCATGCCGGACGCGACCTTCTTCAGCATCGACGTCGCGGTAGCCAAGGCTCGGAATATGGTGTACTTCAGCGGTCCAGGCGGCTCGGTCGATCTGCCGGGGATCCCCGCCGGTACAGCCGTTACGAATCGGACGATTGGCTTCGGAGCGCAGCCGTTCTTTCCACCGGGCATCGACGGCTCCGGTCACGGACCATTTTTCGATCTCTATGTGCAGGACACCAACAACGCGTGCACGCAGGGATCGCAGCCGGCCAATTCCAATCAGAACGGGATCGTATTTTTCCCTGGAGCTTTGCCTCTATACAGGAACGGTGTTTTGGTGGGCGGGCTCGGCGTCAGCGGCGACGGCGTGGACCAGGACGATTACGTGACGTCGGGCGCCGCCGTAGGCTTTGAAGCCCCTGCGAGTTCTCACGCCGATCGCGTCTTCATAGATGGCGTCCGGATGCCATACCTGAAGTTTCCGCGCAATCCGACCCAATAATCAATCCCGGAGTCACAGTAGAATCACCGACCCCTCGCGAGCGGCGCAGGTTTTCTCAAATTCCGCCACGGCCAGCCGCTCGGATTCCGCCACACGGGCGTCCGTATGGGCAGGATCGAAGTGGAACAGGAACAACTTGCCGACGCCCGCGTCCCGCGCGACGCGCGTGGCTTCGTGCCAGGTGCTGTGGCCCCATCCCCGATGGGAGGCGTATTCTTCGTCGTTGTATTGCGCGTCGTAAATCAATACATCGGCCCCCGACGCATAGTCGCGCAATACGCGGTCGAGCTGGAAATCGCCATGTTCCAGATCCGTCGCGTAAACAATGCTCTTGCCGTCGGCCTCAATGCGGTATCCGTATGCTCGCTGGGGATGATTGAGCGGGAAAGACTCGACCGAGACCTCGCCGATCTTGACACGTTCGGATTTTAATTGCGCGAAGCTCACTCGCGCCCCGGCCTCCGCCAAACTCAAGGGGAACGTCGGGGCTTGCATTTGACCTTCCAGCACTTGACGTGTTTCCTCGACCGAAGTCCATGAGTGCACGTTGAGTCGCGTGGCCGGCGAGAATAACGGCTGAAAGTACGGAATGCCTTGAATATGATCCCAGTGGAAATGCGTAAGAAACATGTTCAGCGAAAGCTCGCGCCCTGCGAATTCGGCTCCCAGATGCTGTCCCAACGCGCGGATTCCCGACCCTCCGTCGAACACCAGAACCTGGTTGGAAGCAGTGCGGATTTCGACGCACGGAGTGTTGCCGCCGTACACCACGGTGTCCTTGCCGGGCGCCGGTGTGGACCCGCGCACACCCCAGAACCGCAATTGCAATTTGTGTTCGGCCTGCATTTGACTCACGAAGCGGAACTGGCTGTCGGCGTCGCCTGGGCATTTCCTTGCATGATGCGCTCCCAATCCACCGAGTAAACCCGCACCTGCGCATCGCGCCCCTTGACGCTTATTTGACCCAGGTCGTGGAAGAGATCGCTGCCGCCCGCGGCTTTGTACATCGCTTCTGAAACCAGAATCTGGCCCGGCTCCGCCCTGCTCACCAATCTAGCCGCGATATTCACGGTATCGCCGATAGCGGTGTATTGCATCCGCTCGGCCGACCCGATGTTGCCTACCACCGCCGGGCCATGATGCAGCCCGATACCGATTCTCATCGGCGCCAGTCCACGCTGGACCCGCTCCGCGCCCAGCCGCGCGACTTGTTGCTGCATCCGCACCGCGGCCACAAGCGCGTTTCTAGGACTGCGTTCTGAGGGGATCGGCGCACCGAACAGCGCCATCACGCAATCGCCGATAAATTTATCGAGCGTGCCCTGCGACTGGAAAATCGCCGCTGTCATCACGCCGAAAAAGTCGTTAAGCAGATCCACTACTTCGCGTGCGTCCATCTGCTCGGAAAGGGACGTGAAACCCCGAATGTCAGCAAACAGCACCGTAACTGGCTGCAACACGCCGCCCAGCTCGACCGATCCGCCCTTGGAGGTGATCAAGTCGACCACCTGGGGCGGCAGGTAGCGGCTGAGGTTCGCCCGCTCTACGTCCTGCCGCGAGATCTCCTGCCGAGCCAGGCTATTCGCCAGCGCCATGCCCGCTTGCGCCGCGATGATGGTGAAGGTCTGAAAATCTTCTTGTGAAAATGCGTCGGAGCGCATCACGTTGTCGGCGTACAGTACTCCCAGCATGCGTCCCTGGGACGTTACGGGCGAGCAGAACGCAGCCTGAATCCCGGCGCGCACGATGCTCTTCGAAAGATTGAACTCCGACGACTTCATATCGCGAATCAGCAGCGGGCGGTTGTCGCGCCGAACCTGATTAAGAATGGTGCTGCTGAGGACCAGATTCTGCGGATCAAACATCGGCGCGGCAAGCTGATCCAAACCGGCGCGCGTCTCGAGCGGCATCTGGTGAAAGCAGCGCTCCTTCTCATCCCACGGCCAAAGCGTGGCGCGCTGCACTCCCTCGATCCTGAAGAGCAACTGGATGGATTCCTTCACCACCTCTGACGGCGTATGCGTACCAGCCAGCTTCAAACCGACCTCATTCAACAGCTCCAGCGCTTTGAGGCGTGGAGTTTCAGGAGTTTTTGGCTCGGGCTCTTGCGGTTTTTGCAACGAGCGGAGGTCGACCGCGCCGGATTGAATCTTCCAGGGCAAGCCACCTGCCTTTTCCTCCTTGAACACGATCTCGTGCGGGCCAATGGTGATCACATCGCCGCCATGCAGGGTGACGGGCGCCGTAACTTTCTGTTTGTTGACGAAGGTCCCGTTTACCGCTCCGCCGTCGCGAAGCGTTGCGCCCTTTTCCGGATCCCACTCGATGACGGCATGGCGGCGGGACACTCTCAGCTCGCTATCGGTGAGAACTACGTCGTTGTCGCTGGACCGGCCCAGCGATAGGGTCGGCCGCTCGATCGGCACCACTCGCTTTTTGCCGTCAGGCTCTTTGATGACTAAGGAACAGGCGCCCATGACGCGGTAACCGTACTATCGGATGGCCCCCGCTTTTCAAACAGGAGCCTAGTGCGTAATAGAGTACATCAAGTAATTGATCCCGTAGCGATACGCTAGCGTGGTCATCGCCTCCGGGTAATATGGCACGTCGGCAAACTCCCAGGCATCGCCGATGTCGGTGTCGAAATTGATGGAAACCACCATGCGGTTTTTGGGGTCGTATATGGCGCGCCACGCGGACTTAGTGCCCGGCGGTTGATAGACCCTTCCGTCGCGATCCAGATGGCGCGACCCGGGAATGAACATGAGATCTTTGGCTTGGATGTCGTAAAGAACGTGCATGACCGAATCGTCCAGACCGATATCGGAAACGGCCTGGCCGGGAAGCGCCCGGTTCATGGCCTCCATGAACACATCCCATTCCTGCTGTCCGTTCTGATCCCAGAAATCGTCAACCATGATGAAGCCGCCGCGCAGCAGGTATTCGCGCAGCTGCGACGTTTCCTCGTCGGAGAGCACCCAGTAGCCGACTTGCGTCGCGTAGATCCACGGATAATCGAAAAGCTTAGGATCCGTCAGGGACACGTGCTGTGGATCTCCCGCGTCGATCCGCGTGAGCCGCTGGACACCTTTGGTGAAGTGCTCGTCGGCATCCGGCCAATCTTGCGCCCACCAGCCCGAGGCGCGTCCGCGGCGGGAAACATTTCCGAATCCGCGACGCATGTAGTCGGTGTACTCCATGCGCAGGAAGTGGAATTCGGCGTTAGGCGAGAACTCCGATTCGGGCGCGTCGGAGCGTCCAAAGCCGTCAAAACCACCGAAGCCGCCGCCGAACCCGCCTCGGCGTCCTCCGCGCTGCGAAAAGGCCACTGCGGCCAGTCCCAGTAGGCCCGCCGCCACTAATGCCGTTCTGACGCCGAATCTCATCTGGTGTTCTCATTGTAGCCCCAGCACGGCTGTGCCAATCGCCAGGCAGTATTCTGAGTGAGTGGAAATACGGCGACTGACGGAATGCGACTCCGAAGCTCTCTGGAACCTCAGGCTTCAAGCCCTAGAGTCCGAACCCCAAGCATTTGGCGAGTCCGCGGAGGAGCATCGCCAGACCGCCGTCGAAGCGTATGCGAGCAAGCTGCGCTCGGGTGGAGACGAGAACTTCGTCATCGGAGCGTTTAACGGTTCAGACCTGGTGGGAATGGTCGGATTCTACCGGGAACTGCGAGTGAAGAGGCGGCATCGAGGCGGGATTTGGGGAATGTTCGTTGCGCCTTCCTGCCGCGGCGAGGGCCTGGGAGCGGCCCTGCTTCACGAAGCCGTGCGGGCAGCCAGAACGATTCCGGGTTTGCGCAGCATCCACCTCTCCGTGACCGCCACTCAACAAGGCGCCCGGAGGCTGTATACGAGTGCGGGATTTCGATCCTATGGAATTGAAGCCGAGGCTCTCATGATCGGAGAACGGTACATCGATGAAGAGCATATGATCCTCAGGTTCTAACCTGGCGCCTGCGAAGGTTATCCGGGCGCCACGGCTCGGGGAATGCTGATGCCCTCCGGCGTCCGGCGCAAAGCCCGCCAAAGCGCGAGCGAAAACCCGATGGCCAATCCGCAGCCGAGCCCAATTAGCCCAATGACCGACGGTGGCGTGTCAGGATCAAACGGCAGTGTGGGTGCATCGAGCAACTCGATCCTCACATCCTGCCCTCTGCTCGCCAGGTCCTTCAGTATTTGGACGGTTCCTAGCTTTTGGGTCATCGATTCGTATTCCTTGCGCTTCTGATCCCGATCGAGCATGAGGAGTTCATAGCGCGGGTCGGTCGCGGGCGTGGCTTTTACGCTGGCGATCGCCTGTAACCAGGACTTGCCGAGCTGATCCACTTCGTCTTTAAAGAATTGGGCGCTCTCGCTCACCATATTCGATCGCGCTGCGACGTTCTGGCTGATGAGCCTGCCGACCAGGTCCTGGGTCACCTTCTCTGCGAGCAGGCGATCGGGATACGTGAAGGAGACCCGGATGACCTTGTCCCCTGTCTGTTCGATGCGGACCGACTTCTGGAACTCCTCGACGACGTCCTCCATCGGCTCACGCCGACGTTCGCTCCGATAGAGGTCGAAGTTATTCACGATGGTGGTGAGCACATTACGGGAAAGCACGATTGGCTTCTCCCTATTTAGCAGACTCTGTAAACCCACGGAGTCGTGCGGCAAAATGTCCTGGGCGACCGTGGAAGGAACGATCTGCAACGTCGCTTCGGAGGTATAGGGCCCGGGCAGAGCGAATGCTACGAGCCAGCCGGCCGCCAATCCGAGGAGACCCCAACCGGCGGTTCGCAGCAACCATCGCTGTGGGGCGGGACCTCTGCTGAACGGACGGCGGATGAAAGAAAGCATGGTGTCCTCCTAACTACGCGGGTTCCACGGCGCTGGGAACATCGAGGTCCGGCGTCGTCCGGCGCAAGGCTCGCCAAATTCCGGTCAAAAACCCAAGGGTCAATCCGCATCCGAGCCCCACCAGCCAGATGGATGACGGCGGTGTGTCGGGTTGCTGCGGCAGCGTTGCTGCGTCAAGCAACTGGAGCTGTATATCCTGCCCTCTGCTCGCCAAATCCTTCAATGTTTCGGCGGTTCCAAGTTTTTGCGCCGCCGATTCGTATTCTTTGCGCTTCTGGTCACGAGCCAGCAGGAGGAGTTCATATCGGGGGTCGGAGGCAGGCGTGGCTTTCACTTTGGCGCTCGCCTCCAACCAGGAGTGGCCAACCTTATCGACTTCGTCTTGGAAGAACCCCACGGTTGCGGCTGCCAAGTTGGCTCTCAGCGTGAGCATTTCGGAGATGAGCCTAAGATTCAGGTCCTGAACTACCTTCTGCGCAAGAATCCGGTCGTATTCTCCCGGTCGCGAATCGCCATACGTGAAGACGACCCGGATGAGATCTGCTCCAGAGGGTTCGATCCGCACGGACTTCCGGAACTCCCTAACGAGTTCGTCCATCGGCTCACGCTTCCGATAGCCGGGATAGAGATCGAAGTTGTTTACGACGGTGGTGATCACACTGCGGGAAAGCACGATTGCCCTCTCGGTGTCCAACAGATGCTCAGCGTCTGTGGCGTCGTGCGGCAAGAGATCCTGAGACACCATAGCGGGCACGAGGCGCAAGGTTGACTCAGAGGTAAAGCGCATGGGCAAGAAGAATGACACGATCCCACCGGCCGCCAGACCGGCGAGACCCCATCCAGCGGTCCGCAGCCACCATCGTTCCGCGGTGGGAAGTCCCAGTAGGCCGCCGATCTCTTTGACGGCGAAAATTGAGTAGCTCCACCAGCCGCGAGCCCGGGCGTCGGCGCGGGCTTCCTCGAACGTAAGCTGCATATCTTGTGTGACGTCATCTTGGATCTTGAATCTGCTCAACAGACGGTATAAGAAAGTAAGCATGATCGTTTCCTTTAAGCCTCGCCTCGCGCTAGACGGGTAGAGGCGAGGCGTGCGAGCAGTTTCATCCGGTCGACTTCCCCGTTCAACACCGTGCGCCCCGGCGTCGTGAGACGATAAGCCTGCCGTCCTCGTGGAGCATCAGCCTCCTGGAAATGCTCAATCCAGCCGTCTTCCAGCATTCTGCGAAGCGCCCCATAGAGAGTGCCCGTGCTCATGCGGATGCGCTGGTTCGACAGAGTCTCCACGTCTTTGAGAATCGAGTAACCGTGGCGCGCTTCTTCAGCCAGGCTGACCAGGATCAGGAATACGGGCTCTGTGAGAGGCTCTATATGGCGTTTACCGACATGTCGCATGAAGCCATAATAGCACGAAGAAGCCGTTTCCTTACCGAAACGCGAGTTTCGCCTTGCGATCTTCTTCGGCCTTGATTCCAGGACCGAACAGGCTCTCGAAGAAGCCTTCTTTCACCAGGCGATCGACCAGGCTGTTGTCGATTACTTTGTGAAAATCGTACGCGCGCATCTGCGCCGCGATCTGCGGATCGGCCACGTGCTCCAGGATGTATTGGACCGCGGCGGCCGGAAGGTAGGGCACACGTTCGTAGGTGTTCACTTCCTTGTAGTGATCGTAAGTGCGCTCGAGCTCGCCAGGATCCTGCTTGTCCCAGGCCTGATACGCCTTGAGCGCGAACGCCTTGTCGTCATAGAAGCGCTTGATCGCTTCGGCGTGAGCCTTCATTAGCAGCTCGGGCAGTTTCGGATTGGCGGCGATGGTGGCTTTCCGGAATAGGTACACAGCCGGGGCGAAAATATCATCGTAGTCGCTAATATTAGCCAGGTTGGAGTAGCCTTCCTGCTCGAGCTTGAAGTACACCGGCGCGGTGAGCATGGTGGCGTCGACTCGTCCGCTCAGCAAAGCCGTGGCGCGGGTGGTCACGTCGCCGCCGGTGGGAACCCATTGGATGTCGCGCGGCGTCAGGCCGGCCTTGGCAAGCAGACCGTTGGTGTAGTTGTAGGGCGCGTCGGCCAACTGGCTCACGGCGATCCGCTTGCCCTTGAGGTCCTGCATCCGCTTGATGTTCTTCGTAGCCATGAGGGCGAACAGGCTCTTCTTGTAAGGACTTCCCAGAATCACCAGCGATCCGTCCCTGGAGGCCGCCGTCATAGATTGTTCCAGAGTGTATGGAGTCATGACCGCTTCACCGCTGATAATCATGGCGACGGCCGCGGGATGAATCGCGAAGACCAGGCTCACATCCAGCCCGTACTTCTGGTAGTAGCCGCCCTCTTTGGCGATGTACATCGGCCAGACCTGGCCGGTGCGCGTGGCGTAGTTGATGGTGATCTTCTGGAGTTGTTGGGCGTTCGCCGCCAGAAGGGTCGCGAGAAATAAAGCGATGCTCCGAATCATTTCAGCACTACTAAACTAGCACCACCGCGCGAAGCCCATGGCGCTGCCTGTGCCCGCTTCAGATCGATAGCAGGGGACGTAATCCACCAGGCTCATCTTGAGTCCGGCTTCGGCCATAACGCCAGCGACCACGATCCAGTTCTTGATCTCGGAGGTCCCGGCTTGGAACATGTTTTCCGGGACGCTGGCGAGTTTAGCCGCATCACCTGCCTGCATTGCGTCGAGGAGTTCGTGATCGAAGGATTCATCGAGCACGAAATGAGTCATGCCGCCCGATGCAATGAAAGCCACTTTAATGTCCGCTGGCCACGACGTGACGGCGCGCGCGAGCGCTCGTCCGAACTGGAAACAGCGCCCGGTGGGAGGCTGGTTGGGCGGATAGAACGTATTCACAAGCACCGGGACCTGAAGCGGCACTTTATCGCGCATGATGCGGCGATACACGAACCCGTATGCGTGCGGCACAGCGTTCGATCCGATCTCGCCCGTCGGCAGCTTGGTGAGTTGCGAGACATCGAAGCCCTCCGTGATCACGCTCTGGATTACGTGCTTGCCGAGGTCGGGCGAGCAAGGATAATCGGTGTGAACGGATGGCGTTCGGTCGGCTTCCGCGCGCGCCACAGCCGGATTCAGCTTCGCCAGAAACTCAGGCGAGCGGGGATGCCCTTCCACGTGATCGCCCCAGAACACCGCGAACGCCGGGACATGCTGGTCGGTGAAAATCTCCATCTGGTCGTTGCCGACGACGACCGCGATGTCCGGACGGTGCTGATCGAAATAATCGGCAAGCTGGCGGATCGCACTCTGGTTGCGGTTGTGACGTTCCAGCATGACTTCGGGCGTGATCTGATCGGAGAGGTGGGCGTCCTTGCGAAGTTCCACCATCTGATCGAAGGTGTACGTCTTTCCCTGGTAGAAATGGCGGGCTTGGCGATCGAACGAGACACGATCCTTCCAGTACTCAGTGGGAATCGAAAGCATGGGCCCGTGCGAGGTGCCGAGCCCGAAGGTGATCTTGGCCATGTGTTACCTTGACGGTTACTTTACTCCATGCCGGCGCAAGACTGCTCGTACTGCGTCGGTGCCTCCGAGCTCGTCGGGAATTCGCGCACCCGCGGCGAGCAGGACTTCGACGGTTGTGGGGTAATCCCCGGCTTCCCGATACCATCCATTCTGAGACCCGTGGATCGCCCAGTTCAGCGGCGTGACTCCGTAGTCATTGTCGGCATTCTCGATCGGCGGGTTATAAGTCAGGATCAGCCGAACCAGTTCGGCATTGCCATGCCATGCGGCCCAATGCAGGGGCGTCGCATGGTGCTGGCCGAAACTGTCCACGGGCAGGCCGGCGGTCAACATCAGTCTGGCCGCCACCGAGTCGTTGTTCCTGGCGGCGTGAGCGAGCTGTCTTCGGCCTGACGGAGCAAGAGCGTTGGCGAGATCGGGATCTGCGGCAAGCAAGGACCTCACCATCGCCTCATCATGCAGCCAACAGGCGTTGACTAGCTTCTCATCAGCGGGGCTGCGCTTCATTAGAAGCTCGAATACTTCCGCGTGACCGAATGCTTTCGCCACTTGACAAGCGGAAACATGCCAACCCAGCACCCATTGATAGATAGTGCCGCCATTTCTGTGTCCGATCATCGGGAAATACTCAGTAGTGACACGCATACGAATGCAATCCGGATCGGCCTGCAGATGTTCCTCCGTCAAAGCAACATCTCCCAGCGCGGCGGCCATGAGAATGTCTGATTTCGCGCCTCGCCGAATCAGATACCGCGCGATTTCCGGGCGCGATCGCAGCATGTATTGCGCTGGAGTCGACTCGTGATCCACATCGCGCGCATTGATGTCGCCGCCCTGCTCGAGCAGATACTCGGCGATCTCAATGGTCGAGGCGAAGTGAAGCGTAGTTTGTCCGTCGCCGCCGCGCGCGTGAACCAAGGCCGGATCGGCCGCGATCATTTCCTTCAGTTTGTCGATCATGCCCAGCCGCGCCGCCGCGTGGACCGTGACCGTGGCGCCGCGTTTGATCGCGCTGGCCGCTACCGAAGGCTCCGCAGTGTCGAGCAGCCCAAATCCTCCGGCCCACCATTTGCTACGGGCATCGATGTCCGCCCCCGCTTCGAGCAGTGCCTCCAGCATCGCCTCGCTCCGGACGTGGATAATGAGCGGCGAGTTGAAGTGCGAAATCGGTTCGTTGATTCCGGATCTAAGTTCCGGGCATCGATCCAGTAACTGTCGGAAGCCCGCGACATCATCCTCTTGCAATACCTTATTCGCTAGCGGAACGGCTTCGGCCAGAGAGATCATCCCTTCGACCTCAACCCACGAACGCGATCACCTCGCACTGAACCAGCATTCCCGGCGGCAGATCGGGCGCGGGAAACGTATGCCGAGCGGGACGCGAGTGCGGATCGGGAAACATCGCCAGCCACCCTTTGTTGACGTGCGGACGCAGAGCGCGATCCTTGATCCAGACGTTGATCTTGGCGATGTCTTCGGGCGTCGCCCCGGCGACTTTCAGGATCTCGCGGATGCTCGCGAACATTTGCGCGCACTGCGCCTCAATGCCCTCGGGATACTTGCCGGTATACGGTTCCTTGCCGGATACGCCGCTGGTAATCAGAAATGGCCCGACGCGGCACGCGACGGGAATAGGATTATCGTGCTCGAACCCCGGAATTTCGATACTTACGCGTCTGCCCATATGTTCGCGACCCTTTATAATAGCCGAAGCATGGGACCACTCGCCTCCATTCGCGTGCTGGATCTGACGCGCGTGCGCTCGGGTCCGGCAGCGGTGCGCCAACTGTCCGATTGGGGCGCCGATGTGATCAAGATCGAACAGCCCGGACAGCCCGACGTCGATCCCTTCGGCGGCGGCGAGCGCCACAGCCCCGACTTTCAGAATCTGCACCGCAACAAACGCAGCCTCACGCTGAATCTCAAAACGCCCGAAGGCGTCGCGATTTTGAAGCGATTAGTTCAGGGCGCCGATGTCTTGATTGAGAACTATCGCCCCGAAGTGAAATGGCGGCTGGGCATCGATTATCCCGCCATGCGCACGGTCAACAACCGCCTGGTCTACGCCAGCATTTCGGGATTCGGCGAGGACGGCCCGTATCGCGACCGCCCGGGGTTCGATCAGATCGCGCAGGGCATGGGCGGATTCATGTCGGTGACGGGACTGCCCGGACAGGGTCCGGTGCGCGCGGGCATTCCCATTGCTGATTTGTCAGCGGGTCTTCTATGCGCACAAGGCGTCCTGCTCGCGTTAGTCGAGCGTCAGACTTCGGGAGAGGGGCAGTGGGTGACCACGTCGCTGCTGGCGGCGCAGATTTTCATGCTGGATTTTCAGGCCTCGCGCTGGCTGAACGCGGGTGAAGTGCCCAAGCAGGCGGGCAACAATCATCCGCTGTACATTCCTACCGGTGCGTTTAAGACCGCCGACGGCCACATCAATATTGGAGCCAGCGGCCAGGTGATGTGGGAGCGGCTGGCACCCGCGATCGGAGCGCCCGAATTACTCGCGGATCCACGCTACACAGATGCCGACAAGCGTTCCGAGAATCGCGACGTGCTGACGGCGGAGATCGAACGTCGCCTCGCATCGGCCGATAGCGCCACCTGGATTCAGCGCTTGAACGCCGCAGGCGTGCCGTGCGGGCGGATCTATTCCGTCGATCAGGTGTTCGCCGATCCGCAGGTGGAGCACCTGAAGATGGTGGATACGATCGAATCTCCGTTTTATCACCCGCTGAAGGTGGTCGCGCAAGCAGTGCGGCTATCGCGAACTCCGCACGAGTTGCGACTCCGCCCGCCGGAACCTGGCGAGCACACGGATGAGATTCTGGGTTCGTTAGGCATGGCCCCCACGGAAATTGCCGACCTGCGGAGCCGGGAAATCGTGTGAATAAGATACTGTCAGCAACCAGCGGGTCGATTGGCACGCTCACGTTCAACAATCCCGAGCGGCATAATGCGATGTCGCTCGACATGTGGCGGGCCGCCACGGCTGTATTGGAGCAGTTTGAACAGGATGCCACGGTGCGCGTGATCGTGCTCGCGGGTGCGGGCGGTAAGGCGTTCGTCTCCGGCGCCGATATTTCGAAATTTGAAAGCGAGCGCGACACACTGGACGCCGTGGCCGAATACAACGCGGCAGTGGATAGATTTTCGCAAGCGCTGGGCGATTGCTCGAAGCCCACCATTGCCATGATCCGCGGATACTGCGTAGGAGGCGGCCTCGGGATCGCGGTGTGCTGCGATATGCGCATCGCCAACGATGCCGCGCGCTTTGCCGTTCCCGCGGCCAAACTCGGCTTGGGGTATGGATACGCGAATGTGCGCCGAATCATGGATCTGGTGGGTCCGCAGGACGCGACTGAGATGCTTCTGACCGCGCGCCAGTTCGATGCTGCTCAAGCTGAGCGAACCGGCTTGGTGAATCACATGGTACTGGACGCCGAAATCGAGAGCTATGTTCGCGACTTGGCGGAAAGCATCGCCGGAAATGCTCCCTTGACGATTCGGGCGGTGAAGCGCATCGTTCGGGAGCTACGCAGCGAAGAGCCAGACTTCGCGGCGTGTGAACTTCTCGTCAGACAGTGTTTTGAGAGCGCCGACTATCGCGAAGGGCGCCGCGCGTTTTTGGAAAAGCGTAAACCTGTATTTCGTGGAGTCTAATGAAGGCCGTTTACATTGAACAGACCGGCGGGCCAGAGGTCATGCAACTCGGCGAACGCCCCGTACCCGACTTGCAGAAGGATGAAGTGCTGGTGAAAGTGGCAGTCTCGGGCGTCAATTTCACCGACCTCAACCAGCGCAGCGGCGTGAACAAGATTCCGGTTCCCGCTGTCCTGGGCTCGGAAGGCGCGGGAATTGTCGAAAGCTCGAATACCGACTCCTTTAAACAGGGCGAGCGCGTGGCCTGGTGCATGGTGCGAGGATCGTACGCAGAATATGCGGCAGTCCCCGCGAAGACGCTGGTCCACATCCCCGATGGCATCGACTTCCGCACGGCGGCGGCCGCGATGCTCCAGGGCATGACCGCGCATTACCTGTCGCACTCGACGTTTCCGCTCAAGGCCGGTCACACCGCGCTGATTCACGCCGCAGCGGGCGGCACGGGTCGCCTGCTGGTGCAGATGACGGCGATGCTGGGAGCGCGCGCGATCGGCACCGTGGGGACTCCGGCTAAAGCTCAGATGGCTCGCGACGCAGGCGCGGGCGAGGCGATTCTATATGACCAGGTGGACTGGGTCGCGGAAGTGAAAAAGCTGACCGGCGGGGCGGGCGTCGATGTGGTTTACGACTCCGTGGGCAAGGCTACCTTCCTAAAGGGTCTCGACTGCATCAAGCCGCGTGGCATGATGGTCCACTTCGGCGTATCGAGCGGGCAGATAGAGCCGTTTGACACGCGCGGGCTCACCAGCAGGGGCTCGCTGTTCCTGGCTCGGCCCACGCTGAACACACACATCTCGGATCCGAAGGAATTGGCCTGGCGATCGGACGACGTGTTCCGCTGGATCGCGGAGGGCAGACTCCGCCTGCGTATTGATCGCGAATATGCGCTCGTGGACGTGGCTCAGGCGCACCGCGATCTAGAGGGCCGCCAGACTAGCGGCAAGGTTCTCCTGCAGATCTGAAAACAGCTATTGGCAGCCGTTGACGCCCTTGGTCAGGCAGATCGATGACGTGATATCGGGCGGGATCGGAAGTCCCTTGTCCGTCATCAGTTTCTTGATGAATACCGTGGTCTCCGGATGCGCAATGGCCGATTGCACGCCCACGCGGACCAGGCCCTCGGAGTAATGCACCGGGATCCAGGTCATCCCCTTCATCGCGCCGTTCACCGTATCGCGGCTGCCGTTGTCGTGAGCCTCCAGATCGCCACCGTGGTCCACCAGCAGCTGGATGATCTCATTGCGGCCCTTGTGCGCGGCGCCATGCAGCGACGTGCGCCCGTCCTCGTCATGGATGTTAGGATCAATGCCCAGGTCGAGTAGCATCTTGACCGTCTCGACGTTTTCCTCCCGTGAGGTTTCGTAGGTCACGCCTTCCACCCAGGCGATTCCGGCGGCCACAGCCAGCGCCGTAACGTTACGCTGGGTGGCGATCTTGGGATCGGCTCCATGCGCCAGCAACAGCTTCATGAGCTCGACGTCGCTCGATTGTGCGGCGCGCAAGAAGGGCGTCGCTCCGTCCTCGTTGAGCCACTGCATGGTGAAGTTGGTTCGCGTTTCGGTGCTGTCGCCGACGCATGTGGTGGCGGTGGATTGCGTGCCGCACACGCGTACGTTCACGTCGGCGTTTTTGGCCAGCAGCAGCTTGATGAATTCCAAATGATCCATGTCGGGCTTGCGGACCGGATAGTCGCCGCCCTCGATGTTGCGGTTATCGGTGGCCAGGTACAGAGGCGACCAGCCGCCGTTATTCTTGATATTCGGATTGGCGCCGTGGTCCAGCAGATACGCCCCGATTTTGTAATGGCGATTCTGCGTGGCCGTCAGTAGAGGCGTCCAGCCGTAATGCGTGACTTGGTTGACGTCCGCTCCGGCTTCGAGCAGCTCCTTTACGCATTGCAGACAGTCCTGCCGGGTGGCGAACACCAGAGGGGTAATTCCGCCGCCGTCAGTGTCGCGGGTGCGGCCAAATGCAAAATCGGCGGCAGCGGCATCGGCGGCGGCCACAACATCTTCTTCCTTGCCATCGCCGGCCTTGGCTTGTTGCGCTTGGCCGCGACCCTGCTTGCCTTGGCCCGGACCGCCACCGCGACCCTGCTTGCCCTGCCTGAAGCCACCAGCTGCTTGTGCCGATTCCGCCCGCTGTCGAACGGTGGGCGCCAGGTACGCACGATTGCCCTTGGTGTCGAAATTCGAGGCTGCCTTGTAATCCGCGCCGCTCGCCAGCAGCAACTTCATCGCCTCAGGATGTGATTGCTCGGCGGCCCACATCAGCGGTGTGGTGCCGCGCAGTTTTTCTTTCGCGTTCACGTCGGCTTTGTTATCGATGAGGACTTTGACGGCATCGGGATTCCCGTTGCGCGCCGCGAACATCAGCGGAGTTTCGCCGTTCGGACTAAGCTCGTTTGGATCCGCGCCGGCCTTCAACAGCCGCTGGATCATGGGTGCGCTTCCGTTAATGCTGGCAAGCCGCAGAGCCGTGGCCCCATCGCGATTGGGCTTCTTCACATCCGCCCCAGCTGCGATCAGCAGATCGGCGATGTCCGCGTCGTTGCGGTAGGCGGCCCACTGGATCGCGGTGGCTCCGTCGGCCTGCGGCAGGTTCACGTCCGCATTTTGCTTGATCAGGGTCTGCACCGCGGCTTTGTCGCCCTTCATCGCGGCATCCGCCACTTGGCTGTCGGCGGCGTTCAGGACCGTAAGATAGATTGCCGGAACCAGTATCACCGCAGCGGCGGCCACAGCATGTTGGATGCGCATCGTCGATCTTTTCATCGTGTATATATCCTAAACCGCGAGACCAGGAAGAGGGCCCGTACAGTCGTCCCCGATCTTATCCTGGTTCACGCCGAACATATCCAGGACGCTGAGCAGCAGATTAGACGTCGTCACGGTCTTGGTCGGGAAGTTGAGGTGTCGCCCGCCTTTGAGCTGTCCGCCCGCGCCGCCCGCCAGGATGTAGGGCACGTCGTAGTGCAGGTGCTGGTTGGAGTCGCCCATGTTGGTGCCGTAGAGCACCAGGGTGTGATCCAGCAGCGTGCCGTCTCCGTCCGGGGTCTTCTTCAGCTTATCCAGGAAGTACGCCAGGCAAGCCACGTGATACCGGTTGATCTTCGAATAGTCTAAGATGCGGTCGGGATTCTCGGCATGGTGAGACCCGCCGTGGAAACTGGTGTTGGTGCCGCTGGCCGGGAAGCTGCGGCCGGTAAGGTCGCGGGCGTAAAGCAAAGTCGAAACGCGCGTAATGTCGGCCTGATAAGCCGCCGCCTGCAGATCGAACTGCAGCTTGATGTGCTCGTCGAAGGAATCGGGGACGCCGGCCGGCACCACGATGCCTTCGTGGTTCTCCATGGAGCCTGTAGCCTTGGTGGCCACCGCCAGACGCCGCTCGATCTCGCGCACACTGTCGACGTAGTCATCTACGCGCCGCCGATCGCTCGGCGGGAGGCTTCTCTTGAAACTGGACAGCTCCCCGGTGATCGAATCCAGAATGCTGCGATCCTGCTCGCGGCGCTCGGCACGCTCCTGGGGAGTCTTGGCCTGAACATCACCAAACAAGCGCTCAAACACCACCTGAGGGTTCAGCTCCATGGGCAGCGGAAGGTTGGTGGCGGCCCAGGAAATGGAATTCGTGTAGGCGCAGCTGTAGCCCTCGCCGCAATTGCTCGAATTGGCGCCCGGATCTTCAATGGCCTGCTGCAACGAAGGCAGCAACGATTCCTGGCCAATATGATTGGCGATGATCTGGTCGATGGTGACGCCGTTGTGGATGTCCGAACCGGTGGCCTTCTTAGGCTTTTCACCCGCCAGGAAGGCTGCGGCCACCCAGTGATCCGCGCCGGTGACACCTGGAGGCGGCTCGGCCGACTTCGACCACATGCCGCTGAGGATTACGGTTTGGTCGACGAAAGGAGCCAGCGGCTCCATAATCGACGGTAGCTTCTTAGGATCGAGGACGCTTCCCTCGGGAATCCAGTAACCCGGCGCCGCGCCATGGGGGACGAAAATACCGGTAAAGCGAGTCTTGCCGACTGCCGCCGTTTTGCTCAGCGGTGTCTGTGCCGGAATCATCGAGTCCAGCAACGGCAACGCTAATGTCACGCCTACGCCACGCAGAAACGTTCGCCGAGGTATGTGTTTTTTAGTAAGGAACATTGTTTCCGCTCTCCATCTAAAGTCTATAATTTCTTAATGTTTATGGCCATCACTACCTAACGGGATGCACGTTATCTAACGACGCCCGTTCCTGGCCATTCCCGCTCGATTCCAATTTCTGGTTCATTTGGAACGGTTGGCTCTTCACCACACCGATCACCAGCGAAGAGAACCGATCCTGGTCCTTGTCGGCCGCGTGGACAATGCTGCGCACTATGGGCATATCGTAGTATTCCGTTCCGCGCCCCAGCGCGTAGATCATCAGTTTCTCGGTGATCACACGCACGAATTGCGGTGAGTATTTGACCAAGGCTGAGCGCAAGTCCGTGACCCCATTAAGCTTGGTGCCATCCACCAGCTTGCCGGAAGGATCGATCGGGCTGCCGTCATCAAGCGTCCGCCATTGCCCGGTCCCATCGAAGTTCTCGAGGACCAGCCCAATGGGATCCATAATCTTGTGGCAGCTATTGCAAGGCTCGTTCTTGCGGTGCAGTTCCATCTGCTGCCGCATGGTCGGCCGTGGGCCGCCCCGAATGGCTGCGTCTTGTTTGGGAAGATCCGGCACGTTCGGCGGGGGGGCCGGAGGCTCCACGCCCAGGAAAATCTGCAACGTGTACTTGCCCCGGTGGACCGGCGAAGTCCGGTCGGGATTCGACGATATCGTCAGGAAGGCGCCTTTCCCCAGCAGCCCGCGGCGCATGTCGAATTCGGGCGGCAATTCCACACGGCGGAAATTGCTCCCGTAGATGCCCGGGATTCCGTATTGTTTGGCCAACCGCTCATCGAGGAACGTGTAATTGGCATCCAGAAGATCCGTCACCGGGCGGTCTTCCTGGATCACACTCGCCACGAACATCTCGACCTCTGTCCGCATAGCCTGCCGCAGTGCGTCGTCGAAATCCGGATACTCGATCGGTACCGGAGTCTGGGATTGCAGGGCTCGCAAGCTGAGCCACTGGCCCGCGAAGTTGCTCACCAGTTGCTGCGACCGCGGATCCTTCAGCATGCGGCGGACCTGCTGTTCCAGAACGGCGTTTTCGTGAAGCTTATTTTGAGTGGCCAAGGTCAGCAATTCGTCATCCGGAATGCTGCTCCACAGGAAGAAGGACAGGCGCGAGGCCAGCTCCAGGTCGCTGATCCGGTAGGTTTGGCCAGCGGCTAGATTGGTCGGCTCCGTTTCCCGGCGGAACACGAATTCGGGGTCGGCCAGGATGCGGCGAAGGGCCATTTCAATCCCGGTATCGAAATCCTTTTGATTGCGTCCCTGCTGGTAGAAACCCAGGAGAACTTCCGTGTCCTGATCCTTCACCGGCCGCCGGTATGCCCTGCGCGCCAGATTGGAGATGATCCGCCGGGCGCAAGCTGTCTCCTGGCTGGGGTTGGCGGGCTTACAAACGAAAATTTTGCGGCGGGCCGAGGAGTCGCTCGCGCCTTTGGACTCGTACGGGCCATCGATCACGAACTTGCCGACGTGCGGGAAGAAGCGGTATCCAGGAAGACCGCCGGTCTCGATGGTGCTGCGCAGAAAGTGCTCATTCAGGTCGTTACCCGGAGCGTCATTCGTCGCCAGGAATGTGACCACAACCGTGTGGCGTCCCGCCTTGGCCGGGAATTTGAAATCGAACGTGCCGTCGCCGCGCTCGCGGTCCTTGTCCCACTCGAACACGTGCAACCGTTCGCCATCCAAAACCACTTCCAGCTTTTCACCGGGGATTTCACCGAACGGGTTGGTGTTGCCCATGTTGCCCTTGCTGATGGGGGTCACCTTGATGCTGTACTCACCGTCGGCCGGGAACTCGTGCTGCACAATCATGCCGCCGCGGGTGCCGAACGGCATCCCTTCGATGTGATAGTCCTGATCGGTGTCTTCCGCTACCCGATAAGTGGTCTGGACGGGGGTGCTCACGTCACCGATCGCCAGGCGGCTGATCTTGCCTGCGGCCGAGACGTAGCCCTCCAGCAGGGTTGGTGAAATGCCCAGCGCGCCCGCGATGTTATCGAAGCCGCGGGTCGAATCATCGGAGGGCAGAAACTTGCTGGAGTCGATCTGGATATCGAGAAGATCGCGGATCGCATTGGCGTATTCCGCGCGGTTCATGCGATGCAATCCGGGAGGCGGAATATGCAGCTTAGCGGTCCGGTCCAGCTCGTTTTCCATGAACACGATGGAGGATTCGAGGACCTCCGGTTTCGGCCGCGGCATACCCGACGGGGGCATCATTCCAGCGCGAAGCTTGCGGACGACCTTCTCGAAGGTCTCCGGATTCTGTTCCACGTGGGCCGGGTCGATGCTGTCCAGCGTAAGGCGCAGCGCGGATTCCACGCCGCGAGCCTTCGCAGCCTGGTTGTGACAACCATAGCAATACTGGGAAAAGAAGGCCTTCTGGGCCTCGGCCGAGGTAACCATCGCGGGCGCGGCCGGCTTTTGAGCCTGCCCCAACATCCCGATCGTGCCCAGTATGATGGCGGCAGAGCCTACCAGGATTTTTGTGCGCATGATTTCCTTAATCCTCGAATAATCGCGACGTAACTCGTTCGCCACGTTCCATGAGATACGACGTTCGACATAGCCCAAAACTTCCCTAAGAAACGGCCAGCGGAGCCTGTTCCGCGTTTGATCCCATTATACACCAACTTGTTGAAAATGTGGGGTCTTCTCCGCTGTTTCGGGCCCCGACATGGCTATAGTAACCCATTGGACCTAATAGCACTCGGCGTGCCGGATCGTCCACAGGTTACAGATGAATGGCTTAGGGCATCCGGGGTGGGCAGCGCCGGCTCGTTTGGGGGATTTCGCCAAAACGTAGCGCCAAAACACGCGCGCCTCCCAACAAACTTGGTTCTCTAATTGAAAGGCGGAAGGGACTTAGTCATCGGTGCGTCAAATGCTTGTACACTGGCATGTTGACTGGTATGTCGCCTGGACGAGGGCTGGCCCTGGGATGCGTGTTGTGTGGCTGGGCGAGCGCCCAGACTCTTGGCGAGACCGCCCTGATTCCCATCGATCACCCTTCGATTCAATACGATACGCGGCCCGTAAACGACCGGGTGACCCGTCTGGCGCGGGATCTGGCGACTGGGAAAGTTCACCTGAGCCTGAGCCCTGATGGGCCGCTGACAGGACTGCTCCATGCGTTGGGCGTGAATCCCGATTCTCAGACCCTGGTGTTTTCGAAAACCAGCTTCCAGGCGGCTCGGATTGAGCCGCATAATCCGAGGG
>Ga0070735_10001619_pt1 | contig 21383 bp, 17 predicted proteins | sample Coa_R1_FD_66443 | JGI IMG/M metagenome (GOLD analysis project Ga0070735, IMG submission 66443) | Surface soil microbial communities from Centralia Pennsylvania, which are recovering from an underground coalmine fire - Coalmine... | ecosystem: Environmental > Terrestrial > Soil > Unclassified ... | reverse complement strand
AACTGGGTGCGGCTCTTTGTGTGGCTGTTCGTCGGCCTGGTGATTTACTTCAGCTACGGCATCCGCCACAGCCGCATTACCCGGAGCGCCCGCAACGCCGGCGGCACCGTCACGCTGGGCTCCAAATAAAGCGCGTCGTGAAGCGTTCGTTCGCAGACTCTAATGTAGCGCCCGCCTTCAGGCGGGCATCCGTTCGGCTCCCCGTTGATCCCAAATTGCTCGCCTGAAGGCGGGCGCTACAAAGTGGTTTAGCGCCGCGCGCACAGGCGCAACCGTTCTTGGCCGAAGCCTTCACCAGACGAGACCCATTTTGGGGAGAATCAGACTTTGGCGGGGTAATTCTTGCTGCAGCCACAACCTGAAGCAAATCAAACGCAAACCCGCTACTACACCCGGATCGTAATCCCAACCTTCAACTGGTACGGGTCGCGAATCTCGGGATTGGCCGCCAGCAGCGCTCGCCATCGGACTCCACGGCCCAAATGCTGGCGCGCCAGTTTCCACAGAGAATCCCCGGAGCGAATCGTCACGACCGCGAAGCCAGAAGATTGCAGGACCGGCGACTGCCGTTCCGCGCGTTGTGGCGGATTCGAGCGCGCCGCCTGCAAGACTCCGCGCGGCGCTCGAACCGCGCGCTTACGGGAAATCCGGCGAGCCAGCGAAGCCCACGTTTTCGGAACCTGCACGGCTGATGCCATCTGCACTTCAAATTCCTGCTTCGCTCGCTGGTAAAACGCCCGCGCGAGATCACCGAGTGGCGTTTCCGTCGAGGCTGTTTCGCCCGGTTCTTGGGTAACCGCCGTTTCAATTTGAACCGGAACCGGTTTTTCGAGAGCCGCTTTGTACACGGCGGTGTCTTCCGGCGTCAGAATTTGATCGCGCGCCATATCGTCGTTGGAATAAACGTGAGTGGCAACGGCGGAAGCAACGGGCGGCGTCATCGTCAGCTTCTGCGCCAATTTTTGTTTTTGATATTGCCGCGCAATTTCACCGAGAGAAACTTCCGGCGCGCTCGTGTCCGGCGCGGCGACGATTTCCGGTTGGGCGATCTCCGGGGGGCTCGCTTGCGTCGCCGGAATTTCCGGCGCGGGCATCGGACTCAATTTGATTCGCTTGGCTGCAAATTGCGATTGATCTTCGGGCGCCAGGATTTTTGGGCGGGCCAGGTCATCGTTGGTGTAAACGTGAGTATTGTGAACCGGTTGAGCTTCTTTGCGAGCTTGCTCCTGCCGCGCCAGCGCGCCGAGATCCTGCGCCGAAATTTGTACCGCACCGAGAAAAGCCAGCAGGAAAAACAACGAGACACAAAAGCAGAAGCGTCTGCTTGGGAGAAGTTTTCCGGAGATGAAAAGTCCCGCCATTCTCAGCTTCAAGTCCTGAGTTTCGTTAGCGTCAGAGCCCGCGTCACATCTCCAAGTCAGATCGACGATCACTGCTAAAATCCTATCGAAGTCCCGGGACCCGGCGAGATGCTAAATCGCAACTTTGTCACGTTTCGGGCAGGGGAGTGTCAGACACCGCACATTTCCGGCCCCGGCGAATTTGTCTGGTACTTTCGTACTTATGCGATTTTCCCCGCTGTTTCAAAGGAGAATTCGCTGTTTTGGGAAAATGCGGCGCGGAATTCCCAAACCGCGAAATCCGGCGGGACCCGGCCTTGGGCTCCTTAGAGCAAAATATTTTTGCTTTTTTCTCCCGGTTTGTGCCTTCCCGCGTCGTTTTTCGGCCATCCTGCCTGCAAACCTTTGCGCCTTGCGCGGTGGGCTGCTATCCTCTGAAACGCCCGATGAAAAACTTTTTTTCTGTGGCAGGCAACGCGGCGGGCGCGGCCTCCGCGAAAAATCTTCCGTGAGAGCATGGACTCAACGCTGACAAATCGGAGCCGCGCGATTTGGACGGGAATGAATCCGGTCGACTGGATCGCGCTGGGTGTTGTCGCGCTTTACGGAGCGGTTCTCGGAATTGAGGAATTTTATCCGCACGTGCCGCTGAGCGGTTTTCTTTTTTTTCTGGCGGTGTGCGCCGGAATTTATTGGATCGGGCGCGGGTGGATCTGGGCGCGCGACCATCTGCTGTGGAGCCTGCGCAACCGCCTGGTCGCGGCGTATGTTTTCATCGCCGTGGTTCCGGTGCTGCTGCTTCTATCGATGGCCGGACTCGCGGCTTACCTGCTCTACTGGCAGCTCGGCTCGTACGTCATCTACAACGAAATGGAGGAGCGCGAAGAGCGAGTGGGCGTGGTCGCCACGGCTATGGCCACCTCTTACGCCGTCGAGGCCACTTTGGGCCAGAAGGCCGCCGCACTGACCTTGCCGGTTGAGCCGGAGACCTACATCAAGAACGCCATGGCCGAATTGCCGGGCCTGAAATTGGAAACCGGCAAGGGAGAAGAGCTGCTCAACGCCCAGGGCGCATCCCACGGAAACCGATATCGCGGATTGGTTTTCAGCGGTGGGCAGCTGGCTTTACGGGGAGTGGTGGCGCGTCCTGCGCCCACGGGCCGGATTCTAGTCTCGGTGATCGTTCCGATCACGCCGGAGTTCCTCGATTCGCTGGCGCCCGAGCTGGGCCCCATCCAATTCAATGTGTTGCGCCCCGAGGACAACGACTCGAGCTCCGTGGTTACCAATGTGATTAACACGCCACAGCTTTCCTCCGTGCAACAGATCGGAACGAGCGGGCGCACGGTCCCCAAAGCGGTAAATCCCTTCGACAAGCTGATCACCGGGATCGTCGGGCTGGACGTCCTGGATCTTGATCAAAAGCTTGATCAAAAAACGGATCAAAAGCTGGATCAGAAGCCCGGCCAGAAATCCCCTGTGCGGGTGGTGGTCGCCTTCAGTACCCGGCCATCGCTCCTGAACCGGCGGTTGTTCAGCCCCCTCGGCGATTTGGGCGGCGCAGCGGCTACCGCGCTGCTGGTGGTCGGCGCAATTTTCCTGGTCATCGAATTCGGATCGCTGGTGACCGGCATTGTCATGACGCGGACCATCACCGCCGCCGTCAATACCCTCTACGTCGCTACCCAGCGCGTGCAGGAAGGCGACCTCAGCTATCGCGTGCGATTGAAACATCGCGACCAGCTCGCCGCTCTGGGCGAATCGTTCAACACGATGACCCAGTCGGTCGCTGCGCTGTTTGAGGAACAGCGCCGCCGACAGAAGCTGGAGAATGAACTTTCCATCGCCCAGGAAGTCCAGCAGCAACTTTTCCCGCGCTCCATTCCCAAACTGCCGGGGATCGAAATCGAAGCAATTTGCCGGCCGGCGAGAGTGGTCAGCGGCGACTACTACGATTTCATCCGCATTTCGCCCACGCGGTTGGCCATCGCCGTGGCGGACATCAGCGGAAAGGGAATTTCCGCGGCGCTGCTGATGGCCAACGTGCAAGCCGCGCTGCGCAGCGACGTCCTGCGGCGCCGCGATGGGCAGCCAGGGGGCCATCGTGAGCAGATCGATACCGCCGAGATCGTCTCGCACTTGAATAAGCATCTCTTTCGCAATACCACCGACGAACGCTACGCCACGGTTTTTTTTGGCATCTATGACACCGAGACCCGCCAACTTCACTACACCAATGCCGGGCATCTTCCTCCCGTCTACATCAGCGGTTCCGGCAGCCGGCGCCTGGAAACCGGAGGGATGGTTGTTGGCCTGTTCGATGATGTGCCGTTTCAGCAGGGCGCGGTGGAAATCGAACATGGCGGAATGCTGGTGGCATACAGCGACGGCTTGATTGAGCCGGAAAACGTTTACGGCGAGGAATTCGGCACCGAGCGCCTCGTCGACGTGGCTCTGCGCAACAAGGATACGTCTTCCCACGTGATTGCCGAGGCCATGATGCACGCCGCGGAAGCCTGGTCCGGCTCGCCCGAACAGGCCGACGACATGACCGTCATCGTTCTGCGATTTTCCAGCCTCGCGGAGAAGCGTGCATGAAAGTCCTTACCGCGGCGCAGATGCGCGAAGCCGATCGCCTGACCACCGAACGCTACGGGATACCCGGCGTGGAGTTGATGGAGAACGCCGGAACCGCCATCGCCGAATTTATGCTGGCAAAATTTCCCGGTCTCCCCAGCCGCAGAATTCTGGTGCTGTGCGGGAAGGGAAACAACGGCGGTGACGGACTGGTCGTCGCCAGAAAGCTGAAGGATTCCGATTGCACGGCGGTGGTATTTCTTTTTGCGAATCCCGGTTCGGTGGAGGGCGACGCCGCGGCCAATCTGAAACGCTGGCAGCAGGGACTGGGCGAACTCTATGTGGTGACCAGCGAACCGGAATGGGCCTCGGCGCGCGCGGCGCTGGACGAGGCTGACGTAATCGTCGATGCGCTGCTGGGAACCGGGCTGCGCGGGCCGGTGGAAGGCCTGCTCGGCAAGGTCATCGAAGATCTGAACGCTGCGCACGCTAAGCGGCGAGGCAAGGCGATCGTAGTGGCCGTCGACATGCCTTCGGGGTTGGCATCTGACTCCAAGGATTTCGGCGGTCCGGTGGTCGTTGCCGATTACACAGTGACGCTCACCGCGCCGAAAGTGGGGCAACTCGTCCTGCCGAATTCGACCCGCTGCGGTGAACTGGTCGTAAAGGATATCGGAACGCCGCCGGAACTGTTGGAATCCGATCCGCATCTGAAAATCCACTGGATTGAACCCGCGGAATTCCGCGCCCTGCGGCTGGTGCGCGACGCGGCCGCAAATAAGGGCACCTACGGCCACGCGTTGATTGTCGCAGGCTCGGTTGGAAAATCCGGAGCGGCGATTCTCGCGGCGCGCAGCGCGTTGCGCTCTGGAGCGGGCCTGGTTACCGTGGCCACTCCGCAGGATGTGCAGCCCATCGTCGCCGGAGGCATGCCGGAAATGATGACGGTTCCCTTGGCCTCCACCGAAGCCGGCACCGCCAGCCTTCGCAATCTCGATTACGGTAAGTTTGCTGAAATCCTGCGCGGCAAAACGGTTCTGGCCATCGGCCCCGGCCTATCGATGCAAAACGAAACGCAACAGTTCATTCGCCAGGTGGTCGGACAAACCGAACTCCCGGTGATCCTGGATGCGGACGGGTTAAATGCATTCGACGGGGTGGCCGAAACGCTCAACGAACGCAAGACGTCCGCGATGGTCATGACGCCGCATCCGGGCGAGATGGCCCGCCTGCTCGGAATCACTGTGAAGGAAGTTCAGGCGCGCCGCCTGGACATTGCGCTCGAAGCGGCCGGCCGCTGGCGCGCCTACGTCGTGCTCAAGGGCTTTCACACCATTTTGGCGACGCCCTCGGGCCAGGCTTACGTCAACACTACCGGCAATCCCGGCATGGCCACCGGCGGCACGGGCGATGCGCTCACCGGAATTCTCGCCGGGCTCACCGCGCAGTTTGGCGTCGAAGACTGGACCCGCGTGATCAGCCTGGGCGTCTACCTGCATGGTCTCGCGGGAGACTTAGCCGCGGCACGCGTAGGCCAGGCTCCGCTGATCGCCTCCGACCTGGTCGAAGCGATCCCCGAAGCCTACGGAACCGTAACAGAAAAGTAGGACAGACTTCAGTCTGTCAGGTTTAGAGAAAAGTCCGGCGGAAAAGTAGCAGAAAAAGGCAGGAGCGAAGGCCAACGCCAAAAAAAACGCTACACGCAAACGCGATAAACAAACGCAACTCCAACCCAAACCCAGACAGGCTGAAGCCTGTCCTACAAGGGCCCGATGACGTCCACCGAAATTGTCACGCACTCCGCTGAAGAAACCATCGCTCGCGGCCGGGAAATCGCCGCGAAACTGAAGCCGCCGGTTCTGGTTCTGCTGAAAGGCGACCTCGGCAGCGGCAAGACCACTCTCACCAAGGGAATCATCAGCGGCCTCGGAGTCGCCAAGGAAGAAGAAGTCACCAGTCCCACGTTCAACCTGGTTCATGAATTCGGCAGCCGCCCGCCCTCCGGTTTGCAAACCCCAGCCGGCGCAACTCCCTGCAAGGTCTATCACGTCGATCTCTATCGCATCGACAGCTTTCAGGACCTCGAATCCCTCGGCCTGGAGGACGCCCTTTCCGAAAAGGCGATCGTGATCATCGAGTGGCCCGAACACTTTACGTTGCGCACCGACTGGCCCACGGTGGAAATCCGTCTCGATCACGCCGGTGGTGACACGCGAAAAATCGTGGTCGTATCCTAGAGCCCACCCAGCCGTCGCTGTTGTAGAGACCTGTTGTAGAGATTTTGATAGCCGTCCTATTTGAGATCGCCGCCATGCCTGAGGTCTCCAGGAGGTCGGAGCTTTCAGCCCCGAGGTTCAAATCCGTGAACACAAGGGCTTCAGCCCCTGAACCAGCTTCAGGGCCTGAAGGCCCGATGCATGCATGTCTGTTCGTCCGACCTGAAGGTCGGACCTCCTGAACCAAAATCGAATTTCTCCTGAATGCAAAATCGAAACTCTCTTGAATGCAAATCAAATCTCGATTCGATGGACCGTTTGAGACTTGCGCAGCGCCAGAGCCTGCCCGAGGTTGCCTTCCAGTCCTTCCTCCTCCGAAAAATGTCCGATCTGCTGTTAACGGGTTGGCTCCGCTACCTTGTTCGCATCCCGCTCAATTGCTAACCTAAATATGAGCCTAGCTTGGCCACTCAATGCCCGAACTTTCGTCCATGCTCGCCTCGGGTGCGCCCGCGCGAGTCACTTTGAGGCCTTACACGGCCGAGCTTCCCCTCGGCACGCTCGCCGTTGGCGTCGACAATATCCATCACGATGTTTTTCTGAGCCCCGCGTTTGTGGAGACTACCGAAGCCTACCTGCTGGAATTTATCCGCCAGACCGCCAATCTTGAGTTTCTCGTTACCAAGGAACGCTTGCGCACGGACCGCCGGCAGCTTCCGCGGCGCGACACCGACCGCAGAGCGCCGCGCGCGCCGGAAGCCCCGTCCTGGAAGCGCCAGCTTTCCGATCTTCTGAACACCGGACTGCAGCAGGCCAAGTTTGAAAAAAATATCGAAATCGATTTGCTGCTCCGCGTGGCCCTGCTGAAATTCCTGACCCAGGAAATCAGCACGCAATTCTCAAATCTTTTGCTCGAGGCCAAGGAATGGATTCGCAGCCGCGGCGAACATTTTGACCGAACCGAGCAGGCCCATGTCATCAAGTCGCGCCTCGCCGAACTGCAAGCCAACCGCCGCAATCTTTTCCGCACCGTCGGCCAGCATGTGTATCAGGCAATTCAGGAGCTTGAAGAAAGCAGCCTCGGCCGCGCGCGAAAGGCGCTCTTTGGCGACGAAGCTGCCAGCGCCTACGAAATTCTGAACAACCGCCTGGCTTTCGTCGAAGGCGGCAAGAACGATGCTCTGTTTCTCGAGCAGTACGTTCTGCTCGGAAACTATCAGCGCGATCCGGACCGCTTCGAGACGGTCGACGGTGTTCTGATCGACTTCCTCCGCGAATCGATCGAAGCCGGCGACCCTGGAAATGAACTGACCGATGCCTGGCGGGGACGCCAGAAGCTTCTCGACGAGGCGGAAGCCCGCCGCGTCGAAATCTCCGCGCTCACCGAAGAGCGTGACGCTCTGGCGCGCAAGCTGGAGCGCGCCGACAGCCTGATGGGACGCGTCGGCTTCGGCGCCGATCCGGCAACTTTGCGCGCCTCCCTCACGGATGTTGAGCGGCGCCTGCGGTACGCGCAGCAAAAGCTGGACGATGCCGGCGCGCTGATCACCGCCTCTAAGAGCGAGGCCGACTACCTCACCAAGCAATATCGCGACCGCCTGGGCGAATACCTGAATCAGCCGGAAAACGCCCGCCGCCTATTCGATCCGGCGACTCCCGGCGAGACGCGCGGAAGCGCCGCCGATTTGCGCGCTCGATTGCTTGAAGACTTCGTCGTCCGCCTAGAGCAGCGGGACCTGCTGGTGCACATCATGGCCAGCTATCAGCTGCGCAACGTCTGCCACGACTACTGCCCGCCGATCCACTTGCAGCAGCTGAAAAAGGCGCTGGTCTCCCGCGAGGAATTCAAGCGCGTCGAGGACATCCTGAAGCAGTTTCCCGCCCGCCAGTATTCCATGCAGCGGGTCGATGAAATCGCCAAGAAAATCCGCAAGACGCCGCGCGAGGAAGTACGGGCGGTGGTGCTGCGCTTCGCCGAGGATTTCATGCGGCTGCGCCGCGACACGCGGAATTATGAGCGCCTCAGCTCGGCGATGGAGCGCGTGAACCTGGTGCGCAACGAGCGCATGCGGGGTCTGTCGGAGATGAATCGCAGCCTGTACGAGTTCGTCCTGCCGCAGGAAGCCCGGCCGGCCGAGGATCGCGTGGTCACCCACACCATCATCAAGGCCGACGTGCGCGGCTCGACCAAGATCACCCAGGAGCTGCTCGATCGCGGCCTGAATCCCGCGTCGCTCTTCAGCCTGAATTTTTACGAGCCAGTGAAGCGCATTCTGGAGCGCTACGGCGCGGCCAAAGTATTCATCGAGGGCGACGCGCTGGTCCTGGCGATTTACGAGACGGAATCGACTCGCGCGCAGCAGCGCGCCGTATCCAAGGCCTGCGCGCTGGCGCGCCAGATTCTGGCCGTTTCCTCGGCCTACAACGAGCGCCCGGAATCGGCCGAATTGCCTCGCCTGGAACTCGGCGTCGGTATCGCTTTCCAGGGATCCGCGCCCACCTATTGGATGGACACCGATTCGCGGATCATGATTTCCCGCGCGCTGAATCTTTCCGACCGCCTGTCCAGCTGTTCCAAGGCCGCCAAGCGCATGCTGGCGGAAAACGCCTCGCCGTTTCGCCTGTTCCTGTTTCAGACGATGACCGAGGGTGTAGCAGAGGACGAGGCCGACGAATTCCTGATTCGCTACAACCTGAACGGAGTGGAGTTGAACGACGAAGGTTTTCACAAGCTGCAGGAAGAAATCGCGCTGACCACACTGGAGACCGAATGCGCCATGCCCTGGGGCAACGAGCGCGTTACATTCTTCTACGGAGAAACACCGGTTGGCGAAGGCCTCGAGCCCGTCCTGATCCGCCGCGGTTTCATCCGCCAGATGTTGCCGGGCGGAAAAATCGGAGAGGCCGGCACCCGCCCGTATTACGAAGTCTGCGTCAGCCCGACGGCGCTTGACCTGGTCGAGTACCTTGCGGCGACGGCCTCCGCCGCTGCTTCCCGCGATTGAACTCCTTCAAAATGCTAGGATGTGAGTTGTCATTCTGAGCGAAGCGAAGAATCTCTCTTCGATTGAAAAAGCAAAGACAGTTTCTTTGCTTCGCGCCCAACTCTTCCGTCCGTGGGTCGAAGAAAATGAGCCGAAGCAAATCGAGCCGGAGCAAAGCGAAACGCAAGCCCAGAAAATTCACCGCCGCCGGTGAAGCCCGCCGCCGCGCCCGCGAACTGGCCGGCCTGCCCCCAGCCGCAAGAGTCATTCCAGACAAGCGTCTGAAACCGCCCAAGCACAAGCAAAAATTGATGGAAGAATCGTAGTGCGGGTTTCTGGCGGGGCGCGATTTACTTCCTGCAGAAAAACAAAAACAAAAAACGCTGTCATTCTGAGCGAAGCGAAGAATCTCTCTTTGCTACTTCAATCGAAGAGAGATTCTTCGCTTCGCTCAGAATGACAAAACAAGACGATGTGCCCGCAGGTCGTTCAGGCAAGTTCTAGTGAATGTGCCGCGTCTTCTTCTGCATGTAATCCATCAGCAGGTACTGCCCGAGGGTATACGGCGTGGTGAAGTATGCTTTCCCGCGGCACAGCTCGGTCACTTTTTGCACGAAGTGCACCAGGCTGTAATCGCTGGCCAGCATGAATGTATTGATTAGAATCCCCGAGCGACGGCAGCGGCCGACTTCTTCCAGCGTCTGCGTGACCACCAGCGGGTCCAGTCCGAACGCGTTCTTGTAAATGCGCCCGTCTTCCAGCGTCAGCGCCGACGGCTTCCCGTCGGTGATCATTACGATCTGCTTCATATCCTTTTTCTGGCGCGCCAGAATGCGCCGCGCCAGGCGCAAACCTTCGCGCGTGTTCGTGTAATACGGCCCGACTTGCACGCGCGCCAGTTCGCCTAGCGGCATCTCCTCCGCCGAATCGTGGAACAGCACGAGGTGCAGGGAATCGCCCGGATACTGGGTGCGGATCAGGTGCGAAAGCGCCATGGCCACTTTCTTCGCGGGGGTGAAGCGGTCTTCGCCGTAAAGGATCATGCTGTGGCTGCAGTCAAGCATCAGCACCGTGGCGCAGGAGCTTTGATATTCGGTCTGGTGAACCATCAAATCCGGATAATCGAGCTCAATGGGGACCTTGGAGCCTTCGCGCCGCACGGCATTGAAAAGCGTGCCGCTGATATCCAGATTCAGGGTGTCGCCGAATTCGTATGCGCGCGAGATGCCGCCCGATTCCACTCCCGTCGCCAGGTCGCGCGTGTCATGCCGCCCGAAGCTGCTCTTGCCGAGCGACCCCATCAAATCCTTGAGCGTCTTGAATCCCAGGAAGTCGATGGTCTTGTCGGTGATCTCAAAACGCGCTTCATTTTCGCGATCGCGCCCATGGCCCTGTCCCACTTGCCCGCGCGGCGTTTTGTCCGGCGGCGCGGTCACCTGCGGATTTCCGGTGACGTAGCCCTCCTGCATCAAGCGGTCGATGAGCTGATCGATCAGCTCTTTCATCTTAGCGTCCATCTGCTCGGGAGTTCCGTCCAGCAGGTCCTTCAACTCCTGATCGCCCAGCAGGTCGCCCTCTTCGAGCGCGCGCTGAATTGCCTGGCGCAGCGCCTCCATCGATTTTTCCGGGTCCATCTCATTGAGCCCGTAGTATTGCGACTCAAAACCGCTCTGCAGGAAAAAGTCGGACAGGCGTTTGATCAGTTCCTGCAGATCGACGCCATCGGCCGGCTCGCCCGTGTACTTGGTGTACTTGATGTATTTCGTCATAAACTGTCGCCAAAAAGTTCTGAGTTCTTTGCAGGACACGCCAAAGTTCAGAGTGCTTTGTAGGGCACGGCTTCAGCCGTGCCGAAACTCGCTAGAATGGCGCGGGGCTTTAGCCCCTGACGCCCGCGACCACGCGCCTCTCAATTAAACTGCCGCCGCGGCGGGCGCGGCTGCTGCTCCCGCGGTTCCGGGGCCTTGGGCCGTTCGGCATGAAAGCCGCGCTCTTCATTGCGGCTGATGCGCTTGTGCGCCCACAGCCCTTCGAGAATGAATTCCGCCGCGGCCGCCATGCCGGCAGGACCGCTGCGCCCATCAGCCCCTAGGCGATCGACGTGATCCATCAGTCCCTGAATCTTCTTCAACTGCGCCAGCGCTTCCGTGGCCGGCGCATTCTCCGGCACTTTCAACTCGCCGCCCAGCTCGAACCACTGAACGACCGGCTGCAAGTTTGCGCCTTCCATGCGGCTGGTAAACACCTTGCCCACCGCGCCGCGGATCAATTCCCGCGCAATATTTTCCGCGCCGCGCAATTCGCCTTCGTACTCCAGCTCCATTTTCCCGGTAATTGCCGGAAGCGCCGCATACACATCCGCAATGCGCGCCGAAGATCGCGCCTCGCGATTGCGCACCGCGCGCTGTTCCGCGCTGCTCACCACGCTTTCCAGGCAGGCAATCGGCAAGCGCTGGCTCACGCCAGAGCGCTTGTCGATGCGCTTGTCATCGCGCGCCAGAAAGGCCACCAGCTCGACCACTTCGCGCAGGTAATCGGGAATGTCGATGGCGCTGCGGCCGCCGTCGCGAGCCACCCAGGCTTCCTGCCGGGTGATCGACACGCCTTCCTCCACCGTGGCCGGATAGTGCGTGCGAATTTCCGAACCGATGCGGTCCTTGAGCGGCGTGATAATTTTTCCGCGCGCGGTGTAATCGTCCGGGTTGGCCGTGAACACCAGCAGCACGTCCAGCGGCATGCGCACCGGGTAACCCTTAATCTGAATGTCGCCTTCCTGCATGATGTTGAAGAGTCCAACCTGAATTTTTCCGGCCAGGTCGGGGAGTTCGTTCACCGCGAAAATGCCGCGATTGGCGCGCGGCAGAAGGCCGTAATGAATCGTCAGCTCATCGCCCAATGCGCGGCCCGAGCGCGCCGCCTTGATCGGGTCCACGTCGCCCAGAATGTCGGCGATGGTTACGTCGGGAGTCGCCAGCTTCTCCACGAAGCGCGCATCGCGCGGCAGCCAGGAGATGGGCGTGGCCTCGCCCTTTTCCGCGATCAAATCGCGGCAAGCGCGGCACAGCGGAGCCAGCGGATCGTCGTGGATTTCGCAGCCCGTAATGTAAGGAATTTCCTTGTCGAGAAAATCGACCAGCCCGCGCAGGATGCGGCTCTTGGCCTGCCCTCGCAGCCCCAGCAAAATGAAATTGTGCCGCGCCAGCAATGCATTGGCGATTTGCGGCAGCACCGTCTCTTCGTACCCGTGAATCCCGGGAAACAGCGGCTCGCCGGCCTCCAGTTTTTGCAGGATGTTGGCGCGAAGTTCATCCTTCACGGTGCGGCGCGCCGTTCCGGGCGCATAGCCGGGAAGCTTTCTCAATTCGCCGAGCGTGGCAGCTTTGGTAGTCATGGGGACCCCTGGTGGATTAACACCACCATTATATGCCACACGGACGATTCTGCCGAATTGCGAACCAGCGACGGCATGCAGGTGCTCGCACGGCGAGTCCCTCGACCGAAGCAGCAGTGCGTCGTCGCTCTTCCGGAGATTTTTTTTGCGCGGAACCGGGCGCCTGTTTACTTGTGAGGATAACAGGTGTATAACCCCCTGCAAGTCTTCGCGGCGGAGATGGCAGATCAGAATTCTTAGCACAGGCTCTCACGCTCATCACAACATCTGGATTCGGAACTGTGTCGTCCCACAGTCGCCCGTTCGAGGTGTTTGCCGTCCGCGATCACTTCATTATCGCCAAGCTCAACCCCCGGTCTCTATCAAGCTTTTGAGAGGCAGCCCCAATGACGATAAGTTTTCGAGATCCCAGCACCATGTTCGGGACGACGGCCGAGTCGCGATTGTTCGCCGCAATTTGCGCGGTACTCACCGTTTTTTTTGTTGGTTTTTTCACGGCGGGTTTGTTTTTGGGCCACCGCGAGTTCGACACGGAGATTGGCACGATCGACGGCGCCGTTCCCGTCGAGAGCTCAGCCCTAGGGCTGGACATCCCCCCCGAAGTTGAATTACCGGTTGCCGGTCACGCCCCCGCCGCCATTGCGAAACCCGACGCTCCATCCGCACCAAGACCGGCCGAAGCGATCGCTCCGCTTTCCGCGGCGGTGTTCGCCGGTAATGATGCGGCGATACACGCCGGGGTGGTAGCGCCGGGAGCTACCAATCCGGCGGTGACCCCTCGCGGTTCGATCATCGTGCAGGTTGCCGCCTTGCAGAGCCACGAAAAGGCGCAAGAACTCGTCGCAAAGCTTCAGCAGCAGCATTTTGCCGCCTTTGTGGTCACGTCCGGCGCTGACAACTTCAATCGGGTGCAAGTCGGTCCGTTCGCCGACCTGGTTTCCGCCCGTGCGGCGCGGCAGCAACTTGCGAACTTGGGCTACGCACCCATTCTTGGGCACCGCTGAACCGTATCGGTCGCGAAGACGCTTGCCACACCGGGTAGTTCATGCCGGCACGCTGCCGCTGATAGTGACTAATATATTACTTGACGGTTCCGAGTTTCAGGTTTAGCTTCGGGCTAATCGCGAGAGACGTACACACCCTACTCTCTCCACCCCGGGGCCGGATTGACAACCCCATTCGGCCCCTTTATTTTTTCCGATCGCAGCTATGAATTTCCGGCGGGGTTCTTCAGGTAAGTGCTGCCAAAACGAACGACTCACCTTAGATCGAGAAAATTACACTCGAAGAATCACTCTCGTGGATGTAAGTGCTTGCTGTTCAGCGATCTAGAGCTTGCCATGCCCGTTGCCGGCAGCCTTCCCACGGACGTGCTCGCGCTGTTGCAGTGCCGGGTACCATTCAGTGAGATGCGCCACCAGCCGCGTTTGCCGCGCCGCCTCTGAACGAATTTCCAGCAGGCTCTGCCGGACGGACGCCTCCAACGGCAGCTCTGAGGCGACATGATAGGCCAGCGATATTCCTCCGTCGATTTCAAACCGCGGCGCATCCTCACCATAGAGCAGCTGGTGGCACTGATCGCAGAGCTGTTCCAGATGCGCCGAGACTAGCAGGTCGACTCCCGTGAAATCCTCTTCCAGGTACTCCACGTTCGCTTCGAGATACGATTTCTCGTCGTGAGTCTCCACCAGCCGGAAGGCGCTTTGCCCGGCCGTGAGGATGTCTGACCGGCCATCGTCGTATTCCTTCAAGACCTTGACGATCATCGCGGAGCAGCCTGTTTGCGCAAGCGCTACTCCGGTGGAGTAGACCAGTCCGAAGGGCGACTGGGTGTCGATGCAATGGCGCGTCATTTCACGGTAACGCGGCTCGAAGATATGCAGCGGCATGGCCTGGCCGGGGAAGAGCACGATTTCCAGGGGAAACAGCGGGATGCGCGCCGGTTTGGTAGCCATGTCCGGGCCATAATATCAGAACCCGGCGGCCAATCGTCCCGGCATTGTTTTACGCTCGCGCGCGATTGGCGGTGCGTTAAGAATTCTTGCGAAGAAACAGCGTGTCGTACAGAAAGCCAGCCACTACTCCGCCCGCCATGGGCCCAATCCAGTAGACGCCGTGATTCGTCCAGTGATTCGCCGCCAGTGCCGGGCCGAAGGCGCGCGCCGGATTGAGCGCCGCTCCTGTAAACGGCCCGCCAAACAGGATTCCCACGGTGATTGTCAATCCGATGGCGAAGCCGGCCACTTTGTCGAACGCGCCGCGCGGATCGACGGCGGTGGCGAACACCACGAAGACCAGAAAGAACGTCATGACCGCCTCAAAGATCATTCCGTTGGTGCGCGAAATGCCGTTGGCCAGATCGGGCGTTCCCAGTTGCACCGGGCCCCACACATCGACCGGCAGCAGGCGCAATACGTAAGCGGCGCAGATTCCTCCCGCCAGTTGCGCGGCCCAATACAGGACGGTGTCCATGGTCGATAGCTTGCGAGTTACCCAAAATCCGATAGTGATCGCGGGATTGAAATGCGCGCCAGAGATGTGTCCGAGCGCCGTGACCATGATCCCGATCGCCAGGCCGTGCGCCAGCGCGATTCCCAACAGCCCCACTCCTGCCGAGCCCCCGGAGCTCGAATGTAGGAATTGATCCGCGCAGATCGATCCCGCACCGAAAAAAATCAGCGCGAACGTCCCGATAAATTCAGCGGCCAGCTTTTGAGGCTTTGAGTACATGAGAGGCTCTCCTGTTCTAGGGAGCGCCGATTCTATGAGAAGTGGGGCCGGGAGTCAAAGGTTCTGGAATCAAAGTAACCGTCCGAAGGAAGTGTCTCTCCGATCGAACATCGGCTTGGCTTTCAGGAGGTCCGACCTTCAGGTCGGACGAACACGAATGCCTGCGTGGGGCCTTCAGCCCCTGAAGCTTAGTGGCGAGCCCCCCGCGCGTTTGAGCCCTTGATTTTGCCGCCCCATTGCGAATGTCCAAGGGGGCGGTTTCAAATTTTCAAGCGTGAGTATTGCGGAAAGGTTGCTCAGCGTGTGCCCGCGCCCATCGGCACACTCACGGGCGTCAGCCAATTATGCCGGTCGGCCTTGGCCCCGGTCAGAATCGCAAAAAATTCCTCCTGCAGCGCCTTGGTGATCGGCCCGCGCGAACCTTTGCCCACCTGGATGCGGTCGATGGAGCGCAGCGGGCTGATCTCCGCGGCGGTGCCGGTAAAAAACACTTCGTCGGCGATGTACAGCATCTCCCGGGGGATGGCCTGCTCGCGCACCGGAATTTTCAGGTTCTCGCACAGCGTAATGACCGAGCTGCGGGTGATTCCCGGCAACACGCTCGAGCCCACCGGCGGCGTGTACAGCACACCGTCCATGGCCACGAAAATGTTTTCGCCCGAGCCTTCGCTGACGCAGCCGTTGGTGTCCAGCGCGATGCCTTCGGTGTAGCCGTTGGCGAGCGCCTCCATATGGATGAGCTGCGAATTCATGTAGTTGGAAGCGGCCTTCGCCATGCTGGGCATGGTGTTGGGCGCCATGCGATTCCACGAACTGATGCAAACGTCCACGCCCTGTTCGATCGCCTCCGGCCCCAGGTAGCGTCCCCATTCCCAGCACGCGATATACACCTCAGTGGGCACATTCGTTCCGCCAACGCCAATTTCTCCGTAGCCGCGCAGCGCGATCGGGCGGATATAGCACGAATTCATTTTGTTGACGCGCACCACTTCGGCCGCGGCGTTGGAGAGTTCCTCAGCGTTATAGCCGAGATCCAGGCGGTAGATTTTTCCGGAGTTCACCATGCGCTGCATGTGTTCACGCACCCGGAAGATGGCCGGGCCGTTCTTCGTTTCGTAGCAGCGAATGCCCTCAAAAACCGCCGAGGCGTAGCTGACCACATGCGAAAGGACATGAATCTTGGCGTCCTCCCACTTGATCAGCTTTCCGTTGTGCCAGATTTTTTCCGTCGGTTTCATGGGCATCGCCGCTCTCCACGTTTCAGATCATGCAAGATTGAGCAATTCTGAGAGGAACAGCCGAAATTATAACACAGCAGTTCGCGCTCCCGGCGCGGCGCAAGCAAGTTACTCCGAAGTCAGCAATGCCAATTTGGTTGGTGTAGGACAGGCTTCAGCCTGTCTGGTTTATATTTGTGCCAGGCGGGATCTAAAGCAGACAGGCTGAAGCCTGTCCTACTTTAGTGCTCGATCCGCTCAATCGAATACGGCTCCCGGATCGAATTGAGGTTCTTGATGGCGTGGTTCTGCAGGTCTCCATTCACGGATTCCCACACGCCCAGCAGCAGGAAGGGAACCACGGCTGCCGCGGCCCACAGCTTCGCCCGGCGCGGGGCCTTGGATTCCGGTTCCCAGCGGAACAGTTGCGCCGAGATAATAAAGGCGATCAGGGCGCAGCCCACCAGCGAGGCCAGGTACATCCCGAGATCGGTGAGATTGGTACGCTCGATCATCGCGCGTTCCAGGCCGCTGACGAGATAGGTCGCCGGCAGGAACATGGCCACCTTTTGAACGATCGCCGGCAAGTACGGGAGAGGAATGGTCGCGCCGGAGATAAACAGAAAAACGAACCAGATAATCTGGTTGATGATCTGGGTTTCCTGCATGGTGTTGGTGACGCTGGCGACAATGAGCCCGAGCGACGCGAAGGTCACCGTTCCAATGGTCACCAGCACGAAGATGGAGAGAACGTTGCCCAGGCTGGCCATGTGAAACACCGACCGCGAGAGATAAAATTCCACGGCGATTGTCGGCAGAGTCAGGAAATAGTTGGAAAGCAGGCTGGAAGCCAGCATGGCGCTTGCGCCCACCGGAGTGACCCGGAAGCGGCGCAGGATGCCCTGCTCGCGAAACGTCACCAGTTGCACGCTCAAGCCCCAGAAGCTGCCCATCACCGTGAGCGCCAGCACCTCGGCCAGCAAATACGGCACCGCCTGCGCCCGGCCGCGGCCAAAAATTCCCGCATAGATAAACAGGAACGCCAGCGGCATGATCAGGCTGAAAAATAAGAACGCCCGGTTGCGCATGGCCAGCCGCATGCGGCTCACGGTCAGCGCCCAGGTGTGGCTTATCACGTGGCTCAATCGCGCAACCTTCTGCCCGTCAATTCGAGGAAAATATCCTCGAGAGACGGCGCGGAAATTTCCAGGCTCACCAGCTCGTTGTTCTGCTCTTCGAGATGCTTCACCAGAGCCACGATAGTGCGCGGAACGCGCGTGGAGTACAGCAGGTAGTCGTCCGCTTCAGAGCGAAACTCGGCGACCCCTTCGAGCGCGCCCAGGGCGCCGTTCGTTTCCGGCTTCGCGAGGCGCACCGTGATTCGCGTAACCGAGCCGGAGCGCTGTTTCAATTCCCGCGGCGTGCCCAGCGCGATCACTTTTCCGTGGTCGACAATCGCCACGCGGTCGCACAGTTTTTCGGCTTCCTCAATGTAGTGGGTGGTCAGCAGGATGGTTTTCTTTTCTTTCTTCAATTCCTCGACGATGTCATAAATCTCGCGGCGCACCTGAGGGTCGAGCCCGGCGGTCGGTTCATCCAGAAAAACCACGCGCGGATTATTCACGAGCGCCATGGCCAGTGCCAGGCGCTGCTTCTGCCCGCCGGATAGCTGGTTGTAGAACGCGCTGCGCTTTTCTTCCAGTCCAAATCGGGCCAGCAGTTCCTGGGTGCCGCGGCGTTGGGGGTAAAAGCTGCCGAACAGGTCCAGGGCTTCATGCACCCGCATCTTGTCCGGAAGGGCGGTAGACTGCAGCGCCGCGCCGATCACGTACTTGAACTCCGCCCCACTCGTCTGCGGATCGAGTCCGCACACGCTCACGCTGCCGCCATCGGCGGTCCGCAAGCCCTCCAGAATCTCCACGGTGCTCGTTTTGCCGGCCCCGTTCGGGCCCAGCAGCCCAAACACTTCGCCTTCATTGACGCTAAAGCTCACCCCGCGCAGGGCTTGCACGTCGCCGTAACGCTTGGTCAGATTGGTGACTTCAATCGTGGCCCCACTTAGCATGAGACCATATCTATAACACAATCCGCGAGGAACGCGCGAACCACCACTTGCCACGCTGGCGCAGCATTTCTGAAGCCTCAGGAATCAAGACACCGAAATTCCATCGTCGTGGATCGGCTTACACTTCCAGCGTGCCGGGCCGACGAGTCTTTCGTCGGCCCTCACTTCAATCGCTCCAGCGTTCACCAAATCGGTTCACATGATCTCGAGCGTCTGATCAGTCCCCTCAAACTGCAGCTCTTGAACCGCGTGACTATCGGAATAAGTCACGCTGTCATACGGCGATTTGTACTTGCCGGTCTTCCAGTCGCAGGGCGCAGTGGCCACCGTTTCACCATTGTGCTCAAACGTCACTTTGTGGCCCTCGATCACCACTTCGTACCGGCCTGGAGCCAGGGTGGTTCCATCCACCGTAGAGGGATCGGAGATTTGAAGCGTTTTCTTTTCCGGGCGGAAATTGTCGGGCTTGGGCCGAGCAGAAACCAGCAAGGGCAACGCCGCAAACGCCAGTCCACAGAGCAAAGAAGTGCGAATTGTTTTGGAAACTAACATTGGATTTTTATCTCCCTTTACGCTTGACGCCAATTGAGGTTTTCCGGCGGGTGTGGGTCCAGGACTGTGGAGAGACGGGGGCCGCGCACCTCGCGGAGAGCCCCATTAATTAGACGCTCGTGCAGTGCATTGGTTTCACATCGAAGGCCTAGTACTTGCCGGTACGCGTGTACCTCAAAAATGGGGACTGACCGCCTATTCACCTGCCCGCGCTTCGCCGCGAGAATCGATCCGCAGATCCGGCCGGCCGCCAAAGCGTCTTGAATCGGCCCCCGAACGCGCAGCCGCTGGGGCCGAAGAGTAGGTGAAATTTTGCTCCGATCCTTCTGGATGAAATCGCAGTGGTTGTTCTTGGCTTGCGCAGCGATCGCGGCCACCAGCGGCTGCGGAGGCGTTACTCCGACCTCTGCCCCCGCACCCGCCGTTCTGGTGATGAATAATTCCGCGGTGGACTTCGGCGATGTTGCCGTCGGCGGCGAAATCTCCGAGGGTGTGACGTTCTCGAACACCGGAGGAAGTCCGCTAAACCTCACGCAGAATTCAGTTTCCGGAGCGGGTTTTGCGACCAGCGGAATCGGATCGGGTGTTTCTCTGGCTCCCGGCCAGTACGTAACCCTCGTGGTGAGCTTTAATCCCGCAACCAGCGGAACGGCCAGCGGAAGCGTAGCGCTTACCAGCAGCACCGCCGCAGCCCCGATTCAAATTCCGCTCTCCGGGAAAGGCATCGTCGCCAGCCACTCGGTCACATTTAGCTGGGAATCGAATCCGTCCGCGGCGGCCGGATACAACGTGTACCTGCGTTCGGCGTCCGACCCGGAGTGGTCCCGGATCAATTCCGCCCCAATTCCGACAACGTCGTACACCGACTGGGATGTTCAACCGGGCGGAATCTATCTGTTTGCAGTGAAGTCGGTTGACATCGCGAACACGGAAAGTATGTTGTCGAAGGCCACTTCTGCGACCATTCCATCTCCGTAGAAATTCACTCCCCGTTTCCACGCGCTCCGGCGCATTCATTTTTTTCGAATAGATCTGCCGGACGCTGCCCGTTTCGGGAACCACTGGAATTCTTTAAAGTTCAGAATGCGCTTTTCGGCCAGCGTCAGGCCTTCGGTTTCCAGTAGTTTCCGCTGCAGGGACGCGTGCGGCTCGCGAATGAGCAGCCGCCCTCCCGCACCCACCACGCGGTGCCACGGCACTCCCAGGCCGCTGGGAGACGCAGCCATGGCGCGTCCGGCGGTGCGCGCGCCTCCCGGCAGCCGCAGGGCTTTGGCCAGTTGGCCGTAAGTGATCACGCGGCCGCGCGGGATCTTTTTCACCAGCGCGTATACGGAATTCCAATTCATGCCATCGATTCCCCCGATACAGCCGTTCAGTGCTACTAGTCCGAAAGGACCAGCAACATAAACCTTTCGAACTATATCCCTCAACCGTTTCCGCATCCATAATTCCTGTCGCCGAATTGGAATTTTGCATCTAAGTAAGTGGGGGCGGTCAGCAACGGTTCGGAGAGTTCGAATTCGGAGTGGGTTTCTCGAGCAAAATTTAAAAACGGGCCCAATCGAACTGCACCGATTTCGAACAAGGAGCCACAAGGCAGTTACTGATACGAGGCAAGTTAGTCCAGGAATCCGATATCCGAATTGACATCTGTAGTGGACGAGCTTTACACTACGCGTTCGATGTCGGAGCTGGGAGCGTTGTATGGCCTTTCTACGGCGAAAAGGGAACACGTTTTACCTGGTGCACAACGTTCGCGAAGGCGACCGGGTCAAGCAACTGCACCTGGCCAAGCTCGGAGACCGGCCCCGCATCACCGATGACGTAGTGCGGCAAGTTACCCGTTCTCATCCTTTCGTGGACGTCAACTGGAACGAACTGCGCGAGCAGATCAACAACCGCGTGGAGTTGTTCGATCCCAAATCCAACCAGATTCAGAAGCTCGTTTCCACCTTGCGCAACCTCAACCTCGATCTTGCAGATCTGTTTCCCCCGCTGCTGGATGTAACGCGCTCTCCCGAAGCGGGCCAGGAAATTATTACGCAGCTCCGTCTGCTGCACTCCACCGTAGGAGTCAAACTGGACCAGTTTGATCGTGCCCCTCATCGGGGTGTGCTAGCGGACCGGAAGTTCCGGTAGGAGAATGGTCATGAGCAGCAACCGTACGCCACAACAGCACCTGGATCCCACGCTGAGAAGCGTGGAGTCCCAGGAATTCCAGGCGGCCCTCCGCAGCAAAGTCGTCGGACAGGAAGAGGGAGTCCGCGCGCTGGTGGACCTGTATCAGGTCTTCTGCGCGGGGATGAGCTCG
>Ga0070735_10001616_pt1 | contig 21410 bp, 24 predicted proteins | sample Coa_R1_FD_66443 | JGI IMG/M metagenome (GOLD analysis project Ga0070735, IMG submission 66443) | Surface soil microbial communities from Centralia Pennsylvania, which are recovering from an underground coalmine fire - Coalmine... | ecosystem: Environmental > Terrestrial > Soil > Unclassified ... | reverse complement strand
TCGGGGTGATCGGCCTGTGCGCCCAGGACGGGCACGGCGACCTGGCCACCGCGGCCGCGGCGGCGCGCACCGGCGTGCCGATGGTCGCCTCCACCCTGTCGGTGGACCCGCTGGAGGACGTGGCCGCCCGGCTCGGCGGCACCCCGGGCTTTTTCCAGCTCTACACGCCCACCGACCGTGACCTGGCCGCGAGCCTGGTGTCCCGGGCCGAGGCCGCGGGCTTCAAGGGCATCGTGGTCACCCTCGACACCTGGCTGACCGGCTGGCGTCCCCGCGACCTGGCCGCGAGCAACTTCCCGCAGCTGCGCGGGCACTGCCTGGCCAACTACACCTCCGACCCGGTGTTCCGCGTGCTGCTCGGCCAGGACCCGGGCGCCGACCCCGCGGCCACCGTCGGGCGCTGGGCCGGGCTGTTCGGGAATCCGCTCACCTGGGACGACCTGCCCTGGCTGCGTTCACTGACCACGCTGCCGCTGCTGGTCAAGGGCCTGTGCCACCCCGACGACGTGCGCCGGGCCCGGGACGGCGGGGTGGACGGGATCTACTGCTCCAACCACGGCGGACGCCAGGCCGACGGCGGGTTGCCCGCCCTCGACTGCCTGCCCGGCGTGGTCGAGGCGGCCGGCGACCTGCCGGTGCTCTTCGACTCCGGCGTCCGGTCCGGCTCCGACGTGATCAAGGCCCTGGCCCTGGGCGCCACCGCGGTCGGCATCGGCCGCCCCTACGCCTACGGCCTGGCCATCGGCGGTACCGACGGAATCGTCCACGTGCTGCGCGCCATCCTGGCCGAGGCCGACCTGATCATGGCCGTGGACGGCTACCCCGCCCTGGCCGACCTGACCCCGGACACGCTGCGCCGGACCTGCGACCACGACTGAGATCAGCTCTTCTTCAGGCTCCCGATGCTGAGCGACCCGCCCGCCGGGCCCGCCGGGGCCGCCGGCCGTTCCGCCTCGGCCTCAGGCCGGTCCGCCGGGGCCGCCGGCCGATCCGCCTCGGCCTCGCGGACGTACTCGGCCGGATCCCGGTCGCGGGGCGTGATGCCCGCGTAGTTCCGCGCCTCGAAGGCCACGAACGCGACGGCCAGGTCGTGCCGCTGCTGCAGGCTGGCCAGCCGGCGGAAGTCGGTCAGGCCCTCGCGCTCCTCCTCGGCCATGTGATCGCTGTTGGCCAGGTTCGCCGCGCTCACCGCGTCGTACCACCCGTCGCTGCCGACGGTATGTCTGGCCGCCTCCGCCACCGCGTCCCGGATGTCGTTGTGGTCGTGGATCGCGTCCAGCGTCTCGTCCTCCACCCCGGCCTTCCGCCGCGCGGCCAGGCCTGCCCGCAGCAGCGCCGGGTAGAAGACCTCCTCCTCGGCCGCCGCGTGCAGCTCAAGGAACGCGGCCAGGCGTCCCCACACCGCCGCCAGCACCGCGGTGTCCGAACGCCCGATCTGCTCCAGCATCGCGAACAGCCGCCGCTGCTCGTGGTGGTCGTCAAGGATCAGCTGGGTGATATCCACGCCTCATCCTCTCAGCCCGCAACGTTGAGCTTCGCGACGGGATCGGTCGGCATGTGCATGGCCTCCAGCAGCGCGAGCAGCTCGTCGCGCTCGGCGGCGGTGACCGGGACGTGGTTCGCGGCCAGCGACGCCGCGAGCTCGATGGTCAGCTCCCCGTACTCCCCGCCGCCCTCCATCAGCTCGACGATCTCCCGCGTCCGGGCCGGGATACGGTCGGCGAACCTTCGCGGCAGGCTCGACGCCCGCCGCGCGATCTCGTTCTCGTCCATCACGTTCCCTCTGGGTTCTTGACCACCCCGGTGCCGCCCGGCAGCGGCCACGCGGTCCAGATACGCCCGTCGCGTTCTATGACGGCCACGATTCCCACATCATCTCGCGCGCCGCGGACTACCCAGCGGTCGTTCCACTCCTGATGGCCGGGCGTTGAATCCGGCCGGCGTCCCACATCAAGGATGCTGTCGATGACCTTCCGGTCGTCCCAGCTGGCCGGGAACTCGGTCTTCCCCGGCTTACCGGTTCCGTGCCGGTGGCCACCGCCGGTCTTATCGCCGTCGAGGATGTGGGTGGCGCGCTCGGGGGTGACGCGGAGCGCATCGATGTCCGGCCGGTTCGCGGCGTCGATCTCGTCCCATCCAGACCGGGCCGTCCGCGGATCCTCGTCAGCCCTGGCGGTCTCGCCGGTGGTCGCGCGCAGCGTCTCGTAGTACTCCGCCCGGGTTCGCGGTTCTGCCAGTTCTGCCTGCGCCCCCGCTGCGTCGGAATCCAGCCTGCCGGCCTGCAGACGTCTCTCGGGCCGGGCATCGCGGTTCTCGCCGTCATACGGCCCGTCTTGCGCCATCCTCCGCCCGGATCGTTCCCAGTACTCTTTGCATCCGTAGAGTCACGATATGTTCATCATACGGTGACGTTAGCCATATCAGCCCCCGAAAACCCGGCCCGTGCCGCCGCGGGAACTCGCGCGGAACCGGATGGAAGCGACATCGTGCTGGCAAGAGCGGTCTTTGATAAATCCCACAACCGTGTGGCCAATTCAGCGCGCCGTCTCGTGATCGAGGCCACATATCGACTGTGACAGCTCGCCGGCCCGCCGGGCGGTCGACGAAAGGACGCCGAGCTGGTCATGATCGCCGCGCCGTCAGCCCACACCGCTAGCCGAGGCCGGCGTGGCCCTTGCCGATCCAGTAGCGGGCGAACGCGCCGTAGAGTGCCAGGGCCGCGAGCACGACCAGCACGATGCGGATCGCCCACCTGATGTCGAAGGTCCGGTCCGGCACCGACTGGTTGCTGGCCATCATCCAGGCGGCGCGCTCCCGGATCACCGGCGGCCAGGGCCAGCGCGGAAGGTGCCGCTGCGGGTTCGCCTCCCCGGCCGCCATCGCGTCCCGGGTCCGGTCTACCGACCGGCCGATGAAGTAGAGCTGCACGCTGTTCCCGGCCGGGGCGTAGACCTGGTGCACGACCAGGCCGGCCAGGATGCCGATGACCGCCGGCTGCCACGGGTAGCCGGACAGGTAGGTGCCCAGCCAGTCGAACCCGGACGGCAGGTGCACCGGATTGCGTAGCTTATGGCGCGAAAGGACCAGGTGCCATAGGTACGGCAGAGCGTGGTCGATCAGCCAGACGCCCGCGGCCACGACGGGGAACGCTACCACCACGATGATGATCGGTGAGAGGAACACGTACCAGCCGGGGGCGCGCCGGTCGTGCTTGCGCCAGTTCGCCAGCAGCGACCGGACGAACAACGTGGCCAGCACGGCCTCATACACGTCGCGGACAGCGTGCCGGTCGGCGGCCCAGCCGCGGTAGCTGAACAGGTGATCCCAGCTGGGCTTGAGGTACAGGTAGGTGTGGCTACCGATGTGCCATCGCACCTGGATGACCGCGTAGTACACCCCGGCGATGATCAGGGCGCCGACGTTGGCGACCAGGAACGACCAGATGACCTGCTGCGGCCAGCGCAGCCTGATCGGTCGGCCGCGGACCGGGATGCGCTTCGGCGGCACCAGGGCTTCGGTGGCGGCGGTCATGGTCCGGGCCTCGGTTCGTCAGCTGCGATCAGCTTCGCACACCGCCTGCAGGGTACGGGACGCCGCCTTGGTCCGAGACGGTCCGGTCCCAGCGGATCCGGGCCCGGCGCCCGGAAGACTCCAGCTCAGCGAGCTTGTTGCGGAACCAGGAGCGGCAGGTGATGTGCCAGCGGAGCCGCGTCGTGAGCACCCCGGCCAGCAGGATGATCCAGCCGCCGGCCAGTTCGCCGGCCCGGCCGGGAACCGGGCCGCCGCCATCGGTGGTCATGCGCGCAACTTACCCGAACCCGGCCGCATCATGACAAGCCGCGCGACGAGGTAAACCCGCGGCTGACCGCCGGGCTGCAGCCCATCGTGAGCGCGGGCGCCGCGCTCTCCGTCCGGCAGCCGGGCACCAGTCTGGTGGGGCACGCCGAGTAGACGGGTCGATGTGCCATCGGCCGCCTAGAGCCATCAGAGTGCCGCGTGCATGTGACGCAAGGGTCTGGCTGGGCTGAAGCGCACAGTATGCCGCCGCCGGATCCCACTCCCAACCGTCCCTGCTGCCCGGACAGCGTGCCCGGCGACATCGTGGGTCATTACCCCTGCTGGGGCATAGGTAATGACCCACGATCCGGTGGACGCCACACCTCTGGGACTGCTGAGGGTGCTGAGGTACGCCCGTCTTGCCTCTGCCTGGGTCGGTGACGCGACGGTTCCACGTAAGGGACGGCTGTCGCCGTCGATCGGCCGCCCGGTGAACCCAGACGTCTGCGCTGGCCGGATCCGCGGCCCGCGCCCCGGCACTCCGCGCCAGTGTGGCCCGGGCCGAGGTGGGTGTGGCTGCTGTGACTACCGGGCTCCGCCCGAGGTCCCACGAAGCGATCGTGGACCGGCAAGGCTGTCCTGACGACCGTGCCTGTCCACGCTGATGCCAGCCGGCCACGCCGTTCCGACGGCGCCCTTCGTCCGTGCCATCCATCTATATATACCTTGACAGTTATATTTCTGCTCAGCTATATTTTCCGCATGTTCGAGGTTCTGGTCGAGCCTCACCGGCGGCGCATCCTTGATCTGCTCCGCGAAGGGGAGCGGACGGTCGGCGACCTGGTGTCGGAACTGGGCCTCAGCCAGCCGGGGGTATCCAAGCACCTGCGGGTACTGCGCCAGGCTGGGCTGGTCGAGGTCCGGGCCGACGGCCAACGCCGCCGGTACCGGATCCGGACCGAGCCGCTCCGGGAGATCGATGACTGGCTGGCCCCGTACCGGGCGGCCTGGAGCCGCCGGCTCGACGTGCTGGAAGCCCACCTCGACGACATGGACGAGTGAGGAGAAACGCACATGGATGAGACTGGCCTCGGCACCCTGGCCCGTCAGGGCGACCGGTGGACGCTCAGCTTCACCCGCAAGCTGTCCCACCCGCGCGAGAAGGTGTGGCGGGCCGTGACCGAGCCCGAGCACCTGGCGGTCTGGTACCCCCAGGAGATCGTGGGCGAGCGCAGGGCTGGCGCGCCGCTGCGGTTCGTCACCCCCGGCAGCGGCGGCGACGGCTTCGACGGCCAGATGCTGGTCTTCGAACCGCCGTCGGTCATGGAGTTCACCTGGGGCACCGACCTGCTCCGCATCGAACTGGTCCCGGACGGCGCGGGTACCGTGCTCACGCTCACCGACACCTTCGATGAGCTGGGCAAGGCGGCCCGCGACGCGGCCGGCTGGCACGAGTGCCTGGAACGGCTGGTCGCCGACCTGGACGGCACCCCGCTCCCTGCTCTCGGCGAGCCGTGGAAGAAGATCCACCCGGTCTACGTGAGCGTGCTCGGGCCCGAGGCCTCCACCATCGGCCCGCCCCCGGGCTGGGACGAGCACATAAACGACGAGCGATGAACCCCTGCCGGCTTACTCGTGGCCAGCGATAACCAGGACCCCGGTCCGCAGCCGTCCCGCCGGGACAGGCGTCTCTACCTGGTCCTCATGGCGGTCTGCATCGGGTTGTTCGTCTTGTCCTGGGCGGTCCTGGACCGGTACTCCACGACCGCGGCCATCGTCGTATCGGCCGTGGCGCTGGTGATCCCGCCGTTCGCCGTGATCATCGCGAACGTGGCCAGCGCCACCGACCGCCGCCGCCCCTAGCCGCGCCGCAGCATAATACGGAGCTTCCGGCGCGGCTACAGCGGCTAAAGCGGCGCAAGCGGCTAAAGACGCAACTCAAGACACGGCTTCACGAGCCGAAGTGCAGGCACGGTGCGCCGAACGAGTCGGACGCCGTGATGCATACCGCGGACAGCCCGGAAAACACCTGGTGCACGCCGAAGCTCCACCAGTACCAGCCCCGGCCCAGGGTGAACGTCCGCTGCGCGACGACCTGGCCGTCCGGGTGCTGCGCGGAGTAGACGACCACCCGCCAGGTCTTGGTTGCCGTGGTGTTGTACTGGACCCACTCGATCACGGTCCCGATGCAGGTGCCGCCCGCCTCGGGACGCCACCACAAGTGGCCGCCCTGGCTGCGGCTCGGGTTGGTGATGAAGCCCGCCGCCGGGAAGACCGCCGGGCTGACGCCCCGGCAGCCGGCGGCCGCGTCGGCCATGGAGGCCGTGGAGGCCGTGGTCATCGCGGCCGTCGCGGGCCGGGACTGGCTCGCGGTGGCAAAGCTCACGCTGGGTACGAGCAGGGCCAGTACCCCGGTGACGAGCAGGGCCGCCAGCCACCGGCCCGACAGCCGTCCGCTGCGCGCTGCCAGCCTGGTACCAAAAAGTCGCCTCACGCCTGGGTCTCCTTCTGATCATGGGTGAAGGTTTCCGGCGCCCGGGCGGTTCAGTCGCTAATGAAACGATCACCGCCGTCGCCTGGTTCAACCGCGAAGCCAGACCACGAGGCCAAACCACCAAGCCGGACCACGAAACCCCGGGAACCCTGGGGTCATCACTAGGGCCACATACCGGGGTAAGCACGGGCGCGAAACGCCGCGGCCGGCGGGAATCCTGGAAAGGGGCAACCGACAGGAGGCTGGTGTGGACGACGAACTGATCCGGTGGTGCGCGCTGGCCACCCGTGCGGCCTGCTTGCAGATGACCGCGCCGCACCTGAAGGCGCTGCAGGACAGCGTCGGGCAGGCCCGCAGCCTCCCGGCCCGGTTCGCGTGGGACCGCAAGGCCATCGTCCACGCGGAGATCCTCAACCTGCTGGCCGAGGCGGTCACGGATCGCCCGGTACCGGCCCTGCTCCTCAACCGGGCCGTCGGGGCGGTCCATGATCTGATCCTCACCGTCGGCCCGGCGGCCGACGGCATGATCCTCAGCTCACGCCGCCGCCTGCTCGACCTGATCCGGGCCGGCGATGCCGACGGGGCCGCGGCCGAGATGGAGCACCACCTGCGCGGACTGCACTTCATGTGGCGCCTGTCACGAAGCTCGGAACCCGGCGGGATCGCCGTCTAAACGAACCGTCTAAACGGACGTCTCAACGAACCGTCTCAACGAACCGTCTCAACGGACCGTCTAAACGGACCGTCTCAACGAATCCCTCCCCAACGAAACCGTCTCAACGAAAGCCGGAGAACGACCATGCACGAGACAATTGACCCGCGCGAGCCGCTCGTCCACGACTGGCGGACCCGCCAGCTGATCAAGCTGGGGATCCCCCGGCCCCTCGCCGAAGCGGTTGCCGATCAGGTGGACTGGCACCAGATCGCCGCGCTCGTCCGCCGCGGCTGCCCGCCCCGGCTCGCCCTCCAGATCGTCATGTAGCGGACAGGCCGAGATCAGAAGCGAGCTGCTGCGCGTTGACCTGCGCATAGTTCCGGTAGCAATTGTTGAACAGCACGTGCGTCGTCGACGCGCCAGAGGCCAGATCCCGGATGCGAGGCGCCCACGACTCCAGCTCACCCGCGCTGTACTCGTATCCAAAGCGTTCGTAAATGTCTTTGCTCTCCCACTTGGAAGAGTGCCCGTGCATCCGGACCAGGGCCAGGTCGGCGGTCGCGGCCAGCACCGGGGGAATCGAGCTTGAATAGCCCTGCGGCATGTCCACGCACACGTACGGAATCTGGTGCGAGCGCAAGAAGTCCAGCGTTTCCGATTGGTTCTCCGGCGTCATCCACGTCTTGTTGCGGAACTCCACGCACACCCGGCGCGGCGCGACCCGCGCGGCGCAGGCCAGGATGTAGTCCTTCCGCCCCCGGCCGATCGGAAACCACGGCGGGAACTGCAGCAGGATCGCCCCGAGCTTGCCCGCCTGCCGCAACGGCTCCAGCGCGGCCAGGAACCGCTCCCACGCCTGATCAACCACAACAGGGTCCACGTCCTTCAGGTACACCCGCGACTTGCCCGAAGCCGCACCCGAAGCACCCGAAGTACCTGAAGCACCCGAAGCACCCGAAGCACCCGAAGTACCTGAAGCACCCGAAGCACCCGAAGCGGCCACCGCCTCGCGCAGATCAACAGGCAGCGCCTTCACCGGCGTCGGATGCTGCGTGAACAGGCTGAACGCCTTCACGTTAAACGTGAACCCCGCGGGCGTCCGCGATGCCCACGCCGCAGCCGTCTGCTCCGCGGGCAGCGCGTAATAGGTTGCGTCCACCTCGACCAGCGGAAACTGCGAAGCGTAGTACCGCAGCCGTTGCTCGGGATCATGAGCGGAAGCCGGATACCACCCCGACTCCAGAAGCGTCTTGTCCGTCCACGACGCCGTCCCGACCAGGATGGATCCCACACAGAAACCCTATTCGGGCGGCAGTTCCTTGTACACGAACCCCACGTTGATGCCCTGCCGGGCCCGGACCCACTTCGGGATGTAGTACAGCAGCGCGCCGCCCGCGATCAGGCCGCCGAACCAGGCCGGGATCCACCAGAAGTTGGCCGTGTTGCCGTTCATGACCAGCGCCGGGAACTGGGTGGACACGATGGCGAAGGCCACGAACTCGGCGATGGACAGCGGCGCCACGATGTACAGCACCGGGATGCCGAGGAACTTCACGTTGGCCGGCGAGGACCGGTACAGGTCCGGGCGGCGCAGCGGCAGCGCGATGGCCGCCACGCCCACGATGACCACGGCCAGGCAGCCGGCCAGCACGATCAGCCCGAGCACGAGCTGGAACACGTTGGAGTACACGCTCCACACCACCAGCCCCGCGATGATCACGTTGACCACCAGGATGGCCGTGAGCGGGGAGCGGGTGCGCTCGTTGACGTCGGCCAGCTTCTCCGGCATCAGCCGGTCGAAGGACCAGGCGAAGAACGACCGGATCGGCATGAACGTGTTCGCGATCATCGACGGCAGGCTCCAGAACAGGAAGCAGCCCAGGATGATCACGGTGATGACCGGGACGTTCACCGACAGCGCGGCCAGGAACGGGTAGAACGGCCCGGACGGGATGCCGTACGCCTTGGGGGCCGCGTTGGCCGCGTACACGAAGTTGTAGCCGGCCACGTGGAACAGCAGCGCGACGCCGATGATCAGCAGAACAACATCGAACACCAACGCGCCGTTCATGACGGTCAGCTGCCGGCGCCGGTTGGAGGCGCTCTTGAGCTCCCCGGACATGTACACCGACCAGAAGTTCCACATCATGAAGCCCTGGATGGAGAACAGGGTCGGCACGGTGGCGCTCACGTTGCCCAGGTTCGGTCCGACGTTCCCAGCCGAGGCCCCGGAAATGACCTGCGCCACGGTCCCGCCGCCGAAGCTGTGGTTCAGCTTGTTGAAGTTGGCGTCGAAGCCGCCCCGGCTGGCCACGGCCAGCGCGATGAACGCCACGACGATGCCGATCATGGCGATCAGGAACGCGCCGTTCTGCCAGCGGAACGTCGCCTTGGTCCCGAAGGCCAGGATCACGGTCTGCAGCACGACCATGAACAGCGCCGCGCCGATCATCCAGGCGTGGTTGGTCTCGAACGAGGATCCCCAGCTGATCAGCGTGGTGTTGTGGGCCAGGCTGCCGCCCGCGACCAGCGCCGGGCCCAGCGCGAACACCGAGAAGAACTTGGCGAAGTAGGCCGCGCCGAGCAGGCCGCCCATGATCATGCACAGGTTGGAGATCAGCGCCAGCGGCGGCGAGAGCACCCGGCTGACCCAGACGTAGTCCCCGCCCACCCGCGGCATGCTCGCGCCCAGCAGCGCGAACATGATCAGCACCGGGATGTTGATGATCCCCGCGATGATCAGCACCCCGATCGGGTCGGCCCCGGGGAACGCCACCAGCGTGAAGAAGATCGACCAGGCCAGGGTGGACCCGATCGGGGCCGAGATGACCGCGTTGAAGATCGTGGCGTCGAGGGCCGAGGCGGTGCGCACAAGTCCGGTGCTGTTCCGAACGAACAGCCGGCTGGTCGATCCGGTTGTCGCCATGGACCCCTCCTGGGCAGGCTCCGCGGATAAATCACCGATGAAACAGCAGCTTGACAGGCCGTCTGAGCGCTGATTAAGTCGAACACAAACGTTTAACACCGTCAAGACATCGGACATAACCAGTCACCCGGCTGTCAGCTCCGAACAGGCAAGGAACCAGGCGAGAAAGAGACAAGAAACCGGGCAAGGAAGCAGGCAAGGAGACAGGTAAGGCACGGGATGCTTGCGGTCGAGCGGCGCATCAAGGTCCTGGAGCGGCTCGCGGCTGATCAGGCGGTCGAGGTCAGCAGCCTGGCCCGCGAGTTCGGGGTCTCCGAGATGACCATCCGCCGGGACCTGCGCCGCCTGGACCGCGACGGGTTCGTCCGCCGGACCTACGGCGGCGCCACTACCCGCGTGGTCCGCGCGAACGGCGCCTTCGAGGTCGGCCAGAACGCCAGGATGCTGCACCACGCGGAGGAGAAGCGGCAGATTGCCCTCAAGGCCGCCGAGCTGACCGCCGACGCCCGGGTCATGTACATCGGCGTCGGCTCGACGGTCGAGCAGTTCGCCCGGCTGACCCGGCCCCGCCAGGACCTGCTCGTCATCACCCCAAGCCTGGTGGTGGCCAGCCTGCTCGGGACCAGAAGGGTGCAGGTGATCAGCGTCGGCGGCCAGGTCCGCCAGGACGAGCTGACCTGCGTCGGCCCGGCCGCCGTGGAAACGGTCCAGCGCTACAACACCGACGTCGCGGTGATCGGGGCCGCGGGTATCTCCGCGCGGTTCGGCGTGACCGACCTGGACGACGGCGAGGCGGGCGTGAACCGCGCCGCCCTGGAGCGGACCCGCCAGATCGTGGTGCTGGCCGACGGCTCGAAGTTCGGCGACGTGGCGCTGAGCACGGTCGCGCCGATCAAGGACGTGTCGGTGATTGTGACCGACGCCAGCGCCGACACCACCGAACTGGAGCTGATCGAGCGCACCGGCGTCGAAATAATCAAAGTGGCAAGCTAAAAACCATGGCCAGGAAAACCCTCGTCTACTTCGTCTCCGACCTGCACGGCTCCAGCCTGTGCTTCCGCAAGTTCGTCAACTCGACCAAGGTCTACAAGCCCAGCGTCCTGATCCTGGGCGGCGACGTCGCCGGCAAGGCCATCCAGTCCATCGTCAAAGGGCCCAACAACACACACCACTGCACCTTCGTCGGCACCCGCTACGACATCGACGACGAACAAGAGCTCAAAGAGCTCGAAAAGCAAATCGCCGACCACGGCTACTACCCCTACCGCGCCGAGCCCGGCGAGCTCGAAGACATGCAGACAAAAGGAACCCTAGACGACCTGTTCCTCACCCTGATGCGCGAGCGCCTGACCGAGTGGCTCGACCTGGCCGAGACACGCCTGAAACCGCAGAACGTCCCCCTGTTCTTCATGCTCGGCAACGACGACCCGCCCGAACTGGCCGAACTGCTCGACCAGGCCCCCTGGGGCACGCACGCCGAGGGCAAGGTCGTCCATCTCGACGACGACCACGAGATGATCAGCTGGGGGTACGCCAACACCACCCCCTGGCACACCTACCGCGAGCAGAACGAGCAGCAGCTCGCCGAGGCCTACGAGGCGATGGCCACCAACCTCGAACGCCCCGAACGCGCTGTCTTCAACCTCCACCCCCCGCCCTACAACACCCAGCTCGACGACGCCCCCGCCCTCGACGGCGACCTGAGAGTCCAGGCCGTCCTGGGCCAGGTCCAGTACCGGGCCGTGGGCAGCACCGCGGTCAAGGACATCGAAACGAAGTACCAGCCGTTGCTCGGCCTGCACGGCCACATCCACGAGTCCTCCGGCATCCGCCGCCTGGGAAAGCGCAAGTCCGTGATCATCAACCCGGGCAGCGACTACTCCACCGGCGCCCTGAACGGCGCGCTGATCACCCTGGACCGGGACAAGGCCGGCGCCCAGCTGGTCCGCGGATAAAGCGGACGAACCCGTGGACAGCGCCCTGGTCGCCATCGACGTCGGCACCTCCGGCGCCCGCGCCTCCGCCTTCACCACGACCGGCGCAGAACTAGCCGAGGTCCGCCGCTCCTACCCGACCGAACTGCCGGGCGAGGGCCGCGCCGAGCAGGACGCCCGCCGCTGGCAGAGCGCCGCCCTGTCCGCCCTCACGGCCCTGGCCCGCGACCTCAGCGACCTCGGACACGACGTCACAGCCATCGGCCTGACCGGCCAGTGCCCGTCCGTCGTCCCGCTGGACAAGACCCACCGGCCGCTGCGCCCCGGCATCATCTACCGCGACAACCGCGCCACCGCCGAGGCGGCCCAGATCCGCGACCGCGCCGGCGGCCAGCGCCTGCATCAGCTCACCGGCCACCTCCCGGCCGCGTTCCACGTCGCCGCGAAAATCCTCTGGATCCGCGCGCACGAACCCGACGTGTTCCAGGCGACGCACCTGTGGGCCCAGCCCTCGGACTACGTCGGGCTGGCCCTGACCGGCGAGCCCGGCACCGACTGGTCGGTCGCCGCCGCCACCGCCCTCCTCGACCTCAAAGCCCGGAAATGGGCCACCGGCCTGCTCAACCAACTCGACCTGGACCCGCGGACCCTCCCCCCGATCAGGCCTTCGTGGGCCGTCATCGGCAGCCTGCGCCCCGCCCTCGCCCGCCGTCTCCAGATCAAAACCGGGACCCCCGTCATCGCCGGCGCCGGGGACAGCATCGCCTGCGCGCTCGGCGCCGGCGTCACCGCGCCCGGCCCGGTCAGCGAGATGGCGGGCAGCTCGAGCTGCTTCAACTCGGTCGTGCCCGAGCCGCTCGCCGACCTGGACATCACCCACTACCCGAGCGCCGTCACCACCGACGGATACGTCACCGAGGTCGGCCTGAACACCACCGGCGAGGCCCTGGACTGGCTCGCCCAGCTGTTCTACGCCCGCGCCCCCCGCCGCGACGACTACGCCCGGATCGAGCACGCCGCCGCCGCCTCCGTCCCCGGTGCCGACGGCCTGCTGTTCGCGCCGGTCCTGGGCGACGGCGAGCGCGACAACCCCGCGTTGCGCGGCACCGCCACCGGCCTCTCGCTCCGCCACGACCGCAACGCCTGGGCCCGCGCCACCCTGGAAGGCGTGGCGTTCGGCGTGCGGGAACGCCTGGACACCCTGGAACGCGCCGACGCCAAACCCGCCGAGCTGCGGGTCTCCGGCGGCGCCGCGCAGATCGCGCTGTGGAACCAGATCAAGGCCGACGTCACCGGCATCCCGGTGGTCCGGATCCCCGGCGACTCCACCGCCGCCGGCACCGCCATGCTGGCCGGCCTCGGTGCCGGGGTCTACACAACCGTCAAAGAAGCCGTCGAAGCTGTCTACCGCCCGGGTCCGGTCGCCGAGCCGGACCCCCGCCACCGCGGCCGCTACGACGACCTGTACGGCCGCTACCTGGCCCTGACGAAGGGCGGCTGACATGCACACCAGGCTGGGCATCAACAACTGCTTCGCGGTCAAGCGCTGGCCGCGCCCCGACGACTGGGCCTCGATCGTCCGCGACGACCTCGGCCTGGACACCGTCGAGCTGTCCCTGGACCTGCTCGAAGGCCCGGACACCCCGGCCGGCCGCCACCGGATGGCCGAACAGACCCGCATCGCCCTGGTCCGCCACGGCCTGCGCGCCGAGACGACCTTCACCGGCCTGGCCGCCTACTCGTTCAACCTGCTCATGCACCCCGACGCCGAGTACCGCGCCGCCGCGCGCCGCTGGTACAAGCAGGTCATCGACCTCACCGCCCAGCTCGGCGCCACCGCGGCCGGCGGCCACGTCGGCACCCTGAGCGTCCCCGACGCCGCCGACCCGGACGCCCGCGCCGAGCGCTGGGCCGGCCTGCGCGACTACCTGGCCGAGCTGGCCGCCTACGCCCACCAGGCGGGGCTCGACCGCCTCCTGGTCGAGAACCTGGTCACGGACCGTGAACCGTCGACCATGGTTCTCCTCGAGAATATTTTGTCCGAACGGGCCGTGGCTCGTGCCCCGGTCCAGCTCTGCCTGGACCTGGGCCATCCGTTCGTCTGCGGTGGCAGCGCGCAGGACCGCGATCCGTACGCCTGGCTGGCGCACTTCGGTCCGCGGATCGCCGAGGTCCAGCTCCAGCAGTCCGACGGCCTGGGCGACCACCACTGGCCGTTCACCCCGGAGCGGAACGCCACCGGCCTCGTCGACCCCGGCCGCGTCCTCGACACCCTGGCCGGCGCCGGGGTGACCGACGTGCTGCTCGTCCTGGAGGTGATCCCGCCCTTCGAGGCCGACGACCGCGAGGTGCTCGCCGACCTGCGCGCCTCGGCGCAGGTCTGGCGGGCCGCCCTGGCCGAACGGGGCCTGTCGTGACCGCCGCCCGGGCCGCCGACGGCACCAGCCTGTATTACCAGGTGGCCGGCCCTGCTTGCGAAGACCAGGCCACCACCACCCTGGTGCTGATCAACGGGGTCGGCGACCCGCTCGAGGGGTGGGAGAACCAGCTCGGGGAGTTCCTGGCCGCGGGCCTGCGCGTGGTCAGCTTCGACAACCGCGGCGTCGGCCGGTCCGGCCAGCCGCCCGGCCCCTACACCAGCGCCCAGATGGCCGCCGACCTGCACGCGGTGGTGACCGCCGCCGGGCTGGACGCCTTCCACCTGTGCGGCGTGTCGATGGGCGGGGTCATCGCCCAGGAGTACGCCCTCGCCCACCCGGCGGACCTGCGTTCCCTGGTCCTGGCCAACACGTTCGCCGCCGCCGACCCGTTCACCCGCGCGGCGTTCCTGACCTGGTCCGACGTGGCGCAGGCGGCGGGCATGCCGATGATGATGCGCGCTCAGGCGCCGTGGATCTTCAGCCCCGGCTTCTACGCCGGGCACCCGGACCGGGTCGCCGAGCTGATCGCCGAGGCCGGGCAGTCCACCCAGCCCGCCGCCGCGTTCGCGGCCCAGACGGCCGCGCTGGTCGACCACGACGCCCGGGACCGGCTCGCCGCGCTGAACACCCCGGCGCTGGTCATCGCGGCCGCCGACGACATCATCATCCGGCCCGCGCTGTCCCGGGAGCTGTTCGAGGCGCTGCCCGCGGCCACCTGGAGCGTGGTTCCCGGCGGGCACGCCGCGTTCTGGGAGGAGCCCGGACCGTGGAATCAGGCCGTCCTCGAGTTCGTCCGCGCACACCGTTAAGGGGCTGGTCATGGCACTACCGTTCGCAACCAGCAAGCCGGTCATCGCGATGGTGCACTTCCCCGGGCTGCCGGGCCGGCCGCGGCACGACCGGGCCGGGGGACGGGAACGCCTGCTCGACGTGGTCGGACGGGACCTGGCGGTACTGCAGGATGCCGGGGTCGACGGCGTGCTGTTCTGCAACGAGGCCGATATCCCCTACCAGCTGACCGTGGGCCCGGAGATCCCGGCCGCGATGGCCGCGGTCATCGGCGAGCTGCGCCCGTCGATCCGCGTCCCGTTCGGGGTCAACATCTTGTGGGACGCCCGGGCCAGCCTGGCCGTGGCCCGGGCCACCGGGGCCGCGTTCATCCGCGAGGTGCTGACCGGCGTCTACGAGAGCGACCTGGGCATGATCGCGCCCGCGCTGGGCGAGCTGGCCGGCTACCAGGCCGCGATCGGCGCCTCGGACGTGGCCCTGTTCGGCAACATCACCCCGGAGTTCAGCAGCTCGGTCGGGTCCCGGACGGTCGCCGAGCGGGCCCGCAGCGCCGCCTTCCTGGGCGTGGACGCCATCCTGGTCAGCGGCCCGCAGGCCGGGGTGCCGATGACCATGACCGACCTGCGGTCGGCCAAGCAAGCCGCGCCGGACGTCCCGGTGCTGGCCAACACCGGCGTCCAGGCCGACCGGCTGGCCGAGATCCTGCCCGTCGCCGACGGCGTGATCGTCGGCACCAGCCTCAAGGTCGACGGCGTCACCTGGAACCCGGTCGACCCGGACCGGGCCCGCCGCTTCACCGAGACCGCCGCCAAGGTCCGCGCCTCCCTCCCCGGTTGACGGTGCCGTCTATCCGGGCCGTCGTCCTGGACATGGACGGCCTCCTCATCGACACCGAACCCGTCTGGCGCACCGCCGCCCGCGAAGTCCTCGCCGGCCTCGGCATCGACCTCACCGCCGCCGACCTCCTCGACACCACCGGCATCCGCGTCGACGAGATGGTCGCCGCCTTCCTCACCCGCCATCCCCACCCCGCCCCTCCCGTCCCGCCCGCACTCCCCGCCCCGCCCGCACCTCCCGTCCCGCCCGCACCTTCCGCCCCGTCCGCACCCCCCGTCCCGCCTCCCGTCCCGCCCGCCCTCTCCGTCCCGTCCGCACCCAGCCCGGCCGAGGTCGCCGACGCGATCACCGACCTGGTGATCGCCCACGTCGGCCGCGCGGGCGAGCCGATGCCCGGCGTCCCCGAGGCCATCGCCCTGTTCCGGCGCTCCGGCCTCCGCCTGGCCATCGCCTCATCTTCCCCGCTTCGCCTGATCGACGCGGTCTGCGCCCGCCTGGACCTGGACATCCAGGTCCGCTGCACGGCCCTCGACGAGGCTCACGGCAAGCCGGCCCCGGACGTCTACCTGGCCGCCGCACGCCGCCTCGGCCTCAGCCCGGCCCGCTGCCTGGCCGTCGAGGACTCCCCGGCCGGCGTGCTGGCGGCCAAGGCCGCGGGCATGACCTGCCTGGCCGTCCCCGACCCGCTGCTGGCCGGCGATCCCCGGTACCGCCGCGCGGACCTAGTCTTGCCCTCCCTCACCGAGCTCGACGAGCAAGCCCTCTGCCCGCTTACGACTTGACCGGTGCCCGCTGCGCGAGCCGGTACAGGTCGACCAGCTCGCCGGTCGTGGTGGCGTCGGTCGCGTCCTTGTCGTCCCGCCAGTTGCCGGTGAACCGCGGGAACCGCATGGCCAGCCCGGCGTCCTCCTTGATCACGCCCCACCCGGCCGAGTAGTGCGGCGACAGGGTCAGCTCGGCCGACAGCACCTCGATCACCACCCCCGGCTCGAACCAGAAGTCCGGCTGCTGCCGGGCGTCCACCCGGGCCGGTTTCTCGGCGCGAGCCAGCGGCGCCAGCCGGCCCGGCAGCCCGGCCAGGTCGGCGTCGGAGAACCCGGTCCCGCACTTGGTCACCGTGCGGAACAGCTCCGCGTCCGGGTCGTACGCGGCCAGCAGCACCGCGCCGTACGTCCCGGCCCGCCGGCCGCGGCCGGCGAACGCGCCCACGATGACCAGGTCCGTGGTGTCGGACAGCTCGGTCCGGTAGTCCCGCTTGAGCTTGATCCAGAGCCAGCCGCGGTTCCCGGCCTGGTACACCGAGGCCGCGCCGACCGACTTGCACATGAGCCCTTCGCAGCCGTCGGTGATGGCCTGCTCGAACGCCGCGTCCAGTGCCGCCGGGTCGCTGACCTCGGTCGCGGTGGTCAGCCGCAGCCGCGGCCCGACCGTGATGGCCTGGGCGAGCGCGGCCCGCCGCTGCGGGTACGGCAGCCGGGTCAGGTCCTGCCCGTCCGCGTACAGCAGCTCGAAGCAGAACAGCGCGACCGGCACGTCCCGGACCGCCTCCGCGATCCCGTACTTGCGCCGCCTGAACATGACCTCGGCGAACGGGTGCAGCTCGTCGGTGGCCGCGTCGAACGCGACCACCTCGCCCTCGATGATCGCCTCGGCCGGGCCGAGCCCGGCGGTCAGTACCTCGACCACGTCCGGGAACTGCTCGCTGACCTCCTCCAGCCGCCGTGTCCACAGCTCGATCCGGCCGTCGGCGAGCTTGTGCGCCTGCAGCCGCATGCCGTCGTACTTGTACTCGGCCGCGCACTCCCCGCCCAGCTTGGCCAGGATCTCGGCCGCGTCGGCCAGCCGCTGGGCCAGCATGACCCGCACCGGGTTGCCCGGCCGGACGGCGATCTGCTCGACCCCTGCCAGCCCGTCGCTGACCAGGACCTGGGCGACCAGGCCCAGGTCGCAGCAGATGTTGTAGGCGCGCTCGAGCACCGGCCGGGCGGCGCGCCCGCCCGCGTGGACCTGGGCCAGCGCGTCCAGGATGGTCGGCGTGCCGATGCCGAGCCGCAGCCCGCCGGTGACCTGCCGCAGCAGGTACCTGGCCTCCAGCGGGGTAGCCCGGGTCAGCATCCCGGCCAGCAGCTCCAGCTTGCGCCCCTGCGACCCGGTCCCCTCGGCGTTGGCGATCTGCCGCAGCGTGTTCACCACCGTCACCACGGTCAGCTCCGCGGGGTGCGCGGCCGTCTCGGCCAGCAGCTGCTCGGCGGTCTGCCCCAGGTCGCCGACCTCCCGCACCCGCGCCGCCACCTGCTCGGGCGCGATCCCGGTCGCGGTGCCCACCGCCCGGATGGCCAGCTTCTCGGCCAGCCCCAGGTCCACCCCGGCGAACTCCGGCGCGATCAGCCCCTGGCACAGGTAACACACCACCGGCAGCAGCTGCTCCGGCGTCTGCGCGATCAGCGCCGCCAGCCGCTCGATCAGCGCCAGCCGCCCGGTCGCCTGCTCCAGGTCCCGGTACGCCTCGGCCACGATCTCGTATTCCACGACGCCCCCTTTCGCCCCCTTCGCCTCAGTCGATCATGACACGTGGTCGCGGCACGGCAATCTCGCGGCTCCGTGACTCCCGCACCGCGGTGCCCGCGCACCGCACGTCACGCCAGTCCCTGCAGGAGCCCTCAGCACCGCCGCCTGCGGTCCGCCGAACCGGTGAACGTGGCGTTGTGATGGCTCTTCCCGATAGAACGCCGCGTTCACATGGCACGAATCGCGTCAGCGGCAAGCTCTCCTGCGAATTCCCGGGACTGGCGGGACGGTAGTCCGCATTGCTCCATTCTGTGCGCATCGTGATGCTTACGACACAGCATCACGATGCGCATCATGGATGAGGCTCGCCGCGATGACCGCGGTGTGCCACGCCGACCCGCCGAACAACTGCAGCGCCCCGTGCGCCCGCTTGAGGTAGCGGTGCGCCGGGTGCTCCCAGGTGATCCCGATCGCGCCGTGCAGCTGGATCATCTCGCCCGCGGCCCGCATCGCCGCCTCGCAGCAGTAGACCTTGGCCGCCGCGGCCCGCAGCCCGAGCCCGGGGCCCTCCTCGGCGGCCGCCGCCCGGGCCAGCGACGTCGCCGACTCGACCAGGACATGCAGGTCGGCGAGCCGGTGCTGCAGCGCCTGGAACCCGCCGATGACCCGCCCGAACTGGACCCTGGTCAGGGTGTAGCTCACGGTCAGCTCCAGCGCCCGCCGCGCCGCCCCCGCCTGCTCGGCCGCGAGCGCCAGGCAGGCCAGGTCCCTGGCCCGGTCCAGAGTGCGGGCCGCGTCGCCGCCGATCCGCCGCCCCCGCACCCCGGCCAGCCGCACCACCGCCAGCGGGCGGCCCTGATCCATGGTGACGCTGGCCGTCCGGCTCACTCCGTCCTGCCCCGGATCCACCTCGAACAGCCCGACTCCCGCCGCCTCGCGCGCCGCCACCAGCAGCACGCCGGCCGCCGCGCCGTCCAGCACGTAGTGCGCCTCCCCGTCGAGCACGACGCCCCCTGCCCCGTCCAGCTCCCCGTCCTCCCGGCACACGCACCCCGCCGCACCGCCGTCCCAGCGCCCGGCCCGCGTCGCCCAGGCCAGCGCCGCCGTCGCCGATCCGCCGGTGATCCCCGGCAGCAGCCGCCCGCAGGCGGCCACGTCCCCGCTGCCCAGCAGCGCCTGCGCGGCCAGCACGGTAGACCCGAGCATGGGGGAGGGGACGAGCTCGCGCCCGAGTTCCTCCATCACCACCCCGACCTCGGCCGCCCCGCCCCCGGTGCCTCCGTACCGCTCGGGAATCCCCAGCCCGGCTACCCCGACCTCACCGCACAGCCGCGGCCACGCCGAATCTCCGGCCGTGGCACCAGCCGTAGCACCGGCCGAGCCCAGCAGCCCGCGCACCGCGTCCCGCAGGTCCTGCTGCTCGATAGTCAGGCTCATCCCAGCTCCCGCAGCACCCGGGCCCGGTGCTCGGCCGGGCCGCCCCACGCCGGGACCAGCGCCCGGACCTGTACCAGCCACCGGCTGAGCTGGTGCTCGGCCGTGTACCCGATCGCCCCGTGCACCTGCAGCGCGGCCCGCGCCGCCCGGTACGCGGCGTCCGCGCAGGCCACCTTCGCCGCCGACACGTCCCGTCGAACGGCCGGCCCGTCCCGCCCAGCCGCCGACCCATCCCGCCCAGCCGCCGGCCCGTCCCGCCCAGGCGCCGGCCCGTCCCGCCCCGCGGCCGCGGCCTCCTCGCCCAGCGCCAGCGCCGCCGCGTCCAGCAGCGGCCGGGCGAACTCCAGCCCGATGGCCACGTCCGCCAGCCGGTGCTTGACCGCCTGGAACGTTCCCACCGGCCGGCCGAACTGCTCCCGGACGCTCGCATGCCGCACCGACGCCTCCAGCAGCGCCCGCCCCGCCCCCAGCAGCTGCGCCGCGCAGGCCAGCGTGCCGAACTCCGCCGCCCGCCCGGCCGCCTCCGCCACGTCCCCGGCCAGCACCCGCCCGCCGCGCACCTCGGCCAGCGACCGGGCCGGATCCACCGACCGGTACCACTCCCCGGGCCGCCCCGCCGACAGCACCCCGTCCACCACCAGCAGCACCAGCCCCGCCACCTCCGCGCCCGGCGCCAGCGGCACCCCGGGCGGCGCGGCCAGCGTCGCGATCAGATCCCCGTCGGCCAGCGCGCCCAGCCACTCCCCGCCCACAGCGGCACCAGCCAGCAGCACGGGCACCGCGGCCAGCGACTCCGCAACCGGCCCCGGCACCGCGTGGTGGCCGAGTTCCTCGCACGCCACCACCAGGTCCGCCGGGCTGGCCCCCAGCCCGCCCCGCTGCTCCGGCACCGCCAGCGCGGTCACCCCCAGCTCGGCCAGCCCGCGCCACAGCGCCAGCCCTGGTGCCAGGTCGCCGCGCGCCCAGCTCCGCGCCACCGCGGTCACGTCCGCGTCGCTCAGCATCTCGTGCAGCGCCGCCCCGAACTCGCTCATCGCGGCGGTGCCTCCCGGGGCAGGCCCAGCACCCGCTCGGCGATCAGCGTGCGCTGGATCTCGTTCGTGCCCGCGTAGATCGGCCCGGCCAGCGCGAACAGGTAGTCCTCCAGCCAGCGCCCGTCCGGTCCGTCCCGGGCCTCGGCCCACGGCCCGAGTAGCTCCAGCGCGGTCTCGTGCAGGGCCAGGTCCAGCTCGGACCAGAACACCTTGCCCAGGCTTGCCTCAGCACCGAGCGCGCCGAGCGCGCCGCCCGCCGCCAGCCGGTCCGCGATGGCGGCGGTGTGCAACTGGTAGGCCCGGGCCGCGATCCACGCGTCCGCCACCCGCTCGCCCGCGGCCGCGTCACAGCCGGAACCCTGCCACAACGCGACCAGCCGGTCCGCTGCGGCCAGGAACCGGCCCGGGCTGCGCAGCGACATGCTCCGCTCGTGGCTCGCGGTGGACATCGCGATCCGCCAGCCCTCGCCCGGCGCGCCGACCACGTCGCGGTCCGGTACGAACACCTCGTCCAGGAAGATCTCCGCGAACCCGGTGCGGCCGCTCAGCTGCCGGATCGGCCGGACCGTCACCCCCGGCGCGCGCAGCGAGAACAGCAG
>Ga0070735_10001615_pt1 | contig 21411 bp, 20 predicted proteins | sample Coa_R1_FD_66443 | JGI IMG/M metagenome (GOLD analysis project Ga0070735, IMG submission 66443) | Surface soil microbial communities from Centralia Pennsylvania, which are recovering from an underground coalmine fire - Coalmine... | ecosystem: Environmental > Terrestrial > Soil > Unclassified ... | reverse complement strand
ACTCAGTGTGCTGGGGCTCGCTGCGGTGCAGTCGGTGCCGTTCTTGTGGCGGCGAACGCAGCCGGCCGCGGTGCTGGCGCTGGCCGGGGCATCGCTGGCGGTGAAATACGCGACGCACCTAAATGTCTGGTCGGCGGGCGCGGCGGTGCTCGCCGCTGCCTACGGCCTGGGAGCTTACGGCAACCAGGCTATGCGCCAGGTCACCCGGCTGCTGGCATTCGGTGCCGTGCTCGCCGCACTGGTGACCCTGCCGGCCATCGAAGGCAGCCACTCAGTGACCGTCGCGTGCGCCCTGCTCGCCACGGCTCTTGCGCTGGGCGAGGTCACCAGCGCTCACCGGGACATCGCGACTGCCGCCGCCAGGCACGCGCATGAGCTGGAACGGGCAAGCCTGGCCCGGGAGCTGCATGATGTCGTCGCCAACCAGCTCAGCGCCATCGCCGTGCAGGCCGGCGCTGCCCGGCTCGTCTCGGCCGGTGACCCGCGAGCCGCATCGGAAGCGATCACAGCAATCGAGCGGCAAGCTCGCGGCGGGCTTGCCGAGCTCAACTTGCTGGTCCGGGAACTGCGGCCGTCCGGACCCGCTGACCCGGCCCTGCCGCGGCTCGGCGACCTTCCCGGCCTCGTGCGACGAGCCAGGGACTCGGGCCTGCGCGCCGAGCTGCGCGTGGACGGCGAGCCCAGGCAGCTGGCAGCTGCGGTCGAGCTCGCGGGCTACCGGGTCGTGCAGGAGAGCCTGACCAACGCCATCCGCTATGCGCCGGGCGCGGCCGCCACCGTACACCTCGCCTACCGCGCCGACGGAATCACGATCGATGTGGTCGATGAGGGGCATGGCACGGCGACTGCCGGGACCGCAGGCCAAGGCGGCGGAACCGGCCTGGCCGGGCTCAGCGAACGAGCGCGGCTGGCCGGCGGCTGGCTGGAGGCGGGCAGCGGCCCGGAGGGCGGCTTCGTGGTACGCGCATTCTTGCCGGACACCCGGTGACCATCCGCGTCCTGGTCGTCGATGACCAGCCGGTGGTACGGGCGGGAGTAGCCACTATGGTCAGCACCCAGCCTGACCTCGAGGTCATCGGCGAGGCAGCCGACGGCCTGGAGGCCGTAGCCAAGGCAGCGCAGCTGCGCCCCGACGTCGTGGTAATGGACATCAGGATGCCGCAGCTGAACGGAATCGAGGCAACACGCCGGGTCGTCGCGCTAACCCCGGTGCCACCGCGGGTCGTCCTGCTCACCACGTTCGACCTCGACGAATACGTGTTTGATGGCCTGCTGGCCGGCGCCAGCGGCTTCCTGCTCAAGCACGCGCCCCCTGAGGAGATCCTGCTCGCCGTCCGCGCAGCCGCTGCCGGCGATGCCCTTGTCTCGCCAGCGCCGATGCGGCGGCTCGTCGAGCATTTCGTCCGCGGCCGGCCGCGCGCGGCCGCCGAACTGGACCATCTCACCGACCGGGAGCGTGAGGTTCTGGGGCTCGTGGTCCGCGGGCTCTCCAACGCCGCCATCGCGCGCCACCTGGTCATCGGCGAGACCACGGTGAAGACGCACGTCACGCGGATCCTGACCAAACTCGCGCTGCGCGACCGAACGCACGCAGTCATCTACGGATACGAGACCGGCCTGGTCCGTCCCGGTGACAGCCTGGCTTCCGGACCGCCGCCCCGCAAAACCAGCTAAGTATCGTCACCGGCCAACCGCCCGACCCGGCGGCCCGATCCCAGCCAACGCCGGGAACTGCCTGCCAACTACCCGGCCAGTGTTAGCAGCAGTCCGCCGACGCCATAACTACTCCCACGCCAAGGCCGGAGACACGGGACCCACGCGTATTCGGCAGGGAATGTGTGGATAACGTTTCCGGCCAGGGCGGCAAGGCGGTTACCATCCTGCTCGCGCCCGGTACTGCCCGGGCGATCGACCTGCCACCGGTGAACGCGCCGACGGGCTTGTCTTCCTTACCTCGGACGGACAGCGGCTGGACCGGCCCGTCGGGCGGATCGTCCGGCGGGCCGCACCGACGGGATCACCAAGAACACCGACCCGCGGACCCGGCACCCTCATCACCACGGCGCGATGCAGGGTGCCGCTGCGCGACCTCCAAGAGGCCGCCTCCCATGCGGACCCCGCGCACGACGATGCAGGCCGCCGGAGAGAGAGCGGGCCCGCGGCGGCCAGGACTGGCATGATACTGACCCGTCGCTGCCTACGTCATATGCGCCGCCCCGTAACGGCATGCCAGCTAGAAAGCTCCGCCAGCGGCGGCAGCCGCGGGCGGAGTTGTCCGCGGCGCGAATCCCTGATCAGCATACGGCGGTGATGCACTGCGACCTCAGCGCGGACGCGAACCGCCTTCTAATGCGCGGTTTGTCGATCTCGGCGGAGTAGCTATCGGCCGGAGGGCTGAGGCGCTTCGTCATCCGGCAGGCGGAGGTGGGCGCCCGCCCGCGGCCATTGGTACGCCTTGGGCCCGATGTCAAGGTCCCGACCGCAGCCTGAGGATATTCGCGGCCTGCTCTGGCACCGTGGATGGCATCTGCCACCCGAAGGAGCATTACCGTGGCCAGTCCTAAGACGGTGTCAGCGGCTGCCGGGGCCGCCGCTGCCCGGTCGTTGCCTTCTCGCCCCGGCGGCCGGCGCCCGGAACTAGATGTCATGCGTGCCCTGGTAGTGGCCGGGCTGGTGGTGTTCCACTCGGCCATGGTGTTCGCCGTGGGCACGTCATGGTTTGTGAAGGATCCCAGGCCCAGCATCGGGTTCAGCGTCTTCCTGCTGTGGGGATCACTGTGGGGGATGCCGCTACTGTTCCTCGTCTCGGGAATGGGCGTGCGCCACGCCATGCGGTCCCGCACCGCGTGGGCGTTCGCCACCGAGCGGCTTGGCCGGCTGGGGATCCCATTCCTGACCGGCCTTGTGCTGCTTGTGCCGCCGATGTTCTATCTCGGGCAGCTCGCGCAGCCGGGATTCCACCAGCCGTATGGGCGGTTCTGGCTCGCCGTCCTGAATGTCCCAGGCATCGCGCGGGGGCTACTGCCGCATGGAAACTGGACCTCAGGGGGGGTCGGCTTCGACCCCGCGCACCTGTGGTTCCTATACGTGCTGCTGGTGTTCTCGCTGGCACTGCTGCCGCTGTTCTGGTATCTGCGTGGCCAGCACGGGACGCGGCTGGCCGGGCGGGTCGCCAAGCAGGCCGCCCGGCATCCGCTGGCCATGCTGGCCACGGCGGCCGTACCGATGATAGTGACCGAGACGGTGTTCGGCCCCGATGGCAGCACCGGCGGCTGGGAGCGGCTAGCTTACGTGTTCCCGTTCCTGTACGGGTTCCTGATCGCCAGCGACGCCCGGTTCGAGTCCGCGCTATCCCGCGTCCGGTGGCCGGCCGTGGCCGTCGCTGCCGCAGCTACCATCGGGCTGCTGGGCTGGGCAGTCGCTGCTGGGCCCGGCGTCGTGAGCGGGGCCGAGCCGGGCTGGTCCGCGCTGCAAGGTCTGGCCGGCTGGGCCTGGCTGGCGGCCATCGTAGGGTTCGTAGCCGCGTTCACCGCCCGCCGCCAGACCAGCACGGCAACGCCACGGCCCGCCCCGGCACGCGAGCCACCGTGGCAGCGCGCCGCCCGCTACACCAACCAGGCCGTCCTGCCGTTCTACCTGCTGCACGAGCCGGTCATCGTCGCCGCCGCCTGGATCATCGTCCGCTGGCACGCACCCATCGGCGTCAAATACCCCGCCCTGGTGGCCGTGTCCTTCACCGCCACCCTCGCCCTGTACGAGCTGGCCGTCCGCCGCTACCGCCCCACCCGGTTCCTGTTCGGCATGAAACCCGCCAGCACTCCGAGAACGGGACGACCGCCCCAGACGAGTGCGGCGGAAGGGGTGATGCCAAACTTGCCGGACGAGTCCCAGGACCGGTCACACGCGCTGTCCCAAGGCAGCCAGAATGTTGGCTGATATGTGCTCCAAACCCATCAGCGCCCGGAGCGCAGTCAGCCGCCGAGTATTAAGCGATCTGATTTCTATCAGAATGACGGAAAAGGCTTCGTGGCGGACGCCCCCAAGACGGGAGAGCGTGAGTGAGTATTCCAAAACATGGATAGATATGCGTCACGACAACGCTCTCAATTCGGCAATTGCGGACGTCGGCAGCACGGTGCCCTCGTCATGGCCGCGGGGGCTGTTGTAACACGGGTGGGGGCGAAATGCTGCTCTCGTGGAGGGCCCGGTGCGGGTGCGGAGGGTTGCGGCCGTTGTGTGTAGCTATCTGGCTGAAGACGGTCCGGGTGAGCGGGCTCCGCGGTACCAGCTGCCCCGGCAGGGTGCCGGAATCCGCACCCGGCTGAGGAGCGGGTTGGCGGTGTTGGGCAGGTAGTACAGGTACTGGCTGCCGATCGCCCGCACGATGCCGCTGTCGGCGCCGCCGAGGGGCAGCGACGCGAGGACGTGCCCGGTACCTGGCGCCGCGCAGAAGTTCAGCCGCGGCCCGCCCGCCGCCTGAGTCACCCAGACCAGGCCGTTGGCCACCCAGACCCTGATCGCGTTCGTCGCGTTCCAGTGGAGCGAGAACGGTTCCTGCGTCAGCGTGACGACGTTCAGCCGTCCGACGCCACCCCCCATCCCGCCGGACACCGAGTACCAAACCTCCGATCCGATGACCCCGCCGATCCCGGGGGCGGTCACCGCGCTCGTGGGCGGCGTGGACCGGATCAGTGCGCCCGTCACCGGGTCCCGCCGCTCGATCCGGACATCGGAACCGCCGTACGCGGTGCTCACCACGAGCACCGTACCGGCGGCGTCGCTGCCCACGTCCGAGCGGTCAGTGTGCGGCAGGCGCACCACCTTGATGATCGCCCCGGTCCTGAGCGAGACACGGATCAGCTGGCTGCCCTCCGCCAGCCACAGGGCGCCGCCCGCCACGGCCAGGCTGCCCGGGCCCGGACCTGGCTGGCCAAGCCGCACCCGGCTGATCACGGCCAGGGTCACCGGATTCAGCCGCAGCACCTCGGAGCCCGTTGTCACCCACAATGACCCGCCCGCCGCGACCGCCTGGCCGAACCCGTCCGTAAGCACCGATGCCGTAATCGTCCCGCTCGGCGGGTCGATCCTGGCCAGCACGTCGCTCGTCGCGCGCCCGTAGCTGGTGACGTCCCAGCTGACGTAGACCCCGTAAGGTGTCGCGGCGACAGAGGGGAACGGCAACGGCAGCCGGTACACCCCGCCCGCCGCCCGTACCTCAGCCACAGTCACGGGCGGCGAGACACCGATCGCGCCCGAATTAACCGGCGGAGCGCTGACCACCGGGCTGACCCTGCCCGCGCTGACCCCATCAGGTCCGGCGCCGCCGCCACTGCAGGCCGCGACAAGCGTGGCAGTACCCGCGAGCGCTACCAGGGCCAGAACTGGCTTCATACCCCCTACGACATCCGCGAAGGCCACGCGGTTGTGCCGGGGTAATACGGGCCCAGCCGCTTCGGATGGCGCGGGCCGCAAACGGGGTCTCCGGCTAAGGCGGCCAGACGGGCTGGACCTCGGCCGCGGCGGCGGCGACGTCCCATCCGTCGAGGCCATCCGCGGCGCCGGTGAAGGCGTCCCACGCGATGGCCAGCGCGTCGGCAACGTCACGCGCATCAACCGTCATCGCGACCGTCACGCGCACGCGGTCGGCGCCCCGGCGGTGCTCGGAGGCGATCTCAGCCGACGCGACGGCAGGGTCGGGCGGATCGGCCAGGGCTCGCTCGAACTTTCCGCGGATGGGTCCCCAGGCACGCCAGCCGCTGCGGCGCGGCACGGTCAGCTGCACGCGGTACCGCGTCGTCCCCCCGGCGGCCGTCCCCCTCGGCACGCCTTCATGATCTCAGACCGCCGCTGACCTGCCAGATCCCGGGATCGGTAATTCCTGCAGGACCAACGGTCACGCTCCTCTTCTATGGCCGGCTGGGAGGAATTCGGGAGGCCGCATGGGTCAGGGGTTTCGAGTCCCCTCAGCTCCACCGAAGTTCTTGCCGATCTCGGCCCGGCCGCTGGTCCCAGGCGAAAGCCGGAGGTTAGTGCCATGGTCTGGCCGCCCGCTCGGCCCAGTAGGCGTCGGGGGCTTCGGCGAGGCTGAGCGCGGGGAGCTGGCCGACGGTGAGCGCGGCCAGGTTCTCATCGAGCTGCGTGCGGGTGACGGCGCCGGACAGTACGACCGATGCCCAGGGCTGGGCCAGGGCGGCGGCCAGGGCGATCGCGTCTTCGGTGACACCGTTCGCCGCGGCCAGCGCCGTCAACGGCGCCGGCGGTCCGCCCGCAGGGGTCAGCCGCCCGTTGGCGACCGCCTCCTTGACCAGGACCGCCCAGCCGGCTGCGGCGGCTTCGGCCGCGGCAGGTCCTGCCGATGGCTCCAGGAGGTTCCAGGTCACCTCGGCCGCCGTGAACAGCGGCTGCCCGTCGACGGTGAGGGGCAGCGCCCGGCGGATCGTGTCCGCCTGACGGGGCCCGCTCGTGCTCAGCCCGATGATCACACCCTCGGCGCGCAGCCGGGACAGCGCGGCCAGCAGCGCCGGGTCGGTGAACAATCCGGAATCAAGGGTCAGCGAGTGGACCTGATAGAGGGTGAGCCGGTCACCGAGCAGGGCCCGGCTTTGCGCCAGCTGGGTCGTGAACATGGCCAGCGAATGTTCCTTGACCTCCTGCTGAACAGCGTCCAGCCGCCAGCCACCGGTGTAGCGGTATCCCCACTTCGAGCCGACGATCACGTCCGCGTGGCCGCGCTCGGCCAGCCAGCTCGCGAGGAATTCCTCCGCCCGGCCGTAGGAACGGGCCGCGTCGACGTACCTGATCCCGGCCGCGTGGGCGGCGTCCAGCATCGAGAAGGTCTGGGTCCGCAGGCCGGTAACGCCGCGGTCGGGCAGGTCCTCCGCACGGCCGCTGGTGATGTACGCCGGACGACCCAGAGCCGCCAGTCCGAGCCCGATCCGGGAGACCGCCGGTCCCCCGGCTCCGAGTGTCGCGGCGGGCATGCCAACCCGGCTTCCGCGGTCGCTGACCATGGCCACCACCGTACCGGCGCCCCATCCCGCGGTGCTGGCGCCCGCTCGCGATCACCGGTTGCGGTCCAAAACCTGATTTTCCCCTCTTGACCGGGCCGCGTATCCGGGCTTATGTTGCGTGAAACAGCGTTCGACCATGTCGAACAGGTTTCATGTAGTCTCCTCTCGCCGAAGGAGGTGAGACGCCCGGGCGCACGCCGCGGGCGACCACCAATGGCAGCTCCACCCACAACTCCCCAGAAGCTTCTCGCCGAGGGCCTCGGAACCGCGTTCCTCGTGTACGTAGGGGCCGGGTCGGCCGCCGCGACCGGTGTGATCGCCTCCGGCACCAAGGTCGCCTTCTCCATGGCCCAGCTCGGCATGATCTCGTTCGCGTTCATGCTGGTCATCGTCGGCGCGGTGTACGCGATCGGGCACATCTCGGGCGGGCACATCAACCCGGCGGTGACGCTGGCGCTCGCCGTCTCGGGCAAGTTTGCCTGGCGCGAGGTGCCCGGCTACATCGCGGCCCAGCTGGTCGGGGCCTGCGCCGGGGCGGCGGCCATCTTCCTCACCCTCGGCCGCGTCGCCACCGTGGCGGCCGGCGGCGGGGTGACCCAGTACAACGCCGCGACGATGGGTTTCGGCCGGGCTTCGCTCATCGAGGCCATCGGCACGTTCATGCTGGTGTTCGTGATCTTCGGCGTGATCGACCACCGCGCGGTGCCCGGGTGGGCGCCGATGGCGATCGGCTCGGTCGTGTTCGCGATCATCATCATCCTCGGCCCGGCCACCGGGGCCGCCATCAACCCGGCCCGTTACCTCGGCGCGGTGTTCATGCAGAGCGGGTTCGGCGGCACGGTGTCCTGGGCGCAGGTTCCCGCGTACCTCATCGGCGAGCTCGCGGGCGGCGTGCTCGGCGGCCTCGCCTACGTCTTCATCGGGCGGGTGCGAGCCGACGCGGCAATGACCAGCCTGGCACCGGACGCCGATCCCGTACCGGAAGAACTCAGTGGAGCAACGTCATGAAGAAGCTCATCAACAGCCCGGAGACGGTCGTCACCCAAGCCCTGGAGGGCGTCGCCGCGGCGCACCCGCAGCTCGCGGTCGACGTCGAGAACAAGGTCATCACGCGCGCCGGCGGCCCCGCGAAGGGCAAGGTCGGCCTGGTGTCCGGCGGCGGCTCGGGCCACGAGCCGCTCCACGGCGGCTTCGTCGGCTACGGGATGCTCGACGCCGCCTGCCCGGGCGAGATGTTCACCTCGCCGGTGCCGGACCAGATGCTGATCGCGACCAGAGCGGTCGACGGCGGCGCGGGCGTCCTGCACGTGGTGAAGAACTATACGGGCGACGTGCTCAACTTCCAGATGGCCGCGGAACTGGCCGGGGACGAGGGCATCGAGGTCGTCTCGGTCATCACCAATGACGACGTGGCGGTCGAGGACTCGCTGTACACCGCGGGCCGCCGGGGCACCGGGGCGACGGTCTTCGTGGAGAAGATCGCCGGGGCCCTGGCCGAGGAGGGCGCTGACCTGGCCGCCGTTGCCGCCCTGGCCCGCGAGGTCAACGACCGGAGCCGGTCGTTCGGCGTCGCGCTGAGCTCGTGCGTCGTCCCGGCCGCGGGCAAGCCCACCTTCGAGCTCGGCGACTCCGAGATCGAGCTCGGTATCGGCATCCACGGCGAACCCGGCCGGACCCGCGTGGCCCACACGTCGGCAGCCGAACTAGCCGCCGTGGCCCTGGACGCGGTCCGCGCCGACCTGCCCGTCGACGACCAGGACCTGCTGGTGATGATCAACGGCATGGGCGGCACCCCGCTGATCGAGCTGTACCTGATGTTCAACGAGGTCCGCCGGTACCTGGAGGCCCGCGGTGCGCGAGTGGCCAGGAGCCTGGTCGGCAACTACATCACCAGCCTGGAAATGCAGGGCTTCTCGGTGACGGTCTGCCAGCTCACCGACACCCTTGCCCGGCTGTGGGACGCACCGGTGGACACGCCCGCCCTGCGGTGGGGACGCTAGACCCCACAGTCACCGAGCAGGGAGCGATCATGGACGCTGAAGTCTTCCGGACCTGGATAGCGTCGGCCGCCGAGGTCATCGAGGCCAACCGCGACCACCTGACGCAGCTGGACGCGGCAATCGGCGACGCCGATCACGGCATCAACCTCACCCGCGGCTTCACCGCGGTTCTCGGCGCCCTGGACGCCGCGTCGCCCAAGGTTCCGGGGGCCATCTTGACCCTGACCGGCAACACCCTCATCTCCAAGGTCGGCGGCGCCTCCGGGCCGCTCTACGGCACGGCGTTCCGCCGCGCCGGGAAGGCTCTGGGAGACGCCGCCGACGTGGACCTCCCCGCGCTGTCCGCCGCGCTCGACGCGGCGCTGGCGGGCGTACAGCAACTGGGCGCCGCCCGCGAAGGTGACAAGACCATGGTCGACGCGCTCGCCGCGGCGACCAGGGTCTTCGGCAAGGCCGTCGCCGACGGGGCCTCGGCCGACGAGGCACTCGGCGCCCTGGCCGAAGCTGCCGAGGCCGGCGCCCAGGCGACCATCCCCATGCAGGCACTGAAGGGCCGCGCGAGCTATCTCGGCCCGCGCAGCGTCGGCCATGAGGACCCCGGGGCCGTCTCGACCGCCCTCATCCTGGGCGCCCTCAGGGACGCCGTCCGGGCCGGGCGATGACCGGACCCAGCCGCTACCGCGGGCAGCCGGTCTCCGAAGGGATCGGTCTCGGCGAGATCTACCACGGGGACTCGCCAGCGACGGAAACCGGGCACCGCCGGCTACCGACTGAAGACGAGGTGCGGGCCGCCTTCGCCGCGGTGGCCCGGGACCGCGCCGGCCTCGCCGCTGAACTCCGGGCGCGAGGCCAGGACCAGCAGGCCATGATCGTCGACATTGCCGCGCTGATCGCGGCGGACCCGGCCCTCGTCAGCCCGGCGGTGGAGGCGGTCCGGGCCGGCGCCGGCGCAGCGGACGCGATCCGCCAAGCCGGTGAAGCGCAGGCCGCGCTGCTGGCCGCGCTGCCCGACCCCGACCTGGCCCAGCGCGCGGGCGACGTCCGCCAGGTAGCCCAGGCCGCGACCGACTACCTCAACGGCTCAACCGCCGGCCCGCCCCCGGCCGCAAAGTTCATCCTGGTCCGCCGGGAGGTCGACCCCGCCGACCTCATCCGGCTGGCCGAAGCGGGGCTGGCCGGCGCGGTGTCGGTCGGCGGCGGGGCCAGCTCGCACGCGGCAATCATCGCCCGCGGCCTCGGCCTGCCCATGCTGGCCGGCGCCGACCCGACCGTCCTGGGTACCCAGAGCGGGCACCACGCGATCCTCGACGCCACCACGGGCGAGCTGATCGTCGATCCGCCCGAGCCCGAGCTGGCCGCCGTCCAGGCGACGGCCATGACCACCGTGAGGACCGTGACCAGCGCGAGGACCGAGGCGGCCAGCGCCGCGGACGTGGAGGTCCGGACGGCCGATGGCCAGCCGGTCACCCTGCTGTGCAACGTCGCCTCGGCCGCCGAGACGCGGCTGGGCCTGTCCGGCGGCGCGGCCGGGGTCGGCCTGCTGCGCACCGAGATCGCGTTCACCACCGCCGCGGACTGGCCCGCGACCCCAGACCACCTGGCCCAGCTGACCCCCATCCTCAGCTTGCTTCGGGACCGCCCGGCCGTGATCCGCCTGCTCGACTTCTCCGGCGACAAGGTCCCGCCGTTCCTCAGGGCTGCGCGCGAGCAGGGGCTGGATGCGCTGCTCAACAACCCCGGAGCGCTGGCTGCCCAGCTCACCGCGATGCTGCGCGCGGGCCGCGGTACCCGGCTGTCGGTGCTGGTGCCGATGGTACGGTCGCTGGCGGAGGTGGCCGCGGTCCGCGCCGCCCTCGCCGAAGCGGCCGCCGCCGAGGGCCTCGTCCCCCCCAAGCTCGGCATCATGGTCGAGGTCGCGGCGACCGCCGCCAACGCGGCAGCGTTCGCGACCGCGGCGGACTTCTTCTCCATCGGCACCAACGATCTCACCAGCGAGGTGCTCGGCCTGGACCGCGCCGGCCAGGCGACCACACCCGCGCGGGCGGCCGATCCGCGCGTGCTCACGCTCATCCGCCAGGTCGCCGAGGCGGCCGCGGCCAGCAACGTCGCGGTGTCGGTCTGCGGGGACGCCGCCGCCGATCCGCTGGTCCTGCCGCTGCTGCTCGGCCTCGGGATCAAGACCCTCAGCGTCGGCGCGTCCCGCGTGCCGTGGGTCGCACGGCAGATAGCGGACACCGACACCGTGCTCGCCAAGGCCCGGGCCGCCCAGGTGACCGGGTTATGCCGGCCAGTGCCCGCTCAGCTCAGCGCGGACAGGACCATCCCGCCGCGGCCCGCGCCCAGGTCCCGCGACACCGTCCGCCCGGCCTCGGTAACCAAGCGCACCAGCTCTTCGCGGGCCTCGGCCGCGAGCAGCCGGTCGGCCGCGCCGACCACCCCGATCGCACCCGCGACCATGCCGTCCCGGGACACGATGGGCGCCGCGATCCCGGCGTCACCCACGGTCGCCTCCTGGTCCTCCACCGCGTAACCACGCTGGCGGACCTGGGCCAGCGCCCGGGACAGCGCGGCCTTGGTGGTCTTGGTCTGACCGGTCAGCTGGACCAGCTCGCCGGCCAAGGCCCGGGCCCGCTGGCCGTCGGGCAAGAACGCCACGATCGCATGGCCGAGGGCGCAGGCATGCCACGGGATCGCCGCGCCGACCTCGAGGATCTGCACCGTGTTGTCCGGCCGGAACACATGGTGCAGCACGATCACCCGGGACCCGGACAAGGTGGCGACCCAGACCGCCTCGCCGGCCCGCCGGGCCAGGGATTCCGCCCACCGCAGCGACCTGGCCCGCAGCTCAGATCCGTCCAGGTAAGCGTTGCCGAGCTGCAGCACGCCCGGACCCAGGCTGTACTTGCCCGTGTCGGGGTCCTGGGCGACCAGTTCGTGCGCCTCCAGCGTCCGCAGCAGGCCGTGCACCGTGGGCTTGGCCAGGCCGACTCGCTCGGCGATCTCGGTCACGCCAAGACGCGGTGTCCCCGAGCCGAGGACGCCGAGGATCTGGGCCGCGCGCTGCACCGATTGGATCATCAGTATCTTCTTCCCGGCCTTTCAGCGATACCGAACAACATTCAGGATACGCGATGAGCACAGGCACCGTCGGAATCGTCCTCGTGTCCCACAGCGCCGAACTGGCCGCCGGTGCGGCCCACCTGGCCGCCCAGGTCAGCGGCGGGACGGTGACCATCATCGCGGCCGGCGGCACCGACGACGGCGGCTTGGGCACCAGCGCGGCGAAGGTGGCGGACGGCCTCCGCGACGCCAACCACGGGGCCGGCGTGGTCGTCCTGCCCGACCTGGGCAGCGCGGTGCTGACCGTCAGGGCCGTACTCGAGGATTACGGCGAGGACACCGCCGTGCTGCTCGCGGACGCGCCGTTCGTCGAAGGCGCCGTAGCGGCCACCGTCACGGCCGCCGCGGGCGGGGACGTCAAGGCGGTCGCCGCGGCCGCGGAGGAGGCTCGCCATGTCCGCAAGCTATGAGCAGGGGATCATTCTGGAGGGCGACCTGCACGCCCGCCCGGCCGGTGCGCTCGCCGTGGCCGCCGGCCGGTTCGCCGCCCTCATCAATGTCAGCGCGGGCGGCCACACGGCCGACGCCAAGAGCGTGCTCGGGGTCATGGGTCTCGGCGCCACCAGCGGCCAGCACCTTACCGTCTCCGCAGCCGGTCCCGACGCCCGCGAGGCAGTGGCCGCGCTCATCGCCATCCTCAGCGAGGCCACCAGGGTTGGCGGCTGACCACGGACCGGCCGCCATGAGGGGCGAGAATGTCCGCATGGACGGACTCGCGTGCCCCTGCGGCCTCGGAGACGACTACGAGTCGTGCTGCGGGCGACTCCACGCAGGCGCGCCGGCACCGACCGCCGAGTCACTGATGCGCTCCCGCTACAGCGCATTCGCCGTCGGGGACGCCGGTTACCTCCTGCGCACCTGGCACCCGTCAGGCCGCCCGCAGACCCTCAGCCTGGACCCGGCCTTGCGGTGGACCCGCCTCGCCGTCCTGGAAACGCGCGACGGCGGGCTCTTCGATACCACCGGCACCGTGCGGTTCCGCGCCATGTACGTCCAGCACGGCAAGCGTGGCGTGCTCGCCGAGACGAGTAAGTTCGTCCGGCACGACAGACACTGGACCTACCTCGGTCCCAGTGACTTGAGGGACGCCTTCCCCGGGTTAGACGTTTGACCTGATGGCCGGGAGCTGAAAGCGTGGCAGCGATGAATGAGCTGTCGCGTACCGCCGCAGCGCCCTGGGCTGGGCGCGGCCCGGTGTTCAGTCAGCCGGGCCTGGCCAGGCCGGTGGCCTGGGCGACACCGGATGATCTGGATCGGCTACGCGCCGGCCGCGCCCGCGGACGTGCGCGGCCGGGCAAGCCGCTGGTGCCGGTCAGTGTCGCATCGCCGCGGCTGGGCGATGAGCTGTTCGCGCGGCTCATGTCGTACGGCACGCCGCACGAGACTCACCGGGGCGATGTGCTGTTCCGGCCGGGTGAGGCGGACGTCGATCTGATCGTGGTCGGCCGGGGTTCGGTGGAGGTTATCCGGACCGAGACGGCTGACGTGCCCGCCGCGACCGTCGCGGCGGTGGATGCGGGCGGCTTTGTCGGCGAGCTGAACCTGCTGACCGGGCAGAACGTCTACCTGCTGGGCCGGGTGCGGGAGGGCGGTACGGTCTACCGGGTGCCGCCGGAACGCCTGCGGCAGCTGATGGCCAACGATGTCGAACTGTCCGACATCGTCTTCAAGGCGCTGATTGCCCGCCGGGAGCTGCTGCAGCGCAGCACCGCCGCCCTGGCGGTGGAGATCGTCGGCACCGACCGGTCGGCGGCGGCGCTGGCGCTGCGGACCTACGCCGCCCGCCAGCGCCTGATCCACCTGTGGTTCGACGCCGGCACCCCGGCGGGCCAGGCGATGATGCAATCCTCCGGCCTGACCGAGGACGACCTTCCCGCCGTCGTCCTGCCCGGCACCACGCTGACACAGGCCACGCCGGGCGGGCTCGCCGACAAGCTGGGCCTGTCCTACCGTCGTTCGTCCGCCAAGCCGGCCGACGTCACGATCGTCGGCGCGGGCCCGGCCGGCCTGGCGGCCGCGGTCTACGGCGCGTCCGAGGGCCTGGACACCGTGCTGCTGGACGCCGTCGGCACCGGCGGGCAGGCCGCGGCCAGCTCCCGGATCGAGAACTACTTCGGCTTCCCGTTCGGCCTTTCCGGCGCCGATCTGACCGGCCTGGCCGTGCTCCAGGCGCTGAAGTTCGGGGCCCAGCTGGCCAGCCCGTGCCAGGCGGTCAAGCTCGACACCGACCGCAACGGCGACCTGCTCCGCCTGCACCTGCAGGGCGGAGAGGTCATCGACAGCAAGGCCGTCGTCATCGCGACCGGCGCCCGCTACCGGGCGCTGCCGCTGGAACGCTGGCCCGACTTCGAGGGCGCCGGCATCTACTACGCGGCCACCGAACTGGAAGCCCGGGGGTGCACCGGCAGCCCGGTCACGGTGATCGGCGGCGCGAACTCCGCGGGTCAGGCGGCGCTGTACCTGGCCGGGCGAGGCAGTGACGTCTCACTGGTCGTCCGCGGCCCGGACATCGCGACCGAGATGTCGGCCTATCTCGTCGACCGGCTGCTGGCTCACCCCCGGGTGACGGTGCGGTGCCGCAGCGAGGTCACCCGGCTGGACGGCGGGGACTTCCTCGAGGAAGTCACCATCACCGACCGGACCGCGGACAGCGCGCAAGCCCAGCCCTGTGCGGGCTTGTTCTGCTTCATCGGCGCCGAGCCCGCCACGGACTGGCTGACCGGGATCGCTACCGGGGACGACGGGTTCATCCGGACCGACGTCCAGCTGACCGGCAATGACCTCGGACCGGCCTGGGACACGCTGGGACGGCGGCCGCTTCCGTTCGAGACCAGCATCCCCGGCGTGTTCGCGGTCGGCGACGTCCACTCCGGCTCGATGAAGCGGGTCGCCGCGGCCACCGGCGAAGGCGCCAGCGCCATCGCCTCGGTCCACAAGTCCATCGCCACCCTGGCCTAGCGGCCCACGGGACCTCCGCGGCGACCACAGCGCCGCGCCGGGCCGCGGCCAGTTCCGTGGAATGTGCCACCACGGGCCGTTCGGATAAAAGAATTTGATGTGCCGAACGGCCAGTGGTTTTACCTTCTCTCATCCGCGCAGCGCGGAGGCGAAGATGCCCGGGAGAGCGCTCCAGCGCGGCCGGGCCTCGAAGGAGGCGAGGAGCCGCCCGGTGGTGGCGGCGGTCTTGTTGTCGACGAACCAGGGCGGCTTGGGCGAGATGGCCCACTCACGGTTCAGCAGCGATCGCGGCGCGGGGCGGAACGGTCCCTCGACGACGGTGCGTTCGGGATCCTCGAGCAGCAGGGCGTTGTGCACGACGCCGATCCCGCTCTGGATGTCGTCCAGGGTGTGGCCGGGGAACGCGCCCCAGGTCGCGTTCGGGGCGAGGTAGCCGACGCCGGTCCAGGCGTTGATCCCGATCGTCCCGTAGCGCAGCGCCGCGACCTGGCGCTCGAACGCCTCGCCGAGGGCCCGCCTGGTGCCGGGATGGATGATGATGTTGGCCCCGAGCGTGCCGCGCAGGCGGTCGTTCGCGGCCGTCACCGCGGCGGCCAGGTAGTCCTCCCCCGTCCCGGCCAGCTCGGCCACGCCGAGGACCGGCGCGAAGTACTCGGTCTCGAACGCGCTCTCCGCGCCGTCGCCAAGGTCCAGGCCGGTCAGCAGCGTCCGCGCGGGCGTGCCGCCCACGGCCTCGGCGGCCGACGGATGCCGCTCCCGCGCGGCGCGGACGCGGTCGTCCGCGCCCGGGTACCAATCGGGGCGCGGGTGCGCCCCCGCCAGGGCCTGGCGCAGCTCCGCCAGGAAGGCGTTCTTCTGGTCCCAGTCGGAGCTCACGATGACGATCTGCGCGGCGATGCAGTTCGATCCGGCATTGTGGAGCCGTTGCGTGGCGACGTGCCGGGCCTGGAAGCGCAGGTCGGCCGCTGACCACTCGCCCGGGGCCACGATGACGGGCGCGACGCCGCCCAGCTCGCTGGTGATGGCCTTGGTCAGCTTGCGGGCGCCCGCGGCCTTGGCGGCCGGCCCCGCCTCGCCGGGCCCCCACACGATCGCGTCATGGGTCTGCTCGCTCCCGGTCATGTGCACGGCGCTGATCCGCGGATGATAGGCCAGCGCGCCGCCGATCTCCGCGCCGCCGGTCACGATCTCCACCACGCCCAGATCGATGAACGGAGCGAAGATCTTCTCGAACACGGGCTTGAGCGGGTTGGTGACCGGGTTCAGCTTCAGCACCGCGACCCGGTTCTCGGCGTACAGCTGGTAGATGGTATCCAGCGGCGCGATGGAGAAGATGTTCCCGGCGCCGAGCACCAGCGCCACACCACGCGTCTGCTTCGGGTCCCGCGCACCGAGTCCCGCGGTGGCGCGGACGCGGGCTTCGGTCATTCCGGGAGGCATCCAGACCTCGGCGCTGAAGCCGTTGAGCAGCAGCCGGTCATAGACGGTGTTCGGCAGCACCTTGATCGCGAGCTGGCCGCTGGCCGTGGCACGGGTGGGGAAGCCGGCCAGCACGTCCGCGCCTCGGTCGAGCCGCTCCAGGGTGCGGGCCAGCGCGCTGGCGTAGCTCAGCACCGCCCACGGGCCGCTGGTCCACTCCTCGCCCACGAGCGGCGACTCCGCGGGCAGCTGCTTGATGCGGGCCGCGGCCTGCACCCATTCCGAGGCGTTGATGCCGGTCAGCTGCTTGAGCCGGCCGAGCAGCTCGCGGCGCTGCGCCAGGGAGGTTTCCGCCCAGACCTGCTCGCCGCGGGCCAGGCGTTCGGTGATCTCGTCCGCCTGCCTGCCGACGGTTTCCGGGCTGACGTCTGTGGTCATGTCCTGTCCCCTCCTCGGGCCGCCGACACAACGGCCGCGCATCGTGAACCGCTGGCCGCTAGACGGCGTTAAATCAGCGTAAGCCTCTGGGCTCGGGGCAGGGACGAACCGGACTACGAGCAAAGAGAACTGAATGAACGGTCCAGATCACTACCGCGAAGCAGAACGGCTCCTGGACGAAGCCACCTCTCGCGGCGACTTCAACCCGAGAGCTGAGTGGTGCCTGGAACTGGCGAAGGTGCACGCGGCCTTGGCCTACGTCGCCGCGACTGCCCGCACCTCTGACGCATGGGACTGGGTTAAGGTCGCCGATTCCCAGTTCTGCGACATGACCCTCGCGCTGCGAGATCATGACCGGACCTGATAGCCGCGATGGCAGGATTGTTTGTTGTGGCGGTGAACCGGATGCCTGCCGCCGAGGTGGAGGTGTCGGCGGATCTGGTGCGGCGGCTGCTCGCCGGTCAGCATCCTGATCTGGCGCGGCTGCCGGTGGAGTTCCTCGCGAACGGCTGGGATAACGAGCTGTACCGGGTCGGGGATGAACGGGTGGCGCGGCTGCCGCGCCGCGCCCTGGGTGCGCAGATCATCAAGAACGAGCAGCGCTGGCTGCCCGTGCTGGCCCCGAGGCTGCCGCTGCCCGTCCCGTATCCGGAGCGGACCGGGGTACCCGGCTGCGGGTACCCGTATTCCTGGAGCGTGGTGCCCTACCTGCCGGGCGTGCCCGCGGCGCAGGCCGGCTCCTTCGATGCGGCCCGGGCCGCCGCGGCCGTGGGCGGGTTCCTCGGCGCGCTGCACGTCCCGGCCCCGGCGGACGCGCCGGCCAACCCGCTCCGCGGTGTCCCGCTGGCCGACCGCGCCGGGACCTTCGCGGCTAACCTCGCCCTGCTCGCCGGCCAGGTCGACCGGGAGGCTGTGCGGCGCGTCTGGGACGCGGCGCTGGCGGCGCCCGGCTATGACGGGCCGCCGGTGTGGCTGCATGGCGACCTGCACCCGGCGAACATCCTGGTGGACGGCGGCCTGGTCAGCGGGGTGATCGATTTCGGTGATATCACCGCGGGCGACCCGGCCGGCGACCTGGCGGTGGCCTGGATGCTGCTCCCGCCCGGCTGCCATGCCGGCTTCTGGTCGGCCTACCAGGCGGCCGGCGGTGCTGACGGCCGGGCCAGCGGTGCGCTGCGGGCGCGAGCCCGAGGCTGGGCCCTGTACTTCGGGATCGTGCTCCTGGCCCATTCAGAAGACAATCCGGTGCTCCGCGAAGTCGGCCGCCGCACCCTGCGCACCGTGCTGGACAACCGTCTTTCAAGTCCGTAGGAGAACCTCGATGAATGCCTGGCCGGTCATCACCGGTCCTCGCCGGAGAAGATAGCCAGGAAGAACAGAAAGACGTTGAGCACGTCGAGGAAGATTGAGGCGGCCAGCAGCGGCGCCTCGGCGATGTCGGTGTTGGTCCGCAGCCGCTGGAAGTCGAACATGGTGAACCCGGCGAAGATGACCAGGCCGAGGATCGAGTAGGCCAGGTCGGCGCCGGGGATGTGCACGAAGATCAGGACGATGCCGGCCACGATCAGGGCCACCAGGGCCCAGAAGCAGGCCCGGGCGACCGCGGTCAGGTCGCGCCGGGTGGCGTAGCCGGCCGCGCCGAAGCCGGCGATGAACAGCGCGGTGGCCCCGCCGGCTTCCCAGAGTGCCTGGGGGTCCATGCTGCCGTAGTAGGCGATCGTCGGCGCCACGGCCAGCCCGATCAGCAGGCCGAACGTGGCGAGAAGCCCGACGGTCAGCTGGACGGACCGCCGGGCCGCGAACCGCATGCCGATCAGGGCGGCGAAGGCGGCGATGAACGCGACGATGCCTGCCCCGCCGGTGAGGTCGTGGCCGGCCCAGGCGCCGAGCGCGAACAAGGCGGCGGTGATGGCGACGTAGCCCATGGTCTGCGCGAACAAGGCGTGCGCTTGGCTGCGGGGCGCCGTGCCCAGCTGCCGGTAGGGAAGGGTCTGAGCCATGTGATGTTCCTCAATTCTTGGGCGTCAGCGGCCTGCGTCGCGGCCACGTGGTCGGTGCTGATTCCACCTTGGATTTCGGAAGGCGCCGTCGCGCCCGGGAACACCCTGGCCGGTGCCCTGGGCTTCCCTAGGTCAGGCCTCGGACCGGTCGAGATCGATGAGCGCGAGTCCGATATCAGGGCGGAGCAGCGTCCGCACCCTGCATGCCATCCGATGCTTCCCGGTTTGTCCAATTATGTCGGAATTTACGTTGAGGCATTCCGGACACTGGCCATGATTGTGGACAGTTACCGGCGTCATAGCAGCGGTTTCGGTCCACGATCACGAAACGGCGCAAGCCGAAGGTGTTTTCTTTATTCGGGCTTCCGTGGTGGATCGTGGCAGCCATGTCAGCGTTCCGAAAAACGTGCGCATGCGGCGCGTCCGGGTCGGCGCTGAGGCAGCCCGGATGGCGTCGGCGAACAGCCCGGCCAGCACGTCTTCCCCGCCGAACAGGACCTCCCGCTTATCGGCGAAGTGCCGGAAGAACGTGGCCCGGTTCAGTCCCGCGCGATCCGCGATCTGCGCGACGGTCGTTTCCTCGTACCCGTTCTCCACGAACAGGTCCAGCGCGGCGGTTTCCAGGCGCTCACGTGCCTCCGGCGCGCCGAACGGGCGGTGCTCCTACTCGCCGGTGAACTTCATGAGCCTCGGCGCCGAACGCGACCCAACGTCACGTCATCAGGTGTTGGTATATGAGACACGTCGTGTTAGCACAATGGATGAACTAGGTCTTGCTGACCGGTATCGTCCTATTTGTGGAGGACGTGATCCCGGCCGAGGACGTCGACGTCGGCGACGTGGTCGTTCTGCCCGACGCCGATGACCCGGTGCTGGTCAACCGGGTGCGCCTCGGGCAGGGTGGCCTCATCTTCACGGTCACCCCGGCCCGCAGTGACGCTCCAGAGCAAGAGCGGCCCGTGAAGCTGACGGCCGAGGTCCGGCTGCACAGACGCGGCCGCGACATGACCAGCTAGAAGCTGGCCTGACGGCTGCGCCGTCTGCGGGCCGGTACGCCATCGGCACATCCGTCAGCTGACTACTCAGCGGATTGTGTTAAGAGTGATTGATGGCGGGCGGTCAGGGCGGGGAGCAGGTGACGGCTGGAGGGGTGGCCCGCGGATCCCGTGAGCCGCTGATGCCGGTGCCGTTGCTACGCGGCCCCGCCGCGTCGGAGAGTCTGGTCACGGTGCTGGTTGCCTTCGGCGCCAACCTCCTGATCGCCGGGGCGAAGTCGGCCGCGGCCTTTGTGACCGGGTCGGCGTCGCTGACCGCCGAGGCGGCGCATTCGTGGGCCGACTGCGGCAACGAGGTTTTCCTGCTGATCGCCACCCGGCGGGCCCGCCGTCCGCGGGACCTCGCTCACCCGTTCGGCCATGGCCGGGAAGCCTACGTGTGGTCGCTGTTTGCGGCGATCGGGGTGTTCGTGGCCGGCGGCGCGGTGTCGGTCACGCGCGGCATCGAGGAACTTCTGCATCCCGGGCCGGCCGAGCACTTCGCCATCGGGTACGGGGTGCTGGCCGTGTCCTTTGTCCTGGAGGGAATCTCGTTCCTGCAGTCGGTCCGGCAGGCCAGGTCCGAGGCCGAGCCGTTGCAGCGGGATCTGATCGAGCACGTGATGGTGACCTCCGATCCCACGCTGCGAGCGGTGTTCGCCGAGGACTCCGCGGCCCTGGCAGGCCTGGTCATCGCGGCGGCCGGGCTGGCCGCCCACCAGCTGACCGGTTCCGCGGTGCCGGACGCGGCCGGCTCGATCCTGGTCGGCCTGCTGCTCGGCGTCGTCGCGGTGATCCTGATCAACCGCAACCTGCGGTTCCTGGTCGGCGAGGAAGCCGATCCCCGGATCCGTGCCGCGGTCCTGCGGGCCCTGCTAGAGATCCCGGAGGTGGCCCGGGTCACCTACCTGCGGCTGGAGATCGTCGGGCCGCGGATGGTCTTCGTGACCGGCGACGTCGACCTCACCGGTGATGACACCGAGTCCCACGTGGCGGTCCGGCTGCGGGCGCTGGAGGCGAAGTTCTGCGCGTCACCCGCGGTGGCCGGCGCCGTGCTGAGTCTGTCCGCCCCGGACGAGCCGGCGCTCCAGGCATAAGTCCCCAGACCGGTCGTCATAGGCGGGAGCCGCATCTGCGGGCGGCTGCCCGCAGATTGCTTGAACCTTTCTGGCGCGGTGCCGCGTACACCCTGACAGCCTCCAGGGCCAGAACCTCACCGTAGGAGTTTCACATGCATAAAGTAGTCAGGCGAATCAGCGTCATGGCAGGGGCGGCGTTCCTGGCCGTCGCGGGTGGCAGTGCCGCCGGGATCGGCGGTGCCGCCGCTGACGCGGCGGTCGGGCCGAGCACGTTCCACATGGTCCGTTCCGCTGCCTCGGTCAAGGCCAACTGCCTGATCGGCGCGGACGCCAGGGTCACCATCGAGTCTGAG
>Ga0070735_10001614_pt1 | contig 21420 bp, 18 predicted proteins | sample Coa_R1_FD_66443 | JGI IMG/M metagenome (GOLD analysis project Ga0070735, IMG submission 66443) | Surface soil microbial communities from Centralia Pennsylvania, which are recovering from an underground coalmine fire - Coalmine... | ecosystem: Environmental > Terrestrial > Soil > Unclassified ... | reverse complement strand
CTCTTCAGTCTGCCCCACCATGGAGATCTCAGGGATGGTGTAGATGCCATAGGGAATCAGGTTGGCTGGCATCTTTCCGGGCTTGCCAAAGATGGCACAACTGGCGAGCCTTCCCTGCTCCATCGATGTGCTGGCCAAGGCCGGAAAACCGATGACGTCTCCGGCTGCATAGATGTGCGGCACCGCTGTCTGAAAATTCTCGTTGACTCCCAGTTTTCCGCGCCCATCGCATTGCAGACCGGCCGCCGCAAGGTTAAGCTGGTCGCTGTTTGCCTGCCGGCCGACGGTATACAGCAGCGCTTGCCCGTGCACGTTCTTGCCGCTTTCCAACTTGGCGAAGACCCGGTCGCGCTCCTGGTCGAAACCAATCGACACCACCTTCTCGCCTAATCGAAATACTGTTCCGAGTTGACGCAACTGAAACAAAAGAGCCTCAATAATCTCGCGATCAGCAAAATCCAGCAGCACCGGCCGTTGATCGAGGAGCGTAACTTTGACTCCCAGGGCTGCAAACATCGAGGCGTATTCCAGTCCGATGATTCCCGCGCCCACGACGATCAACTCGCGCGGCACGACTTCCAGGGAGTGGACCTGATCGGAATCGAAAATGCGTGTGCCATCGATCGGAATGCCATCGGTGTGAGCGGGCCGTGTGCCGCAAGCTATCAGGATGTACCTGCCACGAAGCAGGTGCGAGCCCTCTTCGTTCTTAACCTCGACTGTGTGGTCGTCCAGGAAGCGGGCATCGCCTTCGAAGGTTTCGACGTAATTGCGATGCAACTGCGCTTTGATGACGTCGATTTCCCGCGTCATCACCGCTTGCGCGCGGAAAATAAGGTCCGACATGGAAATTCGGTCTTTGACCACGTAGCTGCGGCCATAAAATGTGCGCAGCCGCAATCCAGTCAGATACAAGACCGCTTCGCGCAGGGTCTTGCTGGGGATCGTTCCCGTATGGACGCAGACCCCTCCCAGGGTCTTCTTCCGGTCGATAATGGCGACCCTCTTGCGCATCTTGGCCGCGCAGATGGCGCCCTTTTGCCCAGCCGGCCCGCTGCCGATTACGACCAGATCGTATTCACTCGCTTCCGTCATCATCGCGCTGCCCCACCCACAGGAAACAGTTTTATTACCATCCACCGACACCCCGTCTGAGACAGACCTTCGGCGAGGTCAAGACTATCGGCAATTCTGTGGATCAATCTGAGTGCTTGGGACGAAACAGACAGTTACCCAAGGCACATGCACGAGACGGGTGACACCCAAGCCATTTTCTTGGTTGGAAACTTCTAATCCTCAGCTAACTTTTCTTGGGTCCTCCAAGACCTCATCCAACGCATCGGAGAGATGATTTGCGCGCTTCAAGTATTCAACGGTTCCCGTGTCGCTATTCTTCTTCAGGAGATGATACTCGTCGGCAATGTTGAGCGCCGCAAGGACCGCAACGCGCACAGTGTCTACCGTATGTGTCTGCTCGGCCACTGCTCTCATCTTCGAGTCAACGTATTCGGCGAGCTTGATGATGTAGTCAGGATCAGACCCACGAAGATTGTAGGCCTGATCAAAGATTTCTACCCGCACGCTGTTGCTCGAGTGATCTGGTTGTTTGGCACCCGATGGCATGGGCTCAGCTCCTGTTTGTAGAACACGAGAAATCGAACCGCTGTTTCAGCTTGCGGCCTGCTCTTCCGACACTCTCTCAATCTGTTGCAGCATCTTCTCAACCCGGGTGCGAATCTCTTCGCGCTCCCGCCGCAATTGCACCATCTCCTTACGCAGGCCTTCCACTTCTTCTTCGCGCTCCTCTAACTGCTCTCGCAGACGGGTCACGTCGCGCTCTGCCGAGGCCCGCGCGTCGCGAGCCGCTTTATACATGTCAATCGTGCGATAGACCTTTTGCTCAAGTGCCTGAAAATCGTCGGCTGGGGCTTGCGCAACTTCGTCAACCATCTTCACAGACATATTTAGACCGTCTTCCCCGGAAAATTAAGAACCTTTCGCGCAGTATACCGCAGAAAACTGTGAACACATCCCTGAATGATGAGGAAATGCACTCGCGGTGACCGCATTGGAGAATGCGCAAACGACGGGAGACTACTTCCGCAACTTCTTCAATCTTCTTCCTGCTTCGTCCAGCGTTTCTGCTCGCTTGCAGAATGCAAATCGGACTTGTCTGGCGCCGTCTCGCGGATTGTCGTAGAAGCTCGATCCCGGAACGGCTGCGACTCCAATCTCTTTGACCAGATACTTCGTGAACTCGATATCATTCGCAAAGCCAAACGTGCTGACGTCGGTCATCACGTAGTAGGCTCCGCGGGGCTTGAAGCAGCGGAATCCAGAGTCAACAAGTGCTGGCATTAATCGATCGCGCCGGGCGCAATAGGCCGTGGCAAGACTCTGATAATAGGACGAAGCCAAGCCTAAAGCGGCCGCACCAGCTTCCTGCAAGGGCGCCGGCGCCCCAACGGTCAGAAAGTCATGCACTTTGCGAACGGCATTGGTGACGTGCGGAGGCCCAACGGCCCAGCCTACGCGCCATCCGGTGACGCTGTACGTCTTCGAGAGCCCGTTAATGGTGACCGTGCGGTCTGCCATCCCATCGAGGCCCGCAAGCGAGATGTGCTGGGTACCGTCATAAATGATGTGCTCGTAAATTTCGTCGGTGATTGCCAGCACGTTGTACTCGACGCAGAGATCGCGAATGAGTTCTAGCTCCGCCCGCGTGAAAACTTTCCCGGTGGGATTATTCGGCGTATTCAGGATGATTGCCTTGGTGTGATTGTGAAAAGAGGCTCGTAGCTCGCGTTCGTCGAAGCTCCACTCGCCCTCGGGAATGGTCGGCGGGCGCAGCTTGATAAAAACCGGCTTGGCTCCCGAGAGAATTGAGTCCGGCCCGTAATTTTCGTAGAACGGCTCGAAGATGATGACTTCATCACCGCGATTGCAGACGGCCAGCAATGTCGAAATCATCGCTTCGGTTGAGCCGCAACACACCGTGATCTGCGTCTCTGGATCGACATCAATGCTCTGCCACGCTTTCATCTGGCGAGCGATCGCATTTCGCAGATTCTTTGCGCCCCAGGTGATCGCGTACTGATTGATGTCGTGCCCGACAGCTTCTTGGGCGGCGTGCTTGATCTCGGCGGGAGCGGGAAAATCGGGAAATCCCTGCGCGAGGTTGACCGCGTTGTAAAGCATGGCCTGACGCGTCATTTCGCGAATCACGGACTCGGTGAAATGTTCAACCTTGTCGCTGAGAAAGTGCTTGGACTGGATGGCGGTATCGGCCATGGAGGTTAGGCTAGCACAGGCAACCGTATCACTGAGATGGGATCAGCACCGCGACGAAGGTGACGCATCTCCACGTGCCGTTCAGATTGACCCAGGTATCGAGAAAACGCTCGCGATGCGTGACAGACTTGCCTTTGACCTTGCTCTGCGTCCGAAAAATTCCAAACACCAGGGCCGGATTTCTCTACTTGCTTCAACAGTCGTGTGGTTGACGCAAATGTGCCTGTCACCTCCAATGGCACTACTATATACAAATGTTCCCAGTTCTTTGGCCTGTAGTGGTCATGAACGTATTGGCTTTTGCCTTCGTAGGGGTGGCGATCGGTTCCGTCACTGGATGGTTCGTTTGCAGGGCAGCAAATGGTGGTCGGCCTGCGCTCCTCAAGGATGCACTGCTCGGAAGTTTTGGGTACATATTTGCATTTATCGTATGCGCGCTTATGCCTTGGCCTGAAAACACGGTGGTAGAGCAGCTACCCGGTGGTGGCTCAGTTGCAACAACGATGAATAGTTATCAGCATCCCCACCGCGTTGCTACGGTCCTAGCAATCCTTTTTCCCCTACTGCTCGAACTATATCGCTGGAGGAAACGGAAAACCGCATTGTTGTCGTAGTGGCTAGGGACCCGCGAACAGGTCGTGTGCAAGCCCCCGTGCGGTGCATTGTTTTCAGGACTTCCGCAGCGTACCGCCAAGGGTTTCCAGCGCCTTGATGATTCTCTCGGACCACTGCGCGATCTCGTCATCGCGCAGAGTGCGCTCGTGCGACTGGAACGCAGCGCGCAGCAGTAAAGAATATTTACCCGCCGGCACGGATTCGCCGCGGAAAATCTCCGCTGGAACGAAGCTCCGAAGATCATTCAGTCGCAAGTTTTCAATCGCCTGCTTGATCTGCTCAAATGTGACTGAGTCGGAGAAAATGAACGAGAAATCGCGCTCGACCGCGGGATAGCGCGGCAGGGGCTCATAACGGATCTCGCGCAGCTCGTGCTGGTAGAGCTTATCCAGGTACAGCTCGGCGATAAAAACGTCCTGTCGTAGCTTGCGCTTGGCCGCGGTCTCCGGATGAATCTGCCCGAACTGTGCCACCAGCGCGCCATCCATCAAAGCCCGCGCCGAGCGGCCGGGGTGATAGTACTCGGACGTCTTCGAATCGTACGTCAGATTGTTGTGCTGAAATCCATGCAACAGAGTTTCGACATCTCCCTTAATATCGAAAAACGATAGCGCTCGTGCCGCCTGATGAACACTAGGCTCTGTTGCCGACCCCGTCGCGCCCAAACAGATGCGCTTTACTTCGACAGCTTTGTCGGCCTCGGAAGAGAAGACGCTGCCAGCCTCGAATAGGCGCACATTGGCGCTGCCCCGATTCAGGTTGTACGCAAGCATGTCGAGCATGCCGGGCACCAGCGACGAGCGCATGACAGAGGCTTCTTCGCTCTGCGGATTCTCCAATTCGAGCACCGGAGCGGACGAAAACTGCTCCGCGTCTTCATGCGAGATGAATGTCAACGAGACGGCCTCGTTGTATCCCAAAGCCAGCAGCGAAGTACGAAGCTTGTTATCTTTCGTTGCTTCCGGCGTTTCGACGACTGCTCCTGAGAAAGACGGCAGTGTGTTGGCGAACTTGTCGTAGCCATGCAGGCGGGCGACTTCTTCGATGATATCGATTTCACGCTCGACATCGAGACGCCAACTGGGGATCTGCACCGTGAATTCCTGATCCTCGCCCGGTTCCGGCACAAGCTCAAAGCCGAGCTTCTTGAGAATGCGTACGATCTGGTTCGCCGTCAGATTCCCGCCAAGAATTCGCTGCACCTCTGACATGCGGAGTGCAACCGGCGCCTGATCAAAATGTCGCGCGATGACATCGGTTGGGGCACCGATCAATTCCCCCCCGCCGGAGGCAAGTATCAGCTCGGCGACTCGATCGCAAGAGAGCACTGTCGACTCAAAATCCGCTCCGCGCTCGAAACGATGGGATGCGTCGGTGTGCAGCGCGTGTCGTCGTGCCATCTTGCGAACTGTTGTCGGATCCCACCACGCCGATTCGACCAGGATGTTGCGCGTTTTCTCTGTGATCATCGTATCGAAGCCGCCCATGGTGCCGGCGAGGCCGACGGGCTTCTTCGCATCCGCAACTACGAGATCGTCGGTGGTGAGTTTGCGGTCGACACCGTCGAGAGTCTTGAGTGTTTCACCAGCACGAGCGCGCCGCACAACAATCTTGCCGCCTTCGAGCAGATCGAGGTCGTAGACGTGGGTCGGCTTTCCCATCTCCCACAGAACGTAGTTCGTGGCATCGGCAGCGTTGTTGATGGCCCGCTGATCGAGCAGGCCTAGCCGATGAACCATGTTCGGGGGCGACGGCTTGACTTTGACGTTGTGCAGAATTCGCGCTGAAAATCGCGGGCAGCCATCGACATCCTCGATGTCGATCGCGAATCCGGCATTGCCGGAGGCATCTGGCAGTTTGAGAAGAATCGGCCTTAGTGGCAGATCGTAGATGGCTGCGGCTTCGCGGGCCACGCCATAGTGATTCATCGCGTCGGGACGATTCGTGCCAATCTCCATCTCGAAGACGGTGTCGGGTCCCTCGCCCAAAATGTTCTCCGCCGCAATGCCGACGTTCGTCAGGTCGTGCGCCAGCGTGCGGTCATCGACCGTGACATCAACGAACTCGCGAATCCACTGTGGAGAGAGTTTCATGGTTCAGCTTTTTAGCTACTGGCTTCCAGCTAAGAGGAGTAGCCTTCTTACGCCCACTGCCTCAAAAACCTCACGTCCCCGTTGAAGAACAACTGGATGTCATCCACGCCATACTTCAGCAGCGCGATGCGGTCCGCGCCCATACCGAAAGCGAATCCCGAAACCTTCTTAGGGTCGTAGCCGTTGTCTTTCACGAACTCGAACACATTGGGATCGACCATGCCGCAACCCAGAATCTCGATCCATCCCGTCTGCTTGCACGGACGGCACGGGTCGCTTCCGCGTCTCCCGCTGCCGCCGCAGATGAAACAACTCACCATCATCTCCGCGCTCGGTTCGGTAAACGGAAAGAAGGATGGGCGGAAATGCGTCTTCACGCCCGACCCGAACAGCGCCTTCATGGCGTGATCAAGCGTCCCTTTCAGGTCGCCGAAAGTGATGTTGGTATCGACCGCGAGGCCCTCGATCTGATGAAACATCGGCGAATGGCTCGCATCCGGCGGATCGTTGCGGTGCACTTTGCCCGGAATCACGATACGGATCGGCGGCTTCATCTTCTCCATGGTGCGGATCTGCACGGGAGAAGTGTGGGTGCGCAGCAGCAAGCGATCGCGTGCCGGTTTCGACTGCTGGTTCGCGATGAAGAGAGTGTCCTGCGTGTCGCGCGCCGGATGGTTCGGCGGGAAGTTCAGCGCCTCGAAGTTGTAATAATCCGTTTCTACGACCGGCCCTTCCTGCACCGAATACCCAAGATTGCGGAAGACCGAAACGATTTCATTCACTGTCCGGATCACCGGATGCTCGGCGCCGATCGGCCGTTCGATGCCGGGAAGTGAGATGTCGAGCGCGTCAGCTTTGCCTGCGTCGCCCTTGGTTCGCTCGAGGGCTGCGTCGATCGTCTGTTCAACGCACTTCTTTAACTCATTGACTTTCTGCCCGGCTTCGCGCTTCGCGTCCTTGGGTGCAGCCTTCAGCCACAGATCGTTGACCTGCGTCAGAACGCCGTTCTTACGGGCCATCCACCGATCACGGAACTCTTTCCAGTCCGCTTCGTTCTTGACCTCAGCAGCTTCTTTCTGAAGTGCAGCGAGCAGCTTTTCCGCCGCTTTATCGAGCGCACCGGCAGAGAAATCCTTCAGTTTGGAAACGCTGTATGGCACTGTGCAAGCCCTAAGCCTTGTAATCCGTAGCTCGGAATGACAGAAGTTATGAGCATCGAGTGGCACGGACCATGCCGCACCGCTCAAGACCTTTACTGGCTAAATGCTAAGTGCTAAATGTTGAAGGCTGGCTTATGCGGCCCCGCCGAGAGCGCCCTTCGCCTGCTCGGCGAGGCTCTTAAAGGCGGCCGCATCGTTCACTGCCAGGTCCGCAAGAATCTTGCGGTCCAGTTCGACCCCGGCCGTCTTCAAGCCATGAATGAACTGGTTGTAGCTCATCCCGTTGAGCTTGGCCGCGGCGCCGATGCGCACGATCCACAATGAGCGGAACTGGCGCTTGCGCTGCTTGCGTCCGGAGTAGGCGAACTTCAACCCGCGGTCCACTGCTTCCTTGGCAGACCGGTACAGTTTTGACTTGGTTAAGAAATAACCACTTGCGCGCTCTAAGATTTTTTTGCGCTTGGCGTGGCGTTTGGTTCCACGTTTTACACGAGGCATGGCCTTCTCCTTTTATTTTCGATTTATGGCGGCTGGAGGTAGGAGACTTTGAAGTCTATGACCTCTTCACACGCCTGGTGACCCCACTCAAGCAAAACCGGCTTGAGCGGACCACTCAAAATACTCTAGTACGGAATCATCCGCTTAACTTTGGGAGTATCGGCATCGCTCACCAACACCGCGGATCCCAACTTCTTTTTCCGTTTATGCGACTTGGACGTCAGGATGTGGCGCAGATGAGAATGACCGCGTTTCACCTTCCCTGTCGCAGTTTTCTTGAAGCGCTTGGAAGCGCCTTTGTGTGTTTTCAATTTCGGCATAAGTCCTCAAAATGAGCAATTCGAATTCAGCCAAGCGAGCTTATCGGCAGTCTCCAGCAGAATCTTAAAGGCTGAATGCTGATGGCTGAGCGCTGAAAGCTACGCTTGCTTTACTTGCGGCGGCGGTGCCGCTTGCGGCTTCTGCACACCCTCTTTCTTTGGCGCCAGAATCGCGTGCAACGTGTTGCCTTCCTGCCGCGGGCGGAACTCGACGATACTCTTGCCCTCAACGTCTTTAATCAGCCGCTCCAGAATCTGGCGTCCCAGGTTGGTGCGTGTCATCTCGCGGCCGCGAAAGAAAATCGTCGCCTTTACTTTGTCGCCTTCATCCAGGAACCGCAGCACGTGGTTTTTCTTGGTTTCGTAATCGTGGTCATCCACGTTGATGCGAAACTTTACTTCCTTGACCGTAATCGTCTTCTGGTGCTTCTTGGCCTCGCGCTCTTTTTTCTCCTGTTGGTAAAGGAATTTCCCATAATCCATAATGCGGCATACTGGAGGCTGCGCGGTGGGCGAAATCTCGACCAGATCCAGGTTCTTCTCGCGGGCTTTCCGTAACGCTTCGAACGGCTGCATGATCCCGATTTGCTGCCCTTCATCGTCAATCACGCGTATTTCCCGCGCTCGAATGCGCTCATTCGTGCGGATAAAACGTTTGTCGATACAATCCTCCGTTGGCTGATTCAGCGGCTGAGATGACGAATTATAACATGCGAACACGTTCCCATAAGGCCCCTGACACTCCTCACGAGCTGCCTTGGATGGACAGAAAGAGCCATTGTCATGGCGTGCGTTGGCTTTTTCTTGAGAACTCGAGCATACCCCTTTGCCGCCACCTCAGGCTTGCGATATTCTGAGTCGCTTCGTTCTTAAGGAGGGCTTCAAAACGTGAGATTTGGATGGTTATTCGTTTTATTGACTGCCTTTTCCGCCGCGCCGGCCCAAACTACTCCCCCGGCAAGCAGCACGCCGTCAACAGCACCTGGTTCCGCCCTTCCAGCCCAATCGGATCAAACCAAGCCTTCGGCAGACCAGTCCCCCGAAGCATTGGCCCGTCAATACGTTGAGCTGTGGAATACCGGCAACGTGGAGTCCGTAAAGGCAAATTATCGCGGTTTTTATATGACGTCCCATGGTCACCGCGTCATGGCGGACTACGGGATGTTGTCCCGTGTGATCTCATTTTGGCGTAAATCCATGCCGGATCTGAACCTTAAGATTGAGGACACCGTTGTTCAAGGCGATAAGGTGGCAATGCGACTAAGCGTCACAGGAACTTATAAGGCGATTCTATTCCCCATGACGGTGACACCAAGCCCGACTGACCCACCTCGGAAGATCAGGGCCACGGAAATGTTGTTCTTTCACGTACAAGACGGCAAAATTGCTGAGATTTGGGAAGAATATGACGAAATGGTGATGCGGGTGCAGATGGGCGGACAATGGAGCAGCGACCTTAAGTCCTCTAAGGCCACCCCGACCGATAAGGCTCCTGCCGTTTCTCCCTAGTGTCCAGCAAAAAGCCCGTGGGGTGTGGCTTTTCCGGTTTTGGGGACTTCCTTCTCTCTTGCATCGTTTCGCGAACGAGAATAGGATTTCGCCCGGTTCACACTTCTGGCAGAACCTCTCGGAAGTTTGCTCAACATCTGAGAAAAAAAAGGAGAACAAGCAGATGAGGAAATTTCTCGTACTTCTTTCACTGGTAGCGATGGTCGCCGCACTGTCGTCTTTGAGTTTCGCCGCCATCACCCTTCCAGTCGTACTCGCCGCTGACGACAACCCGACTGCTGGGGCCAACAGCGCGACTGCGTTCAATGTCAACACTACTAACGGTCACCTCACACTGGTCGCCCAATTGAAGACAGGCGGAACAGGTCTGGGCGGTGGTTACTTCGCTAACACCGGCACGGCTATCACCTCCAATGGCTCCTGCGTTTGGGTTACCAACACTGGTTCGGACACCATCACCTCGTTTGCTGCACCGTCCTATGCGAAAACCGGCGACGCCGGCATTCCGGGAATGTTCAGCACCAACGGCGCGGGTGGCAGCATCGCAGTGGCCCCCAATGGCAAGTTCCTGGTCAGCGGAAACAGCGGCACGTTGAATATCTCTCTGTGGAATGTCGGCGCATCCTGCAAGCTGACCCACGTGGCTGACTACACCCCGAGCGGCGGAGCGGACTTCATCTCTCCCGTCGGCATCACTCCTGACAACACCGGCGTTGTGGTTCCTCTCCCGGACTTTGAGTCGGTTGAATTCTATAGCGTCGGCGCCAGCGGTTTGACCGATGTCAACAACCTCGCTTATGCCAGCCTGAGCGCTTGCGCTGCAGGTTGCTTCCCGACCGGTATGGACTTCACCAATGACAGCAAAGTGGTTGTCTTCGGCGACGCCACCACCGGCCAGAACGCCGTAATGACCGCCAACATCGGCGCTGGCGGCCTGAGCAATGCCCAGGTTTTCAGCGTTAACAACTCCGCCGGCGCGATGAACCCCAACGTACCGTGGTTCAGCAAGAACGGCGCGGCGGGCAATGGCGAACTCTACATCGGCATGTCCGGCTTCAGCACCGGAATCCCGAGCGGTGAAGTCACGACCATGTTCACCGAGAGCCCACTGAACATCACCGTAGAAGGCAACGGAACTCTGATCCCGAACTCGACCAACTTCCAGGGCGCAATTCGCAGCATCGGCGCCACCGGTTCTGGCTCGGGCGGTGGAGGTCTTCTCGTCGCTCAGGATCCCAACACGATCCAGGCTGTCGGGATTCTGTCGGGTGGCCACCTGTTCCTGGGACCGGTCACGACCGACCCCAACGCTGCCGGCCTTCTGTCGATCGAAGTCTATCCAAACACTCGGTAGTCTTTCTTTCCGCAGCATTCAGGCGTCCCTGTTTTCGGGACGCCTTTTTTCTTTGTCCGGAGATCCTCTTTAAGTTCGTTACTTTCGTGACGTTCCGCCCGTTTCGGGACTGGGTCAGAATGAACACTCTATGCGGTTCCCGCGCCTCCTTGTCTTGTTAATTGTTCTTGCCGCATCATCTCTGGCTGCCGCAAGACAATTGGCTGTTGTGGCCGACACCAGCAATGCCACCAGCAACATCAGTTCCGCTGATCTTGTGAAGATTTTCGCGGGACACGCTCGCAACTGGCCCGACGGTAAACCCATCACGATCGTGCTACGCGATCCGTCGTCTTCCGACATGCAACTGGTGGTTCGCAAGCTGTTCAATATGAATTCCGATCAGGCACTCAGTTTCGTGCATTCACATCCAGGAATGATCGTAGTTGCCGACTCCGATGATGCTGTTATTCACCTTGTCGCGAATACTCGCGGCGCCATCGGAGTCGTCGATCTCTATTCACTTACAAAAGATGTAAACGTTGTGAAGGTCGACGGGAAATTGCCCGTCGAACAAGGCTATTTGCTGAGGGGAAATTAGCCATGATGATCCGCAGACTCATTGCAACCGCCACTTTCCTGGTCACTGCGAGCCTTTTCTCGTTCGCCGCGATCGACTCTGAGCAACCTGAACCGGCTCCCAATCCGCAATCTGCGGTGTTGCCGCTTAGCACGAAGTCGGTCGAGGCGCGTCATCTCGTGGAAGATGCCTGGCGCCTGAATCTGGACCTGGTCGAACAAGCCAAGGCGGGCGAAGTTCTCCGCAAGGCTGTGAAGGCCGATCCGGATTTCGCGTTTGCGCACGAATTGCTTGCACAGACAAGCCTCGACCCTGCCGGGATGGTCAGCGAGCAAGAGAAAGCATTTAGCTTAAGATCTCACGCCAGCCAACCCGAGCAGGAAATCATCGAATGGTGGCAGGACTCTGCAGACCACAAACTCATTCCGGCCATCACCAAAATGAACGACGTCCTCGGCCAGTATCCCCACGATAAGTGGGTGGTCTTTCTGGCCACATGGTGGCTTACAACCCAAACTCAATGGGAGCGCTCCTCCGCTGTGTTCGAGCATTCCGGACTGACCGATTCTCCGGGCCTCATCAATAATGCAGCGTACAACTATGCCTATCTGCGTCAGTTCGACAAAGCTTTCGAGTTGATGGAGAAATACGTCGCCGCCCTGCCCAACGATTCAAATCCGCAGGACTCCTACGCTGAAGTTCTGCGCATGGCCGGCAAGTTCGATAAAGCTATCGAGCATTACAGGATGGCGCTCGAGATCAATCCCGATTTCTACTCTTCCGAATTCGGCATCGCTGATACCTATTCCTTGATGGGCGACCAGGCCCGCGCGAGACAGGAATATAAGATCGCGTTCGGAAAGTTTCGGGACTTGCCTGAACTACACGAAGTGCAATGGCAAACTCGTGAAGCGATCACCTATGTTCGTGAAGGCGATTTCGCGGGCGCCGATCGCGCCTTCCAGGCCACGGCAGAATCTGCGCACTCCAAGCACCTGAGCCAGGTTGAGGCTGACACCTACCGTCAAATGGCGATGTATCAGCCCGATCCGAAAAAAGCTTTGGCAATCCTCGACAAGGCCGACGCGGCGGTGAAAGAGGGAAAGAATTCGCTCCACGCCATGATTCAGCAGGAATCAGCACAGGTTTTGCGGGCCCGCGTTGAAGCGGCTCTGAAAATCGGCGACACCGCCATGGCCGGAACCGCGATGAAAAGGTTGACCGACATGTCGGACGCTTCCAACGACAGAATTATCGAGACGGCCTATCACGGAGCAGCCGGAGCCAGCCTATTCTCTCAGCGCAAGTATGATGAAGCTATTTCGCACCTGGAAGAGGACACTTTCAATCCGCTATCGCTGAAGCTACTCGCGGCGGCCTATCAGAAGATCGGATATAGCGCGGGGGCAAAGCGGAGCTACGAGACTCTCGCGAACCTGAACGATCCCACGCTCGAGCAGGCCTTAGTCGTACCCGCGTTCCGTAAATGCTCCAACGACCCGACTTGCTCCGGCGGTATCAAGTCCGTGTCGATGCACAAATAGCTAACCGGCTATACGCAAGAAACGCCCAGCCATCAGGCTGGGCGTTTACATTTGCAGATACTTTATTTCTTTCGGTCGTCGCGCTCAACCACGCCGTCTTTGATGTGGATGACGCGGTGCGCATAGGCGGCGATGTCATGCTCGTGGGTCACGAGGACGATCGTGTTGCCTTGCGCCTGCAGGCGATCAAATAGCGCCATGATTTCATTGCCGGTCTGAGAATCCAAGTTACCCGTTGGCTCGTCCGCCAGAATGATCGACGGCCGATTAACGAGAGCCCGCGCGATTGCGACGCGCTGTCTCTGTCCGCCGGAAAGCTCGTTAGGCTTGTGCATCATACGCTGTTCCATGCCCACCGACGCCAGCGAACCCTTGGCCCGTTCGGCCCGTTCTTCGGCCGGCACGCCAGCATAAATCAGCGGCAGTTCTACGTTGTGCAAAGCGGTTGCACGCGCTAGCAGGTTGAAGGTCTGGAACACAAACCCAATCTCTTTGTTCCGTATTCGCGCCAGCTCATCATCGTCGAGTTCGCTTACCAATTGCGCATTGAGCCAATACTGGCCCTTGCTCGGCGTATCGAGACAACCAATCAGATTCATGAGCGTGGATTTCCCTGATCCGCTCGGTCCCATGATGGCAACGTATTCGTTGCGCTGAATGTTGATATTGACTCCGCGCAACGCATGAACCTGCTGCTCGGAACCCATGTCGTACGTCTTCCACAGGTCCCGCGTACAAATCATGAACGATTCGGGGGGAGCCGACACCACGGGTTGTTCGAAACTGATGACTTCAGCGGTTGCCATCCTCTTCTCCTGGTCCTGTGAGGACACTTGCTGGCTCTCCGGTCTTTCCATTAGCTTTGGGCCGGCTCTTCCTTTGGACGAGCCAACCGGTTGAAGGTTATGTTTCTTCCTCTTCCTTCTTCGGGGTCGTGTTATCGACCTTCACGCTGCTTCCGGGACGCAACGTGCGCAGAACCTTGTAACTTCCCGTCACGATCTCGTCGCCTTCCTTAAGCCCTTTCAGCACTTCAATATCCGTCGTGCCCGCGACGCCCGTATCCACCGGCACGAACTCCGCTTTGTGATTGCGAAGCACGAAAACGCCTTGGATTTCCTGCTTATTCGAAACCGTGTTTTGTGGGCTAGCGGCCTGCACGGACCCTTTTTCGTTTTTGGGAACCAAGTCCTCGGGGCGCCGCACCGTCAACGCCTGAATCGGAATACTCAAGGCTTGGCTTCGCGTCGCCGTCGTGATCTTGGCTGTGGCCGACAGTCCAGGCCGCAAATCGTGCGGCGGGTCCTGTAAAGTCACTACCACCTTGAAATCCTTCGCTTCCTGGCTACCCGTGGTCTGTTGCGAAGTCGAAACGCCTGTGGAACGCACAATCGCGTTATCCCCGATTTGGGTGACACTTGCTTTAAACGTCTTTTTCGGGATCGCGTCGATCGTGACCTCGGCCGGCTGACCAAGCTGAACCGTAACGATGTCGGTTTCATCCACCTGCACCTCAGCCGTAATCACTGACATGTCGGCAAGCGTCATCAGTGTGCTGCCGGGCGAGTTCTGGATTCCAATCACCACCGTCTCGCCTTCTCTCACCGGAAGATTCGTAATCACGCCATCGAACGGCGCCTCGTATGTCGTCTTCTTCAGAACATCAGCGGCGTGGACGAGGTTCGCGCCAGCCTGATTGATGCGTCGATCGGCCGAGTCTTTCTGCGCTTTAGCCTGAGCGACGCGCGCCTGCGCTTGGGCTAGAGCTGCTACAGCACCCTGGTGGGCCGCCTTCTGGCTGTCGTATTCGGATTTTGCGATCAATGCATCTTTGTAAAGTCCTTGTGCCCGGGTCCAATCGAGATCTGAGCGCTCCGAGTCTGACTTTGCGCGGTTCAGATCGGCCATTGAAGTGTTCAAGGCAGCTTCAGCCGCGATAGCATCAGTGCGCGCCGCTTCCAGAGAAGCTTTCATCGCGGTCATGTCGGCTTCCGGTTGCACATTCTCCAACTGCGCCAGCATCTGGCCCTGCTTAACCTGATCGCCTTCACGCACATACAACTTCGTAATCTTGCCGAACGCATTGGCCCCGATATTTACATACGTCTTCGGCTTGACCTCTCCTGAGGCGCTAACGACGGCCGAGAGATCTTCCCGCTGCGCCTTGCCCGTTTGTACAGTCACAACGTTCTTATGACTCTGGTAAACGGTGAAGGCGACAATGGCGGCCAGCAGTATTGCGGCGCCAGCCCCGATCGCGATTTTTTTCCAGGTCTTCATTTCAATTCAAGTTATTCAAAATGAATGGCTTCCTGCTTTATTCCCTACTGGAAAAGCAACCATCGCAGACCGAGGCGCACACACTGATACATACGACTTCCCCAGTGCAAAAGTTCCAGAGACGTTGGACAGCTACAGAGCAGAAGAGCTCGCAAACTGTTTCTAAATTATAGCGCGTCCAAACCCACAGCTTTCCGAAATAAAGTTTGTTGACAGACTCGATTCTCAGGTCCATATACCTGCAAATCTCATACCTCATACAGAGACTCTGCACCGTTTTGAGGGCATCTGCCTTTCTGCCCCGCCCCATCAGAAAGGCAGCTGTTGACAACTTCATAAAAGGAGCCACTTATGACGGATAAGCCGAATCAAGGCCAGCAATTCGATGAAATGCAGAAGCAAAAGAAGAATCCTGACAATTCGCAGCAGGGCGTTGATCCCAATCGGAAGCCCAATCAGTCGGGTCAGCCAGGCCACGAACAACGCCACGATCCGAATATGGATCGTGAACGGCAGGACCGCGACAAGAAGTCTGCCTAAGTTGACGTTTGACCTAGAGCCGCCGGAAAACCCGGCGGCTTTTTGTCATTACGGACACATCAGCTTTTATTGACCTGGCTGCATGAATTGCAGATTCTCTGACTTCCAACGCATCGCGTCGTAGATCCGGGTTCTTCCGCTGGGGTGGTCGTAAAAGAGCCATTCTTCCAGGGGCCCCGGACTCATCTTGCGGTATTCGCCGAGGTGAATGGCGGCTTGAGCCATACCATCCGGCTGGCGGCTGGCGTTCAAACCGTACATATCCGCCTCGTGTTCCTGGCTCCGAATAAACGAATTCATCACAGGTGTGAGAGCAAAGAAGAACATCGATCCGAGCAGTACGACCAAAGGAAGAACGGCAGTATCGCCCACTCCACGAATCTGCCATTTTTCTCCCCAGCGCTCGAGCGACCAATTGAGGCTGCCACGCAGGAACGCAAAACCGGCCACGGCGACGATGAAGAAAAATTCCATGCCGTGGTACACATGATTCAAGACGTAGTGGCCCATTTCGTGTCCGATCACAGCCTGAATCTCTTCCAGCGATCCACGATGGAGAAGGTTGTCGTTCATCGTGATGCGCATGGTATTTGCGAATCCGCTGACGTTGGCACTCATGCGGGTGGTCTGACGCGACGCGTCAATTTCGTAGACATCCTTGGCAGGGATGCCGTTGGCGCGAGCCATCTTCAGAATGGGAGCCGTCACCTTTGGATCGTCGAGGCGCGTGATCTTGTTGAAGAGTGGTTGTAAATAGACGGGGCTGATGAGCACCGCAAAAATCAGGAAGAGTTCGGTGACGATGGCACCCCAGATCCACCACGTCCGCTGCAAGCGACGGACAACGCCGAAAAGCATCATCGACAGAATTGCGCCAAGAACCAGATTCACCAGCAGAAGTTTGCCCTGATCGCCGAGCCACGGACCGAAAGTCTGAGTAGCCAGGCCATATTTGCGCTCTCGGAGAAACTCTTCGTAAACAGTGAGCGGAAAGAACAGAGCCGTGGTGAGCAGTAAGTATTCCGTCCAGTAGATAATGGTTTGGAGCGGCTTGAAATGAGTGATCCGCTCGGCGAGATTTCGCATGCTGGCGGACCAGCGCAGGTTCAGCAATAGGAGGCAGACTACGACGGCATAAAGAAAATCCCAGAGGATCATCCAGTAGCCTCCCTCAAAGTAAGCGTCGGAACGAGCGCGGGCGTCGGCCGGCATGGCTGCTAAATAGGCGTCGGTAGCGGCGACAGGATCAAACTGGTCCGAGGCTTGCGCCGCCGGCGGTACTGTCAGCACCGAGGGCATTGCCGTGGCGGGTAAAGTTCCGGGTGCTGGAGCGGCCAAAGCAGAGCAACTCAGGAATACAAGGGTCAACGAAATCAATGCGATACAGGTGCGTGGCATAGTCGTCCTCGAATTGATTACTGAAGCTTATACGGGAGCCGGGCCGACTTAGTTGCAAGCCCAGGTTTATGTATCCGTGTGAGGGCCACAACGACCGAACTCAAGCCTGTAAGCGCACACCGGAAACTGAATGCTGGACTTCTATGCAACGGTTTTCAGCCAAACCGCAAGACGATTCACTCGAGGCGCGTTTTCCACGTTTATTGCTGCTCCCGCTGCCAAGAAACTCTGGTAGTAACAACTGTTCTGTGTTAGGTTGCAGGCCCGTCCAGTATTGATCGTTAGGACATCCCCAAGCGAGAGGAGATACAGTGAGAGACATTCTTCGCCTGGCAGGCCTAGCCCTGCTGATTTCAGCTTCACTGGCAATATCGGTACAAAGTCAACAAATCCAAATTGTTCCTGGCGGTTATATTCTGACGCCACGTTCCAGCGTTGCGAGACCCGAGGATGCTGGCCTGCGGGCTCATACCAACCTCCACATCTTCATGCCGCACGAAAATCCGGATTCTAGTGCTCCGCCTCCTTTTGCTGAGACGCCGGCGTCGCTGGCATGCATTTACGAGTTAGTTCCACAAGTTCCCGGCTGTCCAATCAAGGGCACATCTCAGATTCCTACAGGAGGCTTTGGTGCCGTGGGAATCGTGGACGCCTACGACAATCCTGACGCCGAGCAGGATCTGATCACCTACTCAACGCAATTCAACCTTCCCTCCTGCTCAAAGGCCAACGGATGCTTCTACCAGGTTTTTGCTAATGGTGTGCGTCCTCCTAACGATCCGGGTAACTGGAGTCTGGAAGAGGCCCTTGACATCGAAATGGCACATGCGATGGCGCCCAACGCCAAGATCATCCTTGTCGAAGCCGCTTCGAACAACAATAGCGATCTTTATTTTGCAGAGACCGTTGCTGCCAGGCTCGTGAACGAGGCGGGAGGCGGCACCATCAGCAATAGCTGGTCAGGTTCGGAATACAGCACTGAAGCCGATGACGATGTCAATTTCCAGGCCCAGGGCATCGTCTATTTCGCTTCAACCGGCGATTCGGGCGCTCCGGCTGGCTACCCTGCGATGTCCCCTTACTTGGTTGCAGCCGGGGGCACAACCATTATTCGCGGCACAAACAAGGTCAGTGAAAACGGTTGGAACGGCAGCGGCGGAGGCCCAAGTGTCTACGAGCCTCGGCCCGCCTATCAGAATGTTGTTCAGAGCATCGTCGGCACGCAGCGAGGAACTCCCGACTTCTCCGCGGATGCGAACCCAATAACCGGCCCAGCCATTTATGACCTGGATGGGAATCTCAACTGGTTCCAGATCGGTGGTACCAGCGTTTCTTCTCCGCTGCTGGCAGGACTGGTGAACACGGCCGGTCACCACGCACCCACAACCAAGTCGGAATTGACCGGCTTGTATAACTATGCTGCTGCACATTACACGCAGGTGTGGCGCGACGAGACTCAAGGCAGCAACGGATACCAATGCAAAGTCGGTTACGACTTTGTAACCGGTATCGGAAGCCCGCTGACATACACGGGAAAGTAACTTTGCGAACCAGGCACTCTTGTTTTCAGCCCACGCTGGACGGAGTGCCTGATTTTTTCCAGCTATTCTTCCAACAAAATCACGTCCAAATCAGGCCTTCAGATCGCTGAAAACGCGACAGAATTGCGCCAGCCCCAGCCGTACACTGACCTTTCAGATGTGCAAAACTCAGGGGTTTCACAAAATCCGCAGCAAGGTTAGTCAAATTGTTAACACATCTTTACAAAATGGTAAACCTGCTCGATACATAAACTTACAAGTCTTGGAAGGATGCTTTTTGTACCGACCAATCGGTCGGCATGAGCACTGGTATCTGAGCCTGGTCACCGTTCCACAAGATTTTCCACAGCCCTGGCGGCCACAATTCGACCGCTCGTCACTCCGAACCGTCTATTCCGCCCTCTAGTAACGATTCGAACCGAGTTGAATTCTTCAAGAACGCCAATTTGACCTTGCCCGTAGGGCCGTTTCGCTGCTTGGCGATGATCAGTTCGGCCTTGCCCTCCAAGTCAGGATCGTCCTGCTTATAGACTTCCTCGCGGAAAATGAAAGCCACGACGTCGGCATCCTGCTCGATCGAACCCGATTCGCGCAAATCCGCAAGCTGCGGACGGTGATCGCCGCCCCGGCTCTCAGGGGCGCGGCTCAACTGAGACAAGGCAATCACGGGAACGGTTAGTTCTTTAGCCAGCGCCTTCAGCCCTCGAGAGATCGCCGAAACTTCCTGAGTTCGGTTTTCATATCGCCGGCTGCCTCCCGACATCAGTTGCAGGTAATCGACGACTAGCAGATCGAGCCTGCCTTGCGATTGCATCAGCCGCCGGGCCTTGGCCCGCATTTCGCTGAGGGCGATACCGGGCGTGTCGTCGATAAAGATTGGAGCATGGGCAAGGTCTTCCATCGCGTGCACAACCTTGCTCATGTCTTCTCGCCACAGCGAACCCGTGCGCATCTTGTGCGAGTCAACTTTTGCTCGTGAGCATAGGAGACGCAGCAGTAACGCCTCTCTCGACATTTCCAGCGAGAAGACGCCGACAACTTTTTGATCATCGATCGCGGCGTTCTCTGCGATATTGAGCGCGAAGGCAGTTTTGCCCATCGATGGTCGTGCGGCAAGGATGATGAGATCGGATTTTTGAAATCCGCTCGTCATCTCGTCGAGGTCGGCGTAATGCGTTTCCAGTCCGGTGATGCGCTGGCCGCGTTGCAGCAGAGCGTCCACCGAACCAAACGACTCTTTGACAATCTCCTGCACTCCCAGAAAGCCGCGTCCAATGCGCTTTTCCGAGAGCTGGAAGATAGCCGCTTCCGCTTCGTTCAGAATTTCTTCGGCGGGATCGCTCTGCTCAGCGGCGCGAGCGATGGCTGCGTTGGCAGTGTGAATCAGTCCGCGCAGCAACGCCTTGTCGCGGACGATCTTGATGTAGTGCTCGATGCTCGGACGGTCCGGAACGCCATCGACGAGCCCCGAGATGTACCCGACATCGCCGATGGGCTCGAGTTCCTTGGTCCGGTCGAGTTCCTCCACCAGCGTAATCATGTCGATCGGCCGGGAAGATTCAGCCAGGTCGATCATGCGACTGTAGATGCGGCGGTGAGAATCGAGCGAGAAGTCTTCGGGCTTCAGGTGTTCGGCGGCCTGGTTGTAAGCCAGGTTGTCGAGCAGGATCGCGCCCAGGATGGAGCGCTCGGCCTCAACATTCGCCGGCAGTGCGTGCGCGAGATTGTAGTCAACCGTAGCCAAGGTTATTTCATCTTTTGGGGGAGATGAGATTGAAGTGCGAACGCGATACTACTCACATCGTGCCTGTGAATGCGCAGCACTTGGTTCGGAAAAGATGGGATAAACATATTTTTATTGGTGGTATGTTTGCTAACAGAAGTATAGCGAAGAAATAGCGAAAGACAAGCTTAGGGGTTAAATCGGAGTAAATCCGCGGCGAATGGTCAAAAAATAATGCGGTCAGGGCCAGCCACCCTGACCGCATCGCACGTGAAGTATCCCGCCTGCCCTCTCACCGCGCAAAGGCAGCGAGGCGCACGCTTCGAAACCGCATCCTCGGTGGAATGCCCGTCTCTCTGCGCACTCTGCAGTGTCCGCGTGCAGGTTGAGCCTGCCCAACGAAACTCTGCAGCAGTTGCTTCAGTCGGCGGCTCGATCCTTCCCGTGGGGGAGGGACCTGATGAGGAGGCCGCAACGCCCGGGTGCCCGCAACGCGCCATGACGCATCTTTGGAAACCCTCCGGCGGTTCACCCTCGAGAACCACCAGAATCGCCGGCTGATTCACAACTTTCAGCAGCGCTTCAAATACCTCACGCATGCATGTGCGGTAATGTGCTCCTCGGCAGTTCTGATGGCAATAGAAAATACGTTGCTGGTTGTGCAGAAACTGTGGAGGACGAATATTCCTTGTGGAAAGTTGCGGAAATGCGCGGAGAAACTCCGGAGCTTGTCCAGGTGTCGCTCCGGAATTATTCACTGGCGCGAGTCTTGATCCAGATTGGCGTACCGACAAATCCGAATGCGCGGCGAATCTGGTTCTCGAGAAAACGCTGATACGAAAAATGCAATTTGACTCGGTGGTCGGTGAACAAGATAAACGTTGGCGGTGCAACGGAAGCTTGAGTCATGTAATAAATCTTGACTCGCTGACGAATCGGGACCGAGGCACGATCGAAATCGACATGCTGCAGGAAACGATTCATTTCGGCCGTAC
>Ga0070735_10001613_pt1 | contig 21424 bp, 22 predicted proteins | sample Coa_R1_FD_66443 | JGI IMG/M metagenome (GOLD analysis project Ga0070735, IMG submission 66443) | Surface soil microbial communities from Centralia Pennsylvania, which are recovering from an underground coalmine fire - Coalmine... | ecosystem: Environmental > Terrestrial > Soil > Unclassified ... | reverse complement strand
AGTTGCGTGCGAGAACATTTCTTGCGGATCACCACCCTACCGGTACAATCCAATCCCACCAAATGAAAAACCGTCTTGCCCAAATCGATACCGATCACATGTAGTTTCATGGAGGTGCCTTCTTCCGCGCACTCTACAACTTCTAGAGTCCGCGGCGGACCATCCCATTATGTGGTTCCGGGGCGAAAAGCCAGTTACCGAGACTCCCGTTTATCAGATGGAAGGACTTATCCAGTTCGGGCAAAGGTGCGGATCGGTTCAGAGTGCGCAGAATCCAAGAGTAGTGTTGCCTTTTAAAGCGTTAACGCTATCTGTATGTGTTGGTTGGTCCAATACTTGAATAATTTTAGAACCGGCTCTCATCAGGCTTTATATTACTTGCGGATATGGGCATCTGAGGCTAAACGCTGGCATTAATCGGTGGGCGCGCCATTCCGATTATGAGAAAACGTACTTCTACGTTCCATCTAGCATCGTCCGTGTTCTGCATGCTTTGCCTTTTTGGCTTGCCGTTCTACGGCCAAGACAGAGAAACAGAGAGAGATAACGAAACAACAACCGAACATCCAAACGGCTTGACCCAAGACTGGAGCCATGGCCACGCTGTGTATCCTCGCGTAGGCCCCCTTCAATCTCTGTTGGCGGTGCAACATAACCAGCGGGCGATTCGCAGTTGGCAGGCAGCAGCACGCTCGGATTGGCGCCGATGGAACAACCTCCGGTTCCACCACGCTGCGAAGAGCGTCATCGACCGCGACTGGAGTATCAGCCTTGGCAGCGGTACTACTGCGCCAGCCATGTACGCGGCAAAATTCACTTTTGATACTAACGCAGTGCCAAACTGTGTGACGGATTTCATCGTGTTTCCCGTGAATGCGGTTGGCAGCTCAAGTCAGCCGAACATTGTGGGCTTCAATAATCTTTATAGCGGGACGGCGGGATCTACTGGAATATGCAACGCTCCCGCAAATGGTCGCACGTCGGGCGCGAATGATGACGGCGTATCAGCTACCACCATATGGTCGTACAACGTCCACGCGGCGGGAGGAAAGGTCAGCACGTCTCCAGTTCTTTCCATCGATGGGACCAAAGTTGCTTTTGTCGAAACGAAGTCAACTGGCGCAGCTCATTTTCACGTCCTGGCCTGGAAAAATGGAGATACACTTTCAGCTAATCTGCAGACGGTCACATCTCCGGTGACGATCAACTCATTTTCGACAACGCAGCCTGCGGCCGGTAGTGGCGCCGCAACGGACCTGGCCCTGGGAACGACTGCCGACGACACGCTGTCTTCGCCCTTCTTTGAATACGGTCGCGATCTAGCATACGTGGGTAACGACGCTGGCACTTTGTATCGCATCAAGAATGTTTTCTGCTTGTTCTCCGCTTGTACGGGCGTGGGCTCACCAGCACCGAGCTTGGATGCAGCTTGGGGAACCGGAGGCGGGCTTGCCACCGGTTGTCCTGGTAGATTGACCGGTTCCGTCGTGGATGGGAGTACAGATAACGTCTTCGTGGGATGCTCTGACGGCAAGCTCTACGGATTTACCGATACCGGCATCGCGCTAATAAATTCTCCGTTAGTGGTGGGAGATGGTTCGACGACGGGCGGGATCGTAGATCCGCCGGTCGTGGATGGGGTCCACGGATTCGTTTATGCCGTGAGCGGTAATTCTGCTGGAGGAACCTCGATTCTGGTCCAAGCCAAAACGGCGGACTTGAGTTCAAAAGTCACAGCGACATTAGGTACGGGTGGATCGTTTAATCTCCATGCCCCAACTTTCAACGAAAACTATTTTGCGAGCGGCACTTCAACGAGCTGGCTGATTTACGAAGCGACTCCAAACAGTGGTGCTAACGCAGTAACACTTTACGGAATAGGTTTCAACGGCAGCCGCGTTATGACCTCAGGCGCACCAACCAATGCGATTACCTTCGTAATTGGCGCGTTTGAGGTATCACCTCTGACCACCTTCTTGACGAGTGGAGGCGAGGACCGCCTTTTCGGGAGTGCATTGATTGCTTCTGGGGGCATTCTTGGTTCCTTTAACATCACCACCACGTTCCCGGCAACGGTAGAAAGAACCAGGACAGAAGGCAACGGCACCACTGGCATCGTAGTCGACAATGCCAGTGCTTTAGGCCAAGCTAACAGCATCTATTTTGGAGTTCTAGGCTCCAATACTGCCGTAAAGTTGACGCAGACCGGGTTGCAATAACGGTTGGTCGACTAAAGCGATCTAGTCGTATATATCACTCAGAAATCTCTTCGAAGAGGTTGAGGACGTGTGCATTTAGTGCCCCAGATAGATTGCAGCCTTGTCGCAGCTCAATATCTCCCAGGTATGGATGGCTGCCCGTGTCTGCTTGACTGCCGTAAAGTAACCGAACGCGCCAAAGTGGATGCAGCCATTTGCTCGACTTCGCTGCAATCGTCGCGAGTTTGAATGGAAGAAACATTGCCGTTAAATAACCGGCGTGTCTCAACGCATCCCCCGCGGCGATTCTGATTGCACCAATTAAAAGATTGGCTCGTGCTGAGGGTATCCAAGAACCAGCCCGTGCCAACGGTCGCGCTGTCAACCCAGAACCCGCCGTCGGGCCGTGCGCCCATGGATGTGTTCGGCGAACTGTGGCTCAGGCTTGTCGGGCGGATAGTGTCTTGCGGCTGAGCAAACGCCGGAAATATCAAAGTAATTGGCGGGTTGCGTGCCGCTGCTGTTGAGACTGAAGTTCGCGGTGGCTGTAAAACCGCTGCTGACAGAAACAATGCTCTGCTCTTGGCTTAGTTAGCCGATGCGGATGCTTGGACTTCGTATGATCCCGCGCCGAGAGTCGGTACAGAAAAGCTTCCGCTGCTCAAAAATTGTAGCCAATGATGAGACGAAAGACTGGAGACGGGTTCGCATAAATCGACGTCTTGATTTCCGCGAACATGCCACTTCGATACCGTATCCCGCCGAGAATATTCAGTGTGGAATCAGCACTGAAATTACTGAAGTCAATTCTGCTGCTTCCAGTGACTCCCTGGAATTTCTGATGAGTGAAGTTGAATCCAGGCCCAATGCCAACATACGTTGATCGACGGCCCTGCCTGGAATTCATGGGAAGCTGGTAGATTACTTCCGGATTGATCGCGAATAAGGCAGTCACCTCGCCGTAAGCGAACTCCACATTGGGACGAAAATAGACATTGCGGTTGAAAAAGGGGCCGACCTGCGCGTTCACTCCGATTAGAATGAGTTCGGGGTCGAGTGCCACGCCCGCTCGAACACCTAATTGGTAACGTCGCGCAGCACGCTCGATATCGCGCTCGATACCGCGTACTTCCTCGGGTACAACCGTAGACTGCGACGTTCCCGAAGACTGCGTTCCCGAACTCGCGAGTGCTGGCTGAAGCACAGTGATCTCGTTGGCCTGGCGAACAGAGGAGTCGTCGGTGGCAAAAGAGGTTATTTCCACCTGCGATCCGATGGCGACCGTTTGCGGCCTCTTCACGCCCGGCGCGAGAGTAAATAATTGATATTTTCCATCCGAGGTTCGGACGGTGATTGTACTGCGTGACATCGATACGACCGTGCCCGTGACCTTCTCCTCCTGTGCTTTCGCGGGTTGGATCGCAACAGTTAAAACAATAAGAAAATAGAGGCAAAGCATGGAGCAACGAATAAGCTGTTGGGTGCGAATCATTTCTTCCTCCAGTCGGAAATTAGATCGGAAATCACGGACATAAGGCGGACGTACTACAGCACGTCTTGATGGTGCTGTGTGATGGATATTCACACCATCCCTGCGAACCTGTAAGAAGCGTGGCGGAAAGCTGTATAGTGTTTTTTTAAGACGGGTGGTGTTGCGGTAATCAGAACGTCCTACTCAAAGCGCGGTTGGTGAGAAAGGCGTGAATGGGTGTTTTGTGCCTACCTCAACTCCCTTGAAGCTCGGGGCGAAGGCCCGAATCACTATTGTCTATGCAGGCGCGAAAGTCGTGGCCTTCGGTCGCGTAGTCTCGGTCCGCGCGGACGGGATGGCCTTCACTTTCACCAAGATTGAACAGCACGATCAGGAAGTTCTTGAACGGTGGTTGAGCGATTTGCGGAAATTGAGCTCCTGAAGCATCAGGTTTGAGTTAGTTCCGCAAGTGTGTCGAGCAGGTCTTGTACAGGGTGTCCCTTCAGAATCCAGCGATCAGCTATTCCGACAGCTTCTCCAGGTAATTCCGCAAGCCCAGATATCATGACAATCGGCATATCTGGATCTAATTCTTTAATCTGTCGAGCTACGGCGAGCCCGTTCATCCCTGGCATCCAATAGTCCACGAGAACTAGGTTGATAACTGCGACGCTAAAAAGTTTTAGACCCTGCTTACCGGATGCGGCCTGTATTACGCGATATCCTGCGGATTCCAGTAGGAGCTTCCGTACTTCAAGAGCATCAGGTTCATCGTCAATGCAGAGAATTGTGGTCATAACGAATCTACAGCGTCACACCTCTACGATTTGATTACGCACTGCATATCATACGGGCTATATCCTTTGGGAATCGAACCGCTTCGCTTTAGCCGAGCGCCAGATCCGATAACGTAACGTTACGTCAGTTTATCGTAATGGCTAATCTTCCCGTCGGGTATTAGTAATTTTTCTGTAGGCTATGCTACGAATATGAGGAAAGGTGTCTTTAATTTCGTGTCATCGTCCTGCCTGCGACATCGTTATAATCTTCCCATGCCTCGCGAAATGATTTGGTCAACGCATAAAGTGCGCTGGGGTTGTTCCGACTGTGGGTGGGTATTCAAGCCGTCCGGACCAGCCGTTGGCGAAACTGTAGCTAAAATGACGGCATATTTCTTGGCGCAAAGGGATAAGGAATTTGCGTCCCATGTTTAATCAGAAGTTCGCCCACCATGGTGCATTAAAGTATGCAGTCGAAATGCATAGAACGAGCACGAAGCAAGATTGTTCCAGTATGCTTGTCGAACTTGCTGGGCTTTTCCGGACTTAAAGGGTGCACCGGTTGAAACTGCTTATCGGTACGTACGCGAGTTCACTGAAGCGCGCGTGATTAGGCTGGCCACCGAATGAAAAATAAAGGGCCTGTGAAAGTAGATTCCGAGCGCGATGTAATCCCTTGCATAACCTGTGGGATGGTGCAATATCGCACCAGCTCCGGAAACTGCCGACGGTGCCTTCATCGGCTGACGCCCAAAGTGGAGATTGTTATTCCACCTCCAGAACCTCGGGAGCCCCAAAGCGACCACCGGCAACTCTTTGAGAAGTGGCCAAACCGCGAGAGTCTAGAGAGTATAGGACAGCGTATCCGGCAATTGCGCGAATCACATGGGATGACGCAGAGCCAGCTCAACTTGCGCTCGCGCGTTTCCCGGTCTTATCTTTCCCTGATCGAAGGCGGCCACATGACGCCCAGCCTCGCAACGCTGGAAAAAATCTCCGAAGTGCTTGGCGTCAGCTTGAACCACTTCTTCGTTCCCGAATCGTACGGCGCAGTACTGCTGGAGGATCAATTTATCAAAGGGCTGCGGCCATTCCTACGGCAGCTTGATTGCGAACAGTGGCAATTGATTCTGAAACATCTGGCCGATATCAGCGCGCACGTCTCCAGCAGCGACGGGCCGATGCGTCATCGAGCACGGAAGGAAAGATGGACGCGGAAAATTCATCCAGCCGCGGTGGAGCACGGCTAGTCGTGTAACTGGATCCTACTGCTTCTTGGCCCGCATTGTTAGAAACTCCAGAACATCCTAAGAAACGGCTTTGTGGAAATCTGGCCAGGAATTTCCGTCGGTGTCCCGTAAGCTCCGCTCATTTTGGCTATTCAAACCCCAAGCCAATGCGCGAACATATCAAGGTTGCTTGTCTGAGATCCTTTGTGGTTGGACGTTCTCCGTTGCTGCCTTTTTAACAGTTTTCAATGCGGGCTTTTGTTGACGTGTCTCTGCGCGTGTATCCTTAGCATCGTGATCTGCGAACAGAGCATTAAATTTGTTTCGAGCAATTTCAGTAGAGTTCACTGTATTTCCTTTTTGCCGGTTACATTTCCATTTTGTTGGAATTTTGAGAGAACCAAAGGACCGGGAGTATGTTGAGGTCGTCTTAGGCAGCCATAGCCAAGCAATGCCATTTACCGTCGATTGACTTTAACTGATGAACTTTACCATCGTCGGTGTAAAGGAAATAGCTTCCGTCAGGAAGGCGTCCGTCATCAGGAAGATGCACCGAACACTTGGTCCATCGCATCGGACGCACACCTCTGCCATGTTGGAAAACATCTCCTGGCTTGTCGATTCCATATCGCACCTGGAATGCAATTCCGCCCAGTCGCATTGGAACTAACCGGCCGCGCCCCTTTATCTTTAATCGTCTGGTACTCACTCGTTATTTGATGCAGATCGAGTCTGTGAGTTGCAGATTGAACAGACGGATGCGGCTAGGGCACATATTTTTCTCGGCGCCTTGTGCCCAATTTTGTGCCTACCAGCAAACCCGAGGAAGAAATACGACTTGCGATAAGGTTGCTGTTACGTCTTGAAAGTAAAACAATTAGTAGCAATTCGCGGTGATTCGGCGCAATTGCCGTAAGTTATTGATTCTTCGTTTGACCAATCTAGGATGGATGACCCCACGCCCCGGTGAAAAAAAAGCCGGGAACGGAATGCGTCTTTGGGGCCCTCGTTCCCAAGCGAGGGCCCCTTTCTATTTTCCGCTACTAAAAACTATTCCCACTCCTCGGTTTGCATCTGTAGCGCCCGCCTTTAGGCGGGCATCTTTACGTGTACCTGAAATGTCGGCCTGAAGGCCTACAGAACCGAGCACATACCCGCTAAGTCTGCGAAACTGTCGCTACGGGTTCCACGCGGCGCAGCACGGGGATCCGCGCTTGTCTCAGCACGTCCGCGACCTGAAGTTCCCGCAACCTCGAAGCGTCATATTCAAAGGACAGTCGGTTGTTCTTTTCATCCACGCGAAAACGCCGAAGGCCGTATGTGTTAGCAAAGTTGGCCAGCCCTCGAAGCTGCTCTGGCGTGAGCGGAGACTGCAATTCGAAAGTAACTTCCATGAGTGTCATGGACGCATTATAGCAGCACGGAGCCGGGGCGCGGGCAATGTACGTAGTGACGCAGTTCGTAGCGCCGGCATCCCGCCAGCGGTTCTCGATTCGTAAACTCGGCCGTTCTCTAGAGGCGCACTGACTACAACGGTTTAGGAGAGGCATCTCCGTCCCGTGTTTTTCGGGGGAGAAGGCAGGCTCTGAGTTACAACAGAGCCGAATTTGACATAGGGGGAGGGGGTATACGATAATGTGATTGAAATAGTGCCATGGAGTTAAATGAATGGCGAAAAATCGAGTATCCAGCGTCGCTTCCTGTGGCTGCGCAACGAACCCAAAAATTCGCAAGGCGGTTGACGTCGATCCCGAAATCAAATCGTCGAATTTGAAGCGATTGCGGCGGATCGAGGGCCAGGTTCGTGGCCTGCAGCGCCTCGTCAGCGAAGACCGCTATTGCGCCGATATTTTGGTGCAAATTTCTTCGGTGCAGGAAGCGCTGCGGTCGGTAGGGCGCGCACTGATGCGCAATCATTTGCGCCACTGCGCCTCGGAAGCAATTCGCGACGCCTCGCCGGGGCGCGCCGAAGCGATGTATGAAGAACTGTTGAATCTGATGGACATGCAATCGAGATGACCGCCTGAATACAATGCCAAATTCGCTGCAAAAAGATCCCGTCTGCGGGATGACCGTTGATCCCGCTCGTGCAAAAGGAACGTACGAGCACGCAGGCAAGACGTACTACTTCTGCTGCCGCGGATGCCAGCAAAAATTCAGCGCCGATCCCGCAAAATATCTTCAAGCCAAGCCCGCAGGCGTTCAATTAATGGATATCGCTCCGGCTTCCTCGAAGCCAATGCAGATAGCGCCGGCCCCGGCGCGCTCACCCCAAGCGCCTATGGAGACAAACGCCGCTACTCCCGTTTCGCGAACGGTCCCAAAGAATTCGAATGAATATACCTGTCCGATGGACCCAGAAGTCCGCCAGGAGGGGCCCGGCGACTGTCCGAAGTGCGGCATGGCGCTTGAGCCTGTGATTGCTGCGGCGCCCGCAACGAAAACGCAATACACATGCCCGATGCATCCGGAAATTATCCGGGATGAGCCAGGTTCGTGCCCGATTTGCGGCATGGCGCTTGAGCCACGAACAGTAACCGCTCAGGAAGAAAAAAATCCCGAACTCGTGGACATGACTCGGCGACTCTGGATCTGCACCGCGCTCACGATTCCACTTCTAGTGATTGCGATGTCGGATATAGCGCCTTTCCTATCCCCTCTGATGCATTTGGCATCGCCGAGAACCTGGCAGTGGGTCGAATGGATTTTGGCGACTCCCGTTGTGCTCTGGGGAGGCTGGCCTTTTCTCGTGCGTGGATGGCGATCCGTTGTTACGCGCAACCTGAACATGTTCACGCTCATCGGGCTCGGAGTCAGCGTTGCGTATGTCTTCAGCGTTGTCGCCACAGTTTTCCCCGGCATATTTCCGGCTACATTTCGTGGACCGAATGGCGAAGTTGCTGTGTATTTTGAAGCCGCCGCAGCCATCACCACGCTGGTGCTCCTCGGGCAAGTGATGGAGTTGCGTGCCAGAAGCCAAACGGGCGCGGCGATTAGAGCTCTTCTGGGCCTCGCACCAAAGACCGCGCGCCTGATTCGCGATGACGGCACGGAAATAGATGCGCCTCTCGATCAAGTCATACCTGGAGACCGACTGAGGGTACGCCCCGGCGAGAAAATCCCCGTGGACGGCGTGGTTCTTGACGGCGCGAGCAGCGTGGACGAGTCAATGATTAGCGGCGAGCCCATTCCCGTTGAAAAAACGAAAGGCGCGCGCGTCACCGGAGCAACCGTTAACGGCACCGGTACGCTGGTGATCAGGGCCGAGCGAGTAGGGTCGGAAACTCTGCTTGCACAGATCGTTCAAATGGTCAGTGAAGCGCAACGCAGCCGTGCGCCGATTCAAAAATTGGCGGATGTAGTGGCCGGATACTTTGTTCCGATTGTTGTTGGGATTTCCATTCTCACATTTGTCATTTGGGCCATATGGGGGCCGGAACCGCGCATGGCGCACGCCATCGTTAACGCGGTTGCGGTGCTGATTGTCGCTTGCCCGTGCGCGCTGGGCCTCGCCACGCCCATGTCCATCATGGTAGCGACGGGGAAGGGCGCCAGCCTGGGCGTGCTTTTCAAAAACGCTGAGGCCATCGAGCTGATGCGCAGGGTTGACACTTTGGTGGTGGACAAAACGGGAACGCTCACCGAAGGCAGGCCTAAACTTGTGGCGATGCAGCCCGCCGAGGGATTCGAGATCGAGCGCCTACTCTACTTCGCAGCATCCCTGGAACGCGGCAGCGAACATCCCCTCGCGGCGGCCATTGTGAAAGCCGCCGAAGAACGGGGCATAAGACTTACTGAAACTCAGGCATTCGAGTCTTTGACGGGTCGAGGCGTTCGCGGCCGCGTGGATAATTTCTCCGTATCATTGGGGAATGCAAAATTGCTGGATGACCTTGCAGTTGACGCCGGAGCGCTCGCCGCGAAAGCTGAGGAACTGCGCGCCGAAAGCCAGACGGTCATGTTCGTGGTCGTCGATAAAAAGCTCGCCGGAGTGCTCGCCGTCGCCGATCCGATCAAGCAATCCACGCCGGAGGCCATCCGCCAGCTTCACGCCGAGGGCATACGCATCGTGATGCTGACCGGAGACAGCGATACGACCGCGCAAGCCGTCGCGAGAGAACTTGAAATCGACGACGTAATCGCCGAAGTTCTGCCACAGGACAAAGCCGTTGTCATTAAGGGACTCCAGGCAGAGGGGCGATTCGTAGCAATGGCCGGCGATGGAATCAACGACGCGCCTGCTCTGGCGCAAGCGCACGTAGGAATCGCCATGGGAACGGGGACAGACGTCGCCATGGAAAGCGCCGATATCACGCTCGTGAAGGGCGACTTGCGCGGAATTGTCCGCGCCCGCGCTCTCAGCCGCGCCACGATGCGGAACATAAAGCAAAATCTGTTTTTCGCGTTTGTCTACAATTCCATCGGAGTCCCTATTGCCGCGGGAGTTCTGTATCCGTTCTCCGGTTTGCTGTTGAGTCCTATGATCGCGGCGGCAGCGATGAGTTTCAGCTCGGTGTCGGTCATCACCAATGCGCTGCGCCTGAGGAGGATTGATCCCGCTGTCTAGGACGCGCCTTCTGGAAGATTTCAGTAGCACAGGCTTCAGCCTGTGTGCGTTTGACCTCTGCGGCACCCAGCAAAAATCACACAGGCTGAAGCCTGTGCTACGAAAACCGTCAGTGATGCCATGATTTCAAATTAATTTTTTACGGGCGGGCTCATTCAGATAGGTAGAAGAACAACCCTGCGCAGGGCGCGAAGGATGGATTCGAGTTACTTTTGATTCAGCAAAACGTCAATTGAACCCATAATTTCGGGTGACTGCCAATCCTGAGGACCCACAATCTTGCGCGCCAGACGGCCTTCGCGATCGATGAGGTACGTTTCCGGAAACATAGAGGTTCCGTAATCAGAGGCACTTTTTTTACTGGCGTCACGATAAGTCGGAAAGACCACGTGATTGTCCGCAAGAAATTTTTCGTAAGCTGCCTGATCTTCATCCACACTCACGCCGAGAACTACCCCGCCTCTTCCTGCAATGTCCTGTTGAAGGCGATTGAGCGATTGCGTTTCTTCAAGGCAGGGAGGGCACCAGGACGCCCAGAAATTCAGGACCACAACTTTTCCGCGCAGATCGGCCAGGCGCGATGCGCCTGCAATTTGCACGGGAAAATCTTTCGCTTTGCGTCCGGCAAGGCTGGCCTCACCTTGGCGATAACTAGGCGCTGCGAATACATACAAAATCGCTGCGACAAGAATCAACGCAATAGGACTCAGGATTTTGTGCTTCATGGATGATGCTCCGCTCCGTATGATACCTTACTTCCGCGAGCTCCCAATAGAGCCTGCATGCGAATTTAGTAGCACAGGCTTCAGCCTGTGTGGTTTTGATTTGAGGTGTTGCGCTAAACAGGCGCACATTTGAAGCCGTTTGCAGCATTGAATCGTGCCAACTCCACAGAAAAGCGCACAGACTGAAATCTGTGTTACCAGCGTCTCCGCAATCGTGCCCGCGCGCAACGAAGAATCTACAATTGTCTCCGCTGTCGAATCGCTCGCAGCTCAGCCGGAAATTCATGAAATCATCGTCGTCAACGATCAATCCACGGACGGCACAGCCGCTGAACTAAAACGTCTGTCAGCGCGATACCCTCATATGCAAATTCTGGAACCAAGCAAGGTTCCCAGCGGCTGGGTAGGGAAGAACTACGCCGTCTCGCTCGGCGCCGCACTGGCGAAAGGCAACTGGCTCCTGTTCACAGACGCCGATGGCGTGCACCTGCCAAGTTCAACGGCGCGTGCGCTTGCTGATGCCGCGGCGACTGGAGCGGGCCTGGTGTCTTATTCGCCCGAGCAGGAGATGCACACGTGGTGGGAACGCGCGCTCATTCCCTTTATCTATACTCGTCTGGGACAGAAATTCTCGTTCGATGAGGTAAATGATCCCAAATCGCCAGCCGCTGCGGCCAACGGTCAATATCTGCTGATTCGGCGCGAAGACTATGCGCGAATCGGGGGACACGGCGCGGTCGCCGGCGAGGTGCTCGAGGACGTGGCGCTGGCGCGGCTCGCAAAACAGGCCGGTATACGCCTGCACTTTGCTTCAGGCACTGGCATCATTCGCGTCAGGATGTACCGAACTTTTCGCGCCATGTGGGAAGGCTGGGCAAAGAATTTATTTCCGCTGATGGGCGGGGAATCGCGTTCCATAGGACGCGAATTGCGCGGCGTGGTTCCCTGGATCCCATTGTTGTTACTAGTACTTACGCCGTTGCATCTAATCTGGGGAGTGCTTGGTGTCGCGTTGTTGGCAGGGCGTCACGGAGCCTATGCGGCGACGCTCCGGCGGAATCGTTTTCCGGCGGCGCTTGCCCTATACTATATTCCAGCTGTTGCGCTCTACGCGGCGGTGCTGCTGACCTCGGAATGGCGTTATGCGCACGGGAAGGTCTCCTGGAAGGGTCGGGAGTACCCGGTTAGACGCGATTCGTGATTTGTGAATCGTAATTCGTGATTCCTAATCAGATAGTCTTCCCAGGAAACGGATCATAACGCCAGGAACGCAAAAGCGAATGAGTCGCAGCGAATCAAGGTTTTGCACCGGTCACAAGTCACCACTCACGAGTTACCATTCATGATCTATCTGACACGCAAAATCGAGTTCTCGGCATCACACCTCTACCACAATCCGGCGTTTTCGGCGGAGGAGAACCGGCGCATCTTTGGGAAATGCAATAATCCGCATGGGCACGGACACAATTACGTATTGGAAGTAACGGTGGCGGGCGAGCCGGATCCAGCGACGGGCATGGTGCTCGACCTCAAGGAATTAAAAGAGATTTTGCAGCGCGAAGTAACCGATCGCATGGATCACCGGTTCCTCAATTACGAGGTTCCCGAGCTCGCGGGACAGATTCCGACCTGCGAGAACATTGCCGCTGTCATCTGGCGGTTTCTTGAGCCGAAGATCACGCGCGGAAATTTGCATCGCGTGCGCCTGTATGAAACGCCTGATTTATTTGTCGATTGCTATGGCGAATCGAACGGAGCAGGAGCGGGAGCGGCGCCTGGTGTGTCGCGAGGCGCGCCAAGATGAAGATTCATTTGACGCGCCGATATCGCTTTGCCGCTTCGCACCGGCTGCATAGTGCGCAGCTTGGCGACGAAGAGAACAAGCGCGTCTACGGCAAGTGCAACAATCCCTACGGCCACGGCCACAATTACGTCGTCGAAGTGGCTGTCTCCGGGCCGGTGGACCCTGCGACGGGAATGATTGCCAACCTGTCTGACCTCGACGCCTTCGTTGAGCGCGAAGTGATTGAGCCGTTCGACCACACTTATTTGAACGAACAAATTTCCGAATTCCGTGAGCGCGTGCCGACCACGGAAAATATTTGCATTGAGATTTTCAACCGCCTGCGCGAATTTCCACGCGCCAAACTAGAGCGCGTTCGTGTGGAAGAAACCAGTCTAAACAGTTTTGAATACATGGGAGAGCCCACCGGGAGCAGCCGATGACAGAAAAAGGAAAGCGTACGGAAGAACTTTCGCTGACAGAATCCGTCAGCGTGGAGAAATCGGAATCCATCGCCGACCTCGTGCGGCGCATGCTCCAGCTCATTGGGGAGGATCCTGACCGCGACGGTTTGCGGCACACCCCCCTGCGCTTTGAAAAGGCGTTGCGATTCCTGACGAGTGGCTACCATCAGGACCCGAAAAAACTTCTGAACGGCGCCATGTTCAGCGTGTGTTACGACCAGATGGTGCTGGTAAAAGACATCGAGGTTTACAGCCTGTGCGAGCATCACATGCTTCCGTTTTTTGGAAAGTGCCATGTGGCCTACATTCCGGACAAAAAAGTGGTCGGGCTCTCAAAAATACCGCGCCTGGTAAACATGTTCGCGCGGCGTTTGCAAATTCAAGAGCGCTTGACCAATCAGATTGCCAGTGCCATTCAGCAGGAAATCGCCCCTCTGGGAGTGGGAGTCGTTGTCGAAGCGCGCCACCTGTGCATGGTGATGCGCGGCGTCGAAAAACAAAATTCGCAGACGGTCACCAGCGCCATGCTCGGAGCCTTCCGCGAAAATGTTCAGACGCGCGAGGAATTCCTCTCGCTGATCCGTGACAAATAGCACAGGCTTCAGCCTGTGTTGGTTTGATTTGACTTTGATTCTTGATTCATCAAAACGAGATCAAAAGCACACAGGCTGAAGCCTGTGCTACTCGGCGGCGTTTTAACGTTTTTGGTAAGCCCAAAACACAGACCGTGCGTATCCGTTCGAAATGTGATCTCGTGCAGAAAGATTTTGCGTGAGATAGAGCGCGTGTGGTACCCTCCTATAGTCGAAGAAAAAGACTAAACGAGAGCAGAGTTGAATGGGTTCGGCGGAGAGGACGACTTGAGAGAAGCCAAGTCAATGTTGATCGAGCAGTATCGAGCGCACGTGAAGGATACGGGCTCACCTGAAGTGCAAATTGCGTTACTAAGCGAGCGAATCAACTATCTGACGACGCATCTGAAGTCGCACCTTAAGGACCATGCGTCGCGACGCGGGCTGATCATGATGGTCAACAAGCGCCGGCGGCTGCTGGATTATCTTAACCGTCGTGACCCGGATCGGTATCGCGAGATTGTCGAACGCCTTAGTTTGCGCAAGTAACTGTCCCGCAATGGCGGGACGCGGTCGCGCCAACAAGATCTCCGAGCCTTTGCGGAGCCCTGATAGTTTCCGGCGGCTTTTGGGCGTGATTGCCCGGCCGCTTTTTTTATAATTGGACTCCTTTTTCCTCTCGCAGCTGTCTTCTCTTCCAAACAAAACGGGATGTATGTTTCCCGCACTCGAATAGCATTTCCGCGCGCGCATGGCCCGATGGTTCGGGGCGGCGGAAAATCGAAAGGACTTTCATTTATGGCGCAAGCAGAACCAGCACCTCATCAGGTTACGGTTGAAGTTGGCGGACGCACGTTAACGCTCGAGACTGGAAAAGTTGCCAAGCAAGCGAACGGCGCCGTTCTGGCCCGGTATGGAGATACGGTCGTGCTCGTCACGGCCTGCATGGATCCCAGGGCAAATGACCGCGATTTTCTTCCACTCACTGTGGACTACCGTGAATACACTTACTCAGCCGGAAAAATTCCCGGCGGATTTTTCAAACGCGAAGGACGCCCCTCGGAGCGAGAAATCCTGACTTCGCGCATGATCGACCGCCCACTACGGCCTCTATTCCCCGAATCGTGGCGCAATGAAACGCAAATCGTCGCCATGGTTCTTTCAGCTGACAGCGAAAATGATCCGGATATGATTGGGATCACCGGCGCTTCCGCGGCGGCATTCATTTCCGATTTGCCGTTCACGACCCCCGTGGCTGCGGTACGCGTCGGATTAGTCGATGGAAAGCTCGTCGCGAATCCCACCGTTGCCGAACAGAAGACCAGCCTCATGAATATCGTCGTGGTTGCATCCGAAGAAGCCATTGTGATGGTCGAGGCAGGCTCGGTTGAAGTCAGCGAAGACGCGGTTGCGGACGCGCTGCAGTTTGGCCACGACCAGATCAAGCGCATCATCGCGGCAATTCGCGAGCTGCATGACAAGTTGAAGCCCAAGAAAGTCACCGTAGCTCCGCTTCCATTTGATGAAGCCCTCGCCAAGGAGATCGAACAGAAATATGGAGAGCGCTTGCACGATGCTCTCGACACCGCAAAATATCCCAAGAAAGAAAGCTATCACCTGATCGACGAAGTCAAAAAAGCGGTTCTCGATTCGATTCCGGAGGAAGACGAAGAGAAGCGCACACTGGCAGTGCGCGCGTTCGAGCGGCTCCGCGAACGCTACTTCCGAGAAGACATTCTCGTTCGCCACCGCCGGCCGGACGCACGCGCGTTTGACGAAATACGGAAAATTACTTGCGAAGTGGGAGTATTGCCTCGCGCCCACGGCTCCGCGCTCTTCACACGCGGCGAAACACAAGCGCTGGCCACCACCACTCTAGGAACGAAGGAAGACAAGCAGCGTCTCGATCTGCTCTTCGAGGACGAATCGTTCAAGCGCTTCATGCTGCACTACAACTTCCCGCCATTTTCCGTTGGCGAAGTGAAGTTCCTGCGCGGCCCCGGACGGCGCGAGATCGGACACGGCGCTTTGGCCGAGCGGGCGTTGATGAGCCTGCTTCCGCCGGAGACCGATTTCCCCTACGCTATGCGTCTGGTGTCTGACATTCTGGAATCGAATGGATCTTCCTCAATGGCTACTGTGTGCGGCGGCTCGCTTTCTCTCATGGACGCCGGCGTGCCGATTCGTGCGGCGTGCGCAGGTATTGCCATGGGCTTGGTCGTCGAAGGCGACAAGGCCGCTGTCCTTACCGACATCGCAGGCGCGGAAGATCATTACGGCGATATGGATTTCAAAGTTGCCGGAACGCGCGCCGGAATCACGGCGCTTCAGATGGACATCAAGGTCGGCGGCATCAGCGTCGCTTTGATGCGCCAGGCTCTCGAACAAGCTCGCCGCGCGCGCTTGCACATTCTGGACATCATGGACCAGACGATTTCCACGGCTCGTCCAAAGATGTCCATCTTTGCCCCGCGGCTTTATCTGTTGCAGATTCCGACCGACAAGATTCGCGACCTGATCGGACCGGGCGGCAAGAAAATCCGCTCCATCATCGAAGCCACCGGCGTCAAGATTGACGTCATGGACGACGGCAAAGTGCATGTGTTCGCCAACAATGGAACGGCCGCCGACCAGGCGTTACAGATGATTCGTGACGTGACCGCATCCGCCGAAATCGGCAAGACCTATCTCGGCAAAGTGGTGCGCCTCGCGGAATTTGGCGCCTTCGTGGAAATTTTTCCGGGCACCGACGGCTTGCTGCACATCAGCGAAATTACCGAGCAGCGCATCCGTGATGTCCGCGACGAATTAAAACTCGGCGACCAGGTTCTCGTCAAAGTGCTAGCCATCGAAGGCAACAAGATTCGCCTCTCGCGCAAAGCAGTGCTGCGCGAACAGCGCGAAAAACAACAAAAGGAAGCCGCCGGGCAGTAGGGTTTCCGTAAGCTACGCACGCGTCGCGTGCGTGCTCGGTCAGTGATTAAAAAACGGGGAGGCGAAAATCGCCTCCCCGTTTTGGTGACATATATCGTTCTATAAACTACGCAAGGACTGGCCACCGCCAAATTCAGGAAAACCTCATGGCGGCTAGGTATCAACCGGGAACTTTCTGTTTTCCACAAGTACATCTCTTGACATTTCGCTATTTATTTGCCTAGGGGTCGTGATATTCTACTTCCGGGAGGAAACTATGGGCACGGCTTCCAACATTGCTGCATGCCTCATTAACCTCTCAAATGAGAAGAGAGATCCCGTCAGCAATCTAAAACTTCAAAAGCTTCTTTATTACTCGCAGGCTTGGCATCTAGCCATTTTTAAGCAGCCTATTTTTACGGAAGAGATTGAAGCGTGGGTTCACGGGCCGGTTGTTCCTGAGGTATTCAGGACGTACCGGGCGAATAAGTGGGCACGTATTTCAAGCGTTGAAGGCATCATTATTCCGGAGAGCTTGAGAAGCCATTTAGAAGAGGTTTGGGGTGTGTATGGGAGTCTGAGCGCTTACGACCTTGAAAGATTAACGCATTCAGAAGATCCATGGAAGAATGCAAGGGCGGGCATCGCTCCGGACGTCTCGTCTCATGTCGTAATAACAAAAGACTCGATGCGAGATTATTATACTTCGCGTCTTAATGGCTAACCATAACGAACACATACCGGCCATACAACGCGCAGCGGCCAACATGCCGCTGCGTTTTTCATTCAAGCACTTAGATTTCAATTATCCGAAGTTCCACCCGTCGCGGTGCAGTCTCCAATATTTCCTAAAATTGTTTGAAATTCTTCAACGCTTCAGTAGCTGGACTGTAGATGATTTCATCGACCAGAACAATACAGAGCACAGGCATATAATTCCCTTCGAAAATAGCAGTGAGCCGGACGGATTTCAGCAGATTCCGGAGATTGATGCAGAGCAATTGGGATATCACGAGGGTTGGCAATTTGGTGTTAGTCCGGACCAGAGGGAGAATCGTTGGCGAGTGCACGGACTCCTAGTCGACGACACGTTTTATGTTGTGTGGCTAGATCAAAACCACCAGTTGTTTCCGTAACTCTGTCGAGGTCATCACCACGTTTCTAGAGCACCTGACTGTATTACTACTGGTTCGCATGCTTGCCTTCTCCGTGAGCCGCATGTAGCATTGATGCTCCGCGGGTTCAATTTATCCCTCCCTGTGTATCCATGGCTGTGGAGTGGCGCGGAGTTGTGCGGCCCGTCATGGGATGCGGTCGGCCCGGTCAATTTGAAAATGAAATGATGACCCGCGTCATTCCGAGCGCAGCGAGGAATCCCTCCTGTTTTTCCGCTCGGCACGGCGAAAAACGCAGCGAGATTCCTCGGGCCAATGGCACGCCCTCGGAATGACATTTTGGGTTGTGTGACGGCTTTAGAAATTATCTGAAACAGGGAGCAAGGCCTGATGAAGTCGATCGTTGTCGTAGGTGCGCAGTGGGGCGATGAAGGCAAGGGCAAGGTGGTGGACTACCTTGCGGGGTCGTTCGATTACATCGCGCGATGCGCGGGTGGACACAATGCGGGGCATACGGTTATCTATGACGGGAATCGTTTTGTTCTGCAACTGATTCCTTGCGGGATTTTGCGCCCCGGCAAGCATGCTGTCATCGGCTCGGGCGTCGTAGTCGATCCGGCAGCGCTGGCTGCGGAACTCGACACGCTGGCAAAGGCCGGAATTGACGTTAACGGTAGGCTGCATCTTTCCAGTCGCGCTCACTTAATTTTTCCGTATCATCGGCAGATGGAAAAAGCGGCGGAAGCGGCGCGCGGGGCGTGGAAAATCGGCACGACCTCGCGGGGAATTGGTCCGGCGTATGAAGACAAAATGGCGCGCCACGGAATCCGTGTGGGCGATCTACTGAATCCGGCGCGATTTCGCGAAAAACTCGAGCGAGTGATCGCTGAGAAAGATGCCGTGTGCCGCGCAACGTACGGCGTGCCGCTCGACACAGAGGGAATGGCCGAGCAATATCTGGCACTGGGCGAACGACTGCGGCCTCTTATCGGCGATGCGTCGATGCTCATCAATAGCGCGCTCGATGCGGGGCGCTCGGTCTTGTTCGAAGGCGCGCAGGGCACTATGCTGGACATCGATTTCGGGACATATCCCTTCGTGACGTCGTCGAACGCGATTTCAGGCGGCGCGTGCACTGGCCTGGGCGTCGGCCCAACGCGAATTAATGCCGTGGTCGGAGTAACCAAGGCCTACACGACGCGAGTTGGGAGCGGTCCATTCCCGACGGAGATGCCCGATCTTGAAGCCACCGAAGTGCGCGACCGCGGGAAAGAGTATGGCGCGGTCACGGGCCGTCCGCGACGGTGCGGCTGGTTGGACCTGGCGGTGTTGCAATACGCCATTCGCATCAACGGGATATCCTCGCTCGTGGTCACCAAACTCGACGTATTCGACACGCAAAAAGAAATTCAGGTTTGCACGGGATATCGTTATAAAGGAACTCCGGTAAACGAAATGCCTGCGGCGGCCGAGGATCTGGCGGAAGTCACGCCGGAATATCGTGCTCTCCCTGGTTGGCAATCCGACACGTACGGAGTGCAGGATGCCGCGAAGCTTCCGAGCAAGGCCGTGGACTATCTGAAATTCATCTCCGATTTTCTAGGGGTGGAGATCGGCATGATTTCGACGGGCCCCGAGCGTGATGCCACCATCGTTTGCAAGGGCACGCAGCTTGCCACCTGGATCTGACGCATGAACAGTATGCTGCCTTACGCTGACGCGCGGCAGAAGGTGATTGAGATCGCCGAAGCCCTCCGGCGGACGCCGCGCGTGGAAACCATTGAAATCGAACAAGCGTTTGGCCGCGTCCTGACGCGCGAAGTTCGCGCGGATCGCGACTATCCTCCCTTCAATCGCTCCACACGAGATGGATTTGCGGTTCGTTCCGCGGATGCTGCAGCCCCGGGCGCGCGACTCGAATGCGTGGGTGAACTGCGCGCCGGCGGCAATTTTGTGGGCACAGTTGCGCCGGGAGAATGCGTCGAAATCATGACGGGCGCGAGCGTTCCAGCGGGCGCCGATGCCGTCGCCATGATCGAACACACCAAACGCGACGGTCGTACCATTATTCTCGATCGTGCGGTGAAAGGCGGCGATCATATTGTTCCACGCGGCAGCGAGGCGCAGGCCGGTGCGCTGCTGGTCGCGGCTGCAACACGCGTCGGTTATGCGGAAATGGCTCTCGCCGCGCAGGCCGGCTCTACGCGCCTGGTTGTCTCTGCAAACCCACGCTTAGCGATTCTTTCCACCGGCGACGAAGTTGTGGACGCGCGCGCGAACCCCGGACCTCTTCAAGTTCGAAACAGCAATGGCATTTCCATCGAAGTTCTGGCGCGCACCGCAGGCGCTGAGCCAATCCAGCTGGGAAACGCTCCGGACGAGATAATCGCCCTCAGAAAAAATATTGAACGCGGCTTGGAAGCGGACATTCTGGTTCTCTCCGGCGGCGTATCGATGGGGAAGTACGACCTGGTCGAGCAGGTACTCAGCGACCTCGGTGCGGAATTTCATTTCACAGGAGTCGCCATACGTCCCGGCCGGCCTGCCGTGTTCGCAACGTGCCGAGGAAAGCTGGTTTTCGGGCTGCCGGGGAATCCAGTATCGTCCATGGTGACATTCGAATTGTTTGTGCTGCCGGCGATCGACATATTGAGTGGTGCGGCGCCAAGGCCCGTGCCCGTGTTTCGCGCTAAACTTGCGACTCCTGTCCGCGAAAAGGGCCCAATGACTCATTTCCTGCCCGCGCGGATCGAATGGGAGGGTAGGGAGGCACGTGCCATACAACTGCCCTGGCAGGGGTCCGGCGACATCGTCGCGCTGGCGCAGGCGAACGGTTTCCTGGTGGTTGGCCCCGAGCGGCCAGACATTGCCGAGGGAGAGTGGGTGGAAGTCCTTCCGCGGCGGGGAGCGATATAAGCGCGCCCAGTAGCACAGGCTTCAGCCTGTGTGGTTTTGATTTTTGCGAGTGCTGAACAGAACACAGGCTGAAGCCTGTGCTACTGGCCGCGCCCCCACAACTTATGGCAAAACTGACGCATTTCCGGAAGCGCGGGGAAGTGGCCATGGTAGACGTGACGGCGAAAGCGGTCACGGAGCGAATGGCCGCTGCGCGCGGCTTTGTGCGCATGTCACCAGGGGTATTGCGTGCCCTGCGGCAGCAGAAGGCGCCCAAAGGCAATCCTCTGGAAATTGCTCGTATTGCTGGAATTGCGGCCGCCAAGCGCACTTCCGAGTGGATACCTCTTTGTCATCCACTGCCACTCACGCACATTGATGTGACCGCGCGGCTGTGCAAGAATGGCGTGGAGCTTACTTCCCGCGTCACTACAACGGCCCAGACCGGCGTGGAGATGGAAGCGCTGGTCGGAGTATCGGCAGCCGCGCTTACCGTGTACGACATGTGCAAGGCCTTGGACAAGGGCATGGAAATCACAGACATAGTTTTGGTGGAAAAAGTCGGCGGCAAAAGCGGCCACTATTTGCGTCGAAAGAATAGCCTTTCGCGATGAAAACTCCCTCCCATGACGTTCAGGTGCTGATCGTGGACGACAATCCGCTCGTCCGCGACCTCATGCGCCACGGGATGGAGCCTCATTGCAACGTAATTT
>Ga0070735_10001612_pt1 | contig 21424 bp, 16 predicted proteins | sample Coa_R1_FD_66443 | JGI IMG/M metagenome (GOLD analysis project Ga0070735, IMG submission 66443) | Surface soil microbial communities from Centralia Pennsylvania, which are recovering from an underground coalmine fire - Coalmine... | ecosystem: Environmental > Terrestrial > Soil > Unclassified ... | reverse complement strand
AGCCCTGGTGGGTGATCCTCGGCCTCGCGCTGATGTGCGCGGCGATGGCCGCCCGCGGGCTGGGATGGCACGCGATCCTGCGCGCGGCACTGCCGCGCTCGCGGGTGCGCCGCGCCGACGCGATGCACGGCACCTTCATCGGCGTGCTGATGAGCGCAACCCTGCCGGCGCGGCTGGGGGAGCCGGCCCGCTCGCTGATCGTCGCGCGCCGCCTCGGTCGCCCGCTCGAGACATTCCCGGTCGTGCTCGGCACGGTGGTCTCGCAGACGCTCCTGAACATCCTCGCGCTGATCATCCTCGGCGCGATCATGTTCTCCTCGGTCAACCTCTTCAACGGCCATCAGAACGCGCTGCTGTTCGCCGCGCTGGCGCCGCTCGTGCTGCTGATCGTGGTGCTGCTCGCGCCGGTCGTCCTGCGCCACAGCAGCCGCTCTCGCTTCGGCCGCGTCCACCTCCTGGTCGGCCAGCTGCGGCGGGCGCTCACTCGCGTACGCGCGGGCCTGACCGTGTTCAGGCGGCCGCGATTGGGCCTGGTCGCCGCGGGGGCTCAGCTCGCAGCCTGGGCACTTCAGTGTCTGTCCTGCTACCTGCTCCTGCTGGCGCTCGGGCTCGGCCACCAGACCGGGATCGCGGCTGCCGCGGGCGTGCTGTTCGCGGTCAACATCACCGCCGTGCTCCCGGCGACGCCCGCCAACCTCGGCGTGTTCCAGGCCGCCTGCGTCGCGGTTCTGCACACCGGCTGGCACGTGGATCCGGGAACCGGCGTCGCCTACGGCGTGATCCTCCAGGCGGTCGAAGTGGTGACGGCGATCGTGATGGGGATGCCCGCGCTGCTGAAGGAGGGCATGTCCTGGCGCGAGGTGCGGCTGCGGGCGATCCATGCGGCGCCGGTCAAGCTGCCGGCGCGACCGAGCCCCAACCGGCCCGCGACACCGACGCGCGCCGTGGAGGGGTAGGGCAGGCGCCTACGGCGTCTCCCCGGCCACGCCCGACAGGCGGCGCACGAGCCGGGTCGAGGTCAGCGGGCGCCGCCCGGCGGCAGCCGTCCCTCCGCGCTCCTCGATCGCCTCCTGCACCTCGGCCCGCATCCCGGCCTCGAAGTGCCGGGTGTCGAACCGCGCCGCGTTGTCGATGCAGGCCTGGGGATCTACGGCCTCGTCCTCGAAAGCGAGGATCGTACGAGCCAGCTCCTCGGGGCCGCCGGACCAGAAGCAGCCGGTGACCCCTTCGACGATCGTCTCGAGTGCCCCGCCGCCTCGCCGGGCGATCACGGGCCGGCCCGCGGCCTGGCTCTCGACGGAGACGATCCCGAACTCCTCGACCGCGGTCATGACCAGGGCCCGCGCGCTCCCGAGGCGCTCCTCGACCTCGCGGTCGGGGAGCCTTCCGGCGAAGCTGATCGTGGGGCCGGCCAGCTGGCGCAGGCGGCCGGCCTCGGGCCCGTCGCCGACCACGATCAACGGCAGGCGCAGGCGGTTGAAGGCGGCGATCGCCGTGTCGATGCGCTTGTGGGGCATCAGCTCCGAGATGAGGACGTAATGGTCCTCGACCGGTCGCGGGGTGAAGCGCTCGGTGTCCACCGGCGGGTAGACGACGTTCGCCTCGCGGCCGAAGTAGGCCCGCAGGCGGGCCTGTGTGGTGCGCGAGTTGGCGACGTAGCGGTCGGTGTGCCGGGCGACCGTCCGGTCCCAGTGGCGCCAGTGGTCGAACACCCGGCGCAGGAAGGCCCGTGTGAGCGGATCGCGCAGCCGGGCGAGGGTCTGCTCGCGGTCGTTCCACGCGTAGCGGAAGGGGTTGTGGCAGTAGGAAACGTGCACCGCGCGCTCGTGGCAGAGCACGGCGTGCGCCCAGGCCGACGAGCTCGAGATCACGAGGTCGTAGGCGCTCAGGTCGAGCGACTCGATCGCGGCCGGATACAGGGGCAGGAACGCCCTGAAGTTACGCGCGGAGGGCCGGAGCCGCTGCAGGAACGAGGTGTGCACCCGCCGGCCCGCGAAGCGGCCCTCGGTGCCCGCCTCGTCATAGACCGCCGTGAAGATGTCGGCCTGGGGCCAGAGGTTGCACAGGCAGCTGAACACACGCTCTCCTCCCCGCATATCGAGCAGGAAATCGTGGACGAGCGCTACCTGGCTGGGGGATTGGATGCTGGCGTCCGTGGAAGGCACCCCAGGAGCCAGTGTAGGAGACACCGGCTGGACGGCCAAGCAGGTGGCGCGGGTCAGGCCTCGGCCAGCGCGGGCATGTCCTCGGGCGCGTTCTCAGCGCCGTCGTCCGGCTCGGCGTCGGGCAGCATGGACAGCCGCGTCGGGTCACGGTCGGTGCCCGCGATCAGCTCGTCGGCCGCCTGGCGCCCTGACTTGGGCAGGAAGCCCGACTTCATGCCGAAGTAGACGGCCTGGGGGTGATGGGCGACGATCGCCAGCGTCGACTGCTCGGGCTCGACCGCGTAACCGCCTGAGAGGCGCAGGCCGATGCTCGGGGCGTCGAGCAGGCGGAAGACCTTCTCGTGCTCTGACTGCTCGGGGCAGGCCGGATAGCCCCATGAGTAGCGGCGGCCCTGGGTGGGATCGATGCCCAGATCCGAGCGCACGCGCGAGTGCAGCCACTCGGCCATTCCCTCGGCCGTCTGCACCCCGAGGCCGTGCACGAACAGCTGCTCGGCGAACTCGCCTTCGGCCTCGAGCCTTGCCATCAGCTCGGTCACCTCATCGCCCGCGGTCACGGCCTGCAGCGCAACGACGTCGAGCTCGCCGCCGCCAAGCGGTCGGTAGAAGTCGGTCAGGCAGATCCGGTCATGACGCGGCTGTCTCGGGAAGACGAGGCGCTCGAGCTCGACGTCACCCGGCTTGTCCGGGTCCCAGACGATCAGCTCGTTGCCGTCGGCGTTACAGGGGAAGTAGCCGAGCAGCGCACGGGGACGGAGATAGCTCTGCTCCCGCCACATCCGCTCGAGCCGGGGCTGGAAGTCCTCGCCGACGAGCTTGCGCCACGCCTCGCCCTTCACCCCGCGACCGCCCCAGTGCAGCTTGAACAGGACGTGCGTGTCGAGGTGGCGATAGACGTCGTCGAGGTCGACTTCGATCTCGCGCGCGCCCCAGAACGGAGGCTCGGGGATCGGCGTGTCGGTTCGGGCGCCGCTTCGCGCGCCGGCGTCGTTCAGGGGCGGGGCGTCGTCCGCGGGCTCGTCCGGCTGCTCGCGCAGCTTGCGCGCCGCCTCGCGGGTCTTGGCGAGCAGCGCCTCGCGCGCCTGTGGATCGATCAGCTGATCCATCTTGGCCAGGCCCTCGAAGGCGTCCTTGCAGTAGAAGACCCCGGACTCGTAGATCTCGTCGGACTCGGTGCCGCCCGGGTAGAGGATGCGCAATCCGAAGTTCCGGTTGATCGCCGCCCCGCCGACGAGAAGGGGGAATCGCAGGCCCTGGGCGTGCAGCTCCTGCACGCAGGCGGGCATCTGCTTGGAGGTCGAGACGAGCAGGGCGCTCAGGCCGATCGCGGTGGCGTCATGCTCGACGGCGGCGTCGATCACGGTCCCGATCGGCACCTGCTTGCCGAGGTCGATGACCGTGTAGCCGTTGTTGGTGAGAATCGTGTTCACGAGCGACTTGCCGATGTCGTGCACGTCACCGAACACCGTGGCCACGACCACGGTGCCCTTGGTGTAGCCCTCGATCCGGTCCAGGTAGCGCTCGAGCTGGGCGACCGCGCGCTTCATCACCTCGGCCGACTGGAGCACGAACGGGAGGATGAGCTCGCCGGCGCCGAACTTGTCGCCGACCTCTTTCATCGCCGGCAGGAGCACGTCGTTCAGCGTCGGGACGGCGCCGATCTTCTCCACGCTGCGGTCGATCCAGTCCTCCACCCCGTCCCTCTTCCGGCGCAGGATGTGGAAGTGCAGGGCCTCCTCGGGCTCCATCTGTGCCGTCGGGTCCTCCTGCTCGGCCTCCTCCGCGGGGCCCTTGGCCTCGAAGTGGGCGATGAAGCGCTCGAGCGAGTCGTCGCGGCGGTTGAACACCAGGTCATCGGCCAGCTCGCGCTCGTCCGGCGGGATCTCGGCATAGGGAGTGATGTGGTTCGGGTTCACCATCGCCAGGTCCAGGCCGGCCTCGACGCAGTGGTGCAGGAACACGCTGTTGAGCACTGCGCGGGCGGTCATGCTGACCCCGAAGCTGACGTTGCTGACGCCCAGCGAGGTCTTGACGTGGGGGATCTGGGCCTTGATCGCCCGGATGCCCTGGATCGTCTCGACGGCGCTCGGCCGCCACTCCTCGTCGCCAGTCGTCAGGGTGAACGTCAGGCAGTCGAAGATGAGGAGCTCCGGGTCGAAGCCGTGCTCTGCGGTGCACAGCTCGGTGATGCGCTGGGCGATCTCGAGCTTGCGCTGCGCGGTCTTGGCCATGCCGACTTCGTCGATGGTCAGCGCGATCAACGCCGCGCCGTGGGCCTTGGCGATCGGGACCACGCGGTCGAGCTTGGCGCGGCCGGCCTCGAGGTTGATCGAGTTGACGATCGCGCGCCCCGGAATCTGATCAAGCGCCGTTTCGATCACCTCGGGCTCGGTCGAGTCGACCTGGATCGGCGCCGGCTGGGTCAGACTCACGCGCTTGACGACCTGTCGCATCTGCTCGTCCTCGTCCTGGCGCTCGGTCAGCGCGACGCACACGTCCAGGACGTGAGCGCCTCCGTTGACCTGGTCCTCAGCCACGGTGACGAGGCCGTCGTAGTCGTCGGCCAGGAGCAGCTCCTTGGCCCTGCGCGATCCCTGGGAGTTCACGCGCTCGCCGACGAGCGTGGGGCGGGGGTCCTGGACGAGTGGGGTTGCGTCGATCATCGAGCTGAGGTGGGGCGGGCGTCGTGGCGGCCGTGGCGCCGGGGTCGGCCGTCCCACGCGCTCGCGAATCGCCTCGATGTGGGCGGGGGTGGTGCCGCAGCAGCCGCCGACGATGCTGATTCCGTAACGCTCGACGAACTCGCCGAGCGTCGCGGCCAGTGGCTCGGGCTGCTCGGGGAAGATCGTCTCGCCGTTCGGGCCCTGGTGGGGGATCCCGGCGTTCGGGATGCAGTGCACGGGCAGGGGCGAGAACTCGCCGAGAAACCGGATCGCATCGCGCATGTCCTCGGGCCCGGTGGAGCAGTTCAGGCCGATCAGGTCGATGTCGAGCGCCTCGAGCGTGGTCAGCACGGCACTGATGTCGGTTCCCAGCAGCATCTTGCCGCCGTTCGGAAGCAGCGAGACGGAGCACTGAATGGGGAGCGTGCGGCCGAGCTCCTTGAACGCCTCCCGGGTGCCGAAGACAGCCGCCTTCACTTCCAGGATGTCCTGGGCGGTCTCGATGATGATCAGGTCAGCGCCGCCGCGGACGAGGCCGCGCGCCTGCTCTCTGAAGACCTCGACGAGGTCGCGGAAGCGGATCTGGCCGAGCGTCGGGTCGTCGCTGGCCGGAAGGTAGCCGGTGGGCCCGATCGAACCGGCGACGAAGCGAGCCTCGCCGGCGGCTTTCCGGGCGATCTCGGCTGCCTTCTGGTTGATCTCCTCGGTGTGCTGCTCGAGGCCCCACTCGGCCAACTTCAGCCGCGACCCCTGGAACGTGTCGGTCTCGACGACCTCGGCGCCGGCGTCGAGCATCGAGGTGTGCACGTGCTCGATCACGTCCGGCCGGTTGAGGACCAGCGCCTCGTGGCAGCGCCCGGGGAGCCGGTAGTCCTTCTCGAGGCTCAGGTCGAACTGCTCGAGGGTGGCTCCCATGCCACCGTCGAAGAGCACGACTCTGTCACGCACGGCGGCGAGGAAGTCACGCATCCGAACCCATGGTACAGAACCTTGACACAGTTATGAGAAGGTTGGCTCAGGCGTCGATGCGGACGTGCCCGGGCTGCGTCGCGACGTTCGACAGCCAGGAACGGATCGCCGGGTAGGGCTCGAGATCGAACCCGCCCTCGTCGGCGACGTGTGTGTAGGCGTACAGGGCGATGTCGGCGATCGAGTACCGCTCGCCGACGAGAAAGTCGCGGCCTTCCAGATGCGACTCCATCGCGGCCAGGGCCTTCAGGCCGCCCTCTCGCTTGGCCTTGCGGTCCGCCTCGGTGGGCTCGATCCCGAAGTGGTGCCAGAACCGCGCGACGGCGATGAACGGCTCGTGCGAGTACTGCTCGAAGAACAGCCACTGGAGCACCTGCGCCCGCTCGTAGCGGTCCTCTGGCAGGTACGGGGTGCCCTCGGCGAAGTAACAGAGGATCGCGTTCGACTCGGCCAGAGGCCGGCCGTCGTCGAGGACCAGCGTGGGCACGCGCAGCCCCGGGTTCAGCGATCCGAGGACATCGGGGCGGTTCGAGCGGTCGAGCACGTCCATCTGGCGGCGCTCGTAGTCGATGCCGAGGTGGGCGAAGAGGAGGCGTACCTTGTAGCAGTTGCCCGACAGGTCGTTGTCGTAGAGCAGCAAGCGATCTCCTCTCGCCTGGGTAGCTGGTTCCAGTGGCCGTCACCGTACACAAGCCCTCCCGTGCGCCCTCCGCGGATCCGCCGGAAGGCCACGAGCCAGTGCCGCGAGCGGTGCTGCGCAGCATCGTGTTCGTCGTCGGCGCGTCAAGCCTCGGAGCCGAGATCGCCGCCGCGCGGCTCCTGGCCCCGTACTTCGGCGCCTCGACGATCATCTGGGCCAACACGATCGCGACCGTGCTCGTGGCGCTCTCGATCGGCTATGCCTACGGCGGTCGCCTGGCAGACCGCCGAGGCGACCTGGCCGGCCTCGCCCGGATCGTGATGCTGGCGGCGGTGCTCCTGGCGGCGGTGCCGTTCGTGGCCGATCCGTTCCTGAGCGCGGCGGCGCGCGCCCTCGGCTCGCTGTCGGTGGGGGGCTTCGTCGGCTCGCTGGCCGCGGTGCTGGTCCTCGTCGCCGTCCCGGTGGCGCTCCTAGGTGCGGTGGCGCCCTACGCCGCGCGCCTGGCACTCGGGCATGTGACCGAGACCGGGACCGTCACCGGTGGGCTCTACGCGCTGTCGACGGCCGGCTCGCTGGTGGGCACGTTCGCCGCCGCGCTCCTGCTGATCCCGGCCGTCGGAACGCACCGGACGTTCATCCTGTTCGCGCTCTCGCTCGCCGTCGTGGCGGCACCCTGGCTGGGCCTCCGGCTCGGCTGGCTCGTGCCGGCCGCGATCGCCGTGACGCTGGCAATCCCTCCGGCGGCGATCGGCGCCAACGTCCCCGGTGGCCGCGTCATCTATTCGACCGAGACGCCCTACCAGTACGTGCGCGTGGTCCAGTTCAGCGATGGGGAACGGTGGCTGCAGCTGAACGAGGGGGTGGCGGTCCATTCGCTCTACCGTCCGTGGAGCTACCTCACCGGCGGCTACTGGGACGACTTCCTGGTGCTCCCCCAGGCGGGCGTGCGGAGCACGCCTCGACGGATCGCGATCCTCGGAGACGCCGCCGGGACAGTGGCCCGGGCCTACGGTCACTACTTCCCGTCCACCCGGGTCGATGCAGTCGAGATCGATGGCGAGCTCACAAGCATCGGGCGGCGGCTGTTCGGGCTGCGTGGCCCTGACCTCCACACCTACACCGCCGACGCACGGCCGTGGCTCGCAGCCAGCAAGGCCCACTACGACGCGATCTTCCTGGACGCCTACCGCCAGCCCTACATCCCCTTCTACCTCGTCACGCGCGAGTTCTTCGAGCTGATCCGCCGGCATCTGCAGCCGGGGGGCGTGCTGATCATCAACGTCGGCCACATCCCGGGGAGCGATTCGCTCGAGCGCGTGGTCACGGCGACCCTGAAGGCGGTGTTCCCGGCCGTGCTGCGCGATCGGGTGTCCGCCGGCAATTCGCTGCTGGTGGCGAGTGTCGACACCCTGTCGTTGGGGAGGATGCGGGCGCGCGCCGGCGGCGAGCTGGCTCCGCTGGCTCGCACGGTCGCGATCCGCACCGGCCGGCCGCTGGGCGGCGGCTCGGTGTTCACCGACGACAAGGCGCCTGTCGAGTGGCTGACCGACCTCTCGATCCTGCAGTACGCGACGGGGAAGCGCTAGCCCGCTCGGCGGGCCAGGAAGTCACGCACGGCGTCGAGATACGCGTCCTGCTCCTCGATGAACATCATGTGGCCGCTGTTCTCGAACACGATCAGCTCGGCGTCGGGAACGCCTTGCGCGGTCGCCTCCGCGGCTTGCACGGAGCAGGTCCGATCGTGGCGGCCTGCCAGCACGAGCACAGGATGCGCGACCCCCGCCAGCCGGTCGAGCAGATCGATCGATCCATAATCGGCGCTGGCGGCGGCACGCAGCACGTCGGGCGCGAACACCATGCCGTCGAGCGTGGCGATGGCGTCCTCGATGCGCGGGTCGCGCGGATCGCCGAAGTGGAACGGGAACTGGTCGGCGATGATCGAGCGGCAGTCCTCCTGGGTCTGAGCCTCGGCCTCGCGTGCCCACGAGCTCGTCACCTGATCACGTAGGTCCACGGGCTCGAACGAAGCGAGGTTGCGCTCGACGCACTCCAGGAAGCCGGCAGCCGGAACGCCCGCCGAAACGATGGTCGCGGCCGGGCGTCCGGAGAAGTCGACGGCGTGCTGGAGGGCGATGAACGCCCCGTAGGAGTGCCCGAGCACCGCGTAGCGCTCGAGCTCGAGACTGCCGGCGAGCGCGTCGATGTCCGCGGCCAGGCGCTCGAGCGTCCACGTCGTCGGGTCGGACTTCTCCGAGCGCCCCTGCGAGCGCTCGTCGACGAACAGCAGCCGGCAGACGTCGCCCAGACCATCCAGATAGGTGCCGAACATCGAGTGGTCGAGGCCCGGGCCGCCGTGCAGGATGAACAGGGGGAGGGGACCCTCTCCGCGTTCCACCACGAACAGGCGCGTATCCCCAGCTGACACGAGGCGACCGCTCATGCCCGCGAAGACTATTCCCACCGGATAGGCTGGGCCGGTGGGGTCCCACGGTCCGCTCATCTCGGTCCACGAGCTGGCGGCCGCGCTTCGGGCCGACGGCCCGACCGTGCTCGACGTGCGCTGGACGCTCGGCGGTCCGCCTGGGACCCAGGACTACGCCGCCGGGCACATCCCGGGCGCGGTGTTCGTGGACCTCGAGCGCGAGCTCTCGGCTCCGCCGGGCGCGGGCGGGCGTCACCCGCTACCGGACCCGGGAGCGTTCGCCGGGGCCATGCGGTCCAAGGGCGTGTCGAGCGAGCGTCCGGTGGTGGTCTACGACGCCGGTGGCGCTCTGTCGGCGGCGCGAGCCTGGTGGCTGCTGCGCTACCACGGCCATCCCCGGGTTGCCGTCCTCGACGGCGGACTTGCCGCCTGGCGGGCCGCCGGCGAGCCGCTGAGCACCGAGGTCCCGATCCCGGCACCCGGCGAGTTCGAAGCTCGGCCCGGAGGGATGGCGCTGCTCGACGCCGCCGCGGCCGCGCGCCTGGCGCATGAAGGCGTCCTGCTCGACGCCCGCGCGGCGGAGCGCTACCGCGGCGAGTCCGAGCCGATCGACCCGGTCGCCGGGCACATTCCGGGCGCCCGCAACCTTCCCGCCACCGGCAACCTCGCCCCCGACGGGCGCTTCCGGGAGCCCGAGGCGATCAAACGCGCCCTCGCCGAGATCGGCGTCGAGCCGGGCGCCGATCTCGGCGCCTACTGCGGCTCGGGCGTGGTCGCCGCGCAGCTGGTGCTGGCGCTCGAGCTCGCCGGATACCGGGCCGCGCTGTACGCCGGCTCATGGAGCGAGTGGATCACGGATCCCGCGCGCGGTGTGGCCACAGGCTTCGCCGCCGGCGGCGGATCCTGACATGATGGTCCTCTCACATTCCCGATCTGGAGGACTGTTCATGAAGGTGATCGGTGCCGGGCTTCCGCGGACCGGAACGCTTTCGCAGAAGGTCGCGCTGGAGATGCTTGGACTCGGCCCCTGTTACCACATGGTCAATGTCCTGGCCGAGATGGACCAGGCGGCCACCTGGGCGGCGGCGCTCGCGGGCGCGGCTGACTTCCGCGAGGTGTTCGCCGACTTCGAGTCCTCGGTGGACTGGCCAGGATCGTTCTTCTACCGGGAGCTGATGGAGGTCTTCCCCGATGCCAAGGTGCTGCTGAGCGTGCGCCCGGCCGAGGACTGGGAGCTCAGCATGCGCGAGACGATCTGGGCGATCTTCTACGGCGACCACCTCCTGAACGACCTGTCCCGCGCGCGCGGCCGCGTCGACCCCGCATGGAGGAGCTACATCGACATGATGGAGGGGATGTGGGAGCAGAGCGGGCTCCTCGGCAGCGGGGCCACGGCCAATCCGGGTGAGCTGGCGCGTGCCTTCGACGCCTACAACCAACAGGTGATCGCGACCGTGCCGGCCGACCGACTGCTCGTGTGGTCGGCCGCTGACGGCTGGGATCCGCTGTGCGAGTTCCTCGGCGTCCAGCCGCCCGACGTGCCGTTCCCGCGCCTGAACGACAGCCGCGAGTTCATCGAGCGGATCCTCGACGGCTCCCTGCTCGAGCTGCAGCGGTGGCGCAACGACGACGGCGTGGACTCGATCGAGGCCGCGACCGCCGCGCGCTAGCCGCCGAACACCACGCGCACACCACGGCGTGGGGCCTGCGTGATCGCACGCAGCTGCACCCGCTCGAGCTTCGGGTCGGCCGCGCGCAGCCTTGTTCCGGCGCGCTCGAGCACGCGCGCGAGGACGATCCGCATCTCCATGAGCGCGAAGCTCGCTCCCAGGCAGCGGCGGGTGCCACCTCCGAACGGAAGCCACGTGTACGTGTCCGGAGCGTCAGGTCCCATGAACCGCTCGGGGCGGAACCGCGACGGCTCTGGATACAGGTCGCCGCGGCGGTGGATCGTGCGGATCGAGGGGTTGATCTCGATGCCCACCGGCACCGAGTACGCGCCAAGCGCGAACGGCTCGCCTCGCACGACCCGCCCGACGCCCGGGATCACCGGGCGGATGCGAAGCGCCTCCTTGGCCACGGCATCGAGGTAGGGCTCCTCCAGCCCGAGTGCCCGCTCCATGACCGTCGGGGTGTGCAGGAGCAGGTCGAACGCCCAGGCGAGCCCCGTCGCGGTCGTCTCGTGGCCGGCGAGGAGCATCGTCATGAGCTCGTCGCGGACCTCCCTGTCCGAGAGACCCGAGCCGTCCTCGTCACGCCCCAGCAGCAGGGCCGAGAAGACGTCGTCGCGGCGCTCGAGATCAGGATCGGATCGCCTGCGGGCGATCTCGGCGTAGAGCAGCTCGTCGACCGCGCGCCTGCGGCTCTCGAACTGGCTCTCCAGGGGCGGCCGGCCACGCAGGCGGCTGAGCAGGGTCGCCACCATCAGCCCGCGCGGACGTGCCAGCGGCTCGATCATCGTCCGCAGCCGCCGGCTGAGCTCCTCGGCCTCCGGCCCGGGGAGATAGCCGAACACCGCCCGCACGATCACCCGCAGCGTCAGGCGCTGCATCGACTCGAGCAGCGTGAACTCCTGCCCGACCGGCCAGGCATCGACCTCGAGGTCGGTGGACTCGCGTACCACGTCCGCGTAGGCCCGCATCCGCTCGCCGTGGAACGGCGGCAGCAACAGCCGCCGGTGGCGCAGGTGCTCGGCGCCGTCGAGCAGCAGAACCGAGCGAGGCCCGAGGATCGGACCCAGCAGAGCGTTGGCCTCGCCGGCGTTCAGCTGCTCGTGGGGGCCCTGGAAGAGCTGCTTGACGAGGTCGGGGTCGAACAGCATCACGAACCCCCGGTCGAACACCGTGCGCATGTACACCGCGCCGCCGTAGCGCCGCCGGCAGGCATCGAGGAACCGCGGGCCCCCGACCATGAACCCCGCGGTCTGGATCAAGGGGTGCAGGCGCGGGCCGGGTGGAAGGCCGGGCGCGGCGAGCGCGGTCACGCCCGCCCCCCGGTGTGGGCCTGCGACGCTGCGGCGCGCGGGTCGAGCTCGGCCAGCGTGAGCTGATGGACGGGGGCGATGTCGAGCGCCTCGGTGATCGTGCAGCGCAGGTCGCCGTCGACGTGCAGCAGCTCTCCGCTCGCAAGTGCCCGCCAGCCGGGGTCCTCGTCCATGGGCTCGCTGGCGACGACGACCGCAGGCCGGTTCGCCAGCTCGCCCGAGCGCACGCGAACGGACCCCCGGGCGCTGGCGTGATCGAGGTGGCGGCCTCCGGCCGGCCCGCCGGCCTGGCGCTCGAGCACGTACAGCTCGTGCACATCGGGATAGCGCAGGGCCCACAGCTCGTCGGGAGTGATGAGGACGCAGTTCAGCGCGAACACGGGCAGGTGCTCGGCCACCCAGCGGGCGGCGCTGAGGAGACCCTCCGCGATGTCCCCGCAGCGCTCGATCTCCCGGGTGATCAGCGCGAAGAAGCGCTCCGAGTCGGTCTCCCCGCGGACCAGCGCCATCTCCTCGCCGAGCTCGCGCTCGAGCGCCGCGAGGTCGCCGATCACCCCGTTATGAGCGAAGAGTCGTCCGACCTGCTCGAAGGGATGGGTGTTCTGGGGTGCGACCGCACCGGTCGAGGCGTACCGGATGTGGGCGACGAACGTCCTCGCGCGGACCTCGCGCGCCTCGCAGGCGAACTGCTGGTCCTCGTAGGCGGCCAGCGGCTGCTTCTCGACCACCGGCAGCGCGTCGGCGCCGAAGAAGCCAAGCCCCGTGCCGTCGGGCTCGCGCCGGCTCTGCTGAGCCAGGGAGTCGGGGGCCTCGAGGAGCCAGAAGGTCGCGGTCACGGGCTCGCGGCCGCCACTCATGCCAAAGAGCCGGCACATCCTGGATTGAAAGCTATAAGGTCGCCGAATGCTGGGGGAGCGGTTGGTACGGCGCACGGCAATCGAGGCGCGCTCGGCGGTGGAGCTCCGGCGTGCCGGGCTGCTGGCGCCGATGCCTCCGCGCGAGGCGCTGCAGGTCGCGCGCGCTTTCCGCGAGCGCGGCCAGCTCGGGGCGGCGATCACCGCCGCGGCGCTCCGACACGGCGAGCGCCCGGCGATCCAGGACGAGCTCGGCAGCCTCACCTTCGCCGAGCTCGACCGGCGCTCGGACGCGCTCGCCAGCGCCCTGTTCGAGCGCGGCCTGCGCGGCGACGGCACCGTCGGCCTGCTGTGCCGGAACCACCGAGGCCTGCTCGACGGGGTGTTCGCCGCGGCCAAGCTGCGGGCCCGGCTGCTCTTGCTGAACACCGACTTCGCCGGGCCCCAGCTGCGTGATGTGTGCGCCCGCGAGGGAGTTTCCGTGCTCATCCACGATCGGGAATACGAGCAGCTGGTGGGGGAGATCGAAGGCGGCCGGCTCACGGAGGACATGGTCGAAGAGCTGATCGCCGCCAATCTCGGGCGCCGGCCACCGGTTCAGCGCGGAAACGGCGCGGTCATCCTGCTCACGAGCGGAACTACCGGAACCCCGAAGGGCGCACCCCGCGGCACAGCGCCCACGCTGCACCCGCTCGGCGCGCTGCTATCGAAGGTTCCTTACCGGGCCGGCGAATCGACGTACGTGGCCGCGCCGATGTTCCACGGCCTTGGCTTCACCCAGGCCGCGCTGGCCGTGATGCTCGGCTCGACGATCGTCACCCATCGGCGGTTCGTCCCCGAGCGGGTGCTGGACAGGATCGACTCCGATCGCCCGACCGGGCTCGTGCTCGTGCCCGTGATGCTCCAGCGCATCGTGAGCCTGCTCGAGGCCAACCCCGGCCGGTGGTCGACCGACTCACTGCGGGTCGTGTTCCTCTCCGGCGCCCAGCTCGAGGCCGAGCTCGTGCGCCGCGCCCACCGCGCGATCGGGGAGAAGCTCTACAACTTCTACGGCTCGACGGAGGTAGCCTGGGCGACCTTCGCCACCCCGGAGGATCTGCGCGAAGCGCCCGGGACGGCCGGCCGGCCGCCGTTCGGCACCCTCGTGCGCCTGTACGACTCCGACGGGCGCCCGGCGCACGACGGTCCCGGCCGCATCTTCGTCGGCAATGGCTTCCAGTTCGAGGGCTATACCGGCGGCGGGGGCAAGGAGATGATCGACGGCCTGATGAGCACCGGCGACGTTGGACACTTCGACGGCTCGGGGCGGCTGTTCATCGACGGCCGCGACGACGACATGATCATCTCCGGGGGCGAGAACGTCTTCCCGGCCGAGGTCGAGGAGCTGCTGCTCACCCACGAGGCGGTGGAGGAGGCGTCCGTGATCGGTGTCGCGGACGCGGACTTCGGCCAGCGCTTGAAGGCGTTCGTGGTGCTGCGAGACGGGCACTCGCCGACCGAGCCGGAGATCCAGGAGTTCATCAAGGCCAACCTCGCCCGATACAAGGTCCCGCGAGAGGTCGTGTTCCTGCCCGAACTGCCGCGCAATCCGACCGGGAAGGTGCTGAAACGGGAGCTGCGCGCGCTGTAGTACAGGCGTCGAAAAGCGCCCTGCAAGCGGGCGCGTCCCAGCCGCGTTGCCAATCCAGCGCGTGATCATCGTCCGCCGCGCCTGGGGGGTGGGCGGGACGATCCGGCTGTGGGTGTGCCCCGTGGCGACCGGCAGGAACGGCGCGCCGCTCGCCTGCACGGCCAAGCTGTCGCTGCGCTCCAGCCTGCGCGTGGCGGTGCCGGCGACGATGACCGGCAGGCTGCGGCTCGTGGTCGTGGGTGCGCGGCCGCCGCGGCGCCGGCACTAGCTTCGCCCCCTAAGAGCGTCCACGTCTGATTCTTATGTGTGGCAGACACGCGGCACGGTACCCTCCATGCAGGACCGCGCGAGAACGCGATGAAGCTGCTGCGCACGATTTCCACCCGTAGGCTGCTGGCCTCCCTGGCCGGATTGGTCATCGCCGTGGCAGCGGGCACGACGATCGCGATCGCGGCGGTGGGCTCGGGCCCTGTCCCCCCCGCTAAGCCGCTCGCGCGCGCGGTCCGGGACGCGCTGAGCGCCCCGGCGGTGCAGGGCATCTCCGCCCGGATCAGCTTCACGAACCACCTGATCGACAGCACCTACATCCAGGGCCTCGATCCGCTGCTCACCGGCGGCACCGGACGGCTCTGGATCTCACCGGGGCACGGCCTGCGCCTCGAACTGCAGTCCGACAACGGGGACGCCCAGCTGGTCCTCAGCCGGAGCAGGTTCTGGGCCTACGATCCGACCTCGAACACCGCCTACGAGAGCGCCTTGCCGACCTCGGTCCTCGGCGCGCACAAGCCCGATGGGGCGAAGAAGGATCATGGCGCGGCTGGACTGCCGAGCGTCGCCGACATCCAGTCGTTCATCAACCACATCCCCGGCATCGTCTCCGTCTCGGGCGCGATTCCCACCGACATCGCCGGGCGCCCGGCCTATACGGTTCGGGTCTCGCCGAAGGCCGCCGGCGGACTGCTCGGTGCGGTCGAGCTCGGCTGGGACGCCGTGCGCGGTGTGCCGCTGCGCTTCGCGATCTACGCGCGCGGCGACAGCTCGCCGGTGCTCGAGCTCACCGCCACCGACATCTCCTACGGACCCGTGCCCGCCTCGGTGTTCAAGATCAGCCCGCCGCCCGGGGCGACCGTGATGAACCTGCCGCTGGGCGCACTCGGAAGCCTGGCCGCCCATTCGAAGGGCGCCGCGCCCGCCAGGAGCGAGAAGAAGGGCCACCGGGCCCATACGAAGCGGATCACCGGCGTGAGCATGGTGGCCTCCCACCTGAGCTTCCCGCTCGCCGCTCCGGCTGAGCTCGCCAACCAGCCGCGCAGCTCCGTCACCCTCGTCGGCCACGGCTCCGCGCTCGTCAGCTATGGCCTGGGCCTGGGCGGGATCTACGTGCTCGAGCAGCCTGCGGGCAACTCGTCGGCGACCCGGCCGCCGGCCGGCCAGTCTCAGGATCAGCCCGGTCTGCACCTCCCGACCGTCACGATCGGGGGCGCTCCGGCGCTCGAGATCGCGACCCCGCTGGGCACGATCCTGCGCTTCACGCGCGGCGGCGTCAGCTACACGGTGCTCGGTTCGGTCACCCGGGCCACCGCCGAGCAGGCCGCCCGCTCGCTCTGACTCAGTGTCCACGTTCCCAGTGACCGAGGCGCCTCCGGTCGAGGTCCGGGGACTCGAGAAGCTCTACGGCGAGCTGCGCGCGGTCGACGGCGTCGACCTGACGGTCGAGCATGGCGACGTGTACGGCTACCTCGGCCCCAACGGCGCGGGGAAGACGACCTCCCTGCGCATGATGCTCGGCCTGATCCGGCCATCGGCCGGCGAAGTGCGGCTGTTCGGGCGCGACCCGACGGCCACCGTCGAGGCGCTCGAGGGCGTGGCCGGCTTCGTCGAGGCGCCGACCTTCTATCCCTACCTGACCGGCCGGCGCAACCTCGAGCTGCTGGCCGCGTTCGACGGCCACGGCGCCCCCGGCCGCATCGACGCCGCGCTCGACACGGTCGAGCTGACTCCTCGCGCCGGCGACCGGGTCGGCGGTTACTCCCACGGCATGAAGCAGCGCCTGGGAATCGCGGCGGCGCTGCTGCGCGATCCCCACTTGCTGATCCTCGACGAGCCGGCGACCGGACTCGACCCGGCGGGCATGCGCGACATGCGCGAGCTGATCCGACGCCTTGCCGACCAGGGCATGACGGTGCTGCTCTCGAGCCATCTCCTGGCCGAGGTCGAAGAGCTGTGTAACCGCGTGGCGATCGTGCGCAGCGGGCGGATCGTCTACGAGGGCGAGATCGCGCAGCTCAAGCGAAGCGCCGGCACCACGTATCGGCTGCGCACCACGGACAACGAGCGCGCGCTGGCGGTCTGCCAGGCCCAGCCCGGCCTCAATGCCGTGCGCTCGGACAACGGGCACATCTCCTTCGCCGCCGAGGAGCGGGTGGTGGCCGGGCTGTCGGAGGCTCTGGTGCGCGCGGGAGCGCTGATCCTCGCGCTCTCGCCGGAGACGGCCACGCTCGAGCATCTGTTCTTCACGCTGACCGAAGATGCGGAACCCGCCGTCCAGCCGGAAACCGTTGCGGTGCCCCATCCCGTCGCCGCCCCGGAGCTCCAGGCATGAATCCTGGCATCGGCACCGTCTACCGCTGGGAGCTGGCCAAGCTCCGCTACCAGAAGCGCACCTATCTGGGTCTGGGCGCGGCTGCGATCGTGCCGATCCTGTTCGTGGTGGCGATCCACTTCCGCCACCACGACCGCCACGGGGGCGACTTCGCGTTCGCGACATACCTGACCCGCAGCGGGCTGGCCGTGCCACTCGTGATCATGCTCTTCGGCGCCGTCTGGATGTTCCCGCTGATCACGGCGCTCGTGGCCGGCGACATCTTCGCCTCCGAGGACCACAACGGCACGCTGAAGACGATTCTCACGCGCTCGCTCGAGCGCCAGCAGATCTTCGCCGGTAAGGCGCTGGCGGCTCTGAGCTACGCGATCGCCGCGATCCTGCTCGACATCACCGTGGCGGTGATCGCCGGGAGCATCCAGTCCGGCTTCCACTCGCTGGAGTCGCTGTCGGGCACGATCGTCTCGGCGCCCAAGGCGCTCGAGCTCGTGTACGCGAGCATGGCCGTGTACCTGATGCCGATCGCCACGGTGGCGGCCTTTGGGCTGCTGCTGTCGGCGATCACCCGTAACAGCGCGGCCGCGGTCGTGGGCACGCTGATGATCTCGCTCCTGTTCCAGCTGATCGGGATCCTTCCCGGGCTCGGCGGGCTGCAGCCCTACCTGCTGAGCACCCAGTTCAACGCCTGGCAGGGGTTCCTGCGCACCCCGATCGACTGGTCGCCGATCGTGCGCGCCGCCTGGGTGTGCGCGATGTACGGCGTGCCGGCGCTGGTGGCGGCGTTCCTGGTCTTCCTGCGGCGTGACGTTGCCGGTGGGTGACGGCGCCTGCGTTCTCCGGGCGCCCTCAGGACAGGGAGTACTCGAATTCCTCTTCGCCGTCCGCACCGTCGAGCAGCGACTCGACGTCCTCCTCGGGCACCGGCCGGGCGAGCAGGAAGCCCTGGATCAGGTCGCATCCGAGAGCCCGCAGCTCCTCCACCTGCGCGGGGCTCTCGACTCCCTCGGCGACCACGCGCAGGCCGAGGGCATGAGCCAGCTCCACCACGGCGGCGACGACCGGCGTCTCGTCCGGGTCGGTGCCCAGCTCAGCAAGCAGGCTGCCGTGGATCTTGACCGCATCCACCGGCAGCCGGCGCAGGGAGAGCACCGAGGAGTGGCCGAGTCCGAAGTCGTCGATGGCGGTCTGCACACCGAGCTCCTTCAGCGCGCGCAGCACCCGGCGGGCTACGACGGGGTTGCGGGCGACAGCGTTCTCGCTGACCTCCATGCACAGGGCCTCCGGCTCGACGTCGGCGGCTTGCAGCGCGCCGCCGAGCATCGAGACGAGCCCGATGTCCTCGAGCTCGCGCAGCGAGAGGTTGACCGAGATCGTCATATGCGGCCAGCGCGCCCGCCACTGTCCGAGCGCCCGGAGCACCTCCGTCAGCACGTACTGCCCGAGCTCGATCACCAGCCCGCTCTCCTCGGCCAGCGGGATGAACTCCTCGGCGCGGAGCAGGCCCCGCACCGGGTGCTGCCAGCGCAGCAGCGCCTCGAGCGAGACCACCGCATCGCCGGCGGCCAGGGAGAAGCTCCGCTGGTAGTGAACGCACAGCTGTCGCTCATCGAGCGCCCGGCGGAGCTCGACCTCGAGCTCGAGGCGCTCGAGCGCGCGCTCCCTCGTGCTGTCGTCGAACAGCTCGTAGCGCCCCCCGCCGCGTTCCTTGGAGCGGTACATGGCGGCGTCGGCCTGGCGGATCAGAGTCTCAGCCGGCGTGCGCGGGTCAGTCACCAGCGCGATGCCCATGCTCACCGTCACCGTCGCCTCGCCGGGCTCGAGCTGGATCGGCGCGCGGCAGGCGCGGGCGATTCGCTCGGCGATCAGCACGACCTCGCGCTCGTCGGCCAGGTCCTCGAACAGAAACGTGAACTCATCGCCGCCGAAGCGGGCGACCGTGTCCATCGGGCGCAGCATTGCGCGCAGGCGCTCGGCGAGCTCGACCAGCAGCCGATCGCCGGCCAGGTGGCCGCGGGTGTCGTTGACGACCTTGAAGTTGTCGACGTCGAGGAACAGCACTGCGACCAGCGCGCCGGAGCGCCGCGCGCGGTCCAGGGCGACGCTGAGGCGATCCTCGAACAGCGCGCGGTTCGGCAGCGCGGTGAGCGAGTCGTGCAGGGCCCGGTGGGCGAGCTGCACCTCGGCCCGCTTGCGCTCGATGGCGTTCTGGAGCGCCCGGCGCAGCTGGGCCGAGCTGAGGTGAGAGCGATCCAGGCAGTCCTGGGCGCCACCGCGCAGGGCGATGAGCGCCGACTCCTCGTCCTCGCTCTCCACCAGCACGAGGACCGGCACGTCGGCGGCGGCGGCGCCCAGCTGGGCGATCGATGCGGCCCAATCAGGGTCGCCCGGGGTCACATCCAGCACGACGCAGTCGGCGGTCGAGCTCGCCAGATCGGCGACGGCGTCGCCGAGCCGCTCGGCGTGAGCGATCACCAGCGGCCCAGGCCAGCTGACGCGGAGCATCTCGCCGACCCAGACGGCGATTCTGGGATCGGACTCGATCAGCAGCACCCGCAGCGGCGCTCGTGCCTCCATGCCGTCCGCCCTACGATCCCCCCGGTCCTCGAGCAAAACTCACTTTCCTTGATTAATGATGCCCAGAGTGGATGATTATGCATGTTCTTGCCAAATCGGGCCAGCGGTGGTTAGCGCTGACACGATGATGTCCACCCGGCTTGGCTACGACTCGTTTCCGGCGCTGGGGAGCACCGCCGTCCTCGCCGTCACCGACCCGGACGGGCTCGACGCCGCTCGTGCCGCCGTGCGCGAAGTCATCGAGGAGATCGATCTGGCCTGCTCGCGCTTCCGTGAGGACTCGGAGATCACCGCGCTGACCCGTGCCGGTGGTTCGGCGGTGAGAGTGAGCCCGCTGCTGTTCGAGGCCGTGCGTGCCGCCGTGCGCGCGGCGGAGCTGACCGATGGCGACGTCGATCCCACGCTCGGCTCGGCGCTGCGGGCGCTCGGCTACGACCGCGATTTCGAGGAGGTCCGCCGTGGCGGTCCCGCACGCGTGCGGGTGAGCACGGTGCCAGGCTGGCGGGCGCTGGCGCTCGAGGAGCGCACCATGACGATCCAGGTACCCGACGGCGTCGAACTCGACCTGGGCGCGACCGCCAAGGCGCTGGCGGCCGACCGCGCCGCCGCCCACGCGCACGCCGCCACCGGCGCCGGGGTGCTGGTCTCGCTCGGCGGCGACATGGCGTTCGGTGGCGAGCCTCCGGCCGAAGGCTGGCGCGTGCGCGTGACGGACGATCACAGGGCCGGACCGTCGGCCGCCGGCCAGTGGATATCGCTGCGCACCGGGGGCCTCGCGACCTCCAGCGTTCAGGTGCGCCGCTGGCTGACCGACGAGGGTCCGGTCCACCATCTGCTCGACCCGGCCACCGGCCGGCCGGCCGAGCCGTGCTGGCGCACGGTCAGTGTGTGCGCCGGCACCTGCCTGGATGCCAACATCGCGAGCACGGCTGCGATCGTCCGCGGCGAGCGCGCGGTGCAGTGGCTGTCAGCGCTCGGCCTGCCAAGCCGGCTGGTCACCCTGGCCGGGACGGTGGTCCACGTCGCCGGGTGGCCACCGGCGGGTGAGGAGCTCCCGTCGCGATGACCTTCAGACGCCCGGATGCCGCTCATCACGGACTACCCCGGCTGCTCGCCGGCCTGACCGCAGGTGGCCAGGGCCTTTCGCTGGCCGAGCACGAGAGCGTGCACGGGCCGCTGCCCTCGCTCACGTCCGCCGAGCTGATCGAGGCCGTGCGCCTGAGCGGGCTGCGCGGGCGCGGAGGCGCGGACTTCCCGACCGCCCGAAAGCTCCAGGCCGTGGCCCAGCGCTCCCGCGTCTCGGCCGTGGTCGTGAACGGCTCGGAGACCGAGCCCGCGAGCCAGAAGGACCGGTTGCTGCTCGCGCGGCTGCCCCATCTCGTGCTCGACGGAGCGCTCCTGTGCGCCGAGGCGGTCGGCGCGGGGGAAGTTGTCGTCCGCGTCCCCGAACGCGCGAGCCGGGTCCTGAGCGGTCTCGAACGCGCGCTTGCCGAACGCCGGGAACGGATCCCGGTGTCGATATCCACCGGGCCCGGCAGCTACGTGTCAGGCGAGGAGAGCGCTGTCATCCACCAGCTGAACGGCGGCCGCCCGCTGCCGAGCTTCGTGCCGCCGCGGCCCTTCGAGCGCGGCTTGCGGGGCCGACCGACGCTGGTGCAGAATCCCGAGACGCTCGCCCAGGTCGCGCTCGTCGCGCGCTTCGGCCCCGCGTGGTACCGCGAGCTCGGCACGGCCGCCGACCCCGGTTCGGCGCTGGTCACGATCTCTGGCGCGGTGGGCGCTCCGGGCGTGTACGAGCTGGCGTTCGGGACGCCGATGAGCGACCTGATCGAGGCCGCAGGCGGTGCGTCCGAGCCGCTGCAGGCGCTGCTCGTCGGTGGCTATTTCGGGACGTGGGTCAGGGCCGAGGCGGCGCTCGGGCT
>Ga0070735_10001611_pt1 | contig 21434 bp, 21 predicted proteins | sample Coa_R1_FD_66443 | JGI IMG/M metagenome (GOLD analysis project Ga0070735, IMG submission 66443) | Surface soil microbial communities from Centralia Pennsylvania, which are recovering from an underground coalmine fire - Coalmine... | ecosystem: Environmental > Terrestrial > Soil > Unclassified ... | reverse complement strand
ACACCATCCCGGTCGGGTGCAGCTGCACGAACTCCATGTTCAGCAGCCTGGCCCCGGCCCGCAGGGCCAGCGCGTGCCCGTCGCCGGTGTACTCCCAGGAGTTCGAGGTGACCTTGTAGGTCTTGCCGATGCCGCCGGTGGCCAGCACCACCGCGGGCGCCTCGAAGGTCACGAACCGGCCGGTGTCCCGGAAGTACCCGAACGCCCCGGCGATCCGCGCCGGCCGGGAATGGGCACTGCTGTCCTCCAGCACCAGCTCGGTGATCGTGGTCTCGGCGAACACGCGGATCATGGCCTCGGGGTCGCCGAACTCGACCGCGTCGGCCTGCTGCATGGCCACGACCTTCTGCTGCAGGCTGCGGATCATCTCCAGCCCGGTCCGGTCGCCGACGTGGGCCAGCCGCGGGTACTGGTGCCCGCCGAAGTCCCGCTGGCTGATCTTGCCGTCCTTGGTCCGGTCGAAGACCGCGCCCCAGGCCTCGAGCTCCCAGACCCGGTCCGGGGCCTCCTTGGCGTGCAGCTCGGCCATCCGCCAGTTGTTCAGGAACTTGCCGCCGCGCATCGTGTCGCGGAAGTGCACCTGCCAGTTGTCGTTCGGGTACACGTTGCCCATGGCCGCCGCGCAGCCGCCCTCGGCCATGACCGTGTGCGCCTTGCCGAACAGCGACTTGGAGATGATCGCGGTCTTCTTGCCCTGCAGCCGCGCCTCGATCGCCGCCCGCAGCCCCGAGCCGCCCGCGCCAACGACCACTACGTCGTAGGAGTAACGATCACTCTCGTCCATAACGGTCCCTCTAGTTGAAGATTCGCGGATCAGCGAAGGCGCCGCTGGCCACCAGCATGATGTACAGGTCGCTGAGCATCAGCGTGCCCAGGGTGATCCAGGCGAACTGCAGGTGCCGGGTGTTCAGCCAGGAGACCTTCGTCCAGGCCCAGTACCGGACCGGGTGCTTGGAGAAGTTCTTCAGCCGCCCGCCGGTGATGTGCCGGCACGAGTGGCAGCCCAGCGTGTAGCCCCACAGCAGGATCACGTTGGCCAGCAGGATCAGCGTCCCGATGCCGAACCCGAAGTCCCCGTTCGGCCCGCGGAACGCCTGTACCACGTCGTAGCTGAGCAGGATCGCGATGAACAGGGCCGCGTACCAGAAGTACCGGTGCAGGTTCTGCGCGATCAGCGGGACCCTGGTCTCCCCGGTGTACGTGGCGTGCGGCTCGCGCACCGCGCAGGCGCCCGGCGACCGCCAGAACGCCCGGTAGTACGCCCCCCGGTAGTAGTAGCAGGTAACCCGGAAGCCGAGCACGAACACCAGCGACACGAACGCGTACGGGATGATCGGCGGCACCGCCGGGATCCACTGGCCCAGGGCGCTCGAGCCGGGCACGCATTCCCCGCTGACGCACGGTGAGTAGAACGGGGTGAGGTAGTGGTCAGACGGCACGTAGTACCAGTGGCCGGTGAACACGCGGACCGTGGCGTAGGTGACCCAGATCGTCAGGCCGGCGGCCACGATGCCGGGCGTCTTCCACCACGGGTCGGTGCGGAATGTGCGTGCGGAGATCTGCGCCCGGGTTCTGTCCGGCGCTTCCGGTGCCTGTGTCATTCTTGTTCAGCGTCCTCGCTGCTTCGAGCGTAAGCGTTACGCCACGCGCCGCCAACCCGGGCCTGCGGGTCGAGGCCGGCGGTGGTGTGGGGTGCTGCCCAAGAACTTATTCCAGTCGGCGCACTGTTGCAGTGACCGAGACCTCATCGTGCTATGTGACGCTGGCTACATTCCTAGGGCCCGGCGCAGGAAGTCGAGCTGGAGCAGCAGGAGGTTCTCCGCGACCGTCTCCTGCGAGGCCATGTGGGTGATCCCGGTCAGCGGCAGCACCTCGTGCGGGTACCCGGCGGCCAGCAGCGCGGCCGACAGCCGCAGGGTATGCGCGACCACCACGTTGTCGTCGGCCAGGCCATGGATGAGCATGAGCGGTCGCGGGGTGGCACGAGCCACGGCCCGTTCTGCCAGATCAATCAACCCCGACCGGTCGTAGGCCTGCGCGTCGGAACCCGGCAGGCCCAGGTAGCGCTCGGTGTAGTGGGTGTCGTACAGCCGCCAGTCGGTGACCGGGGCGCCCGCGATCGCCGCGTGGAACACGTCGGGGCGGCGCAGCACGGCCAGCGCGGCCAGGAACCCGCCGAACGACCAGCCCCTGATCGCCACCCGGCCCGGGTCCAGGTCGGCGAACCGCTCCGCCGCCGCGGCCAGCGCGTCCACCTGGTCCTCGAGCACCGGCCCGGCCAGGTCGCCGGCCACCGCGCGTTCCCAGGCCGGCCCGCGGCCCGGGGTACCGCGGCCGTCCGCGACGACCACCGCGAAGCCCTGCTCGGCGAACCACTGCGAGACCAGGTACGCGCCGCGCGCCCGGAGCACCCGCTGCGCGTGCGGGCCGCCGTACGGGTCGAGCAGCACCGGCAGCGGGCCCCGCCCGGACTGATCCTGCCCGGGCCGGTACCAGGACGGGAAGAGCACCGCGGTCTGGATCTCCCGCGGGCCGGCCTGGAACAGCACCGGGTCCGGTGCCGGCAGCGATGGCCGGTCGGCCAGCGACGGGATGCCGGCCGGCGGCCAGGAACCGTCCCGGGACACGGTCACGGTCACCCCGTCGGCGTCCAGCGCCCGGCGCGTGCTGACCGTGGTGCCGCCCGCGCTGGTCCCGGCCTGCACGCCGCTGTCGGACCCGATGCGGCGCAGGTGCGGGACGGACGGCTGGTAGCGCAACAGATCCACCGATGCCGGGTCCGGGCCGGAGGCCTGGAACAGCACCGCGTCACCGTCCACGTCCAGCACCCCGCGGACCTGCAGGCCGGGCGGGGTCACCGGCTCCGGCGCGCCGCCGGGAGCGAGCAGGACCAGGCGCCGGGTGTCCGCCTCGTCGCGGGTCCACACAATCCGGCCGTCCGCGGTCCAGGCCGGGACGCCGGGCACGATCTCCAGCCATACCGGGTCGGTGTCCTCGTGCAGCACGGTGGCGGTGCCGCTGGCCACGTCGACGCCCAGGATCCGCATGGTCCGCTGGTCCCGGCTCTGCACCACCACCAGCGGGTCGTGCCCGTCCTGCCAGACGGCGCTGACCAGGTACGGGAACGCGGCCCAGTCGGCATCGACCGGCACGGTACCGCCGTCCAGGCGGGCCAGGAGCAGGGACACGGCGGCGTTCGGGGTGCCGGCCGCGGGATAGGCCACCTCGGCGGGCACCCGGTCCGGGTGCGCCGGATCGGCGATGTGCCACCGCGCGACCGGGGTCTCGTCCACCCGCGCGACCAGCAGCGCCGAGCCGTCCGGGGCCCACCAGTAACCCCGCTGCCGGTCCATCTCCTCGGCCGCGATGAACTCGGGCAGCCCGAACGTGACGCCGTCCGCGCCGGCCGGGTCCGCGACCGCCCGGTCCCCGGTGCCGTCGCCGCCCGCCAGGCTCGCCACCCGGAGCGCCCCGTCGCAGACGTAGGCCAGCCGCCGCCCGGCCGGGTCGGGGCGGGGGTCGAGCGCCGGGGTCCGCGTCGCCACCGGCCGGGCCACCGGGGCCGGGTACCCGTCGGCCCCGCCGGTCAGCGGCACGGCGAACACCTGCCCGGACAGCGCGAAGACGGCCACCGTCACCGCCCGGTCGGTCGCGTAGGCCACGATCCCGCCCGCCGACTCCCGGACCCGCTCGCGCCGGGCTCGCTCCTGCGGCGGCAGGTCCCGCTCATCGGCACCCAGCGTCCGCGGGTCGGCCACCAGGCGCTCGGCCCCGTGGTCCACGTCCAGCACCCACAGGCAGGTCACCGGGTCGGCGCCGCCCTGGGTGCGCAGGAAGACGACCCGGGCGCCGTCGGGCGAGACACGGAACGCGCGCGGCACCCCGAGGCTGAACCGCCTGGTCCGCGCCTCCTGCCGGGGGAAGCTCTCGGTCATGAGATGAAATCTAGCCAGTTAGGCTCACTGTCATGAGCCCGGACCGCCGGCTGCTCCTGGTGCACGCGCACCCGGATGACGAGTCGATCTACACCGGGGCCACGATGGCCCGCTACGCCGCGGAAGGCGCCCAGGTCACGCTGGTCACCTGCACGCTCGGCGAGCTCGGCGAGATCATCCCGCCGTCGCTGGCCCACCTGGCCGCCGAGAAGGAGGACGGGCTGGGGGAGTACCGGATCGGCGAGCTGGCCGCGGCCTGCGCCGCGCTCGTCGTGACCGACCACCGGTTCCTCGGCGGCCCCGGCCGCTGGCGCGACTCGGGCATGATGGGCACCGCGGGCAACGACGACCCGTGCTGCTTCTGGCGCGCCGAGGTGGACCAGGCCGCGGACGCCCTGCTCGACGTCATCGGCGAGGTGCGGCCGCAGGTCCTGGTGACCTACGACGCCCACGGCGCCTACGGGCATCCCGATCACATCCAGGCCCACCGGGTCGCCTGGCGCGCCTGCGAGCTGGCCGGCCCGGACGCCCCGGCCAGGTTCTACGCCACCGCCGCGCTCTCGGGCACCGGCACCATCGCGGTCGACGCCGAGGCGTACTTCGACCGCAAGCTGGCCGCGATGCGCGCGCACGCCACCCAGATCACCGTCGACCCGCCGTACTTCGCCCTGTCCGACGGCGTGCGCCGCCTGGCCAGCGGCACCGAGTACTACACCGTGCTGGCCGGGCCGGACGGCCCCGCCGGGCCCGAGACCGAGCTGTTTGGGCGCTAACCTGCTGTTTATGAACCTCGCGACCGGCGGGAAGGGGACCCGGACGCTGCTCAGCGCGGCGGCCTACGCCTCGTTGTTCCTGGTCGGCGCGGTGGAAGGCCTGATCGGCAGCTTCCAGTACAACCGGAACGCGCCCCTCGGGGCCATCGTGTTCTGCCTGGTGCTGCTGGTCACCGGCCTGCTCGGGGCCTGGGCCATGCGCTCGATCGGCGGCGCGCTGTGGCCGGCGCTCGGCTGGATCCTCGCGTCGTTCGTCCTGTCCATGCCGGCCGCCAGCGGCAGCGTGATCATCACCAACACCGCCGCGGGCAAGTGGTTCCTGTACGGCGGCACGGTGAGCTCGCTGCTCGGGATCGCCCTGTCCTTCGGCGCCTGGGTCCGCGGCGGCGGCGTCCGAGGCGGCGTCCGAGGCGGCGGGATCCGCGGCGGCGGGATCCGCGGCGGCGGGATCCGCGGCGGCGGGATCCGGCCCCGATGACCGTGGATCAGGCCTCCTTCCGGCGGGCCGCGGGCCAGTTCGCGAGCGGGATCGTGGTGATCACCACCCGGAGCGGGCACGCCATGACGGTCAGCGCGTTCACCTCGGTGTCGCTGGACCCGCCGCTCGTCCTGTTCTGCGCCGAGAAGATCGCCCGGTTCCACGACGCGGTCCTGGCCGAGGGCGCCTGGGCGGTGTCGATCCTGGCCGAGGACGACGAGAAGACCGCCCGCTGGCTGGCGCTGCGCGGCCGCCCGCTCGACGGCCAGCTGGACGGCGTGGCCCACCACCCCGGCCCGGCCACCGGCGCGCCGCTGCTCGACGACGCGCTGGCCGTCCTGGAGTGCCGCACCACCGCGGTGCACGACGCCGGCGACCACAGCATCGTCGTCGGCCAGGTCGAAGCCGTCGCCGGCCCCGATCAACCCGTCACCGGCCCCGATGAAGCCCCCGCCCCAGGGGAAACCTCCGCCCCCGGGGAAACCGTCGCCCCAGGGGAAACCTCCGCCGACCCAGGCCCCCGCGGCCCCCTGGTCCACTACTCCGGCGCCTACCGCCGCCTCAGACCCTTACCGCGAACCGCGCAACGAACACGGGAGCATGATCATGGGCCAAAGTGGACCGTATTTGGCCAAAATGACCCACGATCATGCGGCCGCCGCCTGGACCGGCACCGTGTGAGGCCCGCGGGGCAGATGTTATTCAGGTCGCGGCGGCCGGCGGTTAGCGCAGGACCTGCTCGATGCGGTCCAGGCCCCAGTCGAGGTCGGTTTCGCTGATCACCAGCGGCGGCGCGAGCCGGATCGTGTGGCCGTGCGTCTCCTTGGCCAGCACCCCGGCCGCGGCCAGCCGCTCGCACACCTCGCGGCCGGGCAGCGAGGCGAACTCGACCCCGGCCCACAGCCCGCGCCCGCGCACCGTGGCGACCACGTCGCGCGGCAGCGCGGCCAGCCGCGCGTGCATGTGCTCGCCGAGCACGGCCGCGCGGGCCTGGTACTCCCCGGTGCGCAGCATGGCCACCACCTCGCGGCCGACCGCGCAGGCCAGCGGGTTCCCGCCGAACGTGGACCCGTGCTGGCCCGGCTCGAGGACGCCGAGCACCGGCCAGTTCGCCACCATCGCCGACACCGGGACGATCCCGCCGCCGAGCGCCTTGCCCAGCAGGTACGCGTCCGGCACGACATCCTCAGCGGCGCACGCGAACGTGAAACCGGTCCGCCCCAGCCCGGACTGGATCTCGTCCGCGATCATCAGGACGTTGTTCGCCGTGCACAGCTCGCGCAGCCCGGCCAGGAACCCGGCCGGCGGGACGACCACCCCGGCCTCGCCCTGGATCGGCTCGACCAGCACCGCGACCACCCGGTCATCAAGGGCAGCGGAAACCGCGGCCAGGTCGCCGTACGGCACGACCCGGAACCCCGGCGTGTACGGCCCGAAGTCGTCGTGCGCGTCGGGGTCGGTGGAGAAGCTGACGATCGTGGTCGTGCGGCCGTGGAAGTTCCCGTCGAACGCGATGATCACCGCCTCGTCGCGGGGCACCCCCTTGACCCGGTACCCCCACTTGCGGGCGACCTTGATCGCGGTCTCGACCGCCTCGGCGCCGGTGTTCATCGGCAGCACCGCGTCCATGCCGGCCAGTTCGGCCAGTTCCGCGCAGAACGGCCCGAACTGGTCGTGGTCGAACGCCCGGCTCACCAGCGTGAGCCGCTCGAGCTGGCTCATGGCCGCGGCGATCAGCCGCGGGTGCCGGTGGCCGAAGTTCAGCGCCGAGTACGCGGCGAGCATGTCCAGGTAGCGCCGCCCGTCGACGTCGATCACCCAGGCGCCCTCGGCCTCGTCGGCGACGACGGGCAGCGGGTGGTAGTTGTGCGCGGCGTGCTCCCAGGCAAGCCGGTTCAGCTCGGTCGCGCGCCCCGTCATGGTCTCGGTCATGAGCCCAGGGTAGGTCCCGGCGAACCGGGAAGACATGCGCCGGCCATGCGTGTCGGCGCAGGATCATTGCGTAAAACGGTGTCCTAACGGCGATCTTTTGCGCATATGGCCACGCCGCGCGGGCTCGGCGCTTGGGCCTCACGCCGCGCGGGCTCAGCGCCCGCGGGTTCAGCGCTTGCGCGCCACCCCGCAGTACGCCGCCGCCGCCTCCTCCGCAGCCGACGCGGCGGACGCGCCTGCGGCCCGGCCCGAGGTGTCCGGCTTCCACTCCGGGCACGGCACCACGCCCGGCTCGATCAGGTCCAGCCCGTCGAAGAAGCTGGCCAGCTCCTCCGGCCGGCGCAGGTGGTAGGGCAGAACGGCCCCGTCGTTGTACCGCCGCTGCGCCTCGGCCACGGGCTCGGCGGCCGGCCCGGTCCCGGCCACGCCGTCCGCGATGGCCAGGTAGCTGCCGGATGGCAGCGCGTTCATGAGCTGGCTGGTGATCGACCGCGCCGCGCCGTGGTCGTCGATGTGGCCGAGCACGCCGAGCATGATCAGCGCCACCGGCCGCTCGAGGTCCAGGGTCCGCGCCGAGCCGGCCAGCAGCGCGGTCACGTCGCGCAGGTCGGCGTCCACGTAGCTGACCGTGCCCTCGGGGGTGCTGGCCAGCATCGGGGTCTGCAGCAGGGCCCGGGCGTGCAGCAGCACGGCGGGGTCGTTGTCCGCGTAGACGATCCCGGTTTCGGCCGCGATCCGCTGGGCGATCTCGTGGGTGTTGCCCCCGGCAGGCAGTCCCGCGCCGACGTCGAGGAACTGCCGGATCTTGGCCGGCCCGGCCAGGAACCGCACCGCGCGGACCAGGAACGCCCGCTCGGCTCGCGCGGTCTGGGCCAGGTGCGGGAACTCCCGGCTGATCTGCTCGCCCGCGGCCCGGTCGGCGGCGAAGTAGTCCCGCCCGCCCAGCCAGTAGTTCCACACCCGCGCCGGATGCGCGGCGCTCACGTCGAGCCCGGCCGGCGGCGTCCCGCCCGGAGCCGCCGGACCGCCCGGAGCCGCCGGACCGCCCGCAGCACGCGGACCGCCCGCAGCACCCGGACCGCCCGGAGCGCCCGGCGGCGCAGCGGCCCGCGCCGGATGATCGGGCCGCGCTGCCGGAACCGTGGCGGTGAACCCGTGCCGGGGGGCGCGTCTACGGAACATTCCTCGTATTGTGCCCGAACCCCTGGCGCGCCCGTCCGCGATTGCGCCGGATCACCGCTCCCGGCGCCAGATCCCCCGGCCGAACATCGTCCGGTACTGCCCGTTCTGGTACTGCGTGCTCACCGTCTGGGCCTGGTCGATCGCGTTGGCGTGGTAGACCGGCGTGCCGCCCTGCGGCTTGGGCAGCCGCCCGACGTCGGCCCGGTCCAGGTCACACCGGATGTACGCGGCCGTGATCGCCGCGATCTGGTCCGCGTCGATGAACCGCAGGTCGCCCGAGCGGGTGATGTTCTCCAGGAACCGCGCCATCGTGCGGTGCCCGGCGGCCAGCTCCCGCTGGATCCGCCACTCGGCCACGCCGCCGTGGCCGACCCAGACCACGATCCCGTCGAACACGTCGACCTCGGGCACCTCGAGCACGTGCTCCAGGATGCCGAACTGCTCGCGGTCCCTGGTCAGCACCGGAACCCCCGGCGACACACCCTCGTAGGAGACCGGGAATTCGTCGTCGTCCACGGGAACCTCCTTGAATCGGGGCGGAGCCACCCAAATCTAGCGCGCCAGCGCCGCGAGCCGGGCGGCCGCCGCGGCTACCCGCTCGTCGGTCGCGGTCAGCGCCACCCGCACGTGCCGCTCCCCGGCGGCGCCGTACACCGAGCCCGGCGTGACCAGGATCCCGCACTCAGCAGCCAGCAGCTCCGCCGCCGACCAGCAGTCGTGGGCCGGGTGCCGCAGCCACAGGTACAACCCGGCCTCGGAGTGGTCGACCGTCCACCCGGCCGCCCCGAACGCCTCCCGCAGCACCGAACGCCGGGCCGCGTACCGCTCCCGCTGCTCCGCCACGTGCGTCTCATCGGCGAGCGCCGCCGTCATCGCCGCCTGCACCGGCGCCGGCACGATCATCCCGGCCTGCTTGCGAATAGCGAGCAACGAAGCGACCAAAGCAGGATCGCCGGTCACGAACCCGGCCCGGTACCCGGCCAGGTTCGACCGCTTGGACAGCGAATGCACGGCCAGGATCCCGTCGTAGGACCCGTCGCACACCGACGGGTGCAGCACGGAGACCGGCGACGCTTCCCAGCCAAAACCCATGTAGCACTCGTCGGAGGCCAGCACCGCGCCGCGCTCGCGCGCCCACTGCACGACCTTGCGCAGGTGCGAGACCGGCAGCACCCGCCCGGTCGGGTTCGAGGGCGAGTTGACCCACACCAGCCGCACCCGCGCCGGGCCGGCCGCCACCAGCGCGTCGGACGCCAGCGCGGTCGCCCCGGCCAGCCGCGCCCCGATGTCATACGTCGGGTAGGCCAAGGATGGGTACACCATCACGTCGCCGGGCCCCAGCCCCAGCATGACCGGCAGCCAGGCGATGAACTCCTTGGTCCCGATGACCGGCAGCACGTCGTCCGGTGCCACCGTCACCGACAGTGCCCGAGAAAGCCAGCCGGCCGCCGCCGCGCGCAACGACGCGGTACCCCAGGTCGCCGGGTACCCCGGCGCGTCCGACGCCGCCGCCAAGGCGGATCGGATCACCATGGGCACGGGATCAACCGGCGTGCCCATGGACAGGTCTACCGCGCCGTCGGGGTGCAGCCGGGCTTTCTCGCCGAGCGGCGCGATCCGGTCCCAGGTGTAGGCGGGGAGCCGGCCCGCGAGGGTCACTCCTCGGCTTGGGGGGGCAGCGCCGCTACGACCGGGTGGTCCTTGCCGATCTTGCCCGCCTTCGAGGCGCCGCCGGGGGAGCCGAGGTCAGCGAAGAAGTCCACGTTGACCTTGTAGTACTCCTTCCACTGCTCGGGCACGTCGTCCTCGTAGTAGATGGCCTCGACCGGGCAGACGGGCTCGCACGCGCCGCAGTCCACGCATTCGTCTGGGTGGATGTACAGCATTCGGTCGCCCTCGTAGATGCAGTCAACGGGGCATTCCTCGATGCATGCCTTGTCAAGCACATCAACGCAGGGCTGCGCGATGATGTAGGTCACGGATGAGCTCCTTCGTGGTTCTAAGTCCCTGCTGCTAACACAGTATGGCGGCTCGCCGGCTGTTGCCGAGTCAGTGGCCGTTCTCTAGGCCGCGACAATACTGCCCCGCGGCACCGGGCTCGCGGTCTTGCTGGCCCGCTGCCAGCCCATACTGCCATTCGCGGCATTCCACACGTAGCCCGCATACCGGATCTGGCTCAGGCCGTACTGCTGGGCGTGTGCCACCAGCCAGCCGGCCACCATCCAGGCCCCGTCCTGCTGGACGTGCACCACTGTTTCTTTCCTATTTTTTTTCCCCGAACGGTCCGTGGTCACCCGCACCAGCACCGCGTCCTTGCCCTGCGGCCCGAACGTCCCGGTCAGCTGCTTCAGCGCCCCGGCCAGGTCAGCCTTGCCCGCCGGGGTATACCAGCAATACACCCCCGCGGGCGAGGTGCCGGTGAAGTCCCCGGCCAGCAGGGTGGCGAGGCCGACCCACTGCGCGTAGGCGGACCCGTCCGCGCTGTGCTGGACGTCCTGGGCCGCCTGGTAGACCGGCATTGTGGTGTAGCCGGGAATCTTGACCAGCGCGGCGAAGAACTTGGTCGTCGCGTAGACCGGATCCTCGAGCTCCGCGGTCGTGCCCCAGCCCTGCGAGGGGCGCTGCTGGAACACCCCGACCGAATCCCGGTCGCCGTAGTCCAGGTTCTGCAGCTTCGTTTCCTGCAGCGCGGTGGCCAGGGCGATGGTGACCGCCCGGCGGGGCAGCCGGTGCCGGGCCGCGATGCCGGCGATGGTGGCCGCTATCCCCGCCTGGCCGGTGTCCAGCGGGAAGGCGTCGTTCCCGGTGCCGGCCTCGCAGCCGGGCGGCGGCGGGGGAGCGGGCGGCAGGGCTCCGTGCCGCGGGCTGCCGAACACCAGGTAACCGATCGCCGCCAGCGCCAGCACCAGCGCGGACCCGACGACGGGAACGGCCCGCAGCCGGCGTGAAGAGGGCGGCACAGAATCAGACGGTACCGCTAAGCTCGCGCAACATGAGCATCGTGCACGCGTCCCCTTTGCCGGAAATCATCGATGAGCTATGGGAGCACCGCACCGAGCTGACCCCGGCCGACGAGCAGGCCCGCGCGGCGGTGGTCGGCGCGGTGGACGCGATCGACGCGGGCCAGGCCCGGGTGGCCGCCATCGACCCGGACACCGATGAGGTGGTGGTCGACGAGCGGGCCAAGCGCGCCATCCTGCTCGCCTTCCGCGTGCTGCCCATGGCCAGGTCCCAGGTGGGCGATTTCCGCTACGACGACCGGGTGCCGCTGACCACGCGGCTGGACGGCGTGCGGGCGCTGCCCGGGGCGATCGTCCGCTGGGGCGCGTACGTCGCGCCGGGCGCGGTGCTGATGCCGTCGTTCGTCAACATCGGCGCGTACGTGGACTCGGGCACGATGGTGGACACCTGGGCCACGGTCGGCTCGGGCGCCCAGATCGGCAAGAACGTCCACCTGTCCGGCGGCGCCGGCATCGGCGGCGTGCTCGAGCCGCCCAACGCGGTCCCGGTGGTGGTCGAGGACGAGGTGATGATCGGCTCGCGGGCCATGGTGGTGGAGGGCGCGCGGGTGCGCACCGGCGCCGTGCTCGGCCCCGGCACCCTCCTGGGTCCGACCACGCACGTCATCGACGTGGAGACCGGCGCGGAACTGCCCCGCGGCGAGACGCCGCCCTGGTCGGTGTGCGTGAGCGGCACCCGGCCGCGCGAGTTCCCCGGCGGCACCTTCGGCATGCCGTGCGTGCTGGTGCTCAAGCGGCTGCCGCCCGGCCAGCGGCACGACAAGGGGGCCCTGAACGCCATCCTGCGCGACCACGGCATCAACGGCTGAGCTGGGCCCTTACTCTTAGTAAACGATGAGCGTGAATTCCGAGCCGCACCGGCGGGTCCGTCGCCAGGGACCCGTCACCCTGCGCGGCAAGCAGATCCCGGCGACCACCACCGACCAGCGGCTGCTGGATCGCCGCGGCGCCGCCGACTGGGTGCACACCGACCCGTGGCGGGTGCTGCGCATCCAGGCTGAGTTCGTCGAGGGGTTCGGCCTGCTGGCCGAGCTCGGCCCGGCGGTCTCAATCTTCGGCTCGGCCCGCACCCAGCGCGGCACGCACGAGTACCTGACCGCCGAGGCCATCGCGACCGGCCTGGTCAAGGCCGGCTACGCGGTGATCACCGGGGGCGGCCCGGGGATCATGGAGGCGGCCAACAAGGGCGCGGTCGAGGGCGGCGGCGCCTCGGTGGGCCTGGGCATCGAACTGCCCACCGAGATGGGCCTGAACGACTACGTCGAGGTGGGCCTGGAGTTCCGCTACTTCTTCGTCCGCAAGACCTGCTTCATCAAGTACTCCCAGGCCTTCGTGGTCCTGCCCGGCGGCTTCGGCACCATGGACGAGTTGTTCGAGGCGCTCACCCTGGTCGCCACCGGCAAGATCACCAAGTTCCCGATCGTCCTGGTCGGAAGGTCCTACTGGTCCGGTTTGCTCGGCTGGCTGCAGGACACCATGCTGTCCGCCGCGAACATCGGTCACGCCGAGTTCGGCCTGATCAGCGTCGTCGACGAGCCTCACGAGGTCGTCGAGACCATCCGCAAGGCCCACGCCGACCAGCCCCCGCACGCCTGACCCCCGGCCCCGCCCGGAATGTGACGCCGATGCGACAGCAGGGGCGATGCGTGGCACGATGCATATGTGCCAGTGCTCATGATCCTGGTTGCCGTCGCCATCCTCGTCGGCGTTTTCTTCGTCGCCACCGGGCGGGGCGGCGAACTGGCCTACGAGCACGCCGATCACGCGCCGCTGGACCTCGGCCCGGTGTCCGCCACCGACGTTGCCCTGCTCCGCCCGCCGACCGCCCTGTGGGGCTACAACATGCAGGTCACCGACGAGGCGCTGGAGAAGATCGCCCAGGCCATCCGGGACCGCGACGTGACCATCGTCTTCCTGCAGCAACGCCTCGCCGACCTGACCACGCGCCCGGCCGACCCGGCCGACCCGGCCGCCCTGGCCGACGATCCGGCCGGCCTGACCACACGCCCGGCCGGTCCGGCCGGCCTGACCACACGCCCGGCCGATCCGGCCGGCCTGGCCGACGACCCGGAGCCGGCGGCCGGCCTGCCCGGCTCCGATGATCACGCCGACGCGGAGCAGACCTGGTGACCGACCAGGGCCCGGTCCCGGGGCCGGACGGGAAACTGCGCTGCCCGTGGGGCCTGAGCGCGCCCGAGTACGTGGCCTACCACGACCAGGAATGGGGCAAGCCGGTCCGCGGTGACACGAGGATCTTCGAACGGCTGTGCCTTGAAGGCTTCCAGTCCGGGCTGTCCTGGCTGACCATCTTGCGCAAGCGGGAGAACTTCCGCGCCGCCTTCGCCGGCTTTGACCTGGCCGCCGTGGCGGCCTTCGGCGAGGCTGACGTGGCGCGGCTGATGGCCGACGCCGGCATCGTGCGGAACCGGGCCAAGATCAACGCCGTGCTGGTCAACGCGCGGGCCGCGCTCGACCTGCCCGACGGGCTGAGCGCGCTGGTCTGGAAGTACGCCGGCGAACCCGCCGCCGCGCCGCGGACCCTGGCCGACGTGCCCGCCGCCACCCCGGCGTCGAAGGCGCTCAGCACCGAACTCAAGCGCCACGGCTTCACCTTCACCGGCCCGGTCACCGCCTACGCCACTATGCAGGCCTGCGGCATCGTCAACGACCACCTGGCCGCCTGCTTCGCCCGCGAGCCCTAACCCCGCGAGCCCTAACCCCGCGAGCCCTAACCCCGCGAGCCCTAACCTCCGCGGCACCCCACCCGGCCCGCGCCCCGCCCCCGTACCCGCCCCCTCCGCGGCCGTACCCGTACCCGTCCCCATACCGCTTCTCCGCGGCCGCGCCCCATCCGCGTACCCGCCCCTCCGGACCCTCTTACCCCATCTGTCTCTCCGTCACCACCTGACCGAGCCTCCGGCAAGCAGTCAACTACGTCGTTGCCGCAACGACGCACACCGGACTACATCGTTGCCACAACGACGTAGTAGCTGCCACGCCAGGACCGCTAGGCCGTCGAGCCGGCCGCCCCGAAGTTCCGTGTTCCCGCGCGCGCGATCATCACTATCCGTAATACTTTGACTTCGATAAGTGACAAGACGCCGCCCTCCCCCAAGCTAGGCGGACCGGCTCACCCCCGACCACAAGGCGGACGATGAGAGCGCTGCTGCTTACCGTGGGGTCGCAAGGCGACGTCCAGCCGTTCGTCGCGCTCGCCCGCAGGCTGCGGACCGACGGACACGAGGCCATCCTGGCCGCGCCCGCCCTGTACCGCGGCCTGGCCGAGGCCTGCGACGTGCCCTTCGCCCCGCTGGACCTGGACCTGGACCGGCTGGGCGCGGCGCTGGCCGGCCGGTCCGGATTGCGGCACCTGCTGACCTTCTACCGGTCCCTGGGCCGCGCGGTCCCGGCGCTGCTGCCCGGCGCCACCGCCGCGGCCCGGGAGGGCGCGGACCTCGTCGTCCACCACCCGGTGCTGCCCCTCGGCCAGCACCTGGCCGAGTTCCTCGGCGTGCCCGCCGTGGTCGCCCAGCCGCAGCCCGCGCTGGTGCCGACCCGGGAGTTCGCGTCCGCGGCCTGGCCGTGCCGGGTGCCGGGCCCGCTGAACCGCCCCTCCTACCGCGCCGCTCGCGCCCTGTCCGGCGTGTGGGGCCGGGCGGACATCGAGCGCTGGCGGCGGAACGTCCTCTGGCTGCCGCCCCGCCCGGCCGGCCGCGACCCGCTGCGCGCGCCCGGCGGCGGGCCGGTGCCGGTGCTGCACGCGTACAGCGCGCACGTGGTGCCGCGGCCCGCCGACTGGCCGGCCAGCGCGCACGTCACCGGGTACTGGTCGCTGCCCGCGCCAACCGCGCCCCCGCGCCGGCTGGCCGAGTTCCTCGAGGGCGACGACCCGGTCGTCTACCTCGGCTTCGGCAGCATGCCCGGCCCCGACTCCGGGCTGCTGGCTGACGCGCTGCAGACCGCGGCGGACCGGCACGGGTTGCGCGCCGTGGTGGCCTCGCCCTGCCCGGCGCTGCGCCGCCTGCTGCCCGCCGGCCGGTTCCTGGTCATCAGGCAGGCGCCGCACGACTGGCTGTTCCCCCGCGTGCGGGCCATCGTGCACCACGGCGGCGCCGGGACCACCGGTGCCGCCGTCACGGCGGGCCGGCCGCAGGTCATCTGGCCGTTCGGCGTCGACCAGCACTTCTGGGCCCGCCGGATGACCGGCCTGGGCGTGGCCCCGCCGGCCCGGCCGGTGCGCGCGCTGACCGGACCGGCCCTGGCCGCGGCGCTGGGCCAGGCCCTCGGCGACCCGCGGCTCGCCGCCGCGGCCCGCGACCTGGGCGACCGGGTCCGGGCCGAGGATGGCTGCGGAGCGGCCGTGGCCCGGCTCGACCGGCTGACCGCGGGCGTCAGGGAAGCGGTGCAGGCATGATCGTGCTCCCGCTGCCTGCCGGGGTCACCCGGCAGGTCATCCCGACGCGCCACGGGCCGGTGCCGGTCCTGCGCGGGCAGCCCGCCGCGGCCGATCCCGTCGACGTGGTGATGACCAGCGGCTTCTTCGGCACCAAGGAGGACTTCCGGGAGCTCATCGCGCTGCTGGCCCGGGCCGGACTGCGCGGCTGGGCCTACGACTACCGCGGGCAGCTCGAGACCGGCCAGCCGGACCAGGAGTACACCGTGGCCGGGCTGGCCGGCGACCTGCGGGACGTGATCCACGCGGTCTCCGGCGGGCGCCCGGTCCACGCGATCGGGCACTGCCTGGGCGGGTTCGTGGCCCGGTCGGCCATCCTGGCCGAGCCCGGCCTGGCCCGCAGCCTGACCCTGCTGTCCTGCGGGCCCAGCATGGGCGAGCGCAAGCACCGGGCCATGCTGGGCGGGCTGGCCAAGCTGCACACCAACGGCGGCACGATGGTGCTCTGGCCGCTGGTCCGCAAGCTGCTGGCCGACGACGACACCGTCATGCGCGAGTTCTGGCGGGCCAAGCTCGCCTCGATGAACCCGCGCTGGGTCACCGGTGTGGCCGAGTCGCTGGCCGAGGAGCCGGACCGGACCGCCGAGCTCATCGCGACCGGCCTGCCCGCCCTGGTCGTGCACGGCAAACGCGACCGCCGGCTGTGGTCCCCGGACGTGTACGCCGACCTGGCCGCGCGCCTCGGGGCGAACCGCGTCGTCATCGAGCAGGCCTCGCACAGCGCCAACATGGAGCAGCCCGGCCCGACCACGGCCGCCCTGCTGGAGTTCTGGGCCGCCGCGGCCCCGCCCGAACCAGCGGCGGTGACCAGGTGAGCGTGCTGACCGTCGATCGGAGGACCGACGAGTCGCAGGCGCTGCGGATCTTCCTGCGGCTGATCCGGCCGCGGCCGCTGGACGACCCGTACCCGCTGTACGCCCAGCTCCGCGACCTGGCCCCGTTCCTGCCCGTCCGCCTCCCGGGGGTTCCGTCCGGATACCTGGTCAGCACGTTCGCGGGCTGCTCCCGGCTGCTGCGCGACCCGGCGTTCGGCCCGCCGACCCACGATCAGCTGGACCTGCTCAAGCCGGGCTGGCGCGACAACTCCTTCACCCGCTACATGTACCGCTCGATGGTGTTCCGGGCCGGGGCGGCGCACCGGGAGAGCAGGCAGACCGCGTCACGGCACTTCGCCCCGGCCCAGACCGCCCGGTACCGGAACGAGCTGGACCAGCTGGCCAGCCAGCTCGTCGAGGAACTGGCCACGTGCGGGCCCGGCCCGGTGGACCTCATGGAGCACCTGGCACTGCCGTTCGCGGCCCTGTCCCTGGGCCGGCTGCTGGGCATCGACGACGACGAGGCGATCCGCCTGGGCCGGCTGGCCCGGCAGGTCGGTGCCGCCTTCGAGCAGTTCGCCTCCGCCGAGCAGCACGCCACCGTGACCCGGGCCGGGGAGGAGCTGGTGCGCTGCCTGGCCGCGATCGTGGCCGGCCGTCCCGGCGGGCTGCGGGCCGGTCCTGAGCAGAGCCTGCTGGCCCGGCTGGCCGCCAGCCATGCCGGGGCGGACGAGGCCGAGCAGCTCGGCGCGGCCGTGCTGCTGTTCGGCGCCGGGTTCGACTCGCCCGCCAGCATGGTCGGGCTGGGCACCAGGCTGCTGCTCGAGCATCCGCGGCAGGCGCGGCTGGTCGCGGACGAGCCGGCGATCGCCGCCCGGGCGGTGGCTGAGATCCTGCGCTACGAGCCGCCCGTCCAGCTGGTCGCCCGGACCGTGCTCCAACCCGCCGAGCTGGCTGGCCGGCCGGTGCCCGCGGGCAGCATGGTGTTCGGCCTGATCGGCGCGGCGAACCGCGACCCGGCCCAGCTCAAGGAGCCCGAGGTGTTCGACGTGACCAGGGAGAAGACCTCCTCGCTCAGCTTCGGCGCCGGGCCGCACTACTGCCTGGGCGCGTACCTGGCCGGCATGCAGGGGGAGGTGCTGTTCCCGCGGCTGCTGCGCCGGTTCCCCGGGCTGCGGTCCGCCGGGCCCGAACACCCGCCGGTCTACCGCTCGCCCGGCTCGACCCTGCGCGGCCTGGAATCCCTCCCGCTGTACCTGGAGTCCTGACCCGGAGGGTCAGCCGGCCACCGCGGCCGCCATCCGGTCTGTGATCTCGGCCAGCAGCGCGCTGCTCGTGCCGATCGTGACCCGGACGAAGCCGTCGCCCGGCGCGCCGAAGCTCAGCCCCCGGCCCAGCGCCACCCGGCCGCGGCGCAGGAACACCTCGGCCGGCTCGGGGCCCAGGTCTAGCTCGGCGCAGTCGACCCAGGCCAGGTAGCTGGCCTCGGGCGGGACGTACCGGGCCCGCGGCAGCCGCTCGCCGAGCAGCCGGCCGAACTCCGCCCGGACGTGGTCGAGCTGCCGGATCAGCGCGTCCAGCCACTGGTCGCCGGAGTTCCAGGCCGCCTCCGAGGCGAGCACGCCCAGCAGGCCCGCTCCGTACTGGCACGCCGCGGGCAGCCGGCTCAGCACGGCCTGCATGGCCGGCGAGCCGGCCACCGCCACCGCGCCCTTCAGCCCGGCCACGTTGAACGACTTGGACGTCGAGGCCAGGGTGACCCCGTGCTCGGCCGCCGCGTCCCCGGCCGCGACGAACGGCGTATGCCGCGCGCCGGGCAGGGTCAGCGAGGCGTGGATCTCATCGGAGATGACAGTGACCCCGTACCGGCCGGCCAGCGACCCGATGCGGCCGAGGTCGGCCGCGCTGAACACCCGGCCCGTCGGGTTGTGCGGGCTGGCCAGCAGATACCCGCGCGCCCCCGCGGCGAACGCCGCCTCGAGCCCGTCGAAGTCGAGCTCCCAGCGCCCGTCCGCGCGGGCCAGCGGCACCTCCACCACCCGGCGGCCCGCGTTCGGGATGTGCTCGAAGAACGGCGGGTACACCGGCGTGTTGATGACCACCCCGTCCCCGGGCTCGGTGGTCAGCAGCAAGATGGCCTCCACCCCGGCCATGACGTCGGGCACCAGGTGCACCCGGCCGGGATCGACCGCCCAGTCGTGCCGGGCCGCCGCGAACCGGGCGAACGCCTCGCCCAGCCCCGACGCGATCGCGTACCCGCAGTCGGACCGGTCGATGGCCGCCCGCAGCGCCGCCAGCACCGGCTCGGCGAGGTCGTAGTCCATCTCCGCGATGTGCGCGGGCAGCACGTCCGGCGGGTGCAGCCGCCACTTCTCGCTCCGCCGCCGGCGCAGCCGGTCCAGGTCCAGGTCCTCGAAGGTGTTCACCATGCCCGAAGCCTACGGACCCGCCCCGGCGCGTCCCCGGCGCCCCCGCGGAGCCCGCCCCCGGCGCCCTCGGCGCCCCCGCGCAGCCCGCCCCGCCCGCCCCCGGCAGCCCGGCCCGCCGCCCCGTCAGGCATAAGATGCCGAAAGGTTCCACCGTGAGGCTGGGAGAGGCGGACGGCGATGGCCGGCGACGTGATCGTCACCGTCACGCTCAACGCCGCGCTGCACGTGTCCTACACCGCGGGCGAGCTGGCCGAAGACGGCGTCCAGCCGGTCTCCCGGCCCAGCTACCGGGCGGGCGGCCGGGGCGTGACCGCGGCGCGGGTGCTGCACTCGTTCGGCCACGACGTGCTGGCCGCCGGGCTGGCCGGCGGCACGTCCGGCGCCCTGATCCGGGAGGACCTGGCCCGGTCCGGGCTGCCGACCGCGTTCACCATGATCAGCGGTGAGTCGCGCCGGGTGTTCGGCTTCACCGGGTCCGGCCAGGTCCTGCGGTTCGGCGAGCCGGGTCCGTACATCACCACCGAGGAGCTCGGCCGGTTCGCGGCGGACTACCGGAGCCTGCTGGCCGGCGCCGCGGCCGTGGTGCTGTGCGGCAGCCTGCCCGACGGGCTGCCGCCCGAGACCTACGGGACGCTGGTCACCTACGCGGTCGAGGCCGGCGTGCCGGTCATCCTGGACGCGGGCGGCGAGGAGCTGCGGCACGCGGTCAGTCACGGCCCGGATCTGGTGGTGGCCGAGACCAGCTCCGCCGACCCGGGCCTGGGTGCCGCCCTGATCCGGCTGGGCGCCGGCGCGGCCGCGGTGGCCACCGGTCACCTGGTCCGCGCGGTCAGCGCGGAGGGCGAGTGGACGGCCCGGGTGCAGGCCGCGGCCGGGGCGTCGCTGTCCCTGCCGCTCCGTGGCGCGCTGGTCGCCGGCCTGGTCCCCGGTCAGCTACTCGGCTGGTCCTGGCCGGACCGGCTCCGGCACGCCCTGGCGCTGGCCGTCGGCGGGCTGGGCGAGCCCGGCGAGCACGCCGCGCCGGCCCCGACCGTCAGCACCTCCGCGGTCCCCGATCACGTCGATCTGGCCGCTTACGAGCGGCTGCTGGACGCGGTCGCGGTGGAGCGGTCGACCTGACACCGGACTTGACGAGGAAATACTTCAGAGAGTCACTTATCAATCACTGAGGGTGTGCTAGGGTCTGGACTCAGTTCACCATCTCGGGGGCGCAGGCCGGAGGATACTCCGGCCCGCCGGTGCCAGGCCCGGTCGCGTGGTTTGCCGACTGCGGCCACTTCTCCGATCCACATCTCGAACGGGAGCGTTTCGTGTACAAGTGGCAAGTCTTCCTCGGCGGCATCGCCTCGGCGACCTTCGTGCTGGCCGGCGCGGCCGCGCCGGCCCTGGCCCAGACCGTGGCCAGCTCGCCGCTGACCACCGTTACCCAGGCCGTGACCGGGTCCCAGGTGTCGGCGAACGTCTGCGACATGGCCGGCAGCCCGCTGTCCGGCGAGGTGAACTCGGCGATGGCCGGCCTCACCGGCCAGTCGTGCAACGGGTCGAGCACCGGTACGCCGCAGAACGCCAGCCAGACCGCCACCGTGTCGAACGGCACCGCGCAGAACGCGGTCACCCCGGCCGGCCTGACCTCGATGACCAGCGCGCTGCCCGGCCTGAACGCGGTCACCGGTGAGATCCCCGGCCTCGGCGGGATGACCAGCGCGCTGCCCGTCCTGAACTCCTCGGACAGCCAGGCGCCCGCCTCGTCCCCGGCCTCCTCTGCGGGCGCCAAGAGCACGCCGCTGTCCAACGCGACCGTGCCCAGCCTGGGCTCGAACGAGCCCGGTTCCGGCGCCACCATGGTCCAGAACACGCTGAACGGCATCACCGGCACCCTGCCGGTCAGCTCGCTGACCGGCGGGCTGCCGGGCCTCGGCAACGTCAGCGGCGCGCTGGCCGGCGTCACCGGCCCGCAGGGCTAGCCGGCCACCGATAGGGCCTCGTCCCGGGCATGCGCCCGGACGAGGCCCTATCCTTGCACGGCATGAGCGCCGACCAGCCCCCTGCCGATCCCGACATCGCCCGGCTCTTCGCCCCGGTGGCGGTCGAGGAGACCTTCGCCGGAGTGCTGAGCGAGGCGGCCGGCGTCCTGGGCCAGATCGATGACCCGGTGGACGCGGAGCTGTGGGGCTCGGACCTGATCGGCGCGCTGGCCGCGTCGGCGGCCGGCCAGGACTCCCTGATGCGGGCCCTGGCCGAGTCGCTGGTGCCCGCGGCCGAGGCGGCCTGCACTCCGGAGTCGCTGGCCCTGCTGCGGGTGCTGGCCGCGCTCGGCGCGCCCGCCCTGCGGGCCGCCGCCGGGCAGGCCGCGGCCCGCCTTCGCGCCCGCGGCGTGGCCGACCCGCCCTGGGCCGCCACCCTCGGTGCCCCGCGGG
>Ga0070735_10001609_pt1 | contig 21450 bp, 16 predicted proteins | sample Coa_R1_FD_66443 | JGI IMG/M metagenome (GOLD analysis project Ga0070735, IMG submission 66443) | Surface soil microbial communities from Centralia Pennsylvania, which are recovering from an underground coalmine fire - Coalmine... | ecosystem: Environmental > Terrestrial > Soil > Unclassified ... | reverse complement strand
CGGATCTGGCGCGAAGAGTATGGCGGGCCGCCCGGTCCCTCGGCGCGCAAGCTGGGCGAGGAGGCGCGCAGGCGCTGCGAGGCACAGCCGGCCGAGAGCGTCGGTCCCGCTCTGGCATCCCCGTCCGGCCGGGCAGGCCCGGTCCTGCCTGCCCCCTACTTCCCTATTCTCGGCCGCGACGCGGAGATCGACGCGGTGGAGGCACTCCTCGCCGCGGCCGACACGCGCCTCGTTACGCTCACCGGGCTAGGCGGCGCCGGCAAGACGCGCCTTGCCATCGAGCTCGCGCTGCGGGCGTCCGCCCTGTATGGCGAATCGCTCTGGTTCGTGCCGCTCGCGGATATGGCCGAATCCGGCAGCCTGATCGACAGCCTATGCCGCTCCATCGACCCAGGCGCGCCGCCGGGCGAGCGCATTGATCGGCTCGCGGCGAAGCTGAACGAACGCCCTTCGCTGATCGTGCTGGACAACTTCGAGCAACTCGTCGAGCGGGACTCCGGCGCATTGCGGTCGCTTATAGAGCGGGCGCCCGCGCTGAAATGCCTGGTCACGTCGCAGCGAGTCCTGCGGCTTTCGATGGAGCATGTCGTCGAAATCGCGTCGCTGCCGCTGCCCGGCGGCGACCGCAGGGTTCGCAGAGCCGAATCAGTGGAACAGAACGCCTGCGTCCGGCTGTTTGTAGAGCGGGCCCGGCGCGTCCGGTCGGACTTCACACTGACCGACGAGAACGCGGCGGCGGTGGCGGGCCTCTGCAGGCGGCTGGACGGCATTCCGCTTGCAATCGAGTTGGCGGCGGCCTGGGCAAAGCTGCTGACGCCGGAGCAGATGCTCGGCAGGCTCGACCGCATCCTCGTGAGCCGGGAGCGCGACCGGAGCGACCGGCATAGGTCGATCGAGACGGTGATCCGCGTGAGCTTCGAGCGAATGCCGGAGCCGCTCCAGCAGATGCTGACAGGATTGGCCGTTTTCCGTGGCGGCTGGACGGCCGATGCTGCCGAGGAGGTCTGCGCGGAGCAGCTCCCACTCGGGATGCTCGCCGATCTGCAGGAGGCCTCCCTGATCGTCGCAGAGAACCGGGACGGCGACATGCGGTACCGCATGCTGGAGCCGGTCCGCGAATACGCGTCGGCGCGCCTGAGGGAAAGCGACGACGCCGAAGCGGCCGCCGCGCGACACAGAGAATACTTCCTGCGCATGGCCGACCAGGCGTATACGGGCCTCGCAGGCCCGGAGTACGGCGCGTGGCTGCAGCGACTCGACGCCGACTACGCGAACCTCGTAGCGGCAATTCTCGGCGCCACGCCCTGGGTGCGGCTGCGCGCCACGGCAGCGCTTCAGAAGTTCTGGGCCGGACGCGGCCATCTGGCGCAGGGACGGGCCTGGATTGAGGGCGAGCTGGAAGCAATCGACCGCCTGCCGGCCGAGGAGCACGGCCGCGTCCTCCTGGCGGCAGGGCTGCTCGCCTGGATGATGGGAGACATCCCGTGCGCGCGCGCACGGCTGTTCGCGAGCCTCGCTGCATGCCGCGCTCGTGCCGACGAAAGCGGGAGCGTGAAGGCCCTGGCCAATCTAGCAAATATCTCGAGCCAGCGGGGCGACTACGACACCGCCCGCCGTGATCACGAGGCCTGCATTACGGTTGCGCGCCGGCTCGGCGATCCAGCCCTTCTGGCCGTGCTCCTCGCGAACTTCGGCTCCTTTTGCCGCCAAATCGATGCGCTGGACGATGCCGCCCGATTATGGAACGAGGCGCTGGCCTACTATCGGGCCTCAGGCGCCCAGGGGCCTGCGATCGACATCCTGTTCAACCTGGCAACCATCGCGGATCTGCACAACGAGACGCCGAGGGCGTTCGCGCTAATTCTGGAGTGCCTGAGCTTGATGGAGCAGCTAGGGGACTACGCGCACGCGCCGTACGCCCTTGTCCAGGTGGCCGGCCATTGTGCAGAACAGGGCCTGTATGCGCACGCGGTCCGCATATTCGCCTCCGCGGAGCAGGCGTTCAGGGATATGAGTATCGGCGTGACGCCGGAGGAGATCGAAGAGTGGCGACGCTGGACGGAGGAGGCAGAGATGACGTTAACGCGGGACCAGCTCGCCGAGGCGAACGAGGCCGGACGCGGCCAGAGCGCGCCCGAAGCGGTTCGCAGCGTACTGGCAAACGCTCCGAGCTGGATCGCCGTGTGGCGTGACACTTCCGGCGAACGAGAAGAAAGCGCGCGGCGGATAACGAATCCGCAAAACGAGCACGTATTACAACCGGGCGACGATCTGCCGCAAGACGGCGGATGAGTACGGCATGCAGGACAGATTGGTTCGCAAAAGGAAAACGGCATGGAAGAGACGTTCAAAATGCTGATCGACACCGCGACCGCCACAGGCCGGCGGCTTGAGTACGTGGTTGAACGAATGACTCTCAATGCGGACGATGATCCCGACGACCGCCCGCCGCAGATCATCCTGTACACGCCTGTCTCCTTCAGGGATGGGACACAGCCCTCGCAGACCTATAACACCGGCGACACCATCAGCACGACTGTCCAGATCGTCACGCTCCAGCGCTCGATCGGGCCCGGCCCGATCCCTCCGCGCGACGGACTGGCGCAGTACACAAGCTCGGTATTCCTTACCGATTCGATCGGAAGCACGCTGGACCTGATGGGCCTCCTCGCGATCGACGCCTACCCGACCTGGGACAGCACCGACGACTGGCAGGTAACTCTCCGCATCAAGCAGAGCCAGGATATCAACGGCCAGGCCGCCAATGGAACGGACCTGCGAGACTACCTTGGAATCAACATATATCTCGAGTTTTACAACCTTCTTGACGGCATTGAGAATCCCTATCTCTGGGTGCCCATCGAGATAGATTTCTAAGGGGACCGGAGCTACGCGCGCGTCGCGTCGTGCAGGTAGTCGAACACGACTTCGGCCAGTTTGGGGTTCATACCGGGCGCCTTGACCAGATCGGCCGCCGACGCGGCGCGCATCTTGGCGATGCTGCCGAAGTAGAGCTGCAGGGCCTTGCGGCGACGCGGACCGATGCCGGGAATGTCGTCCAGCACGGAGCGCGTCGCCTTCTTTCCGCGCACCTGCGCCTGAAACGTGTTCGCGAATCGGTGCGCCTCGTCGCGGATGCGCTGGACGAGGTAGAGCGCCTGCGACGTGCGCGGCAGAATGACAGGGTCGGGCTCGTTGGGCAGAAACAGGTGCTCGAACTGCTTGGCCAGTCCGGCGATCGGCACTTCGACTCCCGTCTCCTCCGCCGCCGCGACCGCCGAGGAGACCTGTCCGCGCCCGCCGTCGACGATAAGCAGGTCCGGCAGCCTGCTGAACTTGGGATTGCCGGATTTCGCCTGGTTGAGGCGGCGCGCAATCACCTCGCGCATGCTTGCAAAGTCGTTCGGCCGGTCATCCTCGCGCTTTATCTTGAACCGGCGATACAGCGCCTTGTCCATCTGTCCGGCCTCGCAGACCACCATCGAGGCGACCTGGTTCTCGCCCTGCGTGTTCGATATGTCGAAGCACTCGATGCGCTGCGGCGGCGCGTGCAGGCCGAGCGCTTCGCCGAGCTCCCTGAGCGCGCGCTGGGTATTGTCCAGCTTGGAGCGCATCTCCGCCTTGATCTGCTCCAGGGCGTGCGTCGCGTTCTCGGTTGCCATGTCCACGAGCTTCTTCTTGTCGCCCCGAATTGGAACCTGGACCTCGACCCTCTTGCCCTTTTTCTGTCGCAGCCAGGACTGCACGATCGCGATCTCGTCCATATCGCAGGGGAGCAGGATCTCCTGAGGGATGAAGTTTGCCGACTGGTAGTACTGTTTCACGAACTCCTGGACGACCTCGTTCTGGGTCTGCTCGTCCGTGCCCTCAACCAGGAAATGGTTCTGCCCGATCAGCTTGCCCCCGCGGATGAAGAACATCTGGACGCAGGCGCCGTTCAGTCCCGTCTCGTCCTCGACGACGGCGATGACGTCCTGATCGATCAGGTCGTTCGTGATCACCTTCTGGCGCTGCAGCACCGCCTCCACGCCGTGAACGCGATCGCGGAGGCGGGCGGCGCGCTCAAACTCCAGGTTTTCCGAGGCCGTCTCCATCTCCGCACGCAGCTTCTTGACGACGTGCTCCTGCCGGCCTTCGAGGAAATCGACGACGTCCTTGACGGCGGACTGGTATTCGGCGGGCTCGGCGAGACCGGCGCATGGCGCGAGGCACTGACCCATGTGGTGATACAGGCAGGCTTTCTGGACCGGACGGCCGTCGAAGCGCTTGCCGCAGGCGACCAGCGGGAAGTTCCGGTTAACGTGCTCCATCGTGGCGTAGACGGAGCGCGAGTTGGGGTAGGGACCGAAGTACTTGTTGCCGTCTTCGCGGACGCGCCGGACCAGCAGGAGCCGCGGAAACGGCTCGGCGGTCGTGAGGCAGAGGTAGGGATACTGCTTATCGTCGCGCAGCCGGACATTATAGTGCGGCTTGTGCTTCTTGATCAGCGAGCATTCGAGGACGAGCGCTTCGAGCTCCGTATCGGTGACGATGTACTCCAGGTCGTCGATGTTGCTCACAAGCCGCCGAATCTTAGGCGTGTGCGCGGCGCCCTTCTGGAAATAGGATCGGACCCGGTTGCGCAGATTCACGGCCTTGCCGACGTAGATGACGGTCCCGGCCTTATCCTTGTGGAGATAGCATCCCGGTTTTGTCGGAAGGGTCGCAAGCTTCGCGAGGAGCTCTTGCGTATGCATACATAATTGTACCACCTTATGAACCGCCCGGCAAGATTGCCGGAATCGGCGAGGGATGCGCGCCGAGCCGAAGTTAGAAGAACGCGATAACCAAGAAAATGCCGACGGAAGCCCTTATCCTGTTTGTAGATCCCGGCTGGAACGGCCGTGCCGGAGGTCACAGCGGTATAGGGGCCTATCCGCCCAATCATTGGCGAATGGTAATGCACTGGTAACGGAAGGCTGTTGCGCCTCCATCAGACTACGGCTATGATCGTGGCAGACCGCCTGCCAGCAAAACGCGGCGCGACGACGAGGGCGCGTCGGTGGGGCGTCCGTAGTCCTGTCCGATTTGTCGGTTTCGACTGCGGTGGGCCTTGGATTGGCGCGAAACGGGCTGGCTGCAGTGTGGGCGCCGAGGTGTGTACCGCATCGAGCACGCTCTCCCAGCCGCGACGAGGGCCCGGTCATGCGCAGGTCAATAGCACGGGCTCGACTCCGCCAAGAGCCGTCTCGGGAGATTTCTGTCCTAGGCGCGTTCATGATATACTTCATTTGCAGGCAGGCACTATTCGGCTCCGGCCCCGCGAACGAAGTAGAAAGGTGATATCCCCAGTGAATCTTTTCGGCCGGAAGACCCAGGATTCGACAGATCCCTTGGATACGAACTGCCGGCGCTGCAAGAAGCAAATAGGACCAGGCGGAATGCGTGGAACCGCCCTAATAAGCGGCGACGCGCTCATGGAACTGATGGAGACCCGAGCAGTCTACCGATGCAAGTCCTGCGGCACGCCGTTCTGCCTGGGCTGTATGGCGGAGCTAAAGGCAAATCCATGCCCGAGCTGTCGGAAGTCTCTCGGCTGGTAGTTACGCCGCATGACCTGAGTCTGTATGACGAGGTCTACAAGTATGCACAACCTACCGAGCACAGGCCGGGCGTTCGAGACTGCAGTTGTAGCGGACGTGCCCGATCAAGCCGCGGCGGACCTCCGCGATCTCATGGCGAGATCCGCCTCGCCAGAACTCTATGCGCGAAACGCGTTTCGCGTACTCCAATTGCCTACTTCGGCTACGGACCGCGAAGTCGCCCGCCGCAAGAGCACGGTGGAGAAGGCCATCGCCCACGGCCTGACGATTCCGCCGGGCGCGGGAGCCGCCCTGCCCACGCCCGCCTGCCAGGACCTGGTTGAAGTCGCGGCGGCGGCCCACAGGCTTAGCGATCCGCGGCAACGGATCATCGACGAGCTCTTCTGGTTCTGGCCCGCTTCCGAAGACGACGAGAGCATAGCCAAGCTGAGAGAGAACGCCGTCCAGGACGCGGAGGTCGCCTGGTTTGAGCGCGAAGATACGCCCGAGGATAGTTCGATCGCGTGCCACAACCTCGCCGTCCTCCATCACCTTCGGGCGCTGGATCAGGAGGGGTCGGTCCGGACGGCCGAGTCCGCCGAAGCCACGCGAGCCTGGGAAAAGGCATATCGACGGTGGGCGCAGGTCCTGGCGGAGCCGGCGACATGGGACTACCTGGCAAATCGCGTGCGTACCATCGGCGATCCTCGCATCTCCGCCCAGAGCATTCGGGAGATCCGGGCCGGCGCCACCGGATTCATCGCCGCAGTGACCGCGAGCCTTGCGCTCAAGGCGATGGAGAGCAAGAAGCCCGAGCAGGCGCGCGGCCTCGTAGCGACGCTTCGCGCATCCACACTGTCTCAGCCGGACGTCGCCCAGGGACTGCGGCAGACAGCGGCGCCCCTCCAGGCCCGGGTTTCCGCGATGTGCAAGGCCGCAACCGACGCAGCCGCCGCCAATCCAGTGCGGGCAGACGAATCGTGCCGGCAGCTCATCGATCAGGGCGGCGCAATCCTCGATAGCATCGACATCGTAACCGAGCCCTCCGATATAGCGCGGCAGGCTGCTTGCGATGAGCTGGCGATCGCAATACGAGAGTGCGAAATCGAATATGGAAATAAGACCTGCGACTGGATCCAGTGCCGGGAGTTCCTGCGCGCGGCGGCTGCGGTCGTGGCGTCGCCCTCGGTAATGGAAAAGATTCAGGCCGCCGTTAAGACGGTCGAGCGGGCAATCGAGCAGAACGACAACTATTGTGCTCCGCACTACTATGACGCCCCTTCGGAGATCGTAGAGCGCCTAGAGGCCGCGCGCGAACACCTGCAGACCCGGGACTATGATAAGACGGTCACGGAGTTGATCGAGCTGCTCAAGGGACAATTCACCGCGATACGAAACTCCGGCGCGCTGCCGGTCGTCCGCACGGCGCTTGCCTATAGCCTCGGAATGCGTGGCCATTACAACCGGGGCCGCGCGATAGCGGAGTACAACACCGCACTCAAGCGGCACAACCTGGACCTGCTCTCCCGAGCGCAAACGCATCTGGGCTCCGCACTGGCGAGACTCAGCTACGGCGGTCTTTCGTGCCAGGTATGCGGTGTACCCATTACCGGCAGGTACATCGTCGCGACGGTGGAGGGTATCAAGCTCACGATTTGCACCAACCACGACGGCCCCTCGGAAGCGGCGGTGAACCAGGCGATCAAACAGAGCTCACAAGACTTCGTCGACGCTCACTACCTCGACCCAGCCAACAAGTTCGTCGCGGAGCGCCGTGCGGACCGCAAGACGGAGTGCGCGAATGAGAATCTGGCCTTCCCCTCTGTATCGCCATGGCTTCAGCAGCTCCTCGCTCCCGCGGAACGGACCTCCCGGCCGAGCGCTCCATCTCCACGGACCACACAGGCCGCAGGCAGGTCCGCGCCCGCCGTGACCTCGCAGGCCCGCTCCCAGACTACGCCGCAAAACAGTCTCTCAGTCCGCGATCGGGTTCTGGTCTGGGCGCTCGCGGTCATCGGACTAGGCTTGCTCGCCCCGCTCGCCGCCTTACCCTTGATTAACTGGGGCAATCGTCTCGTAGCGGCGGGTCGGCCGATGACTCCGTTCTGGGTCGCGTCCGCCGCGACGGGCCTCTTGCTGCCAGCATTCATGCTTTGGAGGGTATTCGGACATGGCGGATGAGCACATATGAACTGGCAGTGGCTCCATTGGCCGGAATTTCGGATACCTGCGGCAGCCGGGGACCGCACGGTGCAGGCGACCCTGAAAAAGCTGGAGGCGAACCTCAAAGAGCTGAACGCGACGATCGAGTCGCTGAACGAGCGAGGCGGCGATGCGTCCCCGACCGCCGGACCGCCGTCGCCGGGCGCGGAGAGCACCGACGTGCTGATCGGCCTCTCGCAGCTTGTCTGGAAGATTCGCCACGCGATGGTACCCTTCGGCGAGCCGATGCTTGGCGCGGCGCCGACCGACGGCGCCCGGCGGGCGTTTCCGCCCCTCGTCCGAGCATGGGAGCTGCTCGAGGCCAACGGCATAAAAATCATAGATCACACCGGGTCGCCTTATCGATCCGGGATGGGTGTGATACCGGTGTTCGAGAAGTCGCCGGACCTTGCGGAAGAGATCATTATCGATACGATGAGGCCGACGATCTATCACCATGACCAGCTTGTTCAGGCGGGCCACGTGGTGGTGGGAACGCCCGATTGAGACCCCGATAGGACGCCCGGCACATCGGCCGGCTGCGGAGGAGGCTCCGAAGAATGGCAGTATACGGCATCGATCTTGGAACCACGAACAGCTCGATCGCCCGACTAATAGGGTCCTCGGTCAAGGTCTTCAAGGACGGCGGCACACAGCTCGAGATCGTGCCGTCCGCCGTGCACATCAACCGCAGCGGCAGCGTGATCGTCGGCGTGGAGGCTCGGAACCGGGCATTTGGTGAGCCTGACAACGCCGTCATCGAGTTCAAGCGCAATATGGGCGCGGACAGCCCGTTCACCTTCAAGCGGTTCGGACGGACTATGCAGCCGGAAGAGCTCAGTGCAGAGGTGCTCAAGAAGCTGAATGCGAACGTCGTCGCGCAAAGCCAACCTCCGGTCACGGCTGCGGTGATCACCGTACCGGCGGACTTTGACCAGCCGCAATGGGAGGCGACGCTCCGCGCCGCCACGCTCGCGGGAATCAAGAAGTGCCTACTGCATCCTGAACCCGTGGCGGCCGCGCAGGCCTATAGCTTTGACAACGAGGCGGACAACACATTCTGGCTCGTCTACGACCTCGGAGGCGGCACCTTCGATGCCGCCATTATCCGTGTAAAGGACGGTCTCATCAACGTCGTCGAACACAAGGGCCACAATCGGCTCGGCGGCGCCGACATCGATAACGCCATTATCAACGAGCTGCTGGTTCCGGCGCTGCCTGCGTCGTTCACGGATGAGGAGAAGCAGTGCATACGGAGTCGCGATCCCCGCTGGGCCGGCGCATGGTCCAGGCTCAAGGGCGCAGCGGAGGGGGCGAAGATCGCGCTGTCAAATCCCTCGGTATCCTCGGCTCCGATCGATATCGACTATCTTGGAAGGGCTCTAAGCGGCGCGATGGTGGAATTCAACTACACGTTGCAGCGCGCCGATCTCGACCGCATTGCCACGCCGATCATCCATAAGACCATTAACTTCGTGCGGGAGGTGCTGAGCGCGGCGCGGGTCTCGCCGGCCGACATCGGAAAGATGATTCTCGTGGGCGGACCCACCATGATGCCGCTGGTACGGACTATGCTTCGCGAACTGCAGATCGAGATGGAATACGGAGTCGACCCGATGACCGTCGTCGCGCAGGGCGCGGCGATCATCGCCAGGAGTCAGCTTCAGGCCGAGGATGAAGTGGCTGTTGCTGCCGCCGGCGAGTTCTCCGTCAGGCTGGACTACCAGCCCGTCTCGCCAGAGATCGAGCCGGTCGTCGCCGGAACCTTTGCCGCGTACGGCGGGGCAGAGACCGACTTCACAGGCTTTACGTTCGAGTTCGTCAACGAGTCAATGATGCCGCCCTGGCGGAGCGGAAAGGCGCCGCTCAATCAAACGGGCGCATTCATGGCCACTCTTTTCGCAGAGCGCGGCATCGCGAACCAGTATAGAATTGAGCTCGCCGATGCGCAAGGCACGATTTATCCGGTCGTGCCTCCGGTGCTGGAGATCCTGGTAAAGGGTTCCGGAGTAATCGGCGATACGGTTCACAATCATGACATCGGCGTCGAGCTCGCAAACGACTCGGTGCTCGTGCTATACCAGAAGGGACAACCACTCCCGTTTCGCAGCCGCCTGGAAACGCTATGGACCACGGTCGCCATTAAGCGAGGCGAGTCGGACCGGTTCCTGTGCGTGCCGGTGTGCGAAGGAGAGCGCGCCCGCGCCAGTCGAAACCGCCGCATCGGTGAGCTGATCATCAAGGCCGCGGACGTTCCGATAGACATTCCGGCCGGAACGCCGATCTACGTCGGCATCGAGGTCGACTCCAACATGATCGTAGAGACGATGGGGCGGATCGACCTCATCGGTAAGGACTTCAGGCAGCCGCAGAAAGGCTCGCTGCAATCGCCGGACCCGAACCGCCTGCGCACAGATGCACGACACGCGACGGAACGGCTGGCCAAACTGCGAGAATCGGCCGCCAACTCAACCGACGCGAGCGCGAACGCGGTGCTCCAGCAAATCGACGAAGAGGGCACAATCGCCGAAATCGACAGTCTGGTCTCGCAAGCCGCGAACGACAGCGGCGCCGGTCGCGGCTGCGTTGACCTTCTCCACAAGCTCGGATCCCGCCTCGACGCGCTCGAGGACATTCTTGAGTGGCCGACTCTCACCACACAGGCCTCCGCAGTTCTTAGTAAGACGAGGCAGCAAACGGCAACCGACGAGTATGCCACCGACGCGGACCGGCGCGTGTTCGCCATGAGCGAGCGCGAGCTGAACGAGGCAATCCGCGCGCGGTCGGTTGACGCTCTGAGGCGCTGCATCGACGCGCTCGAGCGCCTCGATAACGATATTATCGCACGCGATCCTTCGGCGTGGGTCAATACCTTCAAATCCCTGCGCTCAAGGGTCGGGCAGATGACGGATGGCGCGCAAGCCGGCCGTCTGATCGTGCAGGGCGAAGGCGCCATACGAACCAACGACGTGACCACGCTGAAGGAGGCGGTGCGAGGCCTTTGGGCGCTCGAGCCGGATGAGAGTCCGATGATCGACGGCATTCTAAGGGCAACCGTGTCCCGATAGACGGGCACACGCTCCGTACTGCACGGCCGGCGCCACGCGTCGACGCCTGCCACCATTCGAATCCTTACGGGATAACGATCGTACATGTCTAACGCGGAACCGCAATTGGAAGCGATGACGGCACTTCTTGACGAGCTTGCCGTCGGAGAGGCTGCGGAGAAGGCTCTGTCCGGATCGCACGCTGGTGCGGAGAGGATCCTCGCCGACGTTCTCAAGCGCACTCCCGATTCGCTGGCTGCGCTCGATCTGAGTGCAAGAGTGAGCGCGCAGCAGGGCCGTTTCGAGGACGCAGCCGGGAAATGGCGACGCGTCCTCGAGCTGGCGCCAGGCAACGTGTCCGCTGCGGCCGGCATCGCCCGAATCGACGGACTGCGCCGATATCCGATCTGGACGCTATGGGCGCCAGCGCTGACCGCATTGCTGGCCGGCGTTGTGCTCCTGGGGGCGGCAGCCGGAATGGCCACGGCGAGGCTTGACCGTGATCGGGACCAGGCCGCCAGGCAGATGGCGCTAACCTCTGATGCGCAAAAAGAGGGAATCGGGGAGGTCTCGAAGCGGCTCGAGGCGCTGGACTGGAAGGCAGGCGCAATTCAGCGTGAACAGAGCCGGACTCTGGCGGCGCTTCGAGAGCTTTCCAGCCTTGAAACAATGCTTCGACAGGAGCGAGTCGCCAGACAACGGATGGAGCGAAAGCTAAATCGAGCTGCCATCGAGTTAAGAAGGCTCCGCGCGCGCGGCGATCATATCCCGCACCGGTAGTCGGCGTTGCCTCCGGCGGTTCAGGTTCGCGTCCATCCTCCATGAGCCGTAACGGGCCGGCGGAGCCACCATGCCAGGCTTGCGAGCTGCGGCTACTTGCCCATCGCCTTCAGGGCCTGGAGGCTCCGCGCGCAGATTTCGAAGCCAAGGCCGCCCTCGCCGCCTTCCTCCACCACGTACCACTCGGTATTCTGCTCCGATTCGCAAATTCGGAATATTTCCGGCCAGTCGGCATCGCCCTCGCCGATCACGGAGCCTGGAGGCCCTCCGAAGTCCTTCAGGTGGACGGACCGCGCTCTATTGGGAAACTTGCGAAGAATCGCGATGGGGTCGCCGCCGCCGGAGGCACAGTTGCCGATGTCCATCTGCATGATGACCTCCTGGCGCGTGTTGCCAAACAGGATCTCCCATGCTACCTGGCCGTTCTCCAGCGTCTTGAAGTCGAAGTTATGCGCATGGTACCCGGTGTACATCCTGTCCGCGGAGAGCCGTCCGGCCGTATCGTTCAGCGCGGCCGCCAGCTCCATCACCCCATCCACGGAGCCCATTCGCTTCTGGTCGGCCGCGACGATCAGGAAGCGACACTCCAGCTCCTTACAGAACTCGATCGTGCGCTCGATGTTGGCATCTAAAAGCGCGGCCGGCGCCAGGTGGATGCCGCAGCATTCAAGCCCCTCCCTGTCAAACATTTTGCGGATGTCGCGCACGCCGTGTCCCTGCCACTGGAGCGCCGCACCGTCGTAGCCCCACGGCTCGGCGCCTGCGTAGCCGATTCGGGCAACGCTCGCCAGCGCGTCCGGCAGGCTCTTGACGCATTCGCCGCGTACGGAGTAGAGCTGGAGTCCGATGGGTATGGTCATGGTTGGGCCTTTCTGTGGTTCGGCGCTCGGCGCTCGGCTATCGGTGTTCAGTGTTTGGTGCTTGGCGTATGGAAGTGTCGTACAGGCCGGGAGGAGCGCACGGACATCGCATTGCGAACCGCTGCCGCCGATTGCCTATTGCCTGCTTCCGACTGCCTGCTTCTCCGGCGTGAACGGGTCGATGGCTGTGCTGACGGAGTTTGTGCGGACTTCGTCCGCTGTGAGCTCGCGGCCGGCGCGACTCGACTGGTAGATGCCGTCGCTGATGAGCGATGCGGCCAGCGCGTAGCGGGCCGTGGGCAGCAGTGGGACGCGGCCCAGCAGCGCGCCGACCCAGTGGCGCTGCGACGAGTCGATCCACGCCGTGTTCGGATCGCAGGCGTGCCAGCGCGTATCCGCGGCCTTCACGTCGAACGTCGAATTCATGCTCAGATCGCTCATGGTCGAGAATAATGAGAGCGGGCTGAGACGCAGGCCGCCGCGGCTGCCAAGGACCTTACTCGACTCCTGCCCATCCTGATGGCCGCACCAGGACTCCTCAACGTCCATTGTAACTCCGCCGGCGAGTCGGACCCAACCCAGCGCAAGCTCCTCGACACTGTAGCCGCTGTGAATGCGACGCTCCTTGTACATATCCAGCCGCTGATGGACCGCTCCGGTCACGGACAGGACTTCCGGGCAGCCGATCAGGTGCAGGACCTGCGTCAGATGGTAGACTCCCATGTCGAACAGCGCGCCGCCGCCGGAGACCGCTTTATCGACGAACGAGGGCGCGCCGTAACCGTCCACGTACGGCCGGCCACGGCGCCGAAACCCGAACGATCGCGCGTAGTAGATGTCGCCGAGGTGGCCGTCGTCGATGATGCGTTTCGCGGCGCGAGCCTCAGGGGTGTATATGAAGGCCATCTGCACGTGCAGCATCCGTCCGGCCTGCACCGCGGCTCGGCCCATCGCGGCCGAATCCGCATAAGCGCCCGACATCGGCTTCTCGCAGTAGACGTGCTTGCCGGCCTGGAGCGCCGCGATCGAGATGGGCGCATGCTTGTTGTTGTGGACGCACACGTCCACGGCGTCGATGTCATCGCGACGGAGCAGGTCGCGAAAGTCTGCGTGACCCTGCGCTCCGGGTTCAATCTCCTGTGCAGCCGCGATGCGATCGGGTGCAAGGTCGGATACGGCGACAACCTGCGCCTCCGGAATTTCGAAGTAGCTGTGCAGGTGTCGCATTCCGATCTGTCCAACGCCAATAACGCCGATACGAACTGGTCGATCCATCGTCTTCTCTTCTAGCAAGCGGTCGCCTTGCAGCGGCGAACCTGATGCGCAACCTTGCTGCGCGAGGCGTTACCGGGCTCGCCTCATCTTACGGTGCGCTCAGGAACAAGTCCTGCTTTTTGCGGTCGAAGTGAACTTAGCCCGGCGCCATGCGTCTATTCGGATCGAACGGCTTCCATCATCGATCCCCGTTTCAGGAGGAGATTCCCAAATGAAGGTTTGGACTACGATTGCGTGTGGACTGGCGCTGACGCTGGCCATCGCGGCGCCCGTTGTGGCGCAGAACGGCGCCGGAGCTGGTCGCCGTGGCCAGGGCCAGGGCCGCGGTCGGGCGGCGGTTTCGGTGGCGACCATTCCGGTAGAGACACTCAACTATCTCGTAACGCTTAAAGACGATGCGAAGACCAAGATTGGCGACATTCAGAAGAAGCTGGCCGCCGATCGCAAGGACGCCACGGGCGACCGGGCAAAGATCCAGGAGCTGAATACGAAGGCGACCGAGGACATCAATGCGCTCCTCGATACGGACCAGAAGGCCAAGCTCACCGAGATGATGCCCGTCCTCACGCTTCTGCAGCAGAGCCGCGCCATTCCGCTGGCCGCCCTGCCGGACGTCAAGCTGACCGACGACCAGAAGGCGAAGATCAAGGACCTGGCCAAGGATACGCAGGACAAGATTGCCGCGCTGCCGCAGGCAGATCGCCGGACGGGTCGCGCCCCCCTGGTCATGGAATTCAAGACCAAGGTCGAAGCTCTCCTGACGGACGATCAGAAGAAGGCGATCGCCGCAAAGGCGCCCGCCCGCGCCGCCGCGTAAGCCAGGCAGATCCAATCAGCCCGGCCCGGCCATGGAGATACTCCGTGGCCGGGCCGAATTGATTCGCGGCACCGCCGAAATGGGCGCTATCGCCGGCTCGCGCCATCGGCCTGACCGCCTGCGGCTGCGCCAGGCTGTTCTTGATTGGCGCGAGCCGCAGCAATGGCTTCCGCGGCCGGCCGACGCGTCCTCTCGGCCTCCTCCCGCCGGCGCTTTTCCAGCTCGTCCGGGCTGATGGGCGCCAGCCCCGGGTAGGGCTTGCCCTCCTGAAGAGCCTTCATGAGGAGGAATAGCCGCTCGGCGCCGATCTTGTACCCTTCTCCTCCCTTCACTCCGCCGGACAGCTGGTCTACCGTGACCGGCGGGCCGAACCGTACGATGAGCGGCTGCTTCGTGAACCGCGGCCTGATCTGCTCGTACGGCATAATCAGGTTCGTGTTCTGGACAGAGCAGGGAACGATCGGCGCGCCGGCGCGCTGCGCGATCATCAGCACGCCTGCCCGGAGCGGCAACAGCTCGCCCGTTGGGCTTACGGTGCCCTCCGGAAATATGATCACGGCGTCTCCGCCTTCGAGCTTCTCTTCCGCGAATTTGAGCGCGTGCCGGTCTGGAGTGCCCGGATTTACCGGAAACGCCCTCAGCCACTTGATCAGCGTGCCGAGCACCGGAATCTTGAACAGAGCGGCCCAGGCCATGATGTAGGCATGGCGCCGGCAGGCCATGGCGACGGTTGGCGGGTCCAGATAGCAAATGTGATTGGGCGTTATCAGGGCGCCTCCCGACTTCGGAATGTGCTCGACTCCTTCAAACTTGAGGCCGCCCCAAGCGAACACGCCGTAGAATGGACGCAGTACGCAATAGGCGATCATGCGCATAAACAGATAGAACATTCCGCAAGCTCCAGCACGTATAGGTACTTGGGGCCGAGACCGCACAATTACCGATCCCACTGCCCGTAATCGGGTAGAATGAAGGATACACCTTTTCCTCGGCAAAGAACAATCATTATGCCCGACGCGTGGGATTTTACGACAAGCCGCCGGACCGCTTCGCCCCTCCCCCTCATCACCTACGGACTCGCAGCGCTCTGTGTTTTGTTCACGCTGGCCCACTGGACGGTGCACGCGTCTCCGTTGTGCGCACGCATCGATGCCGTCGTCGCGCCCACGGCGGATCAGATTTGGGACGGCGCCTACTGGGGCCTTGTCACCACGGTGTTCGTGCATGGCGATGTCGTTCACATACTGTTCGATGTGCTCTACCTCGTACAGCTTGGGCGCGCGATGGAACTCCAGATGTCCCCGTGGGCCTACATCGGCTTCGTGATCGCGGCTGCGGCCGTGAGCCAGGGCTGCGAGATCGCGATCCTTGGCGACGCCGGAATTGGCGCATCAGGCGTCGTCTATGCCATGTTCGGGCTGATGTGGATCGGCCGGTACCGGTACCGGAGCTGGGGCGACGTCGCAAATCAGCAGAACATGGTGGTGATGCTTATCTGGGGCGTCTACTGCATCTTCAGCACTGTCGCCGGCTTCATGCTCGTGGCAAATGCAGCGCACTTTGGCGGACTTCTATTCGGCCTAGCTGCCGGCTGGCTCTTCCTTGCGCCCCGCCGCAAACTGGTCTGGGCCGCGCCGATGACCGGGCTCGTCCTTCTGACCGCCGTATCGCTTTTCTGGCTTCCGTGGTCTAACGCGTGGCTATTCTACCGAGCCGGCAAGCGATTCGATGCGAAGGACTACCGAGGCGCGATCGCGCTGTATCATCGGAGCCTGCGGCTCGGTGGCGACCGATACGATAACTGGGAAAACATTCGCCGCGCCTGGCTCCACATCGCCGTGGATGCAGCGCAACGAAGCGCGGAGGACGAGGAGGCGGAGGCCCTGCGGCAGGCGGAGAGCGCGCAGCGACTCGAGGGACCGGATCCCGTACAGGAGCGTGCGGCGCGCTCGGCCGAGCCCACGTTACACGTTCCGGGGCGCAAGCGATGAGGCGCCGGCGGATTGCATCTTTACGCCCGCATCTGCTTCTTGCGTGCGCCGCGTTCGCCATTATGGCGGCTGCAACTCAGCCAACCCGCGCGCAGACGCTGCCCCAGGAGCTGACGAAGTCCGATATACGGCTCACAAACGCGGATAGCGAGGTGATCGAGGGCGCATTTCCCGGCCTGCTGCTCGTTCCACGTGTGCGTCCAAGTTACCACGACGAGAAGTACCAGCGGCCGTATCGGTACGCGTGCCACGTCTACGCGGCGGCTCCGGGCCACGGCGCCGAGCCCGTGTACCGGCGGCGCTTTCTGGTCTGCGCGCCCGGCGATGACGCGGCTCCCTTCGTCCGCCAGGTCGCGAGACTTCTGCTGCTGCTGTACGGCGAGCGCCGCTCGCACCTGCGCGACGACCACCCAGAGAACCTGGCGACCGTCAACGTCTGGCTGACGGAAGGCGTCGAGGCCGGCCTGTCGCCCGACACGGGGGGCGAGCAGTTCCAGAACCAGATCTACCTCTATAACCTCCATCGCGAGCGCACACCCATCGAATGGGCGCGCGAGATCGCGCACGAGTACGGCCACTACGCGATCCCGGGTATCGCCGGTTTCCTGCAGCCGGAGGAGTGGGCGAACGGCGTGCTTGGCGAGCGACTGTTCCTCAAGTGGATCCGCGAGGATGTAAAGAGCGGCCAGCTTCGTGGCGATTCGCTGCCCTTCATAGATGAGCCGCTGCTGGATGAGTTCTTCGCGCGCACGATCTGGCCGCTTGTCCGGCGCATCATGGCTCAGGGGACGGATGGCCAGAAGATTACGAACCGCGTTGCGACGGGGATGGACTACTACACCGGGATCGTGATGTACGTGGACACGCTGTACGGGACGCCGACGCTGGTGGACGCGATCCTGGATACGAAGTCCGCAAGCAGCCTGACATTCCCGCGGTCTTCGGACTTCCTTACCGGCCTCTTGACCGCGCTTAAGAGCAGCAGCGAAATCTCGCTGAAGCTGCCCGCGCTGGGCGATGCGGAGAAGGAGAACACGGTCCACTTCTACCTGCCGGCGGGGACCTGGTCCGTGACGCCGGAGAGCTCGCTCATCTCCTGGCGCATTCCAGCCGACCCTGTCGCCGGCGTCGCCTGCACGCTCCGCCAGGTGACGGTGCGCCGCGGCGGCTGGTATGCTGTGACCTACGTGCGACAGCGCGACTCGACAATGGCCGCGCGTCTCACGTTCCGAAAGCGGGGATAGGCGGGAATGCGGGCAGAGTCGGCGACCACGACGCCGCTGTCGCTTCCGACCTGGCGCCGATCGCCGCGATTCGAGCTGGAAGCGACCGTGCTGGAGCACCGCCTGGTCGCGTTTCACGAATACGAGATCGTCTTCCACGCGCCGGCCATCGCGGAATCCGCGCGTCCGGGCCAGTTCGTCGAAGTACTGTTCGGCGACAACTACGCGCCGCTTATTCGCCGTCCATTCAGCCTGTATCGTGTCGACCAGACAGCCGGGACGTGCGCCATCGTCTACCTGGCGAGGGGCTCGTTCACCAGCGGACTTGCGCGCAAGCAGCCGGGCGACGCCGTCTCGCTGCTTGGGCCTCTCGGCAGGCCGTTCCACGTCGAAGACAGGGCCGACCTGCTGCACATCCTCGTCGCCGGCGGGCTCGGCGCTCCCCCGCTCCACTTTCTTGCCACAGTGCTGGCTCATTCCGGCCGTAACGACAGAGACCAGCCGCGCCGTCCGGATCGCACTGAACGCCTGGTGGAGGACCCGATCGTCGTGATCAACGCCGCTCGCACCGAGTCGCTGCTCGTCGGTCTGACCGAGTTCGGCGCGCTGGACGTGGCATTGCACGTTCTGACTGACGACGGGTCGTGCGGGGTGAGGGGGATGGCGACCGACCTCTTGCGCGTGGTGCTGGAACAGAACGCCGAAAGGCCGCGAGCGATCTACGCCTGCGGCCCCATGGCGATGCTTCGGTCTGTCGGCGAAATGGCGATTGCGCTCGGCTTGCCGTGCCAGCTCTCGATCGAAACCTCGATGCCGTGCGGCATCGGATTATGCCAGGGCTGCGCCATTCCCGTTCGGAACAGCGCGATGCCCCACGGGCACGCGTACGCACTTGCCTGCATGGATGGCCCCGTGTTCGAAGCGAGAGACCTCATCTGGTGAGGCGCAGCGGCGCTCGGCTAGTGGCCCACCGGGACCGCATCGCTGCCGGAGCTCGGCATGCCATGCACGTCGGTCCGCTTCGTCACCAGCCGGTAGCCTCCGCCTTTTCGCGGACTAATTGTCTGCTGGTAGGTCTTCACGGTGCCCATCCGGTGGATCGTCACATCGTGCTCCTCGCCTCGGCGACGGACCGTCACGACTACCGTCGTATCCGGGGCGCCGACGAGCATCATATTCGGATGGTCGCCGGACAGCGGCTTGCCGTCGATTTTGACGATCACGTCGCCCCTGCGGAGGCCAGCCTTTTCCGCGGCCATACCGGGAAACACGCGCATGACCTCTATGATGCCGTCGTGAACACGTGGCACGAGCCCCGTGCTGCCCGTTGATGGATACGCCTGTTCGAGCACGAGCGCGCCGCCGGACAGAGTGCCGGAAAGCTGCGGCTCCGTGTCCTGGCTTTCCGCCGTCGACGTGACGTGGTACATGTGCTTGTCCGGGTCGTAGCTCAGAACTTTCTCACCGGAAGCCGTGCTACCGTTGCGCACGACCATGTGAATCGTAGTACCGTTATCACCGAGCGTGTTTTCCGCGGTGAATCCCGTGGCCGAGTCCGACGCTTTCGCCTTAACGGGCATCAGCGTAAATCGGCCGACCATGAATTGCAGTTTGTCCATCGCCGACTTTGCGTCGGCAGGCGCATCGTCGGAGCGCGCGGGGCGGCCCATCGCGGAAATACCACCCACCAGCGACACGGCACAGATCACGAATGCCGTGCCAGTTTTTACGTTGAACATGATTCCTCCTAGCTCTGCCCGCCCTGCGAGATTCGTACGGCAGCACCGTCGAATCACCGATTTCACGTATGGTCCTTCACCGCAATAGTAACAGTTTCCTCCGTTACGCACACCACTAGGTCATGCACAAATCGGGCCACAACGCGCCGCGCGGCGCCCATAATCTCGCTTGTTTATTTGGAGCCGTTCCGCCAGGCGGTCCTTCTTGCGTTCCGCCGTCGCGATCGTGAGGGCATGCCCGCGTAGGACACACGCCCGCTGACGTAGAATAGACGGCAGGAAACAGCCGAGACACGGACGACTCTGCTCTGCGCCGCTGCATTTCCGCGCGGCCGCATCGCGTACCAAAGGATGAACACAATCGCAACCGAACTGGAATTGAGCCGCGCTGCGATCGTGCTTCGCGAAGGCGACGACGTGGCCGTGGCGAAACGGAAGCTGCCCGGCGGAACCGCGCTGGCGTACCATGGCGGATCCGTCACCCTGGCGGCAGACGTGCCGGCCGGCCATAAGATCGCGCTCCACGCGATCACGGACGGCCAGCCGGTCCGCAAGTTCGGCCAGATCATCGGATACGCCACCGCGGACATCCGGCCGGGCGAGTGGGTGCACACGCGCAACCTCGGCTTCGGCAAGGGCCATGTCGAGGGCGCCGGCGCGCTTGCGCTCGACTACGAGTTCTGTACCGATGTCCCCCGCGTCGACTACGTACCCGAGGCCGAGCGCCGGACATTCCCCGGCTTTCTCCGCGCGGACGGCCGCATCGGGACGCGCAACTACGTCGCAATCGTCTCGACGGTCAACTGCTCCGCGGCCACGGTACAGGCGATTGCCGCCGCGTTTCGCGAGCCGGCGGCAATTAAGGATTTCCCCGGCGTCGACGGAGTGTTCCCCGTCGCGCACAAGACCGGCTGCGGCATGTGGGGCGGCGGCGAGGACTATCGCCAGCTTCAGCGCACGCTGGTCGGAATGGCTGACCACCCGAACGTCGGCGGCTACCTCCTGGCGGGGTTGGGCTGCGAAGTGAACCAGACGCTGGCCCTTGCGCAGAACGGCGGCCTGATCCGGCCCGACGCTATCGGCTCGGGCCGGCCGCAGCCCCCGCCGATGCTGGTGATCCAGGAAGAGGGCGGCGTTCGAAAGACGATCCAGCGAGGCATCGAGGAGACCGTGAAGCTGCTCAGGCGCGCATCCGCGGCACGCCGCTCGCCGCAGCCGGTCTCGGAGCTCGTCGTCGGTACGAACTGCGGCGGAAGCGACGGCAACTCCGGCATCACGGCCAATCCCGCAGTCGGCGAGGCCGGGGATCTGTTCGTCCGGCAGGGCGCGGGCTGGGTCCTCGCCGAAACCTCCGAAACCTACGGCGCGGAGCATCTGCTGACGCGCCGGGCCATCAGCCGCGAGGTTGGCGAAAGGCTTGTGGCCCTGATGCGCTGGTGGGAGTGGTACGCGGGCATCTGGGGCGCCTCGATCGACGCCAATCCGTCGCCAGGCAACAAGGAGGGCGGGCTGACGACGATCTACGAGAAGTCGCTGGGCGCCCTGGCGAAGGCCGGCTCGTCTCCGCTCGTAGAGGTGTACAAGTTCGCCGAGCGGATCGACAAGAAGGGCCTCACGTTTATGGACACGCCCGGCCACGATCCGGTCTCGATCACCGGGCTCGGCGCGGGCGGCTGCAACCTGCTCGTCTTTACCACCGGCCGCGGCTCCTGCCTGGGCTTCAAGCCGACGCCCGTGCTAAAGATCGCCACGAATTCGCCCATGTACGAACGAATGATCGACGATATGGACCTCGATGCAGGCGTCATCCTGAACGGCGTTGCGATCCCGGACGTGGGCCGGCAGATATTCGAGGAGCTGATCGCGGTGGCCGGCGGGAAGCAGACCAAGAGCGAGGCGCAGGGCCTCGGCGAGGCCGAATTTGCGCCCTGGAGCGTCGGCCCGACGATGTAGCG